>Ga0102588_1000130_pt1 | contig 122574 bp, 116 predicted proteins | sample AraplaMF_Col_mMS_FD_76854 | JGI IMG/M metagenome (GOLD analysis project Ga0102588, IMG submission 76854) | Arabidopsis root microbial communities from the University of North Carolina, USA - plate scrape MF_Col_mMS (SPADES assembly) (version 2) | ecosystem: Host-associated > Plants > Roots >...
CACCATGCGCATGGTTGATGAGGAGATGATCTTCACGCGTCGAAGGATCGATCAGCACGTTGAGATTGGCATCTTTCTTCAATTCCTCGACGCGCGAGAAGGGCACGAAGATGGCCGCATCGAGCTGGCCAGCCTGCACGTTCAGCATGCGGGTATTGTCGTCAGGTACCGAGATCCACTCGACCCCGTCGAGCTTCACCCGGTCCGCCTGCCAGAAATTCGGGTTCTTCTTCAGGATGATACGGTCGCCGCGACGCCATTCCTCGACGGTGAAGGCACCCGACGCGATCGGCTTTTCGCCATAGGCGTCAGCGCCCATGGATTCGATGCCGGCCTTGGAGATGACGGAGGCATTCGGCAGAGCCAGCGTCGACAGGAACGGCGCCGAAGGATTCTTGAGTTTGATCGTCAGCGTATGGGGATCGGTTGCGACGGCGGTATCGATCACCTTGTAGGAATCGCTCCACAGCGAGCCCTGGTCATCACGGATGCGCAGCAGGCTGTAGGCCGCATCCTCGGCCGTCAGCGGCGAGCCGTCGGAGAATTTCGCGTCGCGGATCTTGAAGACGTAGGTTAGGCCATCGTCGGACGCCGTCCAGCTTTCGGCAAGGCCGGGCTCCAGCTTGGTGCCGGTCTTGTCGACACGGATCAGCACGTCGTAGACGTTGGAGAAGACCCAGTTGTCGATGTTCTGCGCCGTCTTGATCGGATCGAATGTCGTCGAATCCTCGCGGCGGCCGATGGTAAGCACGCCGGCGGCCTCGGCGTAAGATGCGCTGAGCGTCAGGCCTGCAAGAAGCGCTGCAAGCCCGATTGATTTCCATCTGGTGATCATGCGTTCGTTCCCTTCGTTGTTATGGCATGCGTTTGACGGGCAGGACCGGCATCGACTGCAATTCGTCGCCGGAGCCCGCTCCGTCCAGAAGCGGCTTGTCCGGATCGATGTCGGGAATGGCGGCAATCAGCGCCGCGGTATAGGGATGTTTCGGCCGAGCGAAGACCTCTTCCGAGCGGCCTTCCTCGACGATCTCACCACGATACATGACGACGACGCGTTCGCAGAGATTGCGCACGATCGCCAGATCATGGGCGATGAACATCAGCGTCAGGTTCATCTTCGCGGTCAGTTCGCGAAAGAGCGCGATGATCTGCGCCTGGATGGTCACGTCGAGGGCTGCGACGCATTCGTCTGCAATGATGAGCTTCGGATCGACGGCGAGCGCCCGGGCAATACCGGCGCGCTGACATTGGCCGCCGCTCATGCTGCGAGGCTTACGGTTGGCGAATTCCCGTTCCAGCCCGACGAGATCGAGCAGTTCGCCGATCCGAGCCGGAATGGCAGATGCTGGGACCTTGCCCTGCACCTTCAGCACTTCGGCAAGCATCTGGCCGATGGTGAGCCGCGGATTGAGGGCGTTATAGGGATCTTGGAAGACCATGGCCGTCTCGCGCCGCAGCTTTGCGAGACCTGCAGCCCGTTGCTGCGCAAGATCGATGCCGCCGAAAGAGACATGGCCGGAGGAAATCGGTGTCAGGCCGAGGACGGCGCGTGCGAGCGTGCTCTTGCCGCTGCCGGATTCGCCGACAATGCCGATGGTCTCACCCGGCATGACCTGCAGGCTGACGCCGGAAACCGCACTCACCGTCTTCGCATTGCCCTTAAAGAGACTGCCACCGGCTTTGAACCTCACATGCAGGTCGTCGATTTCGAGGAGAGGTGTGGTCGATACAGCGGGGGAGGCGACTTCCGCAACGGGTACGGTCACCTCATCCGGCATGGAAGGATGGCTGTTGATCAGATTGATCGTATAGGGGTCCTGAGGCCGGGATAGGATGTTGCGCTTCGGCCCCTGTTCGAGCAGCCTGCCGCTGCGCATGACGGCAATACGGTCGCAGGTCTGCGCGACGATGCCGAGATCGTGGGTGATGAGGATGATCGACAGGCCGCGCTTGTCGCGGATCTCCAGCAAGAGCTTCAGGATCTGCGCCTGGATGGTCACGTCGAGCGCCGTCGTCGGCTCGTCGGCAATCAGGATTTTCGGATTGCAGGAGAGGGCCACGCCGATCATCGCGCGCTGGCGCATGCCGCCCGAAAACTCGTGCGGATAGCTGTCGTATTGGCGCACGGGATCGGGAAAGCCGACCTGCGTCAGGATCTCGATGGCGGCGGCCCGCGCTTCCTTCGCTCCCAGGTTCTGGTGATAGCGGATGCCCTCGGAAATCTGGTCGCCGATGCGCATGACAGGGTCGAGATGGCTCGTCGGGTTCTGGAAGATCATGCCGATCTCGCCGCCACGGACATCGAGCATCTCGGCATCGCTTGCCGTCGTCAGGTCGCGTCCTTCGAGCAGGACGGTGCCGCCCTCGATCTTGATCAGCGAGGAGGGCAGCAGCCGGACGAGCGAGCGGCAGAGCAGGCTCTTGCCCGACCCGCTCTCGCCGACGAGACCGAGGATTTCGCCCTTGGCAAGGTCGAGCGAAACATTGTCGATCAGCGTGCGCGCGTCGCCATCGAGGTGAACCTTGACGGTCAGATCGCGGACGGAAAGCACTGACGCGCTCATTCGTGAACTCCGAGAAGTTCGCCGAGCGCATCACCCAGCATGCTGAAACCGAAGGCAAGGCAGACGATGGAAAGGCCGGGGAAAAGCGTGATCCACCAGGCCGTGGTGATGAAGCTCTGCCCTTCCGCGACCATGACGCCCCATTCGGCAAGCGGCGGCTGTACGCCGAGACCGAGATAGCTGACGGCCGCACCGCTGAGCAGCACCAGTGTGGCATCCGACATGGAAAAGACGATGGAGCCGGCAATGGCATTGGGCAGAAGGTGACGGAACATGATTCTGAAGCGGCTGAAGCCGAGGCTGACGGCTGCGACCGCGTAGTCGCTGCTTTTCAGAACCAGCATCTGCGCACGGATGAGGCGCGCGTAGGAGACCCAACCGACCAGCGCCATGGCGATATAAAAGCTGCTGAGGCCCGGCCCGAGAATGGCGATGATCGACAGCATCAGCACAAGGAACGGGAAGGCGAGGATGATATCGACGAGACGCATGAAAACCGCATCGACGATGCCGCCGAAGAAGCCGGCGATCGTGCCGACGGTCGTGCCGATCAGGAAGGGGAAGAGGACGCCGATGACTGCGATCTGCAGATCGATGCGTGCGCCCCAGATGACGCGGGACAGGATGTCACGGCCGAAATTATCCGTGCCGAAGAGATGGGCGAGTGACGGTCCCTGCAGTCGGACATCGGCATTCTGCAGGATCGGATCATAGGGCGCCACCAGCGGAGCCGCGATCGCCAGAAGCAGGAAGAACAGCAGAATGGCCGCGCCGAACACGAGCGTCAGCCGGCGGACGAGGAAACGGCGCCAGGCGACCGGCTGGGGAGCAATGGCTTCGACGCTCATAGCTTCACCCTCGGATCAACAGCAACGGTGACGATGTCGGCGATGAAATTGACGAGCACGGTGGCGCACGCAAACGTCATGGCAACACCCTGCACGACCATGTAATCCCGCGAGAAGATGGCGCGTACCAGCAGCTGCCCCATGCCGGGCAGGGCGAAGACACTTTCCACGACGACCGTGCCGCCGATCAGCCAGCCGATGTTGACGGCGAGAAGATTGATGGTCGGCACGAGCGAATTCGGCAGCACATGCCGCCAGAAAACGATGCTCTCAGGCATGCCGCGGGCGCGCGCCGCCGTCGCCACATCGGATTTCAGGGATTCGATCATGGCGGACCGCAGGCTGCGGGTGAGAACCGTCGACAGCGACAATGCCACCGTCAGGCTTGGCAGTATGAGATGGGAGAGCTTGTCGCCCAGTGTCGTGCCGTAGCCAGAGACCGGCAGGACGCCGAGTTCCACGCTGAAGAGAATGATCAGCATCAGGCCGAGCCAGAAGGGCGGAAAGCCGATCCCGAAGGTGGAGACGATACGGACCGCATGATCCGGCGCCCGGCCGGAATTGCGCGCGGCAATCGCCGCCATCGGCACGGCGATCAGGATCGACAGAATGACGCTGGTCAGCACCAGCGCGATCGTCGGCTCGATGCGGGTTGCGATCAGCGGCAGCACATCGATCTTGTAGAGGATCGACTTGCCCATCTCGCCATTCGCGAGGTTCTTGAGGAAGTAGAAATATTGCAGCCACATCGGCTGATCGAGGCCATATTGGGCTCGGATATTGGCAAGTGCGGTCGGCGTGGCGCGCGTGCCGAGAATGTTGCGGGCGGGATCGCCGGGGATCAGCCGCACCAGAATGAAGGTGATGACACTGATGCCGAAGATAACGGGCAGAAACTGAACCGGCCGGGTCAGTATGAATCTATAACGATGCATGGCGGCGCTCGCCCCCTTGTCTTCGTCGGGTACCGATCACCTTACCCTGCATCAGCTTGCCCTGTGCCGCGATAGGAAATCGACCAGCGCCGGATAATAATCATGCGGATTTTCATAGAAGGGCATGTGGCTGGCATTGGCGAAGACCTTGAGCTCGACATTCGGCAAGGCAAGCTTCATCCGCAGCGCACAGGCCGGTGTCAGCTCATCATGTTCGCCAGTCGTGATCAGCACCGGCGTCGTCACACGCGGCAGGTCCGGAACCCGGTTCCAATCCTTCAGATTGCCGATATAGAGGAACTCGTTCGGCCCCTGCATGGTCTCGTAAGGCCCCATGTTCCAGTCGTCCAGCGAGCGACGCACGGGTGCTGGCCATTCCGGCAGGCGGCAGACGTGGCGGTAGTTCAGGATTGTGACGGCTGCCAGATATTCGGGGTGATTGTAGGTGCCCTGCGCCTCATGTTTCTGCATCATCGCCACTGTCTCCGGACCGAGTGCCGCGCGCAGCCGCTCCAGCTCTGAAATCAGATGCGGCATGTCGGCGACAGTGTCCTCGAGGATCAGCGTCTGCAGGTTTTCCGGATAGGTCAGCGCATAGTCGATCGCCAGCCACCCGCCCCAGGAATGACCAAGCATATGCACTTTGCCGAGGCCGAGCGCCTTGCGCACAGTCTCCGTTTCCTCGACATAGCGGCCAATGGTCCAAAGCGATCGGTCCGTCGGCCGGTCGGAGGCGCCGGTGCCGAGCTGATCGAAAGCCACCACGCGGTAGCCCTTGTCGATGAGGCAGGAATGAGCCTCACGGAGGTAGTCGCAGGGCAGGCCGGGTCCGCCATTCAGGCAGAATACGGTCTCGCTGCCGCTTCCAAAGCTGTAGGCGACCACCTTATAGCCGTCGACTTCGATTTCATGTCGCGCCTCGGGCTCGATTTCACGCCACATTGACCGCTCCGGCAGAAGATTTCGCTTGCTCAATAATTGGGCATGGCTAAATTTTTACCTTAAACCTCAGTCTTCGCCAGCTATAAGAAGTGATAGGGTGGGGAACCACCGACCGGGAGCCTGCCATGCTTGACGAAATCGGAACGATCAGACGGCAATTCGCCATCCATCAGACCCTTGATGGTCGTATCGATCAGGTTTTCGAGGCGATGAAAGAGATCGGCTTCGAGGCTCTGATCTATGACTACACGCCGGTGCCTTACGACCTCGACGGCGGGATCATGATCCCTTCGCTCTTGAAGTTGCGCAATATCTCCGAGGACATGCGGGAATACTGGTTCGATCGCGGCTATTTCCGCATTGATCCCGTGCAGCAGGTGGCGTTGCGTACCTCAGCCCCCTTCTTCTGGAATTACGACAGGGATGCGGACACCCTCATCAACCGTTTCATGAGCGACGACACGGCGCCGGTAACGCGCTATCTCAGCGAGCGCGACATGTCGACGGGTGTGACTGTTCCCGTCCATATGCCGCGCGGCGACTATGCGACCGTGACCGGTATTCGCTTCGGCGCCAACAGCGATTTCGAGCGTCATGCGCTGCGCTACATTGCCGATTTCAACCTGCTGGCCCACGTCTTCCACGAGGCTGCCTATTCGCTTTTCGATGCCAAGGCGCTGAGCGTTGGGAAGATCCGCCTGACGAGGCGGGAGCGCGAGTGTCTGCGCCATTCCGCCGATGGCCTTTCGGCCAAGGAGATTTCCCGCATCATCGATCGGTCGGTGCCGACGGTCGTCATGCATCTCAATGCCGCAACCAAGAAGCTCGGCGCCCGCAACCGCACACAGGCCGTGGTGCGCGCCACGCATTACCGTCTGCTGGAGGATCGACCATCCTATAACTTCTGATAGCTGCCTTCATCGTTTCGGCGACGCTATGGTTTTTCATCGTTGCACCTAGGATGGAGAGACTTGTGGCCGCAGTTCCGACGAAGGAAGCCTATCTGCCATTTCGCGAATACCAGACATGGTATCGCATCACCGGTTCACTGGATTCTCAAAAACTGCCGCTTGTCGTTGCCCATGGCGGCCCCGGCTGCACGCATGACTACGTCGATTCCTTCAAGGGTGTCGCCGAGCTCGATGGCCGCGCGGTCATTCATTACGATCAGCTCGGCAACGGCAACTCCACGCGGCTGCCTGAAAAGGGACCGGATTTCTGGACGCCGGCGCTCTTTCTCGAAGAGCTCGACGCGCTGCTGAAACATCTCGGCATTCAGAACCGTTACGCCTTCCTCGGCCAGTCCTGGGGCGGCATGCTCGGTGCCGAACATGCCGTGCGCCGACCGAAAGGCCTGAAGGCGCTCGTCATCGCCAATTCGCCGGCCAACATGCACACCTGGGTGGCGGAGGCAAACCGCCTGCGCGAGGAGTTGCCGCAGGAAGTGCAGGATACGCTGCTGAAGCATGAGGAAGCCGGCACCATTACCGACCCTGACTATGTCGCCGCCTCGCGTGTCTTCTACGATCGGCATGTCTGCCGCGTCGTGCCCTGGCCGCCGGAGGTCGCGCGCACCTTCGCCATCATGGACGAAGACAATACTGTCTACCGCAACATGAACGGTCCGACCGAATTCCACGTCATCGGCACGATGAAGGACTGGACGATCGAGGATCGCCTGCCGCTCATCGAGGCGCCAACGCTTTTGATCTCCGGCAAATATGATGAGGCGACGCCGCTGGTCGTCAAACCCTATGTCGATCGCGTCAAGGGCTGCGAATGGGTGCTCTTCGAGCAATCCAGCCACATGCCGCATGTCGAGGAAAAGGAACTTTGCCTCGACGTCGTCTCGGCCTTCCTTACCAGGCATGATTGATCGCACTCAGCGGCCTGCGCCGCTGGCGCCGCCCGCATCTTCTTTACCGCTCGAACGGCTCGCCGAGTGAGGCGACGCCGTTGAGCTTCAGCAGACGGCGGTCTGCCGAGATGATGCCGAGCACGATGATCGTTACCAGGTAGGGCAGGCAGGCCAGCAGTTGCGAGGGCACGTCGAGCCCGGTTGCCTGCGCGGCAAGTCCCATCAGCGATACGGCACCGAACAGGCAGGCTCCGAGGAAGATCCGGCCGGTCAGCCAGGTTCCGAAGACGACGAGCGCAATGGCGATCCAGCCGCGGCCGGCGATCATTCCGTCCGCCCAGAGCGGCGTATAGATCGTCGACGCATAGGCGCCGGCAAAGCCCGCCATCATGCCGCCGAATGCCACGGCGGCGAAACGCACGGTGATAACAGGATAGCCGATGGCGTGGGCGGCTTTCGGGTTTTCGCCGACGGCGCGAATGACCAGTCCAACCTTGCTATAGGCAAAGGTTGCCCAGATCGCGACGGTCACCGGAAGCGAAAGCCAGACGATGATATCCTGGGTGAACAGGCCACCGATGACGGGAATGTCCGAAAGGCCGGGGATGGTTATCTTCGGCAATGCCTTGACCGTCAGGCTTTCATAGCTCTTGCCGAACAGCGCCGACAGGCCCTGGCCGAGAATGCCGATCGCAAGCCCTGTCGCGACCTGGTTTGCGTTGAAGCCAAGGATGATCCCCGCAAAGATCAGCGATAGCAGGATGCCACCGAGCCCGGCCGCGAGGAACGCGAGAATGTGGCCGCCGCCATGATAGACGATGATGAAGGCGATGACGGCGCCGAATGCCATCAAGCCCTCGACACCGAGATTAAGCACTCCGGCGCGTTCGACCACCAATTCGCCGAGCGCCGCCAGCAGAAAGGGTGTCGCGGCCGCCAGCATTCCGGCCAGGATGAACTCGATGGCGTTCATGTCGGGCTCCTGATGGCGGTCGGCCGCCACGTAAGGCGGTAGCGCATGAAGGCAATGGCGATGAGGTAAATGAGAAGCAGGCTGCCCTGGAAAACGCGGACGGCGGCGATCGGCAGGTTGGCGGACACCATGGCATTGTCACCGCCAATGTAAAGGGCGGCCATGACGACCGAGGATATGACGATGCCGATCGGATGCAATCCGCCGAGATAGGCGACGATGATCGCCGCATAGCCGTAACCGGTCGAGATCGAGCGCTGCAACTGGCCGAGCGGGCCGGCGACTTCGGCTGCACCCGCAAGACCGGCGGCCGCGCCACCGATCAGCAGCGAAAGCCAGATCGCCCAGCCCTCTTTGAAGCCGGCATAGCTTGCCGCACGCGGCGCCAGCCCGCCGACCTGCAATTTATAGCCGATGAAGCTCTTCTGCATGAAGACCCATGCCGCGATCGACAGCAGAACGGCAAGGATCAGCGAGACGTTGACGCGCGTTCCCTCGATCAGGATCGGCACCATGGCGTCATATTGGAACATGACCGACTGCGGGAAATTGAAGCCGTTCGGATCCTTCCACGGGCCGAGCAGCAGATAGTTGAGAAGCTGCGTCGCGACGAAGCTCAGCATCAGCGAGACGAGGATTTCGTTGGCATTGAGCCGGACGCGCCAGAAGGCCGTGAGGGATGCCCAGAGCGCGCCGCCAATGGTGCCGAGCAGCAGCATTGCCGGCCAGATCCACTGTCCGGTGGCGTCAGGCCACCAGATCGGAATGGCGGAGGCAAAGATCGCCCCGAGGACGAATTGCCCTTCGGCGCCGATATTGAACACCTTCGCGCGGAAGCCGATCGCGAGTCCCTGCGCGATGAGCAGTAGCGGTCCGGTCTTCAAAAGCACTTCAGAGAAGGACGCCCAGGAGAAGAAGGGTTCGATCAGCATCGCATAGACGACCGCAGCCGGATCGCGCCCCATGACGATATAGAGGCCGAGATTGAGAGTGATGGTAACGATCAGCGCGATCGGCGGGGCGAGGAGGGTCGCGGCAAGCGAGGCACGCTCGCGGCGCACCAGTATGGGCAGAGCCGCAAAAAAGGGTCTGCTCATGCGGTGGCCTTCTCGCGCTGTAACTGTGCTCCGATCATGTATCGGCCGATCTCCTCAGGTTTGGTGTCGCGCGTGACGAGCGGTGGGCTCAACGTGCCGTGATGCAAGACCTGTATGAAATCGCTCAGCTCGAACAGTTCCTCGAGCTCCTCGGAAATGACGAGGATTGCCACGCCTTCATTGCGAAGGGTGATGAGCCGCTTGCGGATCGCCGCGGCCGCACCAATATCGACGCCCCAGGTGGGCTGGGCGAGGAAAAGAAGCTTAGGCGCCAGCATGATTTCGCGCCCGACGATGAATTTCTGGAGGTTGCCGCCGGAAAGCGAACCGGCTTCCGCTTCGGGACCGCGTGTGCGCACGTCATAATCCCGGATGCACTCATTAGTGAAGGCGGTAGCCTGCGCCTTGTCGAGCAGGCCGCGTTTGACGAGATGCAGCGGATGGGCCGTGAGCAGGCTGTTGAGGGTGAGCGACATTTCGGGGACTGCGCCGCGGCCTAGCCGATCCTCGGGCACGAACGCAAATCCGAGCTGCCGGCGGGCCGCCGAGTCTAATGTGCCGACATCCTTGCCCATCATGAAGATCTGATCGCGTTGCTCACGCGGCAGGATGGTTTCGCCGGAGATGAGCCCGGCGAGTTCGCTTTGACCATTTCCCGAAATCCCCGCAATGCCGAGGATCTCGCCGGCGCGCACGGCCAGACTGACATTCGCGAGCGGCACGGCGTAAGGATCGTCCGGCCTATAATCAAGGCCGATAAGCTCCAGACGCTTCTCTCCTTCAGCCAAAGGCAGCGCCGGCATGGGCTCCGGCATGTCACGGCCGATCATCATGCGTGCAAGCTCGTGAGCGTCATGTTCGCGCGGATCGACGTGGCCGGTCACGCGCCCGCCGCGCAGGATCGTCGCGCGGTCGCAAAGCGACTGGATTTCCTCCAGCTTGTGCGAGATGAAGAGGATGGAGACGCCGCCATCACGCAGCCGACGCAATGTCTCGAAAAGCTTCTCCACGGCCTGCGGCGGCAGCACCGATGTCGGCTCGTCGAGGATCAGCAGTTTTGGGTCGGTCATCAGGCATCGGATGATTTCCACCCGTTGCCGCTCGCCGACCGAAAGCGAATGCACATCTGCGAGCGGATCAACTTCGAGGCCGAATTCATTCCCGAGCTTGCGAATGCGCTCCGCAAGCTCGCGCTTGTTGCCGGACACGATGAGCCGGATGTTCTCGACGACCGTCAGGCTTTCGAACAGCGAGAAATGCTGAAAGACCATGCCGATGCCGGCACGCCTTGCCTCTGCGGGAGAGGCAAGGCTGAGGTTTTGCCCGTTCCAGGCGACGGTTCCGCTGTCCGGCTGCTCGACGCCGTAGATCAGCTTCATCAGGGTCGATTTGCCGGCCCCGTTTTCTCCGAGGATGGCATGGATCGAGCGGGGAGCGACGTCGAGGTTGATCTGCTGGTTGGCGTGGACCTGGCCGTAGCTCTTGGAAATGCCGCGCAGCGACAGAAGCGGGCTTACCATGGCTTACTTCGGCAGCGGCGTCGTGACACCCTTGACGTGCCAATCCATCGCGACGATCTGCGCGTCCGTCAGCGTCGTACCCGAAGCAGCACCTTCGCTGCTGTCGGCCTTGGTGATTGGGCCGGTGAAGGGCGAGAAGCTGCCATCGGCAATCTTGGCTTCGATTTCCTTGATCTTCGTCATCGTATCGGCCGGGATGGCCGGGTTCCAATCGACGACTTCGACGACCTTGTCGGCAACGCCGAGGAAGGTGTTGGCGCCCTTGAAGGTACCGGCGAGGTGCGCATCGACTGAAGCCTTGAAGAAGGGCGACCAGTCGGTGGAAATGCAGCCGAGATAGGTCTTCTCGGCATATTTCTTCATCGAGGAGTTGAGGTTGAAGGCATAGACACCGGCCTCCTCGCAGGCGGAAATCACCGAAGGCGTATCCTGCGCGTTCGAGAAGATCACGTCGCAGCCCTGCGCAATCAGCGCTTTGGCGGCTTCCTGCTCCTTTGCTGGATCGAACCAGGAATTGACCCAGACGACCGACACTTCGATGTCAGGCTTGACGGATTGTGCGCCGAGCGTGAAGGCGTTGATGGAGGTGATCAGTTCGGGAATGGCGAAGGCCGAAACCGAGCCGAGCTTGCCGCTCTTGGACAAGGCTGCTGCCGCCATGCCGAGCAGATAGGTTCCCTGGAAATATTTGGCGGCGAAGGGCGAGAAGTTCGGCGCGACCTGGAAGCCAGAGGCGTGCAGGACCGTTACCTTCGGATTGCGGCGGGCGATCTGCAGCGCACCGTTCTGATAGCCGAAGGAGCCGGCGATCAGGAAATGGTTTCCGTCGGCAACCGTCTTGTTCATGATGCGGTCCGCATCCGGTCCTTCGGCGATGTTCTCGAGGATGGTGACCTTCACCTTGTCGCCATAGGCGGCCTTGATCGGATCGAGGCCGGCGGCAAGGGCATGGCCCCAGCCGACGTCGCCGATCGGCGAGGGAACGACGAGGGCGATGCCGAGCGGTTCGTCGGCCGCAAATGCGGAGCGGCCGGCAAAGGCCGTTGCGAGACCGGCGGCAGCCGCATTCTTCATCAGTGTTCTGCGGGTCAGATTGTTGGACATGTCAGTTCCCCTCTTTTGGTTGTTCAGAATTCCACAGTCGCGAGCGCGGCTTCGGCGTCCGCGAAAAGCTTGAATTCGTCGAGGCCGGCGAATTCACCGGCCTGCCAGACGATCCGTCCATTAATCATGGTGAGATCGGTCGGCATGCCGATGCCGACCTTTGCTATCAGGCTCAGCGGGTCATGCCGCGTGCCGACATAGTCCATCCGCCGCGTATCGATTGCAAAGAGGTCGGCGGCCATGCCGGGGGCAAGGCGCCCGATATCGCTGCGGCCCAGCAGGCTTGCGCCGCCCGCCGTCGCATAGTTCAGGAAGTCGATGGGTGCCGGGACCGGATGGGCACGCGTCGATGCTGTCAGGCATTGCAGCATGTAGGCGGAATGGATGCAGTGCATGAGGTTTGAATTGTCGTTTGAGGCAGCGCCATCGCAGCCAAGCCCGATACGCAGGCCAAAGGCGGACATTGCCGGAATATCGGTCACCTCTGCGCCGACAAGATAGACCGGCTCGGGGCAATGGGAGACACCTGTGCCGCTTGTCGCCATCTTTCGCAATTCGTCGTGTGTCAGCTCCCAGCAATGGGCATAGAAGGCGTCGGGGCCGGCAAAGCCGAGTTCGGTGCAATAGTCGACCGTGCGCATGCCGTGCCGTGCCTCGATCACGGGGCTTTCGCCCTCGCCGACATGCGTGTGCATCAGCACGCCGCGATCGCGGGCCAGTGCGACCGATTCAACGAAGGTTTCGCGATAACAATTGACTGGCTGGCAAGGAGCGACGACCACCTGTCGCATGCTGAACGGACCGGCATCGTGGTAGCTGTCGATCAGCCGGGCGCAATCGGCGATGAACTCATCGGTCGTTTCCAGCATGGCATCCGGGATCGTCGAGCCCTCGGATTTCGGCAGCGTATTGCCGCCACGCCCCGCGTGGAAACGCATGCCAAGAAGCTCGGCTGCCTCGAACTGGCGATCGATCAGGCGCTTTCCGGCGTGCCGAGGAAAGCAATATTGATGATCGAAGGCCGTGGTGCAGCCATGCTTGATCATCTCGGCCATGGCCGTGACTGACGAATGGTAGAAGCAATCCTCAGTCAGCCGCGAGAAGATCGGGTAGATCCGATCAAGCCATTCGATGACCGACAGCTTCGTCCAGTCGAGATCGGCCCGGTTGCGCACGAAGCACTGGAAGAAATGGTGATGCGTGTTGACTAGGCCGGGGTAAACGAACCAGCCGGTGGCATCCTGCACGATCGTGCCGGCGGGCAGTGTTTCGGCCGGCAGGTTCGCTCCGATCGCCTGGATCGCCGGACCATCCGTGAGCAGATCGACATTCCGGTGTACGGCCGGGCCACTGCCCTCGTCGACGATGACGGCTGCGCAGTTTTTCAGGAGGTAGCCGGCCATTTCACCTCTCCTCCTTTGCGGGATGAGGATCGGGTTTCAACTCGTGCAACCTGTGAATGCCGGGCATTTCGATGAAACCGTCGATGCTGCGGATGGCACGCAGCCAGAGCCGGATCGTTGGGTATGGATCGAGCGAGATGCCGCCATCAGGTGCCAGCGCCACATAGGGGAAGCAGGCGATATCGGCGATCGTGGCGCGGTTCGACGCCAGGAAGCGCATGCCGCGAAGCTGCTGTTCGAAGAGACTGGCTTCCAGCTCGCGCAGCGCGGAGATGCCCTGCGCCTGCAGGATCTCGATATTGCCGGGGCGCAGAAGCATTTCATGCAGTCGCGCACCGCCGAGATTAGCCGTCAGCCGATGCGAGAAGGAGAGCCACTGCTGCACCCGCGCCGTCTCTTCAGGCGTGCCGGTGCCCAGCCATTCCGGGGCGTTTCCGGCGGCGAGATAGGCGAGAATGGCGGAGGATTCCGTCAGGACGAGATCGCCGTCCTCAAGGATCGGAATCGAACCTGCCGGGTTGAGCGCCAGGAGTTCTGGTTCGCGATGTTCCGCGCCGGGATGAAAATCGACCGGTCGGATATCGAGCTTGATGCCGAGGATCGCCGCCATCAGGCGGATCTTGTAACAGCTCGGCGAGAGAATGTAGTCGTAGAGTTTCATTGCGCGACCAACTGTGCGCCGTAGGTATAGTTGTGTCGCTTCAGCCAGCGCCTGTAGGCGACCGAGGTCAGGTCGGCGCGGGTCGGGATTTCCATTCCGGGATCGAGCGGCAGCAGGGCTGGGATCTGGTTTTCAAGGATCGAGCGATCCTGCAGGAAAATCATCTGTTGAAAATGGATGAGGTCTGTCATGGGCGTTTCGTCGTCGAAAAGGGCCATCCATGGCCATACGTCACAGAGGTCCTCCGCAAGCGGCTGGACGAAGAGGGTAATGACATCCCATTCGCCGGGCCGGGGAGGGCAGGTCTTGTAGAGCACTGAGCAGGTCGGTGCCGGGACGCGGTACATATATTCGGTGGTAATGCCGCCGGTTGCCGACTTGGCTGCCTGCGGCTGGTAGAATTTCACCTGCGTCGCCCAGACCTCATCCTCATCTTCGCGGATTTCTACCTTGTAGTTTTCGACTTCCGTATGGGGCTCGGCGCCGAGGATGTCGGTATGGACGAAGGGGAAATGGGCAATGTCGAGGAAGTTCTCCACCGCCCGTAGCGGCGAGCAGCGCACCCGCACCACGCCGACATCGACAAAACGGCGGCCGGGCTGATCCGCCTCGGGAATAGCAAAAAGCTCCTTGACGGGATTGCCGAGGGAAGACCAGACATGGCCGTAGCGAACACGGACAGGGAGTTTACGCCCATTGCCGGATGTTACCCGCGCCGATCCGTCCTGCGCGCGTGCCACTTCGATCGGTTCGCCCATCAGCGCGGTCTTGTTTCCCGTCTCGGTGAGCCGGCTGAAAAGGCCGACCGGATACCATTCGTCGATCATCGCGCCGGCCTTCATCATGCGGCTTCCTTCTGGCGTGCTTCCACCCGGCGGCGCAGGGCTTCGGCAATGCGGGACGCGGCAACCCGATCCTCAATGCCGCGACTTTGCTCGATCAGGACATGAACCAGCGTGCGATCCCCCTGTGGCGTCGGCAACAGCCGGACCCATGGATAGTCCGCGACGCTGATAAGTCCGTCGGCATTCGCCTTTGCGCCGGCCACAGCTTCGATTTCCTCGATGCCGGCCTCGGCCGTCAGCGAGCGCAATGGAATAAGATCGCCCAGGCGCGGCGGCTGCGCTGCTGGCTGGCCAGCAGCGACCCATATGACGCCATCCAATTCTTCGACTGTCTGGACCGCAACGCGGATCGTTTCCGGCGGCACGAGGTCGGGGTGGGCCGGGATGCGAACGCATCCTCCCGCCGGAGAGTAGCTCCAGCCATGATAGATGCAGGAGAGCGCCTCGCCACGCACGAAGCCGTGGGACAATCGCATCCCGCGATGTGGACAGCGATCCGACGATGCCGATGCGCGCCCCGATTGACTGCGCCAGAGAGCGATCGATCCTGCTGACGTCCAGGCTGGCATAACGGTTGCCGCCGGCAGATCAGCAGAAAGGGCGACAGGCGTCCACGAGCCGGCCGTATCAGATGGCATAACCTTCACTTCCTCAATTTTACCAATATTTTAGCGCTGCTGGCCGCGCACTGTTGCCGAGCTCGCGACCTCAGTTGCCAGAGGCTTGCATAAAAAAATCGCATTAGCAACAATGATTAAATTAAAGGCAACAGGTCAATGTTGCCGCGTTACGGTGCATCGGCCGGATCTACAATCTTGCGCTGAATCTCGTCCACCCAGACATCGATCGGGCCGAGCGAACATCCCATTTCCAGCATGTCGATCAGTTCCACAGGTCCCGCGACCTCAAGCTCGATTCGGTCGGCCCCGGTGTGAAAGAAATCCTGGGACAGTCCGAGCTTGTCAGCATGGCGACGGATCCACGGGACGAATGAGGCAGAATTGACATCGCCAAGGATCGTCATCCGCTCGCGCAACTCCCCCTGCCGTGCCTGCATCATTGAATTATCCATCCTTCAGTCTGCGATGACAGCATAGCGGCTCGGCACGTTTGTGAAAGGGGCATGCGAGGCCAAGCGGTCTTATGGCCCTCATAAGCCCGTGGATAATTGGAACGGCAGACAGTGATATGACACGCGACGCAAGCTGCGTCGGTGACTATGGTGGCCGGCAATAGAAAGATGCAGAACAAAGGACATGAACATGACGACCACTTCCTGGCAGGCAGACCCACTCGTTTGGGGTTCCGGACAGCGCGTCTTCGAGGCATTCCTGGAGCCGACCTGCCCCTATTCCGTCAGGACGTTCAACAAGCTGGACAGGCTTCTGGAGCAAGCCGGCGAGAACAGGATTACGGTGAAAATCCGCCTGCAGTCACAGCCCTGGCATATGTATTCCGGCGTGATCGTGCGCTGCATCCTCGCCGCGTCAACCTCGAGCGGTGGCAAGGAAACCGCAAAGAAGGTCATGGCGGCCGTCGCTGCCCATCGCGAAGAATTCGAGTTCGAGCGGCATGCCGGTGGTGCCAATATGGATGTCACGCCGAACCAGATCATCGAGCGCCTGGAACGCTACAGCGGTGTCGAGCTGAAAGATGCTTTCGCCATTCCTGATCTCGACCGCGAGATCAAATGGCACTGCAAATATGCGCGTCAGAACGGCATCCATGTCTCGCCGACATTCATGATCGACGGGCTGGTGCGGCCAGACATGAGCAGTGGCGACGAGGTTGAAGCCTGGGTCAAGCTGCTGGTCGGCTGATTGCTGCCTCAGGCGGTGAGGTCTTCGACCTTGCTCCTGAGATCGTTGATATAGGCGGAGACGGAAAGGTCTTCGCCTGTCGCATCCACCAGCAATTGGCTGGCGCTCTTCGAGCGTCCGTATTGATGAACATGGTCATTGAGCCAGGTTTTCAGCGGCAGGTAATCGCCATTCTCCAACCCGTGTTCGATGGCCGTCTCCTTGCAGGCCGCTGCGAAGAACTGCGACGACATGATGTTGCCGATCGTATAAGTCGGGAAAGAGCCGACCATGCCGGATGACCAGTGGACATCCTGCAGGACGCCGAGCGTATCGTTCGGCACATCGAGCCCGAGATAGGCCTTCACCTTGTCGCGCCAGATGCCAGGCAGATCGGCAACCCGGATTTCGCCTGATATCAGACCCGCTTCGATCTCCGAACGCAGCATGACGTGCAGATCATAGGTCAACTCGTCGGCCTCGACACGAATGAAGCCGGGCCGGGCAGCATTGACAGCCCGCCAGAAATCCTCCGGCGTGACATCGCAAAGCTGGTCGGGGAAGGTCTTCTGCAGATCGGCGAAATTCAGCTCCCAGAAGCGGCGGGAGCGGCCGACGCGGTTTTCCCAGAGGCGCGATTGGGATTCATGCGTGCCGAAGCTGGTGCCGCCGACGGCATAGAGATTGACGAAATCCGTGGTGAAGGTCGAACGGCTGAAAGCTTCGGAAATGCCCTGTTCGTAGATGCCGTGACCCGCTTCATGCCAGACGGCGAAGAGGCCGCCGGGCAGCCAGTTTTCGCGGAAGCGGCCGGTGATGCGCACATCGGATCGTGTGAAGGAGATCTCGAAGGGATGGACCGTGTCGTCGAGACGGCCTCGGTTGAAATCATAGCCGAAACGGGCGGAAATCAGGCTTGAAAATGCCCGCTGCTTGTCGACCGGGTAGGCGCGATCGAGAATTTCCGCGCGGACATTAGCTTCTTTCGCTTGGGCAAGCAACGGCAGCAGGCCGTCGCGCAGCTCACCATAGAGCCCGCGCAGCCGCGACCAGTTCATACCCGGTTCGTAGGTTGCGACCAGCGCGTCGTAGGGATGCTCCCTATAGCCGATGGCGGCGGCGATCTCGCGCTGCATCTCCATCGTGCGTTCGAGGAGCGGCGCGAAAGCGGCAAAATCATTGGCGGCGCGCGCGCCGCTCCAGGCCGCCTGGGCGACGGTTTTCAGCTCCGCCGCAGCGCTGACGAGGGAGGCGGGAATGCGTGAGAGAGTGTCGATCGCCTCTGCTGCCTGCTCGAGCGCGAGCCTACGGCGGTCGCCGACATCGATCCCTGATAGTTCCGACCGCGCGCCTTCGATGGCGCGTTGAAGTTTGTCACTCGTGGCAAGATCACGGGCGAGCCCGACGAGGGTGGCAATCTGCTTGCCGCGTGTATCGATACCGCCTGGCGGCATCATGGTGCGCGCATCCCAGGTAAGCAGGTTTACGGCGCAGAGGATGTCGTTGATCCTGGCGATCTCGCTTTCAAAAACAGCAAAGCTCATGGTTCTCTGATCCTCCTAGGGCACAGGTGCCCCGAAATCCTCAAGGTGGCAGGCTGCGAGCTGGCCATGGCCACGTGGTGTCAGAAGCGGCCGCTCTATCCTGCAGCGATCGAAGGCATGCGGGCAGCGGCCGGCAAAAGCGCATCCCGGGGGAATTTCGAGCGGGCTTGGCAATTCGCCGCGCGCTGCGACCGTGCGGCTGCGACGAGACGGATCGAGTTCCGGTGCCGCGTCAAGCAGCGCTTTGGAATAGGGGTGACGCGGGGCGGTGAAGAGGCCTTCCGACATGTTCACCTCAACCACCTGGCCGAGATACATGACCGCGACGCGATGCGAGATATGGCGAACCAGCCGCAGGTCGTGGGCGACGAAAATGACGGTGAGATGCAATTGCTCCTGCAGTTGCAGGAGTAGATTGACGACCTGGGCCTGCACCGAAACATCGAGCGCCGAGACCAGTTCGTCAGCGACGATGACATTGGGCTCGACGGCGAGTGCTCTCGCAATGCCGATGCGCTGGCGTTGGCCACCGGAGAATTCATGCGGATAGCGGCCGGCCGCATCTTGCGGCAAGCGCACGAGCTCCAAGAGCTCGGCAATCCGATGGGGGATTTCGGCCTTAGCCCGCATTTTGTGAACGGAGAGCGCCTCGCCGAGGATCTGCGAAACGGTCATGCGCGGATTGAGCGAGCCGTAGGGATCCTGGAAGATCATCTGCACCCGCCTGTTGAAGGCGCGTCGCTCGCCGCCCCGAAACCGGCCGATATCCTTGCCTTCGAAGCGGATTGCCCCGCCATCCGGCTCGTGCAGGCGTACCAGACAACGCGCGAGGGTGGACTTGCCGCAGCCGGATTCGCCGACGATGCCGAGTGTCTCGCCGCGATGAATTTCAAGCGTAACGTCGCGCAGCGCATGCACGGCAAGCGGCGGTTTTCCCTGCAGCCGGCGCGTCAGGGAGTGCGGGCCGGCAAAGCGTTTCGAGACGCCGTCGATCGAAAGAATGGGAATATTCGTGTTCAAATGATCGCCTCCGCCTTAGCCACGAGCTCATGGTGGAAACAAGCAACCATCCGCGCCTCGGAGGTGATGGCCTCCAGTAGCGGCCGCTCTCTCAGACAGTGTTCGGTTGCAAATTTGCAGCGCGGGTGGAAGGCGCATCCCTCCGGCAGATTGGTGAGGCTCGGCGGTGTGCCCTCGATCGATTGCAGCACAGTGCGGGATGCGCCTGAGCGCGGCACCGAACCGAGCAAGCCCCGCGTATAAGGATGGCGCGGCTTGCTGAAGACATCCGTCACCTTTCCGGTCTCGACGATGCGGCCGGCATACATGACCGCCATGCGATCGCAGGTGGCGGCGACCACGCCGAGATCGTGGGTGACAAGCACGACGCTCATCGACAGCCGGTCGCGCAGATCGAGCAGCAGTTTCAGGATCTGGTCCTGGATGGTGACGTCGAGCGCGGTCGTCGGCTCGTCGGCAAGCAGGAGTTTCGGCGAACAGGCGAGCGCAATGGCGATCATGGCGCGCTGGCGCATGCCACCGGAAAACTGGTGCGGATATTCCTGCAGTCGTCTCTCGGCGGCCGGAATGCCGACGATGTTCATCAGTTCCAGGGCACGCGCCTTGCGCTCCCTGGCATTCAGCGTCGTATGGGCGACGAGGTTCTCCTCGATCTGTACTCCGACCGGCAAGACAGGGTTCAGCGCCGTCATCGGCTCCTGGAAGATCATCGCGATTTCGCGGCCGCGCACCTTGCGGAGTTCTTCTTCCGGCATGGCGACGAGATCGCGACCGCGCCATTCGACACGGCCGCTGACATGTCCTGGTTCGCGGATCAACCGCATGATGGAGCGCAGCGTCACACTCTTGCCGGAGCCGGATTCGCCGACGAGCCCGACGACCTCGCCCGGCGCAACGTCGAAATCGACGTCGGCAGCTGCAATTGCCTGCCCGCGCGGCGTGTCGAAGGTCGTCGTCAGGCCGCGGACGATCAGCCCGCCATTTTCGCTTGGCATGCCCGTCATCGTCTGACCCTCAACAATTCGGCAACACCGTCACCTGCCAGGCTGAAGCCGAGGCCGGTGAGCACGATTGCGACACCCGGAAAGACCGAGATCCACCAGGCGGTATTCATGAAATTCTTGCCGTCGGCGATCTGCACACCCCATTCGGCGGCAGGCGGCTGGGCGCCGAGACCGAGATAACCGAGGCTGGAACCGAGCAGGATGGCGAGTGCCATATCGGTCATCCAGTAGACGATCGCCGGCGTGATCGCATTCGGCAGCAGGTGACGGAAGATGATGCGCAGCGGCGCATAACCCATCACCTTACCGGCATCGGCATAATCGAGCCGCTTCTGCACTTTGATTTCGGCGGCAACCAGCCGGGCATAGAAGACCCAGCCGACGACGCCGACGGCGACATACATGTTGCCGAGGCCGGGGCCAAGGACGGAGACGATGGCAATGACGAGCACGAGGAAGGGGAAGGTGATCGTCGCATCGACGATACGGCCGAAGATCGCCTCCCAGAATCCGCCGACATAGCCGACGAAGGCGCCGACTAGTGTACCGAAGATGAAGGGGCCGATCGTCGCGAAGATCGCGATCTGCATGTCGATCGTATAGGCATGGATGACGCGCGAGAGCACATCGCGGCCGAAACTGTCGGTGCCGAAGGGATGCGCCCAGCTCGGCGGCTTCAGCAGTGCATTGTAGTCGAATGCTGTCGGATCATAGGGGGCAAAGAGCGACGGCCAGATCGCGACGACGAGGCTGAGGCCGAGAATAATGCCGCCCGAAATCAGCGAACGTGGCAGCATGCGCCAGCGCGGCGCGTGACGTGCGGCCCTGGTGGCGAGACCGGTCATCGGGCAATCCTCGGATCAAGCCAGGCCTGCACGATATCGGTGACCAGAAAGGTCAGCGAGACAAGGACAGCAAGCGCGATGGTCAGCCCCTGGAGGACCGGATAATCGCGGCCATAAATGCTATCGATCAGCAGGCGGCCGGCGCCGGGGACGGCAAAGACGGTTTCGGTGATGACGGCGCCACCGAAGAGCGTGCCCGTCTGCAGGCCGAACAATGTGACGGTCGAAATCAGGGCGTTGCGCAGGATGTGGCGCATGAGGATGACGCGCGAGCGCAGGCCCTTGGCGGTGGCGAAATCCACATATTCGGCATTCATGACGCCAATGATGGAGGAGCGAAGATTGCGCATCAGCACGGCGGCAAAGCTCAGTGCCAGGGTCAGCGCCGGCAGAAAAAGATGGTAGATGCGGTCACCAAACGTATCGCCATAACCGCCGACGGGGAAGATCTTCAGCTGCGCCGCAAAAACGGTCAGGAGCACGATGCCGACATAGAAGACCGGCATCGACAGCCCGACCTGGAACGTGCCGCGAATGATGCTGTCGGGAAGCTGCTCCCGTTTCAGCGCCGCGACGAAGGCAAGCGGCACGGCAAGAACCAAAGCGATAAGCGCCGACATGACCGTCAGCATCAGCGTGACCGGCAGGCGCTGCAGGATCAGCGACATGACTGGCACTTTGAGGCCGATGGAATTGCCGAGGTCGCCGCTCAGGATACGCTCGACATAATAGAGGAATTGCACGGGGACGGGCTGATCGAGGCCAAGCTGGTGATTGATGCGCTCGACATCGGCATCGATGGCGCGGTCGCCAAGCATGGCGCTGGCGGGGTCGCCGGGCAGCAGACGCACGAGAACGAACGTGACGATGAGGATGAAGATCACTGTCGGGATCATCTGCAGCACGCGGCGGATTATGAAATTGAAAAGGGGCAATAGCCGCTCCCGGTCTTCCTCTAGAGCGCCGTGCGTCCATTTGGACGCGCTAAGGACGCTCTAACTCTTTGAATCTACGCATCAGGCTTTCCGAAAATCGGTCCCGATTTTCGGGCCGATGCTGGAGTCGAAAAAGGCCGCGGGTCTCGGTAAGAGGCCCGCGCAGCAGGCTGGGTCACTTATTACTTGTCTTTCCAGGTCTTGGCGAAAATGTTGTTGCCAAGCGGGATCTGCAGGAAGCCGTGGACCTTCTTGCTGAGAGCAACCGGGTAGGGCGTCTCATAGAGCGGCACGGTCGGGCCTTCGGCGTTATAGATTTCCTGCATCTTCGCATATTGCTCGGCGCGCTTCTTTGGATCCATTTCCTTCTGGGAGTCTTCGAAGAGCCTGTCTGCCTCGTCGTTCTTCCAGCCGCTGTGCAGCGCATCGATCGTCTTGGAATAGACGAAATAGGAGGTGATCTCGTTCGGATCGGCGATATCGTCGGTCCAGGCGGCGTTGCGCATCACGAAGGTGCCGTCGCGATATTGCTGAGTGCGGGTCGGGTTATCGACCTGCTGCAGTTCGAGCTTGATGCCGATCTGCGCCCACATCTGTTGCAGGGCTGTCGAGATGCCGACCTCATCCTGATTGCCGGCGAGCACGAGGATGCTGGTCGAGAAGCCGCTTTCGAAACCGGCTTCCTTCATCAGGCTCTTCGCCTTTTCCAGGTCGTAGGGATAGAGCGGCTTATCGCCGACATGCAGCGGCGTTGCCGACGACATGTAGGACGTCTGCGGCGTGCCGACACCGTGGGTGACGATCTGGATGATCGCATCCTTGTTGACGGCATAGTTCATCGCCTGGCGGACCTTGACGTTGGACAGAGGATTGTCCTTGCCGCCAAGCTGCGGACGGACATTCAGAGTAATATATTCGACGCGCGTCGAGGGGTAGAGTTCCATATTGAGATTGCCCGAAGACTTCAGTTCGTCGACGCGGGCATAGGGAATGAACTCCGCCCCATCGATCTCGCCGGAACTGAGCTTCAGGATGCGGGTCGCATCGTCGGGGATCAGCTCGAAGTCTAGACCGTCGAGATAGGGCAGTGGTTTGCCGTCCTCGCCCTTGCCCCAGTAATATTCGTTGCGCGCCAGCTTCATGCTGGAGCCACGGTCCCAGGACTTCAGCACGAATGGGCCGGAACCAACGGGATGTTCCGCAAAAGCCTTGGCTTTTTCCTCGTCGGTCGCTCCCGGTGATGCTTCAAAGGCCTTTTCCGGCAGGATGCCGGTATTGAAGACGGTCAAGGCCGCAAGAATGGCCGGATCCGGATGCTTGAGCTTGATCGTAACGGTCTTGTCCCCTTCCGTCGTCACGTCGTCGATGGATTCGATCATGAAGCCCCAGATGCCGTTGTCCTTCTTGGAGGCGCGCTTCAGCGACCAGGCGACGTCGCCGGGGGTGATCGGTGAACCATCGGAGAATTTGATGCCGTCCCGCAGGGTCAGCGTTACGCTTTTGCCGTCGTCGGCTAGCTTGTAGTCGCTGGCGAGGCCAGGCTGTACGCCCTTGCCATCATCGGTCGGCAGGAGCAGAGTGTCGTAGAGATTGGACAGGATCCAGATATCGACGTTGGCGTCGTTTAGCACGGGATCCAGGAAAAGGCTGTCGGCATAGCGGCCGTAGACCAGCGTGCCGCCCCGCTCCAGGGCGAATGCTGAAACACTGGTGCCGAGTAAAACTGCAGCGGCCACGGCCGCACGAGCGATCGTTCTCATATCATTCCCCTTTTATGCACATTAAGTGTTATTATTGACTATAACGATTTCACGCAGAAAAAAGCCTGTCAACTGATTTTTGTCCAGACATACTGGAACGCTTGACTTGTCTATGCGCTAATTTCGCGATAACCGTTATATACATCTATAACAGATAGCGCTGAACGGGTTTCATGGATTTCTTTGTCGACCGGGAGTTGCCCGTGCCTCTGCGCACACAGCTTCAGGGCCTTATCGAATATGGCATCGCCTGCGGCGAGCTGGCGCCTGGGGAAGCCCTTCCGTCGGTGCGGGAACTGGCCGAGAAGGTGGGTGTCGCCCCAATGACGGTCAGCCAAGTCTATGCCGACTTGAAGGCGGCTGGCCTCATCGACACGCGTCCGGGCTCCGGCACGTTCGTCAGCGACAGCCATCAGGCCCGGCTCGCAGGGCGGGCAGATGTGAGCGAGCTGCATCGGCAGATTGACCACCTGATCGATGAGAGCCGCCGCTTGGGTATTCGTTCGTCAGACCTTGTCTCGATCGTCAATGCTCGGGCCTTTTATCGTGACAGCGTCGGTCCACGGCTGCGCATCGTTATGATCGGCATCTTTCAGGATGCGACTGCCAGCTATGCCAAGTTCATCGCAGCCCGCCTCGGTCGCGATGTCACGGTCGAGCCGATGACGGTCTCCTCGATCGAGCGCAACCCTGCCGCCATGGCGCGCGCCAATTCCGCTGATCTTGCCATCACCTTCGCCAATCGCCACCGCGAGGTCGCAACCCTTGTGCCGAATACCAAGGTGGTGACAATCAGCTTCACGCCATCGGAGGAGACGCGTAGGGCGCTTGCCTCGCTCGATTCCCTGGCCTCGATCGCCGTCGTCTCGCGCTTTCCGGATTTCCTGCCGATCATGAAGAGCGGCGTGCAGCGCTTTGCGCCGCATGTCAGCGAAATTACCGCAACCACGCTCGAGGCGCCGGGGCTGGAGACGCTTCTCGCCAATGTCTCCGTGGTGATCTACGCATCGGGCGCGGAAAGCGTGACCGATCTTCTTCCCGAGGGCATGCAGGCAATCGAATACCGTCACGCGCCCGATACAGCCGACATCGAAAGAGTGATCGTACCGATCATTCGTGCTGCCGGCGTTGTTTCGCAGGTAGACGACACATCCAAACGAGACGCTATCGACGCAAAGGTCTAGGAAAGGCAGACGAGATGAGAGTATCTGGCTCAAACTGGCAGCAGATCGAAACCTATCTGAAAACCGACGACCGGGCGATTCTGCCGCTCGGCAGCACCGAGCAGCATGCTGGCCTGTCGCTTTCGGTCGACTCCATCCTGTCGGAGAGGGTCGCCGCCGATGCCGCCGCACCGCTCGGCATTCCCGTCTTTCCGGTCGTTGCCTATGGCATCACGCCCTATTTCCTCTCCTATCCCGGCACAATCAGTATCCGCCAAGAGACCTATATCAGCTTGATCCGCGATATCCTCGACGGCTTGAGACGGCAGGGCTTCCGCCGCATCCTCATCGTCAACGGCCATGGCGGCAACCAGCCAGCCGGCAGCATGGCGATCGAATGGATGGCGGATAATCCCGACACGGCGGTGAAGTTCCACAATTGGTGGAATGCGCCGAAAACCTTCGCCAAGGTGCAGGAGATCGACACCGTTGCCTCGCACGCCTCCTGGATGGAGAACTTCCCCTGGACACGTCTTGAGGGTGTCAAACAGCCGACCCAGCAGAAACCAATGATCGATCTTGCCCGCATGCGCGTCATGTCGCCGGATGCCGTCAAAGCCTATCTCGGAGACGGCAATTTCGGCGGCTACTACGAGCGACCCGATGAGGAGATGCAGGCGATCTGGGATGTGGCGGTCGACGAAACCCGCGCGCTGCTCGAGGGAGGCTGGGCATGAGCGAACCGATCCTGATCTGGGGTGCCGGCGCGATTGGCGGTACGCTGGGTGCTGCCTTCATCCGGGCCGGCAACGAGGTGATCTTCGTCGACAACGTTAAGGAACATGTCGATGCCATCAACGAGAAGGGCCTGCAGATCGTCGGTCCGATCTTCGAGGATGTCGTCAAGGCCAAGGCCTATCTGCCGGAAGAACTCGAAGGCACCTATGCACGCACCTTTCTCTGCGTGAAGGCGCATCATACGGAAGCCGCAACACATATGCTTGTCGAGCATCTGGCCTCGGACGGATATGTCGTCTCGGCGCAGAACGGTCTCAATGAGCGGGTCATCTCCCGTATTGTCGGTGAGAACCGCGTGATTGGCTGCTTCGTGAATTTTGGAGCCGACTATCTCGAACCGGGTGTCGTGCAATATAGCGGCCACGGCGCCGTCGTTATCGGCGAACTGGACGGGCGGTTTACCGAGCGCGCCGAGGGAATCTACGACCTGATGAAGCAGTTCGAGCCGAAAGCCCTGATCACCAACAACATCTGGGGCTTCCTCTGGGGCAAGCTGATCTATGGAGCGCTGCTCTTTGGCACCGCGCTTACCAATGACAGCATTGCCGACGTTCTCGACAATTCGACCGCGCGGCCGGTTTTGCGCAAGCTGGCATTGGAAGTCGCGACTGTCGCTGCCATCAACAATATCAAGCCGGAGGCTTTCGACGGCTTCGACCCGGCTGCCTTCGGTCCGCTGGCGACGCCGGAACAGACCAATAAATCCTTCGACGACATGTCCGTCCATAATCGCAAATCGGTCAAATCGCATTCCGGCATCTGGCGCGATCTCGCAGTCCGTAAACGCAAGACAGAGGTCGACGCCCAGGTATTGCCGGTCGTGGAGATCGGCAAGGAATCGCGCGTTCCGACACCACTTGCAGCCCGCGTCATCACTATGATCCACGAGATCGAAGACGGTAAGCGCCCGCTCGCCATGGCCAATATCGAAGAGCTTGCGAGGGTCGTATGAACATCAACTTTGACGGAAAGGTCGTCGTCGTCACCGGCGCTGCCCACGGCTTTGGTCGGGCGATATCAGAGGCTTTTGCAAGTCGCGGCGCGCGGGTTCATGCCTGCGATGTCAATTTGGCTGGGCTCGAGGAAACGGTGAAGCTCTGTGGAGCAAAGACCACGGCCCACGTACTCGATGTCGGCAACCGCACCGATGTGCTGGCGCTGGTGCCGACCTTCGGCGAGGTCGATATCCTCGTCAACAATGCCGGCGGCGTGCGCGGTCAGGTTGGGCGGCCGATCGAGGAGATTTCCGAAAGCGACTGGCAGACGATCTTCGATGTCAATCTGTCCGGCGCCTTCTTCATGGCACAGGCGGTTGCTCCCGTCATGAAGAAACGCAAGACCGGCCGCATCATCAATATCTCGAGCGGCGCCGGCCTCGGCATCTCGCTGACCGGCATCCAGGCCTATGCCAGCGCCAAGGCCGGCCAGATCGGGCTGACGCGCCAGCTCGCCCATGAACTCGGCCCCTGGGGCATCACTGTCAACAATGTCGCTCCCGGTTTCGTTCGCTCCAACCCGACCACCGAGCGCCAGTGGGATGCGATGGGAGAGGAAGGACAGGCGCGGCTTCTGCAGAGCATCGCATTGAAACGTCTCGGACGGCCTGACGATATCGCCGCCATGGTCATGTTCTTCGCTTCCGATTATGCCGGCTGGATCTCCGGCCAGGTCATCAGCGTGGACGGCGGTAAATGAGCGTCGAGACCTATCTGGAGGAGAATTATCCGGCGGCGCTTGATGATCTCAAGGCATTCTGCCGGATACCGAGCGTCAGCACCGACCCGGCCTTTGCCGAGGGCATCCGTCAGGCCGCGGCCTTCGTGGCGGATCGCCTGCGTAGGGCTGACTTTGCCACCGTTGAAACGCTTGATACCGGCGGGCACCCGGCCATCTATGGCGAAATTCTCTCTGATCCCACACTGCCGACCTATCTCGTTTATGGCCACTACGACGTCCAGCCGCCCGATCCGCTTGAGACGTGGAAGACGCCGCCTTTCGAGCCCGATGAGCGCGATGGCAGGCTCTATGCCCGCGGCGCGTCCGACGACAAGGGGCCGCTGCTGATCCCGATCCTTGTTGCCGAAGCCTTCATGCGCGTCGAAGGCCGCCTGCCCGTCAATCTGAAGGTACTGATCGAGGGCGAGGAGGAATCCGGCAGTCCGCATTTCGCGCCGACGCTCGAAAAATACCGTGACAAGCTCCGCTGCGACCTCGTGCTTTCGGCCGATGGTGCCATGTGGCGTCCGGACAAGCCATCGATCACGGTGGCGAGCCGTGGCCTCGCGGCTCTTGATGTCACCATAATCGGCGCCGCCAAGGATCTCCACTCCGGCCGCCACGGCGGCAGTGCGCCCAACCCGATCGCAGCACTTGCGGGTCTGCTCGCTTCCATGCACGGCCAGGATGGTCGCGTCAGTGTCGAGGGTTTTTTGGATCGCGCGACACCTCCCGATCCGAAGATCATCACGGCAATCGAGACATCGCAATTCGACAGCGCTGCCTATTACCGGGAGATCGGTGTGTCCGGCGGCGATCCGATCGATGGCGGCCGCGAATTGCTGATCCGGCAATGGCTGGAGCCGACGTTGGAATTCAATGGCATCTGGGGCGGATACCAGGGCAAGGGGACCAAGACGGTCATTCCGAATACGGCGAGCGCCAAGATCACCTGTCGTCTCATTGCCGGGCAAAAACCGGATACCGTGATCGCGGCGATTGTCCGCCATTTGCAGCAACGTTTGCCGAAGGGCTTCCAACTGGAGGTTCATCGTCACGGGCCGGGCAGCGAGGCGGATTTCGTCGATCCCGATCTGCCGGCCTTGAAAATTTCCGAAGAGGTCCTCGGCGACTTGCTTGGCGAAAAGCCCCTGCGGGTCGCCATGGGGGCGACGATCCCGATCGGCAGCGCCTTTCGCCAGCATCTCGGCTGCGCCTCGATCTTCTTTTCCTTCTCCACGGCGGATGAGGACTATCACGCCCCGAACGAATTCTTGCGGCTTGGGAATTTCAAGCTCGGCATGCGGGCCTGGACAATGTTGCTGAGGCGGCTTGCCGCCTCGTCCTGAGGAGAATCACAACGACGCCGGCGCAAACGGCGCTTTTCATGGAGGAATGCTCGATGACCGCCTTGCCCGCAGCGCGCTGGATGCTGCCGGTTTTGCCGATGAGCCGGTGGCGCCGCCTCATGCCTGAGCGGATGGCTGTTGGCTGCGTTGAGGTTGCGAGTTTACGCGCTCAGCGCTTGTTTGTACGAGGCCGTATTCCTGCGTCCACTCTTGCGTTCTCCGGCGGCAGTTCCCAGCCGAAGACGCTACGTCCGCCGAAGGCGGAGGATTGCTGGAATTCGCCGGCGACAATTTCTTTGAGATCAGGACCGGTGGCGTAACGCTCTATGCTGCGTGACTGATCGTCGAGCCGGCGCAGTGCCTGTAATTCCTCTTCGCGGCCGAGTTTTCCCTTCATCACGGCTGATTTCATGACGTTGATCGTCTCGTCATAGACCTTGATCGGTACCGGGAAGGGGTGCCTGTCCTTGCCGCCATGAGCGATGGAGAAGCGGGCGGGATCGGAGAAGCGGCAAGGCGCGCCATGCACGACCTCGGCGACGAGGGCAAGCGCCTTGACCGTGCGGGCACCAACGCCTGGTACGAGAAGCAGGTCCTCGAAATCGACCGGCCCGCGATCGGCCGCTGCGGCAAGATTGCCGTGCAGGCGCCTCATGTTGACGTCGCTTTCGCGCACGTCATGATGTTCGGGCATGATGAGATGCGGCAGCATGGGCTGCGCGACCGGCGCAGGCTCGGGCTCCGCCTTCCAGGCAAGGGCAGCAGCTTCGCGGATAATGCGATCGGGACCGAGCGTTGCCAGAAGATCGAGCTGGTCATGTCGGGATTTTTCCGCCCGCCGGTCGGCGAGATTGACGATCTCACCCTGCGATCGGCCTTCGATCGCCGCGTGCGGGGAATTGACGAAGCTCTCCAGTCCTTCCGAGAACCAATGATATCGCCGCGCCTGGCGCTTGTCGCCGTTCATGCCCTGCTGGACGATCACCCAATGGCCGTCATCGGCGACGATGAAGCCATGAAGATAGAGATCGAAACCGTCCTGGACGGCCGCGCTGTCCACCTTGGCGACGAGACGGCTGGTTTTGGCGAGGCCGGCACCATCAAGGCCGGTGCGCTCGCCGATCGCCATCAGCTCGTCCGGTGTCTTGCGCGATTGCGCACCGCGCCCGCCGCAGACGTGCAGGCCGAGTTCTTTCGATAGCGGCTTCAATCCGCGCTTCAGTGCGCCGAGCACGCTGGTCGTGATGCCGGAGGAATGCCAGTCCATGCCCATGACGGCGCCGAAGGACTGGAACCAGAAGGGATGGGCGAGCCGTTGCAGAAACTCGTCACGCCCGTAATGGTGAACGATCGCCTCGGTGATCAGCGCGCCGAGCGTGGTCATGCGGTTGCCCAGCCATGGTGGCACGCGGCCTCCGTGAAGGGGGAGGTCGGCGCTGCCCGCTCTTTGCGACATGCTTCCTCTTTCTGCCTGCGATCTGCTACGACGGATCCGATCACCCGATAAAGCAGCTATCCGTCAAAATCGGGGCGATGGCAATAAATTCCTATCCGTTGCGGGCGCCTTCCAGAAATAACGGCCGACGGGATCGCTCCGCACCGGCCGGTGTGTCCCGGAGTCGCGAAACAAGCGCAAAAAAAGCGCAATTTTGAGCCTGTCACGGAACCCAGACCCGGCATTCCCAATTTCTATGTGGAGCAGGAATGGGAGATCGCGTCATGAAGTCGCTTGCTGCATCATCCATTTGTCTGGCGATGCTTGGTGCCATTCTGATTGGCGGCCACGGATTTACTTCCTACGCCTTGCGCGATCCGGAACCACATCACTTCGCCAATCTCGACACGCCGCTCTGGACGACGACACCGATGCGCGTCGACCCCAAGGCTCAAAATTACGAGCGCCTTCCGCCGCAGGAGGCCGTTGTCGACAATAACCAATCCTTAGAACCTGCCAATTTGGTTGGCGTATTGGCCATTGCGCCACCTGACGCAACCGTGACAGGGGCGATTGAGCCGCCGAAGCAGGAATGGACGGCCGATAGCCACCATCTCAGCTTATGCCGGCAGCGCTACCGGTCCTACAATGTCGCTGACAATATGTACCAGCCTTTTGACGGTGGCCCCCGAAAACCTTGCGTGACGGCTGAAAGGAAGCTTTCCAGGGCTGCCGGAAGCCGATACGAGTTCCGACCCACATATTTCATGGTACGCCGCCCGCTATAATTCCTATCGCGCTTCGGACAATACCTATCGGCCGTTCAGCGGGCCAAGACGCCAGCGCATTTCTCCCGTTGTTTGACGGACATATATGATAAGGCCGCTTTCTTCTGCAGCGACCGTCGCTCGTCTTGATCGGAGAGCCGGGACCAAAGTCCTATCCGCCTTGGTACCTATGTCTGACCGTCTTGCAATTTCGGAGTAAGCGGTCAATCTCATTCCTGTTTTCAAGTTGACACTCAAGGAAGAACGACAAGGCTAGGGACTATGGTGACCTCCAAGCGCAATTTCCTGAAAGGCTGCGGCGCGAGTGTTCTTGCCGTTGTGCCGCTGAAGGTCGATGTGGCGGGTTCGTTTCCGTCGTTGGCCAGTCTGACTGCATTCGCAAAGAACGAAAACGGCAACGGCGGGGGGAATGGAAACGGCAATGGCGGGAATGGTGGGGGAAATGGAAACGGCAATGGCGGGGGTAATGGAAATGGTAATGGCGGCAGCGGCGGGGGTAATGGCAACGGAAATTCGGGCGGCAACGGCAACAGCAGTGGGAACAGCCGATCTAGCTCGAATGGAGCCGGTAGTACGGATCGTGTACCCTCAACATCAGGCGCACGCGTGACCGAAGATACGGATGGCTCGATCGATGTCCGGCATACGAATGGAATAACCGAAACTCTTCGTGCAGGACGCTACATCATGAAGGACTCGAAAGGCCGCACGATCATCGATAGGCGGGCGACATCGGCTGACAGCACGCGGCTCGCGCGCCTGCTGCGCTAGCGTTTTTCACGCCACCGCAAGGCAGCTTCCGTCCTGTTCGTGACACCGAGCTTTGTCAGGATCTGGGTCATATGATGTTTGACCGTTTTCTCCTGTAAATCGAGACGCAGGCCGATGTGTTTGTTTGAGAGACCTTGCGCAACGAGGTCCATCACCTCGCGCTCCCGAGGGGTAAGCATGTCTCTGTCCGATGCCTGCCCGCTCAATGAATATTCCATGACCTTCGCCGACATCGCCGGGGAGACGTAGCGGGCTCCCTTGAAGACGGTGCGGATCGCTTCCGCCAGACCACGGGAACCAACACCCTTGAGAATGTAACCCTTCGCTCCGCGTTGGAGCGCTTCGACGAGCGCATCGACTTCCTCTGAGGCTGTGAGCATGAGGATCTTGGTATCCGGGCTTATGGAAAGGATCTCCTCGATCACCGAGAGCCCGTCCCCGGGCATCGACACATCGAGAAGCAGCACGTCCGGATGCGCATCCGAAGCGATCATTGCCGCGTCAGATGTGTTGGCGCCTTCTCCGACGACGACAAAGTCACTGACCTCGGAGAGGCTGCGTGTCACCCCCTCGCGAAACAGGGGATGGTCGTCTACGACGGCGACCTTGATGGATGTCATTCTATTCCTCCGCTTCCATAGGCGCGAAGGTCATGATGACAGTCGTTCCGCCTTCGCCGGTTTTTATGTCGAATTCACCGCCAAGGCTATCGATGCGCTCTCTAAGACCCACAAGGCCTAAGCTCGCCGACCTCACCTGCGTCGGGTCAAAACCCTCACCCCGGTCACGGACCTCGATACGGACGTGGCCATCATGCGATGTGGCCATGACGGCCTGGTCAACGCCGCCACCATGGCGATAGGCGTTGTTGAGTGCCTCCTGAATGAAGCGGTAGATACAAATCTTGAGAGCGGGGGCAAGTTCCGGATCGTCCTCGTCGATTGTCGTGTCGACGGTGGTGTTGGTCTTCTGTTGATGAGCCTCGACAACCCGTTTTACGATTTCCGTAATCGAGGCGTTCTCGATTTGCGGCAGCACCAGCCCCTTGCAGATGTCGCGAATCTCCTTCATCGCCTCGGCGAGGCTGGAGCGGATCCAGGCGAGTTCCTTCTCGCGTGTTTCCGATTGTGTCGCGGCATCGACGAGCAGCTCGCTGTCTAGCCGCAACGAGGCATAGGCGATGTGCTGGGCCGGGCCGTCATGCAGATCGGCGCCGATGCCGCGCAGATAGGTCTCGTTCAAGGCTGCAGCACGCTGGGAGGACAATTGAAGCCTGCGCTGCAGGCCGCGATTTTCGGCGAGAAGTGCGGAGAGCTCGTCCACTCTGGCCTTTAGCGCTTTACGCTGGACTTCGATCGTATGGCTGCCCCGAAAGACGAGAATGGAGAGAACGACGAAGAAGACGGCGATCAGGCCGGCCACGGCCAGCCAGCTCCAGAGCCTTGCCCAGACGAGGCTGTCTTCCAGCCCTTCCGCCGTCTCGTAGAATTCAAGCACGGCCACAGCTTCTCCCGACCACGGCTGCAGCACGGGATTGTAGATTTCCATGAGCGCCCTGCCGAGACTGCGCTCCTCGACGCTTTCAGGGTCGCTCGCGACTTCGTAGCGAGCGACCAGCGAGCCCGTAAATGCCTGAGCGAGTTTGTCGTTTACCGGAAACGTCTTCCCCACCAGTTCCTTTTGATTGGAGTAGAGAATCGTGCCGTCGCGGCGCCACAGCTTGAACGAAATGAGACGGCGGCCGAGCGCGCCCTGGCTGAGCGTTTCGTCGAGCGCCTGGGCACTTGCTTCGTCGAGCAGCGATTCCTTCTGCATGTCCGGAAGCAACGGTGCGACGACGCTATCGACGTAAAGCGCTGTCGCAGCACCCGAATTGTGAATGACGGCGTCCTCGATGAGATGGGTGACGACGAGCCCGATGAGGAACATCGCGGCAAGGGAAACAAGCCCTCCCATGATGAAGAACTGGGAGGCGAGGGAGCGGGCGTTCCAGCGTGTGAGCCAGTTCATTTCCAACCTGAGTTACGACGATTCACTCAAACTATCGCATCGGCTGGACTTTTCCAGTTCACTTGACCTCTTCACTGGACCTCGATCATATCGGCGTCCGGAATGCTGGCGGTTAACCGATCGGTGTCGCCCGACATGGCAGTGCCGAAGACATAGAGCATGACGGCAAGAAAAATGATGAGCGCCAGCAGGGATGCGTTCCACGCGCTGGAAATTTCCGGGATTTCCTTCCTGTTGTCCATGACTGAAAACTCCTCTTTCGACAGGGAGCCGAACGGGCAGGAGAGACGGTGCGTTCCGGATCTGGGACCTCAGTCCTAGCATCATCAGACCAAAGGCCGAAGTGAATCCGACTGAGGTCCGAGCGTCGGAACAGCGAGGAATGCGCTCGTTGGTTTGGAAGCGGCATCATTTACTAATCTGGTACCAGACGTGGCAAATACCGCGTCCCCCTCAAAGGGATCACAGTGACCGCTGCACCGCCCAGACACGGATTCGCTTGCAACGGGATGTGGACGCCCGTGATGGCGGCAATCGCAGCCCACTATCAATTGGCCGCCCCGAAATGGCGGTATGCAAGCCAGCCCGTAGCGATGCAGGTCGGCCTGGATTGGTGATCCATCGTCCGTCAGCGTGACGGGGCCTGCCAAGGCGATAGTCTTCCAAAGATGTTAGCGATGGCTGAGCGCGAGGCAGCACGTATGCGCAGCAGTCTTTGCCGGCGGAGGGCATCGACACGTGTGCCCGGTGCTTTCGTCAGAGCCGCACGGGCAGCCCTGACAGGGTCCACCAGACTGGCAGCGATCTCCGGCAAGGCATCCACTTCCGCTTCGAGGCGTTCGAGATAGGCATTCAGTCCATCCGCAGCGGCCTGCCGCAGCCGGCGTGTTGGGGCGGTTCGAAGCTTGCGCGTCGTCCAGCGAAGATGTTCTTCGGCATGCCGGTGCAACGCCTGCGGATGCTTATAGGCTCGGTGGTCGCCAAGCATGTCGGCGACGAATGCCACTTCTCCGAGTTCGCCGCAGCGCCACCAGAGCTCCATATCCTGCAGATACTGCCAGGCAGGGTCCCAGCGGCCGGCTTTGAAGAACACGTCCGTGCGGATGGTCGCACCCGGCATCGCGACCATATTGTTGAGCAGCAGCAGTTCCCGAAACGCCTCGCCGCTGTTGCTGTAACTCCACCCGAAGCGACGGCCGGGAATGGGATCACCCTCATAGGTAATCTGCCGGAAACGGCCGTGGATCAGGGCAGGGTAGCGCATTGCCGCGCGCCCGATGGCGCGCAACGCCCCCGGCGCGAGACGGTCGTCGGCATGCAAGGTGACGAGATAATCCGCATTCGCGCCGGCAGTATAGGCGCGATTCCAGTTGTCCGTGCGCGGCACGGTGTTCCGGTGCAGGGCCGGCTTCAGCAGTGGAGATGAGTAGGATGCGATCATTTCCCGACTGCCATCCGTGGAGCCGTTGTCACAGACATGCACCTCGAAATCCGGATAATCCTGCGCCAGAGCGCTGTTGAGCGCTTCGGCAAGTGTCTCAGCATTGTTGAAGCAGGGTATGATAACGGCGAGAGAGGGTAATTTGCTCGATGTCCCGGCTGTCATGATGAACTCCCGTTTACTAGGTCCCCTGATCCCGCGAACGCGTGTCGAGGGGATCGTTAGCAAGACTCCGCCCGTCCCCGTCGAAGTGGAACGGCACCGGTATTTTCCCCTATCCTAGACGCTAGCCGGCAAGGGTCACGTCTGCGATCTTGACATCGAACACGTCACGCGCCGGCAACGTCCGGACATCGAAACCGTGTGCGACCACGCCGTTCAGCATCGGGCAGACAAAGAGCAGGCCGTTATGCGAGAGGCGCGCCCGGTTCTGCAGGCTGTGGGCCAGAGCCAGCTGAAAAACGGCGACGTTGCGGAAAGCATAGACGCCTGCCGATGCATTCTCGGAGATGACGACCTTTTCCCTTGCTTCCAGCATCCGGCCATCATTTCCAAGCCTGATATAGCTGTATTGCGGATGGTGGGAGGCAAATGTGAGTGCCAGACCGCCGAGATTGGGTTCGGTTGCAAAGATTGCAGCAATATCCGCATCGCAGTCGAACATGATATCGCAGAGGTCGACGACAACGGGCGCATCCGGAAAAGCGACGAGTGCCACACCGGCCGCAGCGCTCCAGGCAGCGCCACCGCTCATTTCGGACAGCCAGACGATCCGCGCTGCCGGATAGCGTGCCAGCAATGTTTCCCGAGCGTAGCGCCGTGATGCAGGCCTGTCCCGCAGCACGAAAACAGGCACAGCCGCGCTGCTCCACCAGGGACGCGCCTCCAGCGTGGCGCCGAGCAATGTCGTCTTTCCAACCGGCATCTCCGCCTTCACCGAGCCGTCAGGCCGCTCAAAATCATTCCCGGCCATGGGAATGATGATGTTCAGCGGCGCCATCGCGTCCGGCCTGGTTCCGACGTCATGCATAGGCAGGCTCACGGCCCTGCAGATATTCGGCCAGATCCTCGGGCGTACCAAGCCCGTGCATGTTCCTGACATCGATCTCGTAAACGCCGATGCGTGCACCGTTACGGATGGCGTAATTATAGGCCGGGCAGACATAGAACTCGTTGTTGGTGCGATCGTTGTGCACCATCATGTCGAGCGCGCCCTTCATGAAATCGCCGGCGCGGCGGAAGAAGTAGATACCGACCGTTGCCAGTTCGGAGATCGGCTGCTTTTCGGCAACCCTGAGTACGAATCCTGCCGCATCGGTTTCGGCGAAAGACCATTTCGGGTCGCGCTTTGGATCGCGAAACACGAGGATCGATCCGTCGAGATCGCGCGACATACAGTCATCGATGAAATCGACGATGCGCATGTCCACCACCTGGTCGGAATTGGCGATGAGAAGGGGAGCTTCCTCATCGAGATGCTGACGCGCCAGCAGAACGGTGCAGGCGGTGCCTTCGGTGAGTTGATCGACCGAAACGACCCCGACGCCCTGCGAGCGAAGTTCGGCCACCGCATCCGCCTGGCTGTCCAGATGTTCGCGCAGCAGCAGGACCGTTGGTTGTCCACCCGGCGGCAGCGTGTTTTCCAGCACATGCTGGATCATCGGCCGGCCAAGCACGTCGATGAAGGGCTTCGGGCGGGTGAACCCGACCTTGGCGAAGCGGCTGCCCCGGCCGGCGGCCGGCACCACCAGTTGCACGGGTCGCTGGGCCTGTGCTGAGGATAGGCGGCGGACCCCGTTCACCTCGAAATTCTCGATCATTTTCGGGTTGTAGAAGCTGTGGTAGCGGTCCGCGGGAACGCTTGCGGAAACGACGCGGCCCCCATCCAGGATCACCTCGTTTAGCGACGAGCTGACATAGTAGCGGTCATCCACCGTGACCCCGTGCCTCAAGGCGGCAGTCGCAGCCTTGAAGAAAATCTGGGCTTCACGGAAATAATAGAATCCAGCGATCGCCTTGTTGCTGATCACATCCTTCTCGGAGGTGCGGTTGACGAAACCGTCGTCACCGAGCGTCACATAGGACCAGCGCGGGTGGATCGTCTCGAAGGTGATGACGCCGGCATCCGCCTTGGCTGCCTCGAATTCCGCAATCACGGATGCGAGCCGGGTGTCGATGATCTGGTCGCTGTTGGCGATCACCAGCGGCTCGGTGGGGTCAATCCTGTCGACCGCCATCAGGCAGGTGCAGAGCGCACCGGCCGTCGGGCCTTTCAGCATGACCACCTCGGAACGGCCATTGGTGCTGAGGTCAAAGATCCGCTCGTAGGAATATTTGACGGCATCCTGCTGGTCGACGAGGAAGAGGAAATGCGCGTCGCTGCCGAGCGACTTCATGTTTTCGATAGCCCACAGGATCATCGGCTTTCCGGCCACTTCGATAAGCGGGCGCGGATAGGCATAGTCTTCCGAGCTGAAATGCGGGCTTGTGCCCGTGGTGGGGAACAGGACGATCATGCCATCACCTCCGATACACGCTTGATCTCCGACACGATCCGGCCATAGACAACGTCGGCCGGTGTTCCGATCTGCATGACGTAAGCGCCGCTGTCGCGCGCGGCCTTCAGGCCGTATTCATTGTCCTCCAGGATCAGGCACTCATCCGGTCTGAGGCCGAAGCGCTCCATCGTCGTCACATACATTTCCGGATCCGGCTTGGCGCGGGTGACATCCTCATTGGACACGATGAGGTCGATATATTCTATCAATCCGGCGCGCCGCATCATGGACTCGATGGTGACACGAATCGAGTTCGAGCAGACGGCGATCTTGTAACCATCGTGCTTGAGACGGCTGAGCGCGTATTGATGGGCAAACACCGGCTTGCAGCGGGTGTAGATCAGCTCCATCGTATAGTCCTGCTTCAGCTCGTGGATCAGCTCGTTGAGCCCCTTCGGCAGGCCATTGGTACGGGAGAGGATCTCCAGCTTGCGGCGGGTTGGCAGGCCATCGAACGTAGTCAGATGCGCCTGGCGGTCGATCGGCATGCCGAAAAGATCGAGCGCCCGGTTCAGCGCCTCATAATGCCATTCCTTGGCATCGATCAGCACGCCATCCATATCGAACAAAACAGCACGGATCATGTGACTTCCTCCTCAACCATCCAGGCAAAGCTCTGCTCGGCTGCATCGGGCAGATCGGTACAGATCATCAGCCGCTCGAGCGGAAGACCACTCTTTGCAGCCTGTCGCAATGCGCCAGACCAGGCGGCCCAGACCGCTTCATGCGGGTGCTTGTGCAGTTCCGGCGAGACCATCGCGACATATTTTCCGCGTCTCAGATCATCGATCGCGCGTTCGATCGAGGCCGGCTTCTCGGTGAAGGAATCCACCCATACGCCCTCACAGCGTTCGTAGAAGGACGGGTAGAGCTCGACCTCACTGTAGCGGGTGAAAACCGGGATATCGCTATCGAGATAGGGTCTTAGATCGGGAACCGACGCATCGAAAACGAAGGAGCGTTTCGTCACCCCATATTGTTCCAGCATCGGCAACAGGGCAGGGCAGAGGCCGTCCGCCTTGATATTGATGGCCAGCCGTCCCGGTGCGCCATTTGCTGCATAGCACTCAAGAACGCGCGCGAAGGACAATGCCCCGGTTGTGGCAGGATCGTGTGAGATTACCAGTTCGCCATTCAGATCACGAACATCCAGTTCAACGCCGTGTCCGGCGGCGAATGCCTTGTCGAATGCGCCTAAAGTGTTCCGCTCATGCGGTGCAAGCCACCAGCCACGATGTGCCAGTATCATCATCATTATGTCCCTCCGGCCCAAATCGGCCAACAAACGATTTTGTGTCGTCACAAAGGGCCGGATGAAATCCATGCATGTGCCGACCAATCTTCATATGCAGGATTGTAATTTCATCTTGACTATGCAGAAGTGAGTATAGATCGTCAATATCGAATATACACCAAAGTTGTTACTTTGGTAACACATGCGGTACGCGTAATAATGCCAATATAAACTCCAGATAAACTCAAAAGAACATGTGACCATGGGCACATCTAGTACGGCATCACTACCCGGCGCAGGGGAAGACCAGGAGCCGCGTAGTGTCTCTACATCACGGGATGCGCTATGGGTTTCGGGCGCTCGTCTGGTCAGCCAACTCTGCGGTATCGGTACATTGCTGGTCGCAGCCCGCGTCCTCTCACCGGCCGAGGTTGGCGTCTTTGCCATGGTCTCTTCGACCGTTTTGCTGCAATCGAAGATTGCTGAAGCCGGATGGAGCGAATATCTGATTGCTGCACCGCATGATAGGGAACTGCCCGGAACGGTTCTTTATTGCGCGCTTGCAAGCGGACTCGCCTTCACCATTCTCGGCTTCATTGGACTTGCTGTTTCCCTCGTCTGGCTGGCGCCGACCGGGTCGATCTTCTTCACTCTTCTGCTGCTGATGGCGACCATCGTGCCCGGCACCTTCATCATCTGTCAGAGCGGCGTATTGGTCAGGAGGCGGCGCCTGCGCGAACTTGCCTTCTATCAGGCGGCCTCGGAATTTTCGGGCCTTCTCGTAACGACCGGAGGGCTATTGCTCGGCTGGGGCATCGTCGCGCTTGCGGCAGGACGCTGTTGTGTCGTGCTTGTCGCACTCCTGATGTCCACCGGCTTTGCGCGCTGGCTTCCGCACTTCGAATTCCAGCTCACGACTGCCCGCGAGGCGCTTGCCTATTCCACCCGGCTCCTGGCATCGCGCCTCATGCAATTTGCGCAAAGTTATGGCGCGGAGTTCCTGATCGTGTTCTTCATCGGCGCGACGGAGGTCGGCATCTATAGAATGGCAAGCCGCATCGTCGGCGCCGTCACAGAGCTGATTTCCGAACCCGTGCGGATGCTGGCATGGAGCTATTTCTCCCGCCAGAGCGCGACGGGCGGCGGGGCGGAAGGCCTCAGCCGGCTTATGGGATTGATCATGGCGGCCACCGCTTTTGCCGCTCTCCCCGTCTTCATGGGCCTTGCCGTCATATCCGAACAACTCGTCAGCGTGCTGCTCGGGGTGCAATGGCTCGCAGCCGCGCCAGTTCTCATTCTGCTGGCGGCTGCGCGCGGCATTGCCGTCATCCAGATGCTCAACGAGCCCGTGCTCAGCATCATCGGCCGGGTTGCCCTGCTGCCGCGGCTGAACATGCTGTTTACGGCAACAAGCCTCGCTTGCCTTGCGATCGCCGGCTGGATCCGTCCAGACCTCGTCAATATCGCTGTTGCGCAGGTCGTGGCCGCGGCATTGACGACTTCAGTGTCTCTCTACTTCCTGCAGCGCGGCACCGGATTCCGTTGGCCCTCCTTGTTGCTTCGCATCCTGCCCGCCGGACTGGGTGCCTGTGTCATGGTCGGCGCCGTTGGCTTGGCTCTCCATATGGCAGGCGGTAGCCTGCACCTGCCTTTGGTGGACTTGTTTATGGGAGTTGCGGTTGGGGGCCTCGCCTATGTCGTCATTGCATGGTCCAGCGGTCGCGCCTTGATGGCGGAACTCAACCACGTGACAGGTGCGCAATAGCGGCATGGATGTGGGTGCCTGTTAAAGCCGAGCTTTCATTGGTCGCCTTAGCCAACGCTCGAAAGCCATGCCACCAAACAACTGTATCCTTCGGGGTATTTCACTCTCAAATGGGTGGCTGAGATCGCCTCGCTCGACTGATCCTGCTCCGGATTCAGGTGCAACGCGGGATGTATCAGCGGGCTTCGAACTTATGACGGCTGAGCGCGTTCTCATCTTGTGATAATCGACCCGCCGGATGGGGAGGTGCCTATGACGGATATACGCACGCGCGGATTCAAGACGAAGGCCGAGCTTGACGAACATCTTGCCGACATGCAAGAGGCGATAGAAACGGAACAGGTTATGTTGCCTCCGGTCGATTACGCGGCGGAAAAGCAGGAGACCGTCGAGCTCGCAAGATTGCAGGAGGATCTGACGTTGCTGCGCAGACACCTCGCTCTCCTCCGCGAGCAGGCGAAGACCGCGATCTCGGCACGCGCCCAATGGACGGATGCGAGTGCCCATGAGCAGCTTGGAAATTATCCCTGGCTGAAGCTCGCCGGGGTCATTGCCATAACATTCCTCGCGGCCAGGCGGTTGCGGTTGCTGCCTCCGTCGGGAATGGCGACGATGCCTCTCGCCCTTTCACGCTTCAACCGAATGTGATCACCCTTTTGAGCTAAAAGCTCGGTGTGCGCAGCAGCCCGTCGCGAACCTTCGACATCAGGCACCTATCAAATCCGATCCTCCACGAACTGTTCCGCGCCCTCGACTGGCCGCAGCCAAGGTTCGCGCCGCTTGATCCAGAGCTCGTAGGTGGGCTTGAGGCCGGTCGGCGCATCCTGCAGGGTTCCGAGTTTGATCTCGGCCTCGTCTTCGTCATAGGCAAAGACCCGCGAACCGCAGGCCGGGCAGAAACGGCGTCCGTGATGCACCGCGGTCTCTCCAGTGGTTTTGAAAGCGGACGTCTGCCAGATCCCGTAATAGGTAAAGGCTGCGCCACTCTCCTGGCGGCAGTCGGTGCAATGGCAAAGCCCGACGCGCTTCGGTTCGCCCTCCACCTGATAGCGTACCCTGCCGCAATTGCAGCTCCCGTGACGTATGGTCATCCAGACCCTCCCTCAATGTTTCACCCCGAAAGGCGGTTGATCGTCGTCGAAATTGCCGTTGCTCAAACTGTCGTAGCGATTGAGGCTTGGCTCGCCGCCTCGGGTACCGAAGGGCGTCAGCTGCACCATCATTTCCCTGGCGCGATCGATTGCGTCTTCTTCACTCAGCGCCGCCGCCTCGGGAAGGCGCACCGTCAGCTGCTCACCGGCGTCGCCGAAGAAATCGACATGCCAAGCCTTCTGCTGATGCGTCACCTTTGCTCCGGTCAGATGCATCGAAACCTTCCTCCGCCATTCTGGTGGTTTCGCTTCTCTCGTGGCGTGGAGATCAGTATATCAACCCATACGCTGGCGATTGGTTCCTGAGATCCCCTCCTTCGGTTCCGCACTGTCGGCTTGCCGGATAACTTCGCTCTGTCGGCATCCGTTATGCCTTCTTGAGGAGCACTGGGCGACACAGCTGTGGCCTGGCGTCCGCGCGTAGAGACGATCGACGCATCTATTTGCCGCCCTCTGCGTTCACTTCAAGGATGACATCTTGTTCGAACCCTCGAAAGGAACGGATATGAATTTTCCAGTCCCGACAAGCAATGATCCCACGCGTCGTTTTCACGAAGCGACCGATGCTGCCCGCGTTGCCCTCGAGGCGCTTATCGCCGATGCCAATGCCGCGGGTTGGGGCACGGATGAAATGGCCGTGGCGCTCGTTGAGGCGGCACGGTCTCTCAAAGATGCAAACACCAGTGACCCCGATCCTGCCGACGATCCGGCAATCAGCGATATCGATGCGAAGCAAGGACAGATTGGGCGGGGTGAATTATTTGACTGAGCGACGATCACGCGGTCGCTCAAAACAGGACCAGCGGCAGGATGTTGAACCGCTGGCGCGACGTCGCTCGTCAGATCCTGATCTGCAGTAGACCCCTTCGCGCCACCTGTCTGCCGTGGCACCAGAACGGATGGAGCATATCGCTGATGCTCAGGACGTCTGCACATGGAACAAGCGGCGACCATCCTTCATTGGCATCGAGCCCAACGAATGCCAGTCTTGTCAGGGATCTTGTCTCTGCAAGCAGATCTTCGTCATCGATGGTGATGTCCACCAGCAGCACCTCCGGCGCTCGCACGGAGCAATCGACTGCTTCCCGTGCGATCGCCGCCACCGACGTGCTTGCTCCGATATAAAAGGCCATGATGGTATTGTTGTCGAAGTCGGCGATGGCGGGAATGAGCAGATTTGCGGGCAGGGCCGTCAGCGTATCGCGTGTTCCGTCAAACCGATGCCCGGTTGCGTCCCCGCCTGCGAGACTGCGATTTCCCGAAAATTGATAGAAGACCTCGCGTCGGGTCAGATATTCGACCGTCCAGCGGCCGGAATGGTCTGTTGCATTGGAAGTCGCGAGTGCCTCGATCTCCGAGACGACTTCATGGAAGGTGGTGCGAGCGTTGGCCATGGCGATTCTCCTTGAGGGAACAAAGGCGGATGGCGGGTGAATGTTCCTGCCAAAAGAGAATAACTTCCCGTACGGGCCTGATAACCAACGACGCCGATCATGACGTGGTGCTTTCGGCATGATACCGCTGAAAGGAGCAAATAGCGCCATCATATTGACGCAGTGCGCGTTAACCTTTGAGAGCGAAAGGAGATGAGCATGGGCGGACACGATAGCTACTATATCGAGATCACTACGCGTCTTCGATCGGTGCGATCCTTCTGCGACTTCCTGTCGAGTGGGGGGACTGTCGGCGTTGCTTCGGCGGACGGCTCACGCTACGGCGATGTCACCACCGATCTGCTTGCAAGAACGCGCAAGGAAGCAGAGGCCCTTGATCGCATGCGTCGTCAACTCTTTCCGGATCGTGCGGACGAAGAGGTTTCGCCGGCGCTCTATACTTGTGGACTCACCGGCTCCCGCCGCTCGCGTAAGGCAGGCCGAGCTCAATCATGACGGGCGCATGATCACTCGTATGGTCCCAGCCCCGCGGATTGCGCCGGACGCTGGCAGAGCGAAGATGCCCAGCGACGTCGGGACTAAGAAGAACATGGTCGATCCGCAGTCCCGCGTCCCGTTCGAATGAGTTTCTCCAGTATTTCCAGAAGGTGTAGATTCGCTCGTTCGGGTGAAGGTGGCGAAGCGCATCCGTCCATCCCTGTTGAATCAGCCTGCCGTAGGCTTTTCTGACCTCGGGTCTGAACAAAGCATCATCGCACCATCGTTCCGGGGAATAGACATCCATGTCGGTCGGCATGACATTGAAGTCGCCGATGAGCAGGGTCGGAACGTTGAGGGCTAAGAGCTCTCCGGCATACTGATGCAGTCGATCAAACCAGCGCAGCTTGTAGTCGAACTTGGGGCCGGGTGCAGGGTTGCCGTTTGGAACGTAGAGGCAGCAGATCAACAGGCCATTTATGGCAGCCTCGATGTAACGGCTGTGGCTGTCGTCCGGGTCTCCCGGCAGGCCTTGCCGCGTGAGCACCGGCAAAACGTCTCTCGCAAGGATCGCCACACCATTCCAGCTTTTTTGGCCATGCCAAACGGCGCGATAGCCTGAACGTTCGATCTCCCGTCGCGGGAATTTATCATCGGAAGTCTTCAGTTCCTGAAGGCAGACGACGTCTGGCGCATCTTCTTCCAGCCATCGCAGAAGTATCGGAAGGCGGCCGATGATTCCGTTGATATTATAGGTGGCTATCTTCAATCGACCTCCAAAGGGTGAGGCGGGCCGGACAGGTTGGGCGCTCGTCTGCCATTCGTCGGCCATGGCGGGAAACCGGAAAAATCGCCATGTTCGCCATCCCCGTCGCGTCCGGTTGACACCGCCCGCGCTCAGCAAAAGGAATGTGCATGGCTTGAGAAGGTTCCCGTGAGGCCGCTGGAGGCGGATCAGGCTGGCTTGCAATACCGCCAGGCTGTTCTTATTTTACCTCCCTATCACCCCTATCGGTTGGCAAGGCCGAGAGGACGACGCGTAGCCTCTAGAAGAGGCGTAAGCGCTCCAGCCAAAACCTTTGCAAATATCGACTGCTGGCCGTTCAGCACGTGATGCAGCCACATTGACGCAACGCGGCGGCAAAGCGCGATCCTCTGATCGTTTCAGCGACAGCTTCCTTCGATCGCGCCGTTTGCGCAGACGAATGCCGAGGGATCGCCAGCCGAGCGGGCTCAACACCACTATCCGCAAGGAGAAAACATGCAGGTCATCGTCAGAGACAACAACGTTGAACAGGCTCTCCGCGCTCTGAAGAAGAAGATGCAACGTGAAGGATTATTTCGCGAAATGAAGGAGCGTCGGGCCTATGAGAAGCCCTCGGAGCGGCGTGTCCGCGAAAAGGCCCAGGCAATTGCCCGACAGCGCAAGGCTGCCCGCAAGAAGATGCAGCGCGAGGGACTTCTGCCGGCCGCAAGACGCCGCGCGTCTACACGCTGATCACAGCAGCGCCGCCGCAATATGCCGGCGGCGCTCTATTCTGGTATTCTGGAAAGGGACATCATGGAAGAGTTGCGTAGTTTGACGGTTTCCGATGATCGGCTTGACGACTGCCGCGAGGCTATCGGACCGGATCTGCAGGATCTGATCGATGCAAGTGTCGCCTCCGGTTTTACGATTGAGGAAACATTGATCGCGATCAGCGAACTGGTGGCAGAAGATTTCGCCTCCGCGGGGAAGCTCCCGAGCGTTCACTGAGGCGGAAGATCAGAGAATGGTTGCGAGTGTATCAGATAATCCAGATCAGAGAGACGTTGGAGATTCGATCATTCAAGCGCGCGACACGCGATCGCGAGACGGTGCACCATGACTGTCGCCCGCTTTTCCTTCTCCATCGAGGGCGTTTTGCATTTCCTCGAGAACTCGAATGAGCGGCGAGGTCGCCGGCATTGTACCGTCTGAGGAGACTATGTCGGAAGCAATATTGGCGGGCGTTTTCTGGTTCGTTCGCGATAGCAGCGGTAGCAGGCTGACGATGAGTGAGGCGAAGAACTTCTTTCGGCGTTCGGCGACCTCTGCCAGCAGGAAGCAAAGGACGAAGCAGGCGACGAGCAGGATGGCCGCCATCGGAACATGCTCTTCCACCGGATGCAGGAAGGACGCAAACATGAGGGTGAGCGGCTGGTGGACAAGATAGAGGGTGAAACTGCCGCCAGCCAGCCATTTGATCGCCGGACCTGTCTTCTCGAACAGTACCGGAGCCTGGTAGAGCAGCGATGCCGCGCCGATGAGGTGCAGGACCACGGCAACACCGATGAGATTGAAATATACGAAATTGATCGCCTCTTGAGACAAGGACCAGGTCTCGTACATGTTGGTCGCAGTGCGATCGGCGAAAAATTTCAGGCTGAAGAACAGCACGAGCGATGCGCCGATCATTACGATGGAGGTGCGGCGTTGAAATGGCTGGCGTTCGATAACGCACTTCATCGTCAACCAGCCCATAAGCCACAGCGGCATGTACATCAGGATTTTCGGGCCGGCCACAGCGGCCCAGAGGCACAGCAATGGTATTTTCGCGTGCCGCGGGGAAAAGGCAAACAGCCCGAAGAACAGGTAGTATTGAACTTCGAAACCCAACGACCAGTATGGTTCGCCGCTGCCAAAAACGGCATGTGCGAACCACAATTGGTTGGTGAAGGTCACATAAGCCAGTGCCGCTTCGACTGATACCGGCGTGAAAAATCCGGTGTTGATGACATCATAGTAAGAGGCATTGACGTGCATTCCGATGCTGTCGGCCGCGAAGATCACCACGATCGCCAGCAGAGCAACGGGCATTATTCGAGCGAGGCGGGCAACCAGGTATGCGCGCCATTCCTTTTCGCTCACCTGCCCGACATAGCTGATGACGAATCCCGAGAGAACGAAGAAGACCGCCACAGCCTCCCGTCCCCAACCAAGAGGTCCGATCTTGATGGTGGGGAGCAGGAAAACATGCGCATGGGAGAGAAATACGATAACGGCTGCGCCTAGCCGCAGCAGATCAAGATAGATGGAAAGATTGCCATCAATCTTCCTGCCTTCGATCGCGCCCATGACTGATTTCCCGCCGGATGACAAAGCGTGTGTTCAATTGAGAACCGCTTTGTTCAGGAACTGATTTCTGCGCTGATGCGCGAGCGCGCATTCGACCAAGCAAACTTTTAAAAGTGTTTACTGAATAAGATTAAATTTTGAGGAAGCGGCTGATATTGGGAGAAATGTCGCCTACGGCGTTGGTCCGTTCGCTACAGTCGCCTTGCCCAAGCCTCCGTATACTCGGACAGTCGCCGCAAATGGTCGCCAGCCGAATAACCCGAAATCTTCTTTCGCGGGTTGAGATCGTGGTCGCCATCTTCCAGCCAGAGCAGATCGATGTGGTCCGAGAGCGTATAGGATGCGACCTCTTCCCTTGATCCGAAGGGGTCACGCGTTCCCTGGCAGATCAGTGTGGGCGTTTGCAGGCTTTCCAGATGTGCGGTGCGAAGCTGGTCTGGCTTTCCCGGCGGGTGAAACGGATATCCGAGGCAAAGCAGGCCCCGGACTTTCTTCGCCTCAAAACTCTCATCGGCGATCATGCTTGCAACGCGCCCTCCCATCGACTTGCCACCGATGATGAGTCTGTCGGCGTTTAGTTCGCCGATCGCCGTACGATATTCATCGAGGAGATGGTCGGCGCGCGGAGGAGGCTTGACTGCTCCGGTCAGGCGACGCTGCGCCATGTAGGCGAACTCGAAGCGCGCTACCCTGAAGCCGCCGTCTGCGAGCGCTTTCGATAGATCCGTCATCGACGCGGAATCCATCGCTCCGCCTGCGCCATGAGCCAGAAGGATTGTGAAGGTGGCCGTTTCCGGTCCCGTGATCAAAAAGCTGGTCATTCCTTTTCCGTCTTATTGTGAGTCTAGCATTACTCTGCGAGCGAACATACGATTTTAGCAAGAGCTGGCTTTTCGTCCGAACGACGGCTCTCCAGCTTCTTGTTGCCTTTGAAATCAAGCAAGGCCCTGATTTTTCGTGCAAAGTCAGATTACAAACTGACGGAAGGTGCGCAATTTGGTGGATGGGGCGCTGCCGCTTCAAGGAGCCATTTTTTGGCCCCGCGAGCCCTGCGTTAACGATTTGTTAACCATGAAGCAGCTAAAGCTTTTAAATCGAAATTAACCAAGTTTACTAACGTGTTAACCGAAGCGCGCTCCATTCGCATCAAAGGCAGATCGTTCCTTGCAGTCGTGCTGACGCCCGATCTGCCGTTTGAGGACTGGCTCGTTCGTCTCGACGACCTTGCTGCTCGCTCTGCCGGTTTCTTTCTGGGCAGGCCAGTTGTTCTGGACGTCACCGAGCTCTCGCTGGACCGTGCCGCGCTGAAGGCGATGGTGCAGGCCCTCGGCGAGCGCAACGTCAGGGTCATGGGCATCGAAGGCGCGCGGCCGTCACAGCTCGACGCCAGCATGCCGCCGGGCATGGCTGGCGGGCGTCCGGCAGCGGATGTGGATGTGCCGACAGCAGAGGTCCAGGCCGAAGGGAAGGCGCCGCGCAAGGCGAAGCCTGCAGAGGTGCAGGAGGTTGCTGCGCCGATTGTCCGCGCTCCTGCGTCGTCGCTGGTGCTGCATGAGCCGGTGCGCTCCGGCCAGTCGATCATCTTTCCGGAAGGCGACGTGACGGTCATTGGATCCATCGCTTCAGGAGCCGAGGTGATCGCCGGTGGCTCGATCCACATCTACGGCGCGCTTCGCGGACGAGCGCTTGCCGGATCGGTCGGCAACTCGGCGGCGCGAATTTTCTGCCGCAAGCTGGAGGCTGAGCTTCTGGCAATCGACGGGATCTACAAGACGGCCGACGACCTGCCGGCCGAGCTGCGAGGTCAGGCTGCGCAGCTATGGCTCGAGAACGACGCGATCATGGCATCGCGACTGACTTAACTGGGTGAATGGTTGAAACAGGAGAGGGATATGGGAAAAGTCATTGTTGTAACCTCGGGTAAAGGTGGCGTTGGCAAGACAACCTCGACTGCAGCGTTGGGGGCGGCGCTGGCGCAAAGGAACGAGAAGGTTGTCGTCGTCGACTTCGACGTCGGTCTTCGTAACCTCGATCTCGTCATGGGGGCAGAACGTCGAGTCGTCTATGACATGATCAATGTTATTCAGGGCGATGCGAAGCTGACCCAAGCGCTGATCCGCGACAAGCGGCTGGAAACGCTGTTCCTTCTGCCGGCATCCCAGACCCGTGACAAGGATTGCCTCACCGAAGAAGGCGTCGAGCGCGTCATTAACGAGCTGAAGAAGCATTTCGACTGGGTCATCTGCGACAGCCCCGCTGGTATCGAGCGCGGTGCAACGCTGGCTATGCGCCATGCCGATATCGCCGTCGTCGTCACCAATCCGGAGGTCTCCTCGGTGCGCGATTCCGATCGTATCATCGGCCTTCTGGACGCCAAGACGGAAAAGGCGGAGCGCGGTGAGCGCATTGAAAAGCACCTGCTTCTGACCCGCTACGATGTGACGCGCGCCGAACGCGGTGACATGCTGAAGGTGGATGACGTGCTCGAGATCCTGTCGATCCCGCTGCTCGGCATCATTCCTGAAAGCATGGATGTGCTGCGCGCTTCCAACCTCGGCGCCCCGGTCACGCTTGCAGATCAGAACAGCGCCCCGGCAAGGGCCTATTTCGAAGCAGCCCGCCGCCTCAACGGTGAAGTTCTCCCGGTGACGGTGCCAGGCGAGAAGCGGGGTCTGTTCGGCAAGATCTTCGGACGGAGGGCAGCATGAGCGTATTCGATTTCTTTCAGAAGAGAAAAACCGCGCCGGTTGCGCGCGAACGCCTCCAACTGCTTCTGGCGCATGAACGCGCGTCTCCCGGTTCGGATCTCGTATCTCTTCTCAGAGAGGAGATCCTTGCAGTGATAGCCAAACACGTGGAAATCGAAGGCGATCGCCTGCAGATCAGGATCGATCGGGGCGAGCACGTCTCGATCCTCGAGATCGATGTGGAAATTCCAGCCAAGGCCGCCCGGGCAGCCTGAGGCTTGAACAGATCATCTGGGAGACAGAAATGTCTCCCAAATAGTGCTCGCTCATCATCTTGATGATTACAGGCAACAGATGGCTACGGTCACAGAATGACCGGCGACAGACCGCAATCCGCACGGAAAGCCTTGAAACCGCTGAGCGCGCGTAGCGAACGTCCGTCATCGATGGCTGCAAGATCGAGAATGACCGCATTGGCGATCGTCATCGGAACGACGAGCGACTGCGATTCGCCCGCGTCCCCGCGGGAAACGGAGATCTGACGGTCCGGCGCGGGGTCGATACGGGCGCTGAGCAGATCGGTGAGCGCCAGGACTTTGGCGCCTCTTTCGGCTGCAATCTCCCTGATTTGATGGATCAGCGGCGAAGCCTTACGGAAGGCGAGCAGCCAGACAACATCGCCAGGTCCCAACGTTGCCAGTGCTTCGGCGATCAGATGCATCTGGCTTGCGAGATCGACGGACGGATAGCCCGAGCGGTTGAGCCTCAGGGCAATCAGCGAGGAGAGGGCGGCAGAGTGGCCGCGTCCGAAGACGAGGACGCGACGGCTATCGCGCAGGATCTCCGAAAATCCTCTGACATCGGCATCGGCGACAGCGTTGCGCACCTGCTGGAGCGCGGCAATCTCGCTGTCGAGTACGGAAGAGAGTACGCCGCCTTCTTCCGCCCGGACGAGGCGAGCGGCCATGCGTGCAGCCGGGCTTTCAAAATCGCCGCCGCCTTCGATGAGGTTTGCCTGCAGGAAGGTCCGGAATTCGGGATAACCCTTGAAACCGAGACGGCGCGCAAGCCGCACGGCCGAGGCGGGATGCACGCCGGCACGGAAGGAGACGGCCTTGCCGTTCTCCATTGCTGCGCGGATCGGATCCTGCATCATCACATCGAGAAGGCGGGTATCGGCCTCGGTGAGCTTTGTCGAGTTGCGGCTGATAAGATCGCTTAGAAGTTGTGGAATTTCGTTCTGTCTTTCCATTGCCGTCTTTTCGGATCTGGTCCTGCCCAGCGGCTTCTAAATTCAACGATCTCCGGATGAAAGATCGATGCGGCTCCCGCTCTGGTTATCGAAAAACACCGCCTGGTCAAGGTCGCACATGACCCAGAAGTTGTCGGCATGGCGCGGCACGTCCTTGCGTGGACTGGTGAGCGTGATGCGTCCGGCTGGGCTGTCGCAATGCAGAATGATATCAGAACCCGTCATCTCTGACAGCATAAGGCGGACAGGCAAGGCAGGCTCATGCGGTTTTTCGGCTGATATCGCCATGGATTCGGGCCTGAGCCCTGCCGTCAGGCCCAGCCGGCCCCGCCAGCCGGGCAGATGTTCGACAGACAGGAAATTCATTGAGGGAACGCCGAGGAAGCCCGCGACGAAACGGTTCTGTGGCTGATCGTAAATTGCCTCCGGCGTGTCGAACTGCAAGAGGTCGCCGTCCTTCATGACAGCAATCCGATCGGCGAGCGAAAGCGCCTCAGTCTGATCATGAGTGACATAAACGATGGTGGCGCCGAGTTGGCGATGCAGTTCCTTGATCTCGGTGCGCATGGCGACCCGCAGCGCATTGTCGAGGTTCGACAGCGGCTCGTCCATCAGGAAGATGGAGCTGTTGCGCGCCATGGCGCGGCCCATCGCCACACGCTGGCGCTGGCCGCCGGAAAGCGCGCCCGGCTTTCGGTTAAGGTAGGGTTCGAGCTGGAGCGTCTTGGCCACGCTTTCTGCGCGAGCATTGCGCTCGGCTTTCGGTATGCCGCGCAGCTCCAGGCCGAACGCGATATTCTCGCGCACGGTCATGTGCGGATAAAGCGCGTAGTTCTGGAAGATCATGGCGATGTCGCGATCCTGCGGGGCAAGATCATTCGCACGCCGGCCGCCGATCTCGATATCGCCCTCTTCGCAGCGTTCCAGGCCGGCAATCAGGCGCAGTAGGGTAGACTTGCCGCAGCCTGACGGGCCGACGATGACGATGAATTCGCCTGACCTGATATCCATGGAGACGCCGTGCAGGACTTTCGGCCCGCCGGGATAGGACTTTCTGATGTCCCGAAGGGTGATGCCGCTCATTGCGCGGTCTCCCCTTCGAAGCGATTGCGAATGGCGATGGCAAGACTTGGCCGGTCTGTCGTGAAGACCTTGACGCCGAGCGCCAGCACCTTTTCGATCTGCCGGGCCGAATGGGCGGCCCAGCAGCCGAAATCGAGACCGGCAGCCCTGACCTCGGCCATCAGCGCGGAATCGGCTGTATCCACATGGACGCCGATTTCGCGGATGTTATGCGCCTTCGCGACTTCGATCACCGCAGTGGTCCCAAGCTGACGCAGCACCGGCGGGCTGACGAGCCAGAGTTTTGGCCGGCCAGTAGCGGCGAAAAGAGCATCCAGCGACTCCACCAGAAAGGAGGAAAAGATCGTCTTTTCGAGCATGCCGTGGCGCGCCAGCGTTTCGACGACGCGGGGCACGAAATTCTCATAGGGGCGGCCATCGTCGCCAGGCTTGATCTCGCAGCGGAAATCCACGGAACTGTCGGCATAGATGGCGCAGAGATCGACAAGCGAGATCGGGTGTCCGCCGGCGCCATAGTTGATGATGGCCGCGCGAACCTCTGCCTCGCTCATGGCGGCGATTGCGCCGCTGCGATCCGTCGTGCCGTCAAGCGTTGCGTCGTGATGGACCATGATTGCACCATCTGCTGTGGGATGGACGTCGAATTCCACCTCTTCCAGCGGCATTTTTGCTGTAGCCGCAAAGCCTTGCGGCGTGCTGTCGCCGAACTCGAGAGTGCCGCCGCGGTGCGAAGCGATGCGTGTCATTCTATGCTTGTCCTTCTTCATGATCTATTTGACCGCGCCGAGCGTGATGCCGCGCACGAGATGGCGCTCGACCAGCAGGAAGCCGAGCAGCACGGGCAGCATGCTGCGGGTGCAGGCGGCCATGACGAGTGGCCAGTCGACGAGGCCCTCGCCGGGATTGATGCGGTAAAGGCGGGCAAGGCCGATCTGCAACGTGTAGAGGTCTTCCTTGCCCACAGCGACAAGCGGCCAGATGTAGTTGTTCCATTCGGTGATGAAGATGTAGAGGCCCATCGAGAAGATGGCGGGTCGGGCAATCGGTACGATCACCCGCCACAACACCTGCAGCGGCGTTGCCCCATCCATATAGGCCGCCTCGTCCAGCGCCTTGGGAATGCCCTTGATGTACTGACGCAGGAAGAAGGCAGCAAAGCCATTCGATATCGCCGGCAGGATGAGGCCGGCATAAGTATCGAGCAGTCCTGCCTTGGCGAGCGTCAGATAGTTGGGGATCAGGCTGATATGGCTCGGGATCATCAACGTGGCGACCGTTGTACCGAAGAGAAGGTTGCCGCCGCGGAACTGGTAGCGGGCAAAGCCGAAGGCGGCCATGGTCGCGACGGTGATGCCGAGCAGCGTCACAAGCCCCGAGACGATGATGCTATTCATGAGATAACGGGCGAAATTGTACTCGGCGACCGCGCGAACGTAATTGTCCAGCGTGAACTCATATTGGCCTGTATAATAGGAGTGCGCCGTCTCGAAGGACATCCAGATGCAATAGAGCACCGGCGACAGGAAGATCAGCCCCGCAAGAAGCGCGAGACCGGTGACGATCGGGTTCTCAAGCTTCATAATGGACCCTCCGGCCGATGACGAAGGATTTGATCAGCGCCAGCACGATCAGGAAGATGAAGAGCAGGACGGCGAGCGCCGAACCCCGGCCGATGTCGAAGAGGGTGAAACCCACGCGGTAGAGCAGGTTGACGAGCATGTCGGTAGCACCCGCAGGGCCGCCATGGGTCATGATGTTGACGATGGTGAAGACCTGGAAGGCCTCGATGACGGAAATCACCAGCAGGAAATAGGTGGTCGGCATGACGAGCGGCACGGTGACTCGCCGGAACACATGGAAACGCCGTCCGCCGTCCACCGCGGCAGCATCATAGAGTTCCTGCGGCACAGCCTGCAGGCCGGCAATATAGATGACGATATCGTAGCCGAGTTGTTTCCACGTATTGACTGTTATCAGTACCCAGAGGGCGAGCTGCGGATCCTGCAGCCATTGCACCTTGCTGAGACCGAGGGAGGTCAGTGCAGCATTGACCATGCCGTAATCGGTGGCAAAGACCCAGGAGAAGACGACGGCGATCGAGACGGTTGACGTGACCGACGGAAGGAAGAGCGCGCCGCGCAAGAGACGTGAGGGCAACGTCTCGCGGACGAGATAGCTTGCAACGGCAAGTGCCAATGCCAGCCGTATCGGCACCGAAATCAGCGCGAAGATCGCGGTTACCTGTAAGGAGTTCCAGAAGTCGCGGGAGTTCAAAAGCAGGCGATAATTCTCGAAGCCGACGAAAGGCATGGTTGGCGACAGGAAGTCCCAGTGCCGGAAGCTGAGGTTCATACTGGTGATGACGGGAATATAGGTGAAGACCGTGATGAAGATGATCAGCGGTGCGATGAGAAGATAGGGTGTGAGTTTGCGCAGCATGGGACCGAAACAGTTGGGACGGCGGGCCGTTCAAGGCCCGCCCTCCTGGCTCGAGGGAAAGGCTTAGTTGCTGGAACGCTTGGCTTCTTCTCGGGTCTGTTCAGCGAAGTCCTTCATCGTCTCTGTGACATCGCGCTGGCCGAGTGCCATGGCTTCCCACATCTTGTACTCGGTCGTGCGCATCCAGGTGACGACAGGCGGACGGGCGCGGCCATGGGCGAATTCGAGCTGCTTGATGGCAACATCGATGCCCTGCTTCTTGGCGAGTGCTTCGGCGGCAGCCGGCTGGGCAGCACTCTTCTTGTTGATCGGCAGGTAGCCGGTTGCGGCAAACCAGATGGCATTGGCTTCCGGCGAAGCAGCATAGCTGATGAACTTGTAGGCGGCGTCCTGAACGTCCTTTTGCGAAGTCGCGAGAATGCCGATACCGGCGCCGCCGATCGGAACCGAGCAGACCCTGTTGCAGGGCATCGGACGCACTTCGAGCTTGTCGCCGAGCGCCTTCTTGGCGCCGCCGTAATCGCCCGTCGAGTTCAGAGAGATGCCGACCTTGCCGGCAAAGAAAGCATCACGACCGACATCTTCATCGGTGACGCCATCCGGAGAGGCAACCTTCTGGTCATGAACCAGCGACGCCATCCACTGATAGGCTTCGATCGTGTTCGGCGATCCGAGCAGGATATCGTTGGTCTTGGAATCTATGAGTTCGCTGTCATTGGACATGACGAGACCCCAGCGGGCGAACTGGCCGGGGGCCGCGATGCCGGTGATGCCTTCCGAGCCGAGCTTCTCGGTGATTGTCTTCGAAACGGCAAGAATATCTGCGAAAGTCTTCAGCGACGGCTCCGTCGTGAAGCCGGCGCGCGCCAGGATGTCCTTGTTGTAATAGAGGACAGGCGTGGAGGAGTTGAACGGCACAATGTAGTTCTTGCCGTTATAGACGCCGACTTCACGCGCGTAGTCGTAAAGATCGTCCTTCAGCGGGTCGGCGTTGAAATAGGGCGTAAGGTCGATCAGGGCGCCGCGGTCGGCGAAGAGACCATAGCGGGTGACTTCCATGATGACGGCATCAGGCGCACGTTTGGCGGGAATGGCGGCCTGCAGTTTGGCGACGATATCATTATAATCGCCGACGAACTCGCCCTCGATATGAATACCGGGATTGGCGGCTTCGAAATTGGCGATGATCTTGTTGAGCGCCTCGCCGGAGGATTTGCTGAAGCTGTGCCAGAACTTCACGGTCGTATCGGCATGTGCCGAACCGACCATGGACATCAGGGCGACAACGCCGGCTGCGACTGTGTTCTGCAATTTAACTGACATAATTTTCTCCTCTGCAAAAAAAATTGCATTCCGTTTTGGCGAGGAGTAGCGCGCAGACGAAACAGTTTCTTGAAGCCTGCATGAATTTTTTGTGACTGGGGTCCCCCTAAGCACTTACGGTTGTTGAATTATTTCAATTCGACCGTGCGCTGCAGAAAAAAACATTAAATTTTAAGCTTTTTGTTTTCGGCCTCCTTAACATTCCTTTGGGACCCTGTTGGCATTCCTCCAACAACAAAAGGCGGCGGAGAAATGGTCACCATCATTCAGCCGGAAGACTGGAACAGCTCCCTTACAGGCTATTATTCCATCGAAGTGGACGACCAACCCTTCGAGTATCAAGGTGGAGGCAAGGATTATTCCTTGTCGGTGCCGCGGAGCGGTGCCATCCGCTTCGAGCTGCACGACGGAGACCAAGCCCCGTGGGATGCCACCAACAATCACGACTCCGAGCGCATCGAGATCGCCGACAGGCAGCCGATCACCTACGGAACGCCGCTCCAGGTTTCCTATGACTTCATGCTCGAACCCGGCCAGCCCAATACGGCCTATTTCATGGTGCTCGGCCAGCTTCATCAGAATGTGCACGAGGGTGCGCTTGTCGTCCCTCCACCCTTCTCCATCACGCTAACAGGCGAGAAGATGGGCATCAGCATCGGCTTCAGCGATGCTAACGGCAACCCGGTTCAACAGGTGATCTTCACCGACGCCTACGATATCCAGCGTGGGCACAACTATGACATGGATATCAAGGCCACGTTCGATCCTGACGGAAACGGCCGGCTTGTCGTAACACGCGACGGAGTGACGATTGTCGACTATATGGGGCCGCTTGGTTACATTCAGGACCAGGGGGTCTACTGGGCCGAAGGCATCTATCGCCATTCCAACGCGACGGAATCCGTTGCAGCCGTCTACGGCGATCTGGATATCGAGACTGGCTCCACAGTTAACTTTCCCGATCCGGACGCCTATATCGGAGCCCCTTCCGTCCTGGTGAGCAATGCCGCGCACGATCCATCGGGAGTTAATTCGGCAACGATCAGCGGCACCGCCAAGCTCGGTACGACAGTCGTGATCTACGAAAACGGCAAGGTGATCGCCACCGCCGAAACAGATGCCATGGGGCGGTATACGACCGATATCGTCTTTGCGACGACGGGCGAGCATAGTCTGAGCGCGGTCGCGGTCGATTCGTCGGGTCGCTACGGTATTACCGCCGCGCCGGCCGGTATCGAAATCGGCACCGCTGCGGAAATCGTTGAACGCATGGACAGCATCATGAAGGATGCCAGCGTTCAATCGATCATCCTCACCGACACGCATATGCTGACGGTTCCCTCCGATTATGTGATGCGCCTCTATATAAATTCAGGCGTCCTGAACAAGATCGCGGGTGACGATGTTACCTTCAAGACCAGCACGGCGGTCTCAGGCGGCAGCTACGACCGGCAGGTCTATATCTACAACGAGCAAGGCAAGGTCATCGAATCCGAGCGTTATCTCGGAAGCAAGCTGGTATTCGATCAGAAAATCGGCGCCGATGGCATCACCACGACCCAGACCTGGAAGACGGACGGTTCCTCGGATATCAACGTCACCAAGAACGGCGTCCTGATCGAGTACGAGCAATATGATTCATTGAACCGACTGAAGTTCGAACAGACCTTCAACGACGACGGTTCCCGTAAGACTGTCACCTATTTCGATCCGGCCTCCGGGGCAAAAACGATCGAGACGATCTATAACGCAGACAAGAGTTATACCCGCACCACCTACGGCATCACCGGCAAAGACTATGTCGAAGAAGCCTATACGTACGACCCGGCAGGCAAACTGATCCTTCAGGAGCGTTTCGCGCCTGGGCACATAAAGATCTTGTCCGCCAGCTGGGAACCGGACGGGACGACCGAAACACACCATTATAACACCGCCGGTCAGGAAACGAGTTTTTCGATCGTGCACCCGGACAAGTCGCATGTCGAAGGCACGTTCGGTATCACCGGTCAGTCCTATTCAGGCCAGATCGTCACCTATGACGCCAGCAACGCGATGATCTCGAAGGATCTGCTTGACCAGAACGGCAGGCTTATCAGCACCGAGACATTCGGAACAAACCCGACGCTGAAGGTATTTGCCTATGCCAACAGCACCGGTCCGGCCACGGGCTATACGCTCTATGCCGCCGACCATTCCTATGACGTAGCCACCTATGTTGCCGGCACGACGACTGTGGCCAGGATCAGCCATTACGACGCCACCGGCAACCTCATCGGAACCGATATCCTCGTGCCGGATCCCTCCCTTGGCACCTACGACCCCGTGACCAACACCTATTATCAGGAGATTCGAAACAGCGACGGATCGACAGAAACGCATCGCTACGATGCCGACACTGGCAAGGAACTCAGCTATTCGATCCGCAATGCAGATGGCAGCCGCGTGATGGCCAATTTAGCGGTCACGGGCAAGGATTATGCTGAGCAGATCATCAGCTATGATTCCAAGGGTAAGGTCATCGATCTCGTGCGCAAGTACGGCGATCTGGCTCATACGGTCGCCCATACCGAACATTTCGACAGTACCGGCGCGGGCGAGATCCGCAATTTCGACATGGCGGGCCAGCTTACAACGGCGCTTTTCTACGCGGCAGGCCAGAAGCTGATCAGAACCGAAACCTATGCACCCGGCGATCACCTCAAGGAGTTCTCAGCCTACAATGCTGACGGCTCGAAGGAGACCCACAGATTTGATCCTGCTACGGGCCAAGAAACGGGTTATAGCATCCGCTATGCCGATGGTGGGCGTGTGGAGGCAGGTCTTGCGATCACCGGCAAGGACTACACCCAACAGATTCAGACATACGACGCTGCCGGCAAGCTCATCGACAGCGTTCGCAAATATGGCGACGCCGCCCACACCATTTCCCAGTCATACCATCTGAACGCGGATGGATCGCAGGAGAGCAGCAACTTCGACATCAGGGGGCGACAGACGATGTCGGACATGACGCATGCAGACCATTCCCGCGACTGCATCCTGTTCACCTATGCCGGGGACGGAGCGTCACCGAGCACGATCGAGCAATCGCACTATGGTATCGACGGCGTCAAACAATGGACCGACAAGACGAACGTCGACGGCTCCCATACGCAGACGGCCTTTGCCGCAGATGTGATCCTGACATCGCATGAGGGCGTGAAAGACACGCTGATCGGATCGAGCATTGCCAACGACACGTTCATGTTCCACAGTCAGGCAGGCCAGGATACGATCTCCGGCTTTCAGCCGCATGGCGGGACCATTCATGACCGAATTGCCTTCGACAGTTCGCTGGTGGACGATTACGCCAGTCTGCATGCACTGATGAGCTCTACCTCCGCAGGAACACTCATCACCTTCGATGATCATAACAGTGTGTTGATCTCCAAGGTCGCGATGGCGAACTTGTCCTCTGACGACTTCCTTTTCGTATAGGGAGAGATACCTCGTCGTCGTTGGCATGGAAAAGACAGCTGAACTCATCAGGAGATTCGGCGAAGCGTTCAACCACTCCTACGCTACGCCGAACGCCTGTACAGATTGAGATCCCGTGATCTGTCTTCCTGCCGGACGAGACCCGTCCTGCACCGTAGAACGGGATTGTGGTTGCTGAATTAAGCCGAGACGGTGGCTTCATCTTGTTCGCAAGGTTTGAAGCGGCAGATACGGACATGCGCCACATAATGCAGCTAACGGAAACCACCTTCGAAGGTGGTCCGCTATTCCTATTCTGCAGTAGGCACGCGCCAGATGGGAGCCATCAACCCTAAAGTCCCTGCAAGCAGGAACTCATTTCTACTTTCTCTCGGGCTTTCTGCCGATGGCAAAATAACCGAACCCATGCTTGGCCACTTCGCTTGCCGGATAAATGTTCCGGAGATCGACAATGACTGAGTCCTTCATAACGGTTTTGAGGCGCTTGAGGTCGAGCGCGCGGAATTCGTCCCATTCGGTGACGATGACAATCGCGTCGGCATCGACGGCGATCTCATAAGGGTCTTTACCGTAAGTGATCGGGCCGAGCATGTCTTTTGCGGCTTCCATGCCTTCGGGATCGTAGGCGTGGACCGTTGCACCGCCATCGAGCAAGGCTTGAACAATGGTGATCGACGGCGCGTCGCGCATGTCATCTGTGTTCGGCTTGAAAGTGAGGCCGAGAACGGCAATCTTCTTGCCGCGCACGTCACCATCGCAGGCGGCGATAACCTTGCGGCCCATGGCGCGCTTGCGATTGTCATTGATCGCGACTGTCGTCTCAATGAGACGGACAGGGCTGTCAAAGTCTTGCGCGGTCTTGACGAGTGCGAGCGTATCCTTGGGGAAGCACGAGCCACCGTAGCCCGGGCCAGCATGCAGGAATTTGTCGCCGATACGCTTGTCCATACCGATGCCTTTAGCGACCTTCTGGACGTCGGCACCGATCTTTTCGGAGAGATCCGCGATCTCGTTGATGAAGGTGATCTTCATCGCAAGGAATGCGTTTGCGGCGTATTTGATGAGTTCGGAGGTGCGACGTTCGCAGAAGTAGAGCGGCGCTTCATTAAGATAGAGCGGGCGGTATACCTCGCGCATGACCTCGATCGCACGGGCATCCTCGGTGCCGATCACAATACGGTCAGGACGTTTGAAGTCAGTGATAGCCGCACCTTCCCGCAGGAATTCGGGATTGGAGACGACAGCAATATCCTTTTCCGGAAACTCTTCGCGGAAGATGCGTTCGATTTCGTCCCCCGTGCCCACGGGCACGGTCGATTTGGTAACGACGACGGTGAAGCCCTTAACCGCGGCAGCGATTTCGCGCGCCGCAGCATAGACATAAGTCAGATCCGCGTGGCCGTCACCGCGGCGCGAAGGCGTGCCGACAGCGATGAAGACGACGTCTGCTTCGCCGACGGAAGGAGCGAGGTTTTTAGAGAAATCCAGGCGCCCAGCTTCACGGTTCTGCTGAATGATGGCATCAAGCCCAGGTTCAAAAATCGGCACTTCGCCGGCTTCTAGGGCTGTTATTTTTGCTTCGGACTTATCGACGCAAGTCACGTGGTGACCAAAGTCGGCGAAGCAGGCACCTGAAACGAGACCGACATAGCCAGAACCAATCATAACGATACGCATGAAGCTATCTCCAAGTTAAAAATAACGCCACTTGGGCTATATGCTGCAACGCAACAAATCAAGCCTAAATGGCGTTTTAAGGAAATGTTAAGAGCGGCCGAACTCGTCGACGATGCGGATGATGTCGTCTTCGCCGAGGTAGGAGCCGGTCTGAATTTCGATGAGTTCCAGGAGAATCTTGCCAGGATTTGCGAGACGGTGGACTTCGCCGAGCGGGATGTAGACCGATTCGTTTTCACGCAGCATCTGCACATTGTCGCCGATCGTGACCTCCGCCGTTCCCTTCACCACGACCCAGTGCTCCGAGCGGTGATGGTGCTTCTGTAGCGACAGCTTCTTGCCGGGCGTAACGAAGATACGCTTCACCTGGAAACGATCGCCGTTGAAGATCGAGGTGTAGCCACCCCACGGGCGATAGGAGGTGGGATGCGTCTCTGTCAGCTTCGACGTCTTCTTCTGGCCGGCAAGCAGCTTGACGAGGCTGCCGACTTGCTGGCTTTCCTTCAGCGGGCCGACATAGACAGCGTCCTCGCTGGCAATGACTGCGACATCGTCCATACCCTGGACGGCGAGATGCACGCCATGGGTCATGACGAGCGAGTTGCGGGTGTTGACAATAGTCGTGTTGGCGGCGGCAATGTTCCCGTTTTCATCCTGAATGCCGGCTTTCCATATGGCATCCCAGCTGCCCAGATCCGACCATTTGAAGGCGGACGGCACGACCGCCGCTTTGGATGTCTTTTCCATGATTGCGTAATCGATGGAGATATCCGGGCTTTTCGCGAATTGCTCTGCGTCGAGGCGCGTGAAGTCCAGATCACGCGTCGCTTTGGAAACAGCCTTGCTGGCTGCCTTCAGAACATCCGGTGCATAGTCCTGCATTTCGGAAAGCAGTTCGGTGACGGGGAACATGAAGATGCCGGAATTCCAGTAGAAACCACCGGCAGCCAACATCTCCTCGGCTTTGTCGCGAACTGGCTTTTCAACAAAGCGCTTGACCTCGTGCGCGCCGCCCGAAAGTTGCTTGCCGATCTCTATATAACCATAGCCGGTCGCCGGCTCCGTCGGCGTGATGCCGAAGGTAACGAGCTTGCCCTTGGCTGCCGCATCCCGTGCAGTGCGGATGGCGTCGAAGTAGGCTTCGTCGGCAAGGATTTCGTGATCGGACGCCAGCATCTGGATGATAGCTTCCTTGCCGAAATACTCGGAGGCCAGACTTGCTGCCGCTGCTACTGCCGCAGCGGTATTGCGGGCAACAGGCTCCAGTAAGACTGCGGCGAGCGGAATATCGAGTTCGCGGGCCTGCTCCGCAACGAGGAAGCGAAAGTCCTCATTCGTCACGACGATGGGGGCTTCGTAAAGCGCCTGATCGGAAACGCGGACCAGGGTTTCCTGAAACAGCGTCTTGTCTCCGACGAACTGGATAAACTGCTTCGGCGCTGTTGCGCGCGAGAGCGGCCAAAGGCGTGTGCCCTTGCCGCCGGCCATGATCACGGGGACGATTTTCTGTGTCATAGGATGTTCTTCCTCGAAATGTATGGCCAAGTTTGTCGCATGCTTACCGGGCTTCTGCCCAGCGCTTAATTCGGGTTAGTCCGGCGTTCAATAGGTCTGAGGCGGCTGCCTCGCCTTCGGCTTCTACATAACAGCGCATTTCCGGCGCATTGCCGGAGGGGCGGAAATGAATGATGCGGCCATCGCGCAACGTGACCCGCAATCCATCGATATCACTTTTCGAAGCGACTTCCCCGATGGGCTGCAGGAATTCCGCGAGATTAGCATCGGATGCGCGAAGAAAAGTCATCAACGCGACGCTGGTTTCGACAGGGAAATTCTCAAGACGGTCGGCTGCCGCGAAGGGCAGCTTGTAGGACCTTGCAACGGCTGAAAGCGGCTCTTTGCGGATCGCGGCAAGCGAGAGTGCCGCCAGCATTGGCAGGAAGCAGTCGCGTGTCGGCAATGCACGCACGCGACGGCCGTTGATGTCAAAGGGCGTTGCCGTCAGCATCCCACCATTCGCCTCGAAGCCCATGACGAGATCCTTGCCAGCGGCAACCGCTTCTTCCATGCCGGCAATCACGAAAGGGGAGCCAACGCGGGTGCGGATGACGCTGAAAGGCCCGGCCGCCTCAATGCCGGAATTGGAGGTGACCGGCGTGACGACAGTACCGGCGCCCAGGAAGTTGGCCGCGATCAGCCCGAGAAGATCGCCGCGCAGCGGCATTCCGGTCTCGTCGGCAACCAATGGACGATCGCCATCGCCATCGGTGGAAACAATCGCATCAAGGCCATGCGTTGAAGCCCAGCCCTTCAGGAGGGCGATCGTTTCTTCTGAAACGGCTTCGGTGTCGACGGGAATGAAGGTTTCGGACCGACCAAGGGCGACGACCTCTGCACCGTAATAGGCGAGGATATCGACCATCAGGTCGCGGGCGACGGTGCTGTGCTGATAGACGCCGATCTTCATGCCGGCGAGGGCGGTTTCAGGCAAGAGGGCCGTATTGCGCTCGAAGAAGTACTGCAGGCACGGCGCAGAGTGATCCTCGGAGGTGGCGGGCGCGCTGACGACAGCTTCGCCGGAGGCTTCGATTTCGGCTGCAAACCGGGTAATGGCGGCTTCGTCTGCTTTGTCGATCTCGCCGTCAGGACGGTAGAACTTGATGCCGTTGCGATCCGCTGGAATATGCGAACCTGTTATCATCAGGCATGCGGCCTTTCTCTCGAGGCCATAAAGCGCAAGTGCCGGCGTCGGAACGGTACCGCAGTCGAGAATTTTGAATCCGAGGCTTGCCAGTGCGCCGGCGCAATTGCCCGCGATCTCAGGGCTGGAATCGCGGTAGTCACGCCCGATCAGGATGACATCGCCCTGTTCTACTTTCTTGCTCTGCAGCAAATATTTGCCGAAAGCCGTGGCATAGAGCGCCGATGAGCGTCCTTTGAGATCCGCTGACAGACCGCGAAGGCCGCTTGTCCCAAACTTCATGCGAAACACCCTCGCGCTGTGAACAACCGTTTCTACTGTGCTGATTTGCTTGGGTAAACAGCAAAATTAGGACATAGTTAAACCGGCGGGCGGCATAAGCGAAGTATTGCCATCATTTGCGCGTCGTTACCAGAGCTTTTGCTAATATTAATGAATTTCAGATTTATGACGGTTGTTCGCCTTTGCGAGACAGAAAATATTCCGCTGCAACCGTTGCGTCTTGCGGCTATAGGCACTTTTGCTAGAACCGCTGTCCTACATCAAGTGTGTTGATCCCGGAGGTTTGCGTCGTGAACGAGACGTCAGTCACTCTAGAAGAGAGCTGGAAAGCGGCTCTCGCCGGTGAGTTCGCAAGTCCTTATATGCAGCAGCTCAAGACCTTCCTGCTGGAGCAGAAGGAACTCGGCCGGCGGATTTTCCCCAAGGGCAGTGAATATTTCCGCGCCCTCGACTTGACCCCACTCGCGAAGGTCAAGGTCGTGATTCTTGGCCAGGATCCGTATCACGGCGTGGGGCAGGCGCATGGGCTGTGTTTCAGTGTGCGGCCGGGTGTGCGCATTCCACCTTCGCTCGTCAACATCTACAAGGAGATGGAGACGGATCTCGGCATTCTGCCGGCGCGGCACGGCTTCCTGGAACATTGGGCTCAGCAGGGAGTGCTGCTGCTCAACAGCGTGCTGACCGTGGAGGAGGCGCAGGCTGCTTCGCATCAGGGCAAGGGCTGGGAGCGGTTTACCGACGCCGTTATCCGCAAGGTGAACGATGAATGCGAAGCTGCCGTTTTCATGCTCTGGGGTTCTTACGCTCAAAAGAAGGCGGCTTTTGTCGATGCAAGGCGGCATTTGGTGCTGAAGGCGCCGCATCCGTCACCGCTCTCGGCTCATAACGGCTTTTTCGGATCCCGGCATTTCTCCAAGGCGAATGCATTCCTGCAGTCGCACGGTCGCGAGCCGATCGACTGGCAGCTTCCCGCCAATCCTTGAACGCTTCCGCATTGTCGTTCACAAAATGGAGACAATGCGTGTCGGCTTGCCGGTCTATGAGAAACGGGCGGAAGAGCTCATCTATGATCCATCGAAAGCCCGCCCGATGCGGGCAGAAAGGGTCTCAAATGCTCGATCAAATCAAGGGTCTGCACCACGTCACATCGATGGCGGAGGACGCCCGCACCAACAACCAGTTCTTCACAAATGCGCTGGGCCTGCGCCGTGTCAAGAAGACCGTCAATTTCGACGCTCCCGACGTCTATCACCTCTATTACGGCGACGAGACCGGTTCGCCGGGTACGATCATGACCTACTTCCCGTTCCCGAAGATGCCGCAGGGCCGCCCGGGTACAGGTGAAGTCGGCACCACGGTCTACTCGGTTCCGCAGGGCTCGCTCGGTTTCTGGAGCGATCGGCTGACGAAACTCAACGTCGGCGGTCTGAAAACCGAGGAAACCTTCGGTGAAAAGCGCCTGAATTTTGCTGGCCCTGACGGGGATGGTTTCGCGCTCGTCGAAGTCAAGGACGATGCCCGCGCTCCCTGGACCCATGGCGGTATCAGCGAGGATCAGGCTATCAGAGGCTTCCACTCGGTCGCCATGCGGCTGAAGGATGATGGCGCCACCGCCGAACTTCTGAAGTTCATGGGTTACGAGGTTCAGGAAGAACAGGACGGCGTCAAGCGGTTCGTCATTCCCGGAGGCAACGGTGCGCATCTCGTCGATCTCGAGACCATGCCCAACATCGCTCGTGCGCTCCCAGGCGCCGGTTCCGTCCACCATGTCGCCTTCGCCGTTGAAAACCGCGAAAAGCAGCTTGAAGTGCGCAAGGCGCTGATGGACACGGGCTATCAGGTCACCCCGGTCATCGATCGCGATTACTTCTGGGCGATCTATTTCCGTACGCCGGGCGGCGTGTTGTTCGAGGTCGCAACCAACGAGCCAGGTTTTAACCGCGACGAGGATACGGCTCATCTCGGCGAGGCATTGAAGCTGCCGCAGCAGCACGCTCATTTGCGTGCCCTCATCGAGCAGCACCTGCAACCGCTCGAAGCCTAAGCGGAGGCAGGACGATGACCGACAATGGTTATGTGCACCGGCTGCATGCCGGTGCGCCCGACAAACCCATCCTTTTCGTGCTTCATGGAACGGGTGGCGACGAGAACCAGTTCTTCGACTTCGGCAGGCGATTGCTGCCGGAGGCAACGATCGTTTCGCCGCGCGGCGACGTCTCTGAATATGGGGCAGCCCGCTTTTTCAAGCGCACGGGGGAAGGGGTCTATGACATGGCCGACCTCGCGCGGGCGACTGCGAAGATGACCGACTATGTCCAGGATCTGGCAGCGGTACACGGCGCTTCAAGCATTCTTGGGCTCGGCTTTTCGAACGGTGCCAACATTCTGGCGAACATATTGATCGAAAAGGGCCTGTTCGATGCTGCTGCACTGCTCCATCCGCTCATCCCTTTTCGGCCGCGCGCCAATCCCGATCTCGGTGGTCGAAGGGTCTTGATCACGGCAGGCCAGCGCGACCCGATCTCGCCGGTCGCGTTGACCGAAGCGCTTTCCGACTATTTCGAGGCCCAGAAGGCCGATGTGCTGTTGGAATGGCATTCGGGCGGTCACGATATCCGGCCGAATGAAATAGAGGCGATCCGCAACTTCTTTGCGGAATACGCCTGACCAAAAAAATTATGCGGCGAATTTCGCCGCATAATGCGTTTCAGATTCGTCCCAGAAAGCGCTCTTACGCTTCGTGGTAGTAGGCCGAGTAGCGATTGTAATAATACTCGCCGGAACCATAGGAGCGATAGAGCTTCAGTTTTTCGGTGTCGACCTTGTTCAGTACGACGCCAATGCACTTTTCCATGAGTTCGGGTTGAACTGCGAAGGTGGTGCGAACGACGCGCCGTGACGTGCGCCCCCACTCGATAACGGCCAGCGATGCATCCAGCATCGGGCTAACCGCGCGGGCATCGACGACTGGGCCGAGCGGCGGCAGGTCCAGAACGATGTAGTCGAAGTGCACCTTCAGCTCTTCCAGCAGATTGACCATGATGGAGGAGGAGAGCAGATCGGAGGAGTGCGGTACGCGGCGCTTGACGACTGCCGGCAGGAAGGCGAGCCTTGTCTTGCCGTCGAGCAGCAGCAGATCCTTCAGTGGCTTGCCTTCCAGCAAGGCTTCCAGAATGCCTTGTTCCGCATGGCGGCCGATAGCGCGCGTTGCGCCCGGATTGCGAAGGTCGGCATCGATCAGCAAAGTCCGCGAGCCTTGCATGGCAAGAAGCTGCGCAAGATTGATGGCGACGGTCGACTTGCCTTCACCAGGAAGGCTGGAGATCACACCAATCACCTTGCAGCGCGAGCTTGGATTTTCCATGTCGACGGCGATCTTGGCGCTACGCATCGTTTCAGCGAAGGCTGAAAGTGGATGGTTGACCACGTAATTGGTTATCCCGTTACCGTTTTGCAGGCCACGGGCGGATTCCGGCTCGCTGGCGCCGCTGCTCGCTTCCTTCGCCTCGACGGCCGGTATATGGCCAATGTATTCGAGCGACAACACGTCCCGAACCTGCTCGCCAGTGCGGAAGAAGCGGTCGCGGAATTCACGGAAGGCGCCGATCCCGCCGCCGACGGCTGCGCCGAGCGCCATAGCCAGAGCGAGGATCAATGGCTTCTTCGGCGCGCTGGGATCAGTCGGAACCTGTGCTCTGGTGATGATGCGCGCGTCGGTGATCGGGAAGGATTGCTGCTGTGTTGCTTCCTGGAAGCGGGCGAGGAAGGTCTGGTAGAGGTTGCGATAGGTATCTGCCGTGCGTTCGAGTTCGCGCAGCTGCACCTGTGTCTCACCGGCGGCGGCCGTCACGCTGCTCGCTTGCATGACACTGTCCTGAAGGGACTTTTCACGAGTTTGCGCGACCTGAAGCTCGCTTTGATAGCTCTCAGCGATACGGTTCAATTCTTCGAACATCAGCCGCTGATATTCAGCCATCTCGCTGCGAAGGCGAACGGCCTGGATGTGATCCGGCCCGAGACGGGCAGATATTTCAGCTTCAAGCTTTGAAGCTTCCAAATATTTCTTGCGCAGATCGTTAGAGATCGAGTTATCGAGAACGTCGGTTACGATGGCGTCAGTGCGCTTATTATCGATGATCGATTTCACACGCTCGTACTTTGCCCGCGCTCTAGCTGTATCGGCCTGCGCGCCGATCAACTGGGTCGTCAATTCGGAAAGCTGCTGGTCGCTCAGGAGCTGATACTGACCGCCGGTAGAGAGAAGGCCATGCGCAGTCCGAAACTTTTGGACCGCAAGATCTGAATCGAGCGCCCTCTGCTTGAGTTCGTCGATACGCTCCTGAAGCCACTCGGAGGCACGACGGGTGGCATCGTATTTCGAGTTTAGTTTGTCGACGAGATAGGCCTCGGCGATAGAGGTCGCAATTTTCGACGCCAGCTCAGGAGATGTCGAAGTGTAGCTGATTGAAAGTGCGTAGGAGCGTCCGATACGATCGACGTCCATGTCAGTAACGATCTTGTCGGCTGCGTTATGGCGCATGGTGTCAAGATCGTCGGCTGCGGCGTCATCGCTGGCAAACCAGGTGCGAAAGTTCAGAAGCGAGCGAAGCATGCTGATTGGCGAACGGGCCGGCGAAGTAAATTCCGGATTGTCGAGGAGCTTCAGTTTGTCGACAACGGCTAGACCGATCGAGTCAGATTTGAAAAGCTCGACCTCGCTGAGCACGGAGGCGTCATCCTCAATCGGAAGAGCTGCGGCGACATTGGCCTGCATCTGGTTCACAATTTGACTGTTGCCGCGATCGATGAGAACGCTTGTCGACGCAGTGTATTTGGGTACCGCCGTCAGGATATAAACGAGGCCCAGGATTGCAAAGATTCCTATGCAGACTGCAACGACACGCCATTGACGGCGTGCGACTGCAACAAGCCGTTCGACATCAATGGTATCGCCGGCTCCGGCGTTTTCCCAATCTTCATCGGCATGCGCCGAGACCTTATCTGGCGATAGCAATCCTGGCCTCCGTTAGCTCACAAGCTCAAGTGAATGTACGATCGAACACATTAAAAGCGCCCATCTTCAGGCAATACAATTGACCAGGATATCAATATTCTGAGTGGGATATCAATATCCGCAATAGAATATGACAGCTCTTCATCAAGTACCAGTCTGAAGGCTAACCTCTTCCTGCTTAAGGAATCGAGAATAAGCGTCAACGTACTTTTGCGCTTCGTGATCCCAATTGAAGTCAGCTTCCGCCAACGCTTTTGCGCGCCGGCCAGCATCTGCTCTAGCGTTGTCATCCGTTATTAGTGTCAAGCAAGCCTTTGCAAGAGCTTCGGGCGTCGGTGCATCAGCGTAGCGCCCCGCCGATTTAAGCAAGCGTTTCGTTTCGCGCAAATCATAGGAAACTGAAGGTATTCCAAGCGCGGAGTACTCGAAAACTTTGTTCATGCTTATCTTGTCATTATATTCATTTACCGGATCCGGTATGATGCCTATGTCAAAGGTACTTAACGCGGCAAGTAGCTGCTCTCCGCGCAAATATCCAGTGAAGGTGACAAAGTCTTCTATCTCTAACTCTGCAGCGAGACTTCTAACCGTCTCAAGTGCCGGACCATCTCCCACGACAACTGCTTTTATATCAGAAACCGAGTGAACCTTTACGAGCTGGTGAACGCAACGGATCAGGTGATCAACACCGTCCTGATCTGCAATAATTCCAACATAGCCCAAGACGACGCGGGCGCCGCCACGAAGTTCTAAATTCGGCGCAACACGGCGAATTCGTGACTTATCCGGAATGCTGTAAACGGATACAACATCTTCTCCCTTCTTTCCTCCTCGCGACATCGCCAATTCACGGTGAGTCTCATTGGACGAGATCACGAGGTCCGCCGTGAGGAAAGTCAGCCGTTCGGCAAGTCTCAGCAGATGATAGAAGAAGCCGCGTCTCGCGTATTTTGCGACGAAGAGTTCCGGACTTACATCGTGGTGGTCAAAAACAAAGTTCTTCCCGAACAGCTTGAAGGGGAGCGCAACCAAAAAAATCAAATCCGGGGGATTGCAGGCCTGGATGACATCGAATCCTCTTCTCTGAAGCACTTTGAAGAGAAGGGTGAATTCGTAGAACAATGCGACGCTATATTCGGCAAGGAAGGCAAGTTTTCCACGAGCCTCGAGTGGGAGTGGATGCCGAAAGATCTCGATATCGTCGATAATCTCAAACTTCTCGGGATACTGTTCCGTCTTCGGGCATATCACAGAAACCTGCCAGCCCGCATCCCGTAACGCGCACGCCTCTTGCCATACTCGTCGATCAAACGGGACTGGGAGATTTTCAACGATAATCACGCAGGAAGGCATATCTGGTCCTATGATTCGAGTTGAACAAGGGCTGATTTGAAGTTGCAGTACTTAGCCTTGCTGGCCGACCCTCACGTTGAGGCGAAGCCTCGCAATTTGTGAGAGTTCTCGATGCAGCGTGCTCGTTTCACCAAGCGACTTGCGTATCCATCAGTTAACAACGCCTAACGTCAGCAATTAAATCAAGAGCTTCCAACCTATCGCACAAACTTTGTTGCAAAAGCTCTTCACACCTAATTAAGCGTGACGTTATCGTATTCCTCGCTGCAGTGCAAAAAAAATGCCATCGAAGTGAGGCTTTTTTTGGGGTGCGCGGTTGATGTCCCGACGGGATACGTTTTTCGATGCGGTCCTTGAGGCTAGCTGACAGCTAAGAGAATTAAGACGAGAAGAAGACATCATTTGCACAAACAGGTGAGGAAATGATGCGAATACGGCTCGGAATTGGCCTTAGCCTTGTGCTTATCCTTATCCTGGGTGTGATCTCTGGCCAAGCTGCCTCAATCAGCAGAGCAGACGACATGACTTATAAAATCGTGACCTTCGGAACGTCTCTGACCGCGCGGGGCGGTTGGCAATTACCTTTGCAAGAGGCGCTGACTAAGTGCCTCAGGCGTCCGGTTCTGGTAGATGCAGTTGCACGCAGTGGTGCCACATCTGAATGGGCTCTGGAAAAAATAGGGGACGTGATAGCGGCAAAACCCGATGTCGTACTCGTTGAATTCTATGCTAACGATGCTGCTCTTAATCGCTTTATGACTGTAGGGCGCAGTCGTCAGAACATGGCGATGATCCTGGGGCAGCTGAAACAGCAATTGCCTCATGCGCGCATCATCGTCATGAGAATGAATCCGATTTTTGGAATCAGGGGCTTCATTCGTCCATTCATCAACAGCTATATCGATGCCCATCGTCAGCTTGCGAACGAGATGGGCCTTGATTTCTACGATAACCAACCGGCCTGGGCCGAGCTCGCCCCGGATGAGCTCTCTGCGGCTATTCCGGACGGCTCGCATCCGTTGCCGCAGGCGGCATCCGCCGTCATCGTTCCTGGTTTGACCCAGGAGATCGCATCGGGCAAATGTCAGAATTGAACCAGTCGACCTTATCGAAGGGACAAGCTTATGAAGATCATGGTTTGGTGCGCCGCGCGCGGCGGCATGCGCAGCGTCGTCGAAGCCTATGAGCGTGACGGGTTTCTTGAAAAAGAAGATGTTCGCCTCGTCGCCTCCTATGTGGATGGCAATTTTCTTGTAAAGCAGCTCGTGCTGTTGCGCGCACTCATCGTCTATCTCTGGCTGTTGGCGACCAAGCGTGTCGAGCTTGTGCACGCTCATTCAGCAATGCGCGGCAGCTTTTGGCGCAAGGGGCTGTTTACGTCGCTCGCAAGGCTTTTCGGCATACCGGTAGTCCTGCATTTGCATGGTTCGGAGATGAAGCCGTTCTATGAGAGCCAGCGTCCGTTTCTGCGCGGGCTTATCCGGCGTCACCTTGAGAAGGCGACGCGCGTCATTGTGCTTTCGGAAAGCTGGCGGGACTTCGTTGGCGGGATCGCGCCAGCGGCGCGCATCGTTGTCGTTCCGAATTATGTGATTGTGCCGCCGCCTGCAGATCCGCAGATAAGGAAGCCGCATGATCTTCTCTTCCTCGGCCTGATCGGACCACGCAAAGGAACGTTCGACCTCATCCCGGCTTTCGCCAGGATAGCTCCGGATCATCCGGATGCGAAGCTGGTGATCGGCGGCAATGGCCAAGTTGAGGAGGCAGGCAAGCTCGTGAAGACCCTCTCCATGGACGGTCGCGTGATATTGGCCGGCTGGGTCGACGGGCAGAAGAAGCAGGCGCTGCTGGAGGCAAGCGGCATCTATATTCTTCCCTCGTATAACGAGGGATTGCCCATGAGCGTGCTCGAAGCGATGGCAGCCGGTGTTGCTGTTATCACCACGCGCGTCGGCGGGATACCAGAGCTGATCACCGATGGCGTCGACGGCCTGCTGATCGACGCCGGCGACATAAACGGGCTCGCGAATGCAATCTCTGCTCTCGTCAGTGATGAGGGGCTTCGCACGCGTCTCGCCGAAGCCGGCAGAATGCGGGTGGAAAAACATTATTGCGATCGCGTCATATTGCCCTTGCTTCACCGCATTTATGAAGAAGCCTCGGGCGCCGACAAACGGCAAGGGGCAGCGAGCGGCCAAACGCTGGAAGGCCGGTCGTAGGTCGCTCGTCATTGAAGCGGAATGCCTCAGTCAGGACAGTTCTCCGAGTGCGTCTCAAATGCTCGGAGAAACCTATGATTGAAAGTTAGCTATACCAGCCGCGGATCAGCGATTTTTCTAATAATAAAGCGGGATAGCCTGATTGTGAAAGGTGTGCCGTTCTTGTCTGAAGTGATGTCCAGATCGCATTTCAGATTGTTGAAGGGCAAGTCGGGCATCAGGAAGGGGTTGGTCTTGATCCACCAGCCTTCGCTGGTGGCCCCGACCGGATGCGCGAAATCGCCGGATGAGGTCCAAAGCCCTCCAACACTCTGGAGGAGCTTTTTGTCCTGCTGCAATTTGAAGACGATTCGCGCCGTACCCAACTGATCACCGGCTAGCTGTTCGACGAACATAGCGGCGTATATCCAGTCGCCTGGCGCCAGCTTCCCTGTAGTCGCGATCGGGTCGGCGTTGAACTGCACATGTGTGTAGGCCGCATCGTTATCGTCGGTCGGCGTCACAGCTAGACGCACGCCCTTAATGGTGCCCTCAAGTTCGTCAATGGAGCAGGCAACGGTCGCGGCATTGCGCCCGATGCCGCATCGGAAACCACTCGGAATCTGTCCCGTGATTGCCGGGCTGGCTTTGCCACCTTCTGCTCCGTTCAATCGTCCCATGCTTTCGCCAGCAAGATTTTCAACGGCTGGATCGAAATTGAACGTGGATCCGGCGCTGATGGAGGACTGTAGGATAGGCAGCAGTTTTTCCTTGCCGATCCTCCGCGCGCCTTTTGGCGCCAGATGAATTTTGTCTTTCTCGTACATGCTGAGGTCTTGGACGCCGTCTGGTGCAAGAATATCATCATTGCCGTCGACAATACCGAGTACGCCATCGCGTCCTTGCTGGGCCTTTATCCAATTGTTTGAATCGGCGACGACCCTGTGACGGGCATCGTTCGTGGGCCAATCACCCCGTGGATAGATCGTCATCAGGATAACCCATACACCCTCGGCTCGCGCCAGTCGCAGCCCCTTGTCGAGCTTGGCTATGATTTCCGCTGCGGCTGCAGGGCTGTTCTTCCCGGCAATATCGCCTGAATTTATCGAATTGGTCCCTCCCTCCAGGATGATAACAGCAGGGCGTTTCGCAAGAAGCGCCGGGAGACGGGTGAGAATGCCGGTGGATGCCTCATTACTCCATTCGAGATGGGCTCCGAATATCCCCTGGTTTGCACCGGAAATATTGCGACCGGTCGGATCGGCTGTGTCGTACCAGCTGTCATGGTCGAAGCGGGGATCGAACGCGCGGGTCCATTCGATGAAACCGTTCGCCATGCTGTAGCCTACGGCGAATGTATTACCTGGGTTTGGAACCAAAGGAGAGCCCGCATAAACACCGTAGCCGATATGACTGTCGCCAATGGCCGATACCCTCGTTCCGACTGGAAGGGGAAGAGCAGGCAGCGGACGGTGGGTGTCGATTGCGCCAGTGACTGAGTCTTCGTCGATAACGGCGTCGGATGAGGGAAGTGGGAGAGCGGCGGCTATTGTTGCCTTTGGAGGAAAAGCAACGCCTATTCCGATCATCGCAGCCCCTCCTTGCAGGAGTTCGCGGCGTGTCGCAGGTCGTCGGTTCATCTATGAATCCCACCGGGTAGGTTTTCGGAAGAAGCAGTTTATTCGCAGCACGGTCGTTGACGTGCAAGGAAATATCCTGTCGAATGCTGCCGGATGAAAACGACAATTATCCGTCGCTCCTCCCAATATGCTGAACATGATTTCCTGGCTGCATTCAAATGAAGCTTTTGAGATAAGGCATTGCATGAGCGCGGAGACAAGGCATCCGTGGCCTGTTGGCCGCCTCTCCGGGATGCGGGCAGAAGAGTGGCGGAACTTGTTATTTTTCATATTTTTGCTGGCTTCGGCTGATATGCCATGCGGGCATATCTTGTGCGGACCCGCTTCCCGTTTTCGATCAGGAGGACATTGACATTGGAAGAGAACAAGGGTCGATGGACCATCGTCCTCTTAACCTGCCGCGATCCTGCCAAGGATTTCCGGCTGCCGCTTGCGGAAGAGCTGCATCTTCTTGGGCATAAGGTCTTCTACATCTTTTTGAAGCGGCGCCCCGTCGTCATCGATATGGACAATAGCCAGGAGAAGCGAGTTTTCTCACTGTCGAAATTCCTGAGCTTCATGCGTCATAATTTCCGCGATCGCAGACCGCTGCTCTTCGTCAACTCCACCAATCTTGTTTTCCCGGCAATGAGCCGAATGCTGCGGGTGCTCTGCGGCGGCTTATGGTGCCTGGATATGCATGATGACTTGCTGTATGGCCGCACTGGCTACTCGCGCGTGAAGGCGCAGATCGCGCAGACCATTCTTCTCGGCGGCTCGGATGTTGTTGTTCACGCCGCGCCGACACTAAAGCGACTTTTCCCAACGTCGCGTCATCTCGGTAACGCTTCCTCGGTGACAGCTATCGAGCGGCCAGCGCCGGATTGGAAAAAAATTCTGATCCTGGCGAGCGTGGACGAGCGGCTTGATTTCGATTTCCTGGGAGCGGCGGCAACGGCAAATCCTGGACTGCGTTTCGAGATACGCGGACACATTGCCAGCGACGACCCGAAAGTTAAGCAAAAGGTTGATGAACTGACGTCAGCGCACGCCAACATCTACTATCTGGGATCTTACGTTAACAGCGAACTGCCCACGGTCCTCGGCGCCTATGCCGTTACCCTTGCGCCTTACGTCGTCGGCTCGCCACTGACCGATTACATTGATCCGCTGCGTTTTTATCATTGCCTGAATTCCGGCATGGAAGTCATCTCGACCGGCATTCCCAAGGCCCGTGATTTCGGCAGTGTCCTGCATTGCGTGGAAGATCCCGCCGAGGTGGGGCCGCTGCTTTGCGGGCTTGCTGAAGGTACGATCGCGCGCCGCAATACCGGGTCAACCGCCTCGGTTTACAACTGGAGAAATCGTGCGGTCAAGCTGCTTGATATTGTGTCCGGCGAGACCTCAAGTGCCGAAGGCCTGCCAGCCTGATTGTCTCGCAATATTCTATCGTGATCCGGCGGGGTGATTTGACCGACGGATCGGCATGAAGTGTGAGACATGTTGATCTATCCGACTTTCCTTGGCCATTTTGTTGCTTCAAGCTAAGGTACGTGTTATCGGAAAGCGAATGCTGCATTGCACCATTGGAGGTCGAACCACCGTCCTGCGGCTCTGTGACTTAGCTGTTTCTGCGTAGCGGTTTGTCCGCCCCAAATTGGCTCCTCTGCTAAGGCATACTCAACACCTAACGGCACCATTTCCGACGAGTGAAATGGACGGCACCAAGAATTAGGAGAGCATCGAATTGCCTGGTTTGAACCGATTTTTGAAGCTTCGCCGGATCGTGGTCGATGCGCGACGGTTCTATCTGAACCGTTTCTGGGGGATGAACATCCATCCGACAGCTGATTTTTCGCTTTCTGCACGCTTTGATAAGACACACCCCAAGGGCATTTATGTGGGAGAGGAAAGCTATGTCGCTTTTGACGCTGCTATTCTCGCGCACGACACAACGCGCAGAATGTATCGCGATACACGCATCGGCAAGCGCTGCTTCATTGGTGCCAGAAGCATCATTTTGCCTGGGGTGACAATTGGAGATCACTGCATCGTCGGATCCGGCAGCGTTGTAACAAAGGACATGCCGGCCTATTCGATCATCGCAGGCAATCCCGCGCGCGTTATACGCTCCAATAATGGGCTTGATCCCTATGGCCGTATTCCAAGGGTCGTAGAGCCGGTCCCCAATGAGGCCGAGGCTAACGAGCTTCAAAGCCGGCAGGCGTGAGATCGCGGCCGTCCGTGGTGGCCGATAATACCGTCAATGTTGTGAAAGCGAGAAGCATGACCGAGAACGGCGCAAGGCGAGCTTCCCTGGCCATCTATCTCCCCGATCTTTCCGGCGGTGGTGCGGAGCGTTTGCATGCGCGCCTTCTGCCGCAATTCTCCAAAGCAGGCTTCAGCGTCACCTTCCTCCTCGACCGTGAGGGAGGCGAACTGACCGACCCGGTGAAAGAGCAGGGCGCGCGGATAGTTGCCCTCGATGCAAAACGGCAGCTCAGTGCCTTGCCCAAGCTCGTACGCTATCTGAAAGAGGAAAAGCCCGACATTCTCATCGCGAATATGGAGCACATGAATGTAATGGCGGTTCTAGCCCGACGGCTGGCCGGTGTTCGCACACGCATACTCGTAACTCAGCATAATGCCTTTTCCGAGCAGGTGAAGCGGCGTTCCTGGCAATTCCGAGTGCTGCCTGCGCTCTATCGCATGGCGATGCCTTTCGCAGACGTTATCGTCGCAGTTTCGGCCGGTGTCGCCGATGACCTTGCGGCTAGGGCAGGCATCAAGCGTTCGAAGATACGTGTCATCTACAATGGTGTCGTCACCGAAGATTTCGAGGAGCGCACGTCGAGGACGCCGGAACATCCGTGGTTTGCCGATCCCCAACCAATTGTTCTGGCCATGGGACGGTTAGTGCCGCAAAAGGATTTCACGACCCTGATCAAGGCATTCGCAGGCGTTTCAAAGCAGAGCGACGCAAGGCTTCTCATTTTGGGTGATGGCCCGATGCGGGAAGAGCTGGAGACACTTGTGAAAAGTCTAGGTCTTGAGGAGCGTATTTCCATGCCAGGCTTCAGCGAGAATGCGCTCGCCTACTTGAAGCACGCGAAGCTTTTTGTGCTTTCTTCCCGATTTGAAGGGTTCGGAAACGTGGTTGCCGAGGCGCTTGCTTGCGGTACGCCAGTCGTCAGTACCGATTGTCCGCATGGTCCGGCCGAGATTCTCGATGGCGGCCGTTTTGGATCTCTTGTTCCCGTCGGCGATGTTGCTGCTTTGGAAAAGGCGATTGTCGACAGTTTGGGGCGTCCAGTCGACGCTACGGAACTTCAAGTGAGAGGGCAAACATTCAGTGTCGCCAGATGCGCGGAATCTTATTGCGAGGTGCTTGCATGAGCGGCGTTAGCAAGAATGCCAATCGCGATAAGTTCGGCAGCATCGAGGTCGGGCGTGGAGTCGCCGCTCTGCTCGTCGTTTTCCACCACACTGGTAGCATCATGTCTGAACCACGGTTCTTTGGGGCGGAGCCGTTTCATAGCCATTTCAATAACTTCAATGTTGGAGTGGATTTCTTTTTCGTTCTTAGCGGCTTCATCATCACCTGGATTCACTGGAGCGATATAGGTCGCAGAGAACGGATCCGTTCTTTTGCTGCCAAGCGATTTGTCCGCATTTATCCCCCCTATTGGTTCATCCTCTTTCCGCTTGTCATCCTTTATTTGGTCTTCACGGGGGCAGGGCAGCCAAGCCAGCGCGACCCGGTAAACATCGTCCTGTCCATTCTTCTCCTGCCCAATCCAATTCCACCAGTCCTCGGCGTGGCCTGGACATTGATACACGAGATCTTTTTCTACGCGCTCTTTGCCGTGATCATCTGGAACGGCCGCCGGGCATTGTGGATCTTGCCAGCATGGGCGCTGGCTATCGTCACAGCGAACCTTCTGGTGACGTTCCAGGCGATCGGCTCATTGGCCTTTCCGTTTTCGTTCTTTTTCAGCCCGTTCAATATCGAATTTATCATGGGTGTCGGCGTGGCGATGATACTGCGGTATGCGAGAATACCAGTACCATATGTGCTCGCCTCTCTGGGCGTCGTCGTCTTCTTCATCTTGACGTGGTTCTTCGTGAACATTCAGGACGATCCGCTGGTTGGACGTTTGGCTTTTGGTACTGCGTCGATGTTGTTCGTTCTTGGAGCAGTGGAAATCGAACGTCATCACCCACTGAACGTGCCAGGATTTCTTCTCGCCTTCGGTGCGTCCTCCTACGCTGTTTACCTCGTGCATCCGGTCGTACTTTCGTTTTCGATAAACCTATCGTCACGGCTCGGAATCTCGACATATTTTTCGTTGAATATTGTTGCGATCATGATCGCATCCGTCGCCGCAGCGTTTGGGATCTCTTATCACTATCTTATCGAGCGCCGGCTTATAAGGTTTACGCGTCGTATCGTGGAGCCGCGTAGAGAAACCCAGCTTACGGACCGCTACCCCGCGGAAAATGACGAAACGAGCGGTATTAAACCAGAGCAGAAGGTGTCGAGGATCGAAGCATGAATGCTGCCCGGCAAAAGGAGACTTCTCCTTATCGTCTTTCGCCGCGCGAGCTCGCACTCGTTTTTGTCATTACGTTTCCTCTGATTGGCACGCTTTTTCCACTGGACTCGTATCTTGGTTGGAAATCTCCGGCGCTCGCCGCTATTGTCGTGAGGAGTCCTCTTAATACGACAATAATACTTACGGTAATCTTGAGTTATATTGTTTGGCTTTTCAGCAGAAGCCCACAGAAATCTATTTCTGCGCTGAAGCGCAATTGGATATTGTTCGCCTTCCTTCTATGGGCGTTTTGCACATCGCGTTGGATGCCTGAGCCGGGGCAATCGTTCAACAGAACGGGGCGAATGCTGGTTTTCACACTCTATGCCGTCTATCTCATAGAATTTGTGCCCTATCGGCGTGTCCTTCAGCTTCTCGCCGTAGGCTTGGCAATTTCGTGTACGATTTCGCTTGTTATGATCGTCGCAGCGCCGTCGCTTTCTTATAGCGCCGAGGATCTTCGCGGCGCGTGGCGTGGCGCGATGATTCACAAGAACGTCATGGGAGGTACGGCGTCGATGACCTTCCTCGTTGCACTCGTCTCGTGGCGCATGAAACTGCTGAACCCGTACCACATTGTGGTTATTGCTTGCCTGGCCACATTTTTGTTGCTTATCGCGAATTCCGCAACAGCGCTCTTGGCTGCATTCGTTATCACGGCCATTCTCGGCTATCTGATCTACGTGGTTAACAGGGTTTCCTATCCCTTGGTGCTGCTGTTCTTCACGGGCCTCGTGGCTTCAGTTGCGGGTGTCGTAATTATATCAAGTGGCGTCATTTACACCCTACTGGGACGAGATGCCGGACTGACCGGACGTGCAGAGGTTTGGGAATTCGCTTCTTTTATGATCAACCAGAACCCCTTTTGGGGCTATGGCAACGGCATTTGGACGACGGATTACTTCAAGCCGATCGTTTTGCAGGAACTGCATTGGCCTGCGCCTCACGCACATAATGCCTGGTTAGATTTTCGACTGCAGTTGGGATTGCCGGGCTTTTTGTTTGCTGTTGCGATCTGGGCAATCATCGGGATGAGACTGCTCTACGCTATTTCTATTCGACGTATCCCCGAAATGGCGCTTCCAACGGCTATATTCATATTGCTGAGCATACGCTCTTATTCGGAGACGATCATCGTCGACCCTTCGTTGAATGAGATGTTTTGGCTCGCTTTCTCCTATGCTGCTTTCGCAGCTTTACCGGTTCGCGAGCGACTGCGCCGTCGTCAGCAGACGCCCGCTCGCAGATCTTGGAAAAGGCCGACGCCTGTTGTAATTCCCAAGCCGGCATTTACGCACGAGCGAACGGCGCCGCCTCTGAGCTAACGTTCTGCGATAAAGCACTGTACCGATCCCCGCTGCTGCAGTTCGGTAAACAATTATCGATAGCCGTATCTCATTGCGAATTTAGCGCGAAGGCGCGTGGTCGAACGCGTCAGCAATTGCGTACCACATTGGCTTCTTCGCGAAATTGTCATCCAGCGGCAGGCAGCGCTGTCTCAAGCGATCTTTTCTGGGCCAACCTTCGTGGAGCCAGCTAAAGCGATCCGTCATGCCCCAGGTAAGTAGGCCGACAACGGCGGGTTCGTCGAAAAGTATATCGAGGTACTGTTTAGTGTGGGCGGCTACGATTGTATCTCTCAATTTTATGTCGGGCTCAAGCCTGATGTCACTTACATCAAGCTCCGTGGCACGTATCTTCAAGCCGAGGTCGGCGACCTCTGAGAGAAAACGTCGGTAGACGTTTTCATCGAATTCGGCGTTGGCGATCAAGTGGCTTTGAATGCCGAAGCCGTCAATCGGCGCACCCATGGATTTGAGTTTTTCCAGAAAGCTCAAGATCGCATCTCTTCGATGGCCCTGGCTCTGATAGTAGACGCTAAAGTCGTTATAGTACAAATTGGCGTTCGGGTCGGCCTCTCTGGCAGCGTGAAAGCAATCCGCTATGAAGTCGATGCCTCCTTTGTTGTACGGCGCCCAGTTGCGGAGATTGTCGGGCATGCCATCCTCCGGCGCGATCGCCTCGTTCACGACATCCCATTCCATGACGCGTCCGCGAAAATGGCTGATGAGTTCGCGAGCGTGGTCGAGAACGAGCGTCTGCCCGTCATTGCTGCCGATAATGTCTTTCGTCCATGCCGGGGGATTTTGATGCCAGACCGCTGTATGGCCTCTTAACAGGAGCATATTGTCTTTGGCGAACTTGGCAATTCGGTCCGCGTTAAAATAGTTGGATTGGCGTGCCGTCGGTTGCGTGGGCCTCCATTTCATCTCATTTTCAGGGACTATCATCGCGGCATCGCGTAGCACGGCATCCTGATACTGCTTGAGGCTAAACAAGGGTCCGGCGTTGACCTCGGTGCCGAAAACAAGGCCCCTCTTTTCGGCCCTCTGCCGCAGAGGTGTTTCGCTCGGTTCATCGGCTCTACTGACTTGAATGGAAGCGGCAGCGATCCCGGCACCGGCGGCCAGGAGGAAAGTTCGCCGATCAATATGCTTTGTAGGCCACCGATCAATATTATTTCGCATAAAATTCTCCGCCTGAAATTGCATATATTGTTCAGTTTCAATGTGTCAGGACAATGCCGAAGCCCAACGAATTTTTCCTTTCATAGGAGTCGCTTTTGTGTAACTTCAATCGGCAGAATGGCCTTGAAGCAGCAGGAGCGTGAAGATGTCCGAAGCTGATTACCCGATTGAGGTCTCGGTGGTGATATGCACGAGAAATCGGCACGACCAACTTGAGGAGACGCTGGATTCGCTGATGAAACTGCGTTCCAGTCATCAGTGGGAGGCGGTCATTCTTGACAACGCTTCCACAGACCGAACGAAGGAAGTTATAGAGGCATTTGCGAAAGTCTGCCCGAATGCACACTACGCACATGAGGCTCAGCGTGGACTGGGTGCAGCGCGTGATACGGCATGGCGATCGACGCGTGGCAAAATCGTCGCTTTTACGGATGATGACTGCATATTACCGGCTGACTACATCGATCGTGTAGCGGAGGTCTTTCGCGAAGATCCGGCATTGGGCTTTATGGGAGGGCGTATTGAGCTCTTCGATCCGGACGATGCGCCTGTTACCATCGACCTGCGGGATCATAGGGTCGAAATTCCTGCCAAGGCTTATGTCTCCGGAGGCTCGCTTCAAGGTGCAAATATGGCAATCAGACGCGATGTTCTGGTCAAGATCGGCGGATTCGATCGTCGTCTTGGTGCCGGCACACCATTCCCCTGTGAGGATATCGATGCTGTCGCTGCGGCAGTATGGGCCGGATATCGCGGCGCATATGATCCGCGCCCAGTAATTCTGCATCATCATCGCCGAAAGGCGGCCGATGTCCCGGACATCATGCTGAGTTACGACCGGGGTCGCGGCGCTTATTACATGAAATATCTTTTGAAACCTGAGACACGCGCCGCCTATATTCGAGGCTGGTGGGAAACGTCAGGCCCGGCGCACAGGCCTATCACGTGGCGCCGCCTTGGACGTGAAATTGCAAGCGCAAGGGCATTCCTCGCGCAGACCACGACCCGTTCGGAAAAGAGATTGTGGGGCGGCGTACTCGGTTTCTCTGAGTACTTCGCGAAGTTTGCTGCCGAGCTTGTGAGGATTGTCCGTTTTCAGAAGCGCGCACTGCCGTGATTAAATCTAGGGAAGCCTAGCATTTGGGCGATGCGCTGGTGCGTGTTTGAGGCTCACCTTACCATATTGGCCCAGCGCGCAGGTGAGCCGCGCTAGGCCTCGGGCCATTTCCTCTACTCTCGTAAATCGATCGCCGGACGGCTTCAGATCGCAAGATTTTGTCGCTCTTTGAGGATGGAAATTGCCTCATCGAGCGACTGAGCGAAATAGCGGTTTTCGCTGAATGTTCCCCACGCCTTGGCAAAGCCGCTGATTTTGCCGTAGCTGTTATCGATGACGACGTGCGGAATATCTAGAAGGGTGCAAAGAATATGCCCGTGAAGACGATCCGTGATGACCGTTCGCCCCTTCGACAGCAGTTCGGTTCCAGTCCTTAATCGAGCGCGCGCAACCATCTCCAGCAGATTTCCACGCCGATGATGCTTGCTACCGGGAAGTAGTAGCCAGGGCTCGTGAGCGTTGGCCGAGAGATATGACTTTATCTTATTGAGCTTCGAATTGTTGGAAATTTCTTCCGGCCAATCGACTATGAGAACACGATCCTTCGGATATTGATGCTTCGATGTGTCAACACCGCGTGTCTCTTTATCCTGCCGCAAAAGCATCAACAGCTCATGAGTAGGCGCCAGCCGGTCTCGCTTCTCGATCATGAAAGCGCTGTCGGGGCACAGCCTGATATCGGCCTTGAAATTTTCCTTCGCAAATTCAAAGCTGCGCTGGTCGCGTACCAGCAGTACGAAATCCTTATGTGCTTCACAAAGCGCTGCCATACTCGCAGCCTTTTCGGGCTGTTCATAGAATATCGTTTGAGGAAGCTGGATGACTCTTCTGTTCGGATAGCGTCTCAGGATTTCCTCGTGAAAATCATTGAATTCCGGCCATAGGTCGCCAAAATTTCCTCCGCCGTGAATGAAAATAGGACCGTCGCCGATCGCGCTTTCCATATCTGCCCAATTGGTGTGATGGACTGACGAAATGTAAGCAGGCCGCAACGAGAACCGCTTAAAGAGATCGGATTCGCCGACGTAAATAGCGCTATCACCTACGTTATTGTGATCGGGAAAATCCACCAAAGCAAAGCGCCCATCCTTCGGCACTAGATCACTCATGGTCGAGAGTATCGTCTTTTGCAGTTGAGATACGACGCTCATATTCTATTCTCCGTCGACAGGAATTGTAATTTCGATTTTAGGTTGTGAGGGCGGTGGCTCGTTTGCGTTTAAAGAGGCTTTTCTTTAAATTGCTTACGACGGCTCGCGCAATATTTTCCAATGAAGGTTGCAGCGCAAAGGCATCGGACAGCCTGCCGAGTTTCAACAAGCGCAAGGCGGTTTTGCCTTTCAGCCGACTTATCTCGCGCATGTTCTGTGTGGAAAAGGCGATTTGACCGAGCGCTTCGCCGATTAGGGCGCAATCCTGATGATCCGGGATATAAGGCCTATACTCCATCAAAGAGAGGAGTTTTGCCGAAGCGGCGGCCTTAAGGTAGCTGAGCTCATCGGGTGAAAGAGATTGCCCCACAAGCTCCAGTATGTTGCTGAGTGTCTTGGCGCGCTCGTAGTCCGTTCGTAGCCCGGGCGAAAAGTCGATATCCGGAACGCCTTGAAGGCGGCGTTTATAGGAAATTGCTGCAAGTTGGGATGCAACTGCCGCAACGCGACCGTTGACGATGGATGCACTGGATATGCTGCCGCTGTGGATGCGGTACTCCCCGTGAATATCACGCAAATTGTGCAAACGACCCACGCCAAGTAGGCGCCAATAGAGATCCGTATCCTCCGCATGGACAACGTAGCGGTATCCTCCGACCTTCCTTATCGCGTCGAGACGTACCATCAGGAAAGGGTGCATCAGATAGGGTTCCTTTGAAGGAAACCAATCAGGGTCTGGCCGAACATCCCCATAGAGTCTCGACTGTGTGCCAATTAACTTTCCGTATTGGTCGATATGTCGAATGTTCGAGCCTACCGCTACGCAGTCCTTCTCGTTCTGCAAGAAGTTGAGTTGCGCTTCAAAACGATTGGGGTAGGCCAAGTCGTCTGCGTCATGTCTGGCGACGAACTCGGCGTTGCAAATTTCCAGGCCGGCATTCAATGCCGATACTATTCCTCCATTAGAGGTCGTTAGAACGTGAACTCGCTCATCAGCCTCTGCGATCTTATTCAAGATATCCTGTGTGCGGTCGGTCGAGCCGTCGTTGACGATGATGATCCTGATATCGCGGATGGTCTGAGACTGGATGCTGGCAACAGCGGCTTCAATGGTGGTTTCGGCATTGTAAGCAGGAATGAGAACGTCGATCTGAGCCACGCGCAGCGATGTGCCATCCATCCTCGATCTCCTCTTTTGTTGCTTGAGCAGGTTGAACCTATCTAGAGCAGATTATTGCTTGCTTATCTGCGAACTGCATTACGAAGGAACAGCACGTTTTCGCGGCCGATATCAAAAGCAAGAATTGCGACGGATACTGCATATGCGGCTGTGAAAATTGCACCGAATAATAGTAGGCTGAATAAGATGTTCAATTCGCCCAAGCCTGCCCATGTGCGGGTAGCGTAGACAGCAAAAAATGCCGCCCCGCAGGCCAGCATAGGCACGCCCACAGGCCTGATCATGGCCTTCCAATTGAGCGAAAGCGCATTTAACGTCACTCCAAAGGAGAACGGCGTGAGGCAAACAAGACTTGCGCAATAAAGCATTGCGGTGCCGGCCACACTATCCATGCGTATGAAGTAGAGGGGGGGCAGCACCAATACGGCTTTCAGAATGACCAGCCACAAGAGAGCCTGAGGACGCCCAAGTGCGGTCAGGTAAGACGCATTGACAAACTGCACGCAGTGAATCCCGCCCATCAGCAGCAACGGAACCATGACGTGCTCGGCACCAGCCCACTTCTGGCCGAACATAATGTGATTGACTTCTGGAGCAAGTGCTGCGAGGCCGCAGAAAACGGGCGTGCCGAAAAATGCGCCGATCGACGAACTGCGCAGGTAGAGACGTTGCAGGCGTACCTTATCGTCCGAAACCTTGGAGAGCATCGTCAATCCCACGTTTGAAATGCTGGATTGAAGCAGCTGCAATAACAACTGGTAAAGGCGCGAGGATACAGTAAAGAGCGCCAGTGCCGCCGGACCGTAGACAAGCAAGATAACAAAATCGATACTCCTCAACGTGAAGAAATCGATAAGGCGCTGCCCGACGACGTTGAAGCCGAACTTGCTGAGACCGGTCAACGTATCCCAAGTAAGATCGGCGTTCGGCTTCCATACGGGCTTTGCCCACAGCCAAACTACGCTTGTCAGTGTCTGGGCGGCAAACTGTCCGATCAACGCCCATGTTCCAAAGCCCATGAGGGCCATAGCGACACCGACAATGCCGCCGATAATGATTCCGGCAAGCGTGCGCATGGCCAGCGCGCGGAATTGAACGTGACGTCGATACATTGCGTCCTGAAAGCTTGCGAGCGTGAGGAACGGGCAGATTGCGGCAGTTCCGATCAGGTAGGGCGCCAATCCCTCGACGTTCATCAGACGTGCAATGTCCTGGGACACGAAAGCGGCAATGCACGCCAGTGCCGTCGAGAGTATCATTGACGCGTAAAATGGTATGTTGACGTCTTGGTCCTTCAGCCCTTGCTTTTGGATAAGAGCGTCGCCGTAACCAAATTCCGCGACCAGCGAAAGCATCGACATCACCAGGAAAGCGGAAGAAGCGATACCGAACTGCGCCGGCGCGAGCAGGCGGGCAAGAAGGACAAATACGACCATGCTCAGCGCGCGGCCGCCCCAGTTCTGGAATAGTGACCAGAACAGAGCGCTGACCGCACGACGACGAAAATTGCTCATATCATTCATGAAGGTCACTCTTGTCGGAACGTTCTTGGTGAAGTTTGGGCGGAGAGATGCTTTTCAGGTAAAATCGGAGGACCAACTGATTTTCCCGCATCAATCTTCGCCTCTCTTTCCATCATCGCCTGATGCTTGCAAAGTGCGAGGCGGAGGAGGCCGGTTCCGCGTCACCATATCGAACACCCTGCCAAACTCAAGGTTCGGCGGCAAACTCTTTTTGCAGAGCAATATATTTTTTGCAAGGCAATATATGGCCATTTCTAAGCGGTCAATCTGGCAGCAATCACCAATTTCGGCCCGATAACTGGAAGTTGTTAATGATACTACTTCTCTATGTGCCCGTTGCCAAACTGCCGCCATTGGCGTTCACGGTCACCCTTTAAATCCGGGTTGATGTATGTGAGGAAGCGTCTCATCCTTTCACCGATGGCAGGCGAAACCGTGCAAATGAGTCGATAGAGGGTCCAGCGGCTTAAGAGGGCTTCCTTGTAATGCCTGGAGAAGATTATCCGGATCGCGCTGCGACGGCGGCCCGCGCGTGCGGCGTCAAGCGCGGCAGCAACGGCAATCCGCTCCAGAAACCCTATTCTGGCTTTCTCGTCATCGGCTGGAATTTTCAGTTTCTCAATAAACTCATATAGTAAGTCCTCCCGGTGATTGAGCGTCGTCGATTGGGAAATCGAATCGGGATTTAGTCTGTACTCCGAGACAAAACTATCAATGTAAACAAAAGAGCGTTGACGGGCGGCGAACGCGACGCGAATACCGAAGTCAGCATCGACCGCCTGGCCGATCTCTGTTTCGGGCCGGTAGCGTGTTTTTCGCGCCAGCCGATTTTCTATGAGGAAGCCATTATTGGGAAATTGTTGCGAAAGTGCAGCTGAAAGGTTTGATCTCTGCAAACCGGCATACTCACGAATACGAAGGTAGCGTTGATTCCAGCGTTCTGTACGGTTTGGTAATATATTGCCGATATAATCTATCAGATATTGTTTGCCGTAGAAGCATTGCGCGCCTGGATGCTTTAGCCATGCCTCATAAAGTATCTTGATTGCGCAGGCGCAAAGCCGGTCGTCATCGTGTAGGAATATCAGGTACTCCGAATTTGCATTGTCGATCAGCCAGTTGAGATTGGCTGATTGGCCAATACTCTCGGAGTGTTTCCAGTATTTTATGTCGATATTGGCCTGTCGCGATAACCGATTCACGATTGCTGTGCTTTTTCGATCATGTGAATCGTCACCGATCAAAATCTCAGAGGGGAGTATAGGTTGGCTTAGACAGCTAATAAGTGCCACTTCAAGGAGACGCGGACGATTACAGGTCGGTATACAAATGGAAACACTGAAATCAGGCGCGCGAGCGGTCATGTCTGCCTAGCTTAGCCTTCGTCGTGCTCAGTACGCCCGGATGTATTTACTAACGTATTTCATCTTCATCAGGAGCGGTATTTTCGTCCCGGCGGATTTAAATTGGAATACTTTGATTTTCAAGATTCAATACAAGGATGGCGAAATAAAGATAAAAGTATTCGTTGAATTTTTCTTTGGCACACCAGCCAGAGCTTTTATCACCAGGCCGATTATAATAATTGAGGCATGGCCGTGGCGATATGACCGGGAACATGTGCCTGCTCAATCTAGTCAGGCTGATAAACTTCAATATGTTAGTGGACATGAACGAAACATCGAAAGCCGAGAGCAAGATCAGCCGCAACAATTTCCGGACCAGTGCCTTTGGCTGGGTGCAGAAATTAATGGGAAGGGACGCGACGCAGGCAAATATCTCTGTGGAGAGAATACGATCACGGCCAAGCTTTGAACCGGACGAATTCCCCGTCATCTATGCGGTCGGTGACGTGCATGGTTGCTACGACCAGCTCCTGGAAGCGGAGCGGCGCATCAGGGAGGACGCTGCGATCCACTCGGCGAGGGCACTCGTGGTGATGCTGGGTGACTATTTGGACCGCGGTCGTCGCTCGAGGGAGGTGATCGAGCATCTCTGCCGTCCAACGGATGCCGGACTTACGCGAATTGCGCTCTGTGGTAACCACGAAGAGGCCTTCCGGCGGTTGCTTGAGGAGCCGGCCGGTTTTCCGGAATGGCAGCGTTTTGCAGGCCCGGAAACCTTGGCATCCTATGGGGTCGACGTTGCCTATCTGATGCGGCAAGGCGGAATCCCGGCACTGGATCGTGCGCTGCAGGATGCTGTTCCGGCCCATCACCGACAGTTTATTGAGGAGCTGCCCTCGATGTTGACGATCGGCGATATCGTCTTCGTACATGCCGGCCTTAAGCCAGGCGTACCTTTACTGCAGCAGAGGGATTCGGATCTGCTTTGGATGCGCGAGCCATTTCTTACGCGCGGGCCGGAATTGCCGTTGCTGGTCGTGCATGGGCATACGCCGGTGCAGCGGCCTTTTTTTGGAAATGGGCGTATCGCCATAGACACTGGTGCTTTCGCGACGGGTAGGCTTACCGTGCTACGCATTATGAATCGCCAAGCAGTCGTACTTAGCTGAAAGCAGTGTCGGCGGGCTTAGGGCAGCTTGTCGAGATTCAGGCCAAACCAGGCGAGGGAGCTCTTCTTCTCAGAAGTGAGCTTTGCGCCGGCGGCCTTTACATAGGGTAAGAGGGCAGGGCTAATCCGTGTCAGCGCCGGTCCAACCTTTCGCGGATCTCCGAGTTTGAGAAGAAGGTTCATGTCGCTCTCAACGGAAGTTCTTGCGTTTTCGAGCGTTGTGACGTTGAGACGATTCCAGAAATAGAGCCGGGCGAGCAGTGCGACTTCATCGGCAGGTGCGAGCCAGGCCGACATGTTCATCAAACGGGCGGTCGCCGTTGGCTCTTGAACGATGACCGCACGCACGATTGCCAATCTGAGCCAGAGATTGCTCTCGGTTGGCATGCAGGTAACAGCATGGCGCATGTAGCGCTCTGCATCGTCGGCGGCCTTCACCCAGGCATCGTAGCCAGTGATCTCATTGGCAACGTCCAGCCGGTTCAAAACCAGCGTTGTGCCCGCCATGATAATATCGGAACGGCAATAATCGCCGGAGACGATATCGTCGGCATTGGCAGCTGTCTTAGCGAGGGTTTCAGGGCTGACTTGTTCGGATTGCTCAAGTCGCTCGGCGATAAGAAAAACGTCCGCAAAACGCGCTGATTGCCTTATGTCGTTGACAGCAAAAACAAGAAGCGCGACTGCCGTAAGAACAAAAAGAACGGATGGTGCAGAAGGAACTGAAAACGCTATCCAGACCAGGCCCCTTGGGCGCACTTGTCCGCTTGCTCTGGCACGTTGCGACATGTCCTACCGGTCCGACCTGCTGCAGGAGCGATCTGCTCCAATGCCGGCAAAGGTTCGCGCGAGGTAGGAGCCGTTCTCTAAACTATGAAGGGGAGAGGAGAGGCCGTATAGCCTCTCCCAAAATGCTCTAATCGAGCGCTAAAGGCCTGGATCAGATACTGCCACTGACGGAGTTGTTACGGATGATCGTAAAATTGCCGCCGCCCGATGCGCTTGTCCGCAAAGAGCCTGCTCCTTGAACAGCGCCATCACCGCCCCCCTCTGCAGCCGGACCGCCGAGGCCAGGTGCGCCGGGGCCACCGATATCACCGCCACCTGCCGGACCGGCTCCCGCGCCACCAAGCGCCGCAACAGCGGTTTGACCGGTCAATGAAGCTTCAAACGCCGTGCGGAAGCTGCCGAGCGCGGGATTATTCAAGATTGCTGCTGCAACAGCCGCTGCAATCTCGTCGGCAAGATCAGAATGTTGCGGGCGGCAAACGTTGACTGCGCGGCCAAGGCCGGCACCGATAGCCGCTCTTTGTGCATCCATCGTCGTCGGAGCCGCTGCCAGCGTCAGGAGAGCTGCCGTTACATTTGTTTCGGTCGCCGTGAGATCGCGAACAGAACCTGCGAGCGCGCTATCGGACGGATTTCCCGTGAGAATGCTCGCCGGGGTCGCGTTGAAGGCATCCATCTGCGAACCGCTTGCTGCGCCCGGACCTGAAAAGCAGTTGCCCGCAAGCGACGAGGTCGCGAAGCAAAGAGCGCCGAACGCAAAGACAGCAGCACCTTTCACTATATTCTTACCTGTGTTTATCATACCCAGCCTCCATAAGATAATGGAGCTTATAACATAAACTCCATTACGTACCAGTCCGTTTAATGTCAGGTGTTAGAAGTATTGTCCAATATATTTAATCTCCGAGCGACTCCACCGCCGAGCGTGTATCAGCGGCGTCGTTAGACACGCCAGAGACTGTCGAGGTAATAGAGTTCAGGACGTCGAAGAATTTCACGAGCTCAACAGAGTGAGCATTGGAGATATACATGACGTCCTTGTCCGCCATGCGGAACTGCTGAACCGCGAACAGGGTTGCCGGATCGCGCAGATTGGCCCGGAAAATGACCGGCACTTTGTCGCCCTTGAAGCGGCTGGTGTCGATATTCAGGCGTTGAAGGGTGCTCCGATCGACCTGGCGATAGACGACGACTTCGCGTGGATCCGCGCGGGTATCGACGAGGCCGCCGGCCTTCGCCATGGCTTCGCCAAGGGTCAGGTTCGAATCCTCGAAGTCGATGCGGTTGTTGACGCCGGATGCCCCGAGCGCGATGAAGGTGCGGCGTTCGTGCTCAACAGAAACCGTGTCGCCCGGAGCGAGATAGATGTTCTCGGATGGGTTTTTCAACAGCGTTTCGTAAGCGACCGTTGCCGTCTTGCCGCGACGCTGCAGCGTGACATTGGTTTCAATATTAGGCGTCGTCAGGCCGCCTGCCTCGGAGATCGCGTCAAGGATGCGATCGCCGGCCGGCGAAAGGACGATCTTTTGCGGATTGTTGACATCGCCGACGACGGCAACTTCGGAGGAGCGGCTGGTCGTCGTTGTGAGAACCACCTGCGGTTCAATCGCGCGGCTTGCCAGCTTGTCTTCGATATCCTGTTCGATCTCTTCCTTCATGCGGCCGGCAGCGGGAACGCGGCCTGCATAAGGAATGCTGATCGTGCCGGCTTTGTCGATCGTTTGCTGCGGCAAGGTAATATAGTTACCGGGGCGGCTGCCCGCGTCAGACGGAATAAAGAGACCGCCAGACTGCGCTTCGAAAATTGAAACCTGGACGATATCACCGAAGCCGAGTGGGATGTCCGGAGCACCCCCACGACCACCGCCGAAACCACTGCGCAGCGAGCTGCTCGGGATCTTGTCGAAGTAAGGCAGAATCGCCTTGTTGAGGTCGATCAGAGCATAATCAATTCCCACCTTACGCTCAGGTGTAGTGACTTTAATTGCTGCACTGCGGTCGATATCAGTGTGATCGGGACCGGACCTAGGGAGAGACGTGCAGCTGGAAAGCATGACCAGCATCGGTACAATGATGCCGACGCGTCGAGTTACAGGAATGCCCATCGTGACCCTACTTTGTAATAGCACTAAAACCGTCTAGCCCGCCGACAACTTAAAAGACAAGTAAATATCCGACTCTGCCAGGTACCGCATACCTAACAGAAGGTTATTGTGGCAATAGGGCAACATGAATTCTCCCTGTTATGGTAAATTAGGAGGAGTTGATACGTTAAGATTCTGCAGTACTTTGGGTGCAACCCAAACGAATATTATGATGTTCTTTAATGGCGTTTTTATGGGCTGGGTGCCCATAAATTGTCATATTTCAAAGATTTCCACTGGGTGCCCGATTCGCAAAGTGGAGGATGCATCGCTCCTGTTTTTACTCACTCTTTCTTCGCGCCCGCAGCAAATTGAAATTACTGCCGAAAGAAAGGCCATGAAGAAGATGGCGAAACCGGGAATCTGGATCGAAAAATCGACGGCAGAATGCGACGCCGTTAACAGGGTGCCTGAGCAACCAAGGATTGAATAGTGCCGTAGCCGATGGCGGGCGCGATAGCCGATCCAGAAGGCTCGTATAAGCACGAAGGAAATCAGAATCGCAAGGACGGGGAATATTATCCCCAAAGTCAAAAAGCCTTCGAGGAAGGCACTATGAGCCCTGTCAACGATGCCGCCGATTCCACAATCGGGTGTCCGGTAGGCTGAATAGACGGTCCGGAACGTGCCGAAGCCGGTTCCCTGAAGCCAATTCTGAGAAATGGCATGCATCGTATCTGACCATATGCAGAAACGGCCATCATCCGTGCCGCGCTGATCGGCACGCAGGATAGCTCTGCCGCCGAAAATGGCGATGAAAACGAGGACAAGCGCAATTGCTCCGACTGCCGGCAGCCACCTTCGAGTAACGGAGCCGGTCGCCTGCGAGAAGAGCCTCGAGCGCTTGCCTTTCCATTGGCTGGCAAGATAGGGGATGTAAAAGACGGAGCCAAGGCCCGTCACAACCAGTCCAGCACGGGATTGGGTGAGCATCAGCGCCGTCAGGCACGATAGGCAGAGAAGCGTGAAAAGCCAGAAGCCGAGACCTTCGTTGAAACTGCCCGAGGGTGCGGATGAGAAGCCGAAATAGGCGCGCCCGTTTTCAGAAGCGAATGTCGCAAGCAACAAAAATCCGAGCCCCAGGAAGGTCGCAGCTGTGTTGCGATTGACGAAGACTGCGGTCAGGCTGTCAAGATAATAGCGTTTGGCATCGGTCAACAGCATCTTTGGAAACAGTAGAAACTGGCCGAGACCGAACAGCGAGATGAGGCCCGCGCCGATCGCAAGTACTATAAGTATACGGCGGGCTCGTCTGTCTGTGTCGGCAATGATGAGGCCGGTCAGAAACGTCATGACGGGCAGTGCGATCTCCAGGAGAGAGGCGAGTGTATCGGCCGGCGCGACCGAGATCGTGTCTCTGGAGGCGCCAGCGAGCGTGCTTGCGTCCTTCCAGATCGAATTGACCAGAGAAGGCCAGGGCATGTGTATCGTCTGAATGACGATCCAGGCCGAGGCGATGATGAAAAGCAGCAACGTCCAGATGAATACCCAACGGCCGCGCCGGGGTTCTCCGAAAAGCAGTAGGGCCGATACACCTAGCACGAACATGCAGATGGCAACTGCCGCGAAAGGCGTTGCATCGACCAGGCCGAAGGGAACGACGGCGGCCAGCACGAGCGTGCAGTAGAGGCCGGCAAATATCGTCTTTAATCTATCCGTAACAGCCACGGCCAAAACTTTGAAAGATCGGCCGCCCCTCCGGCGCCGTTGGCCTGTCTCTGCAAGAATTCCGCGAGTTTTGCAACCCTCTCCAATACCGGTGCGGCATGCCATCCCAGTATTGGACGGCATGCATGCTGTCGCCTTGAGAAAACGCACTCCATTAAAATTGTTCGGATCGGTTTAAAGGGAACGAGATTCTTCCCTCGTATGGTCCCGATCATTGGTCGGAGTTGGATAGAGCTTCGATCAACATATCAAAAGCCGGATTTCAACATGATCGGGTAGTGGTCGTCGAAACGGGGTAAGAAAATGTTTAAGCATGTACTGGTTACGGCGGTGACGCTTGCATCTCTGTTTGCGGTTCAGACTGCTGAGGCAGCCGGACCTGGCGGTTTCGCCCGTGGTCTGAAGACGGCACCGGCATTCAGTTACATATCTGAAAAGCGCCGGACTGCTGCACCTTTCGCGCATGTGATGTTTTGTGCGCAAAATCCGAATGAGTGCGCTGCTCGTGGCGGCGCGTCCGAAGTCTCGCTGAGCCCCTTTGCAGATAAACAGCTTCGCGCCATCAACGCCTCCGTCAACCGCTCGATCCGCCCGATTAACGACCGGACCGATCAGGGCGATGTCTGGCAAGTGAATGTGAAGGCTGGCGACTGCGAGGATTTCGCGCTGACAAAGCGTGACCATCTCATCGCAATGGGCTGGTCGCCGAAGACCCTGCGTATCGCCGTGACCAAGACGCCCACTGGCGAAGGTCATGCGGTTCTCGTCGTCAAGACGGATCGTGGTGATCTGGTGCTCGACAACCGTACGAACGCGATCAAGAGCTGGAAAGATACGGACCTTCGCTGGCTGATGATTCAGTCGGGTGATAACCCGCGGGTATGGTACGAGCTTTAACGCTGCTTAGGCAGGCCCGGATTGAAGGAATCCGGGCGAAATGCGAACGTGTTTGACTGCGGCTGCAGACTCGTATCTTGAGACTAAAGATCGTACTCGGTCGCCTGAATATCACTCTACGGCGCTCGCTCAGCGCTGACATTCAGCGGTAACTGTCTTTGAAGGCAGCATTGCAACTATCTCGCCGATTCTCCGATCGCGTCAGGATTGATACAACCAATTGGGCACTCCTCAAGTAGCAGTGTTGCTCAAGGCGATATACCCTTAGTAGTGATTGTAAAATGGCCTCGAAATACGGGGAGCTTTTAGAGCGACCACTCTTGATATAAGCATTGGATGACTTTTCCAATGCAGTAAATCTGTGTATCAGAATGCGCGTAATGGCGTTATTTTGGTAAATAGGTTGATATATAAAGTGTCTCTCGCGCGAACATGGCATGTGTTCCTTGCTGTTGCGGTTGCAAGCGGGTTCATTAATCTGCTGCATTTGACCGGTTCATTGTTCATGCTCGAGGTTTATGACCGCATTCTGCCGAGCAAAAGCGTCCCGTCCCTGATTGCTTTATGTGCCCTCGTCCTGTTGCTTTACGGGTTTCAGGTGGGGTTCGACGTGGTTCGAGGTCAAATGTTGACCCGGGTTGCCGACATTCTGGACCAGCAACTTGAAAGGCGCATGTATAAGGCGCTTCTCAAGATGCCCTTCTCCGGCGAGGTCAGGGGTGACGGTCTCCAGGCCCTTTCCGATCTGGACCAAATTCGTGGATTTCTTTCGAGCAACGGTCCTAACGCGTTGTTCGATTTCCCGTGGCTGCCGTTTTACCTGCTTATTTGTTTCATGCTGCACCCGTGGATCGGCGTCAGCGTTCTGATCGGTGCAGTCATCCTGGTCGTCATAACGGTGCTGACGAATTGGTCCACAGCGTCGCTGAACGAGAGCGCTGCGAGTGCCCGCGGCCAGCGTAACATGTTCGCAGGAGGCAGCGTCCGTAACGCGGAAGCCATTCAAGTCATGGGCATGTCAGGCACCATGATGGCTATATGGCGTGAGTTGCACGGTCAGTATAAACGCCAGAGCCGGCGAGGCGCGGATATCCTGGGTGCCTACGGTGCTGCGTCGCGCGTGGCGCGCATGATCATCCAGTCCGGCGTTATGGCAGTGGGGGCTGTCTTGGTCGTCAATGGCGATGCGACGGCGGGCAGTATCATCGCCGGATCGATCCTGTCCGCAAAGGCTCTTGCACCTGTGGAGCAGGCAATCGGCAACTGGCGAAGCCTCACATCCGCCCGGCAGGGCTGGAGGCGCCTTCAGAAATTTTTCGAGATCGCTCCCGAGACGGAAGCCACCCTTTCCTTGCCCCGGCCGGCCTTTACCTTTTCGGTCGAGAATCTAACCGGTTCGCCGCCGGGCGGGTCCACAATTACATTGATGGATGTTTCCTTTGAACTGCAGGCTGGAAACGCGCTCGGGGTGATTGGACCGAGTGCATCCGGAAAATCCACGCTTGCCCGTCTTGTTGTCGGCGCTTGGCCAATACGTCACGGCAAAGTGCGCTTCGATGGTGCAAGCCTTGACCAGTGGGACATGGATGAGCTCGGCCAATATCTCGGTTATCTCCCGCAAACTGTGGAATTGATGGCCGGCACGGTCGCGCAGAATATTGCTCGTTTCCGGCCTGACGCGACTGCCGCGTCGATTATCGATGCAGCTAAAGCGGCGAATGTTCATGACCTTATCCTGAACTTGCCGGATGGCTACAAGACCAAGATTGGTTCTAACGGCGAAGCTCTTTCGGCGGGTCAAAAGCAGCGTATTGCCCTGGCTCGCGCGCTTTACGGGGATCCGTTCCTGATTGTGCTGGATGAACCAAATTCGAATCTCGACGCGGAAGGCGAAAATGCCCTCAGCAATGCGATCGCCAATATCAGGGCAAGGGGTGGGATTGTGATCGTAATCGCGCATCGGCCGAGTGCGCTTGCCAATGTGGATTTGGTCGCGGTTATCGCTGCTGGAAGGTTGCAGCGGTTCGGCACGAAGGAAGAGATTTTCGGGCAGGTGCTGCGTCAGAATATCCGACCGGTCACATCCGACCATCAGCCGCGGGCGATTGAAGATGCCGGATCGTCAGTCGCTGCGAACGATGTGTGATGGAGCCGCCATGCGCTTGCGAAATCTAGCAAAATTACCGCTTGCCAAGCATATCGCAGCTGTCGTTCTGCTGGCATTCGGGTTGATCGTCGGCGTTTTCGGATGGGCGATGACGACCGAGCTTTCGAGTGCGGTCATTGCGTCTGGCCGTGTCATCGTCGAGGGCAACGCAAAGAAGATCCAGCATCTTGCTGGTGGGATAGTCAGCGAAATCGACGTGAAAGAGGGCGATAGAGTAGACGCCAATCAAGTGCTCGTCCGGTTGAATGGAACCGTTGTGCAGGCCAATCTTTCGATCGCCGAGAATACGCTCGCGCAGCTCTATGTGCGCCGCGCGAGATTGCAGGCAGAGGCGTCCCGCGCATCCGAGTTGACGGTTCCCGAAAAACTGTCCGATCTTACAACGTCCAAGTCGGCCGCAACGCTGGTTGCAAGCGAACAGAACCTATTTACCAGCCGTAAGAACGCGCTTGGGGGCATGAAGAGACAGGTCGCGACCCGCAAGCAGCAGTTGAATGACGAAGTCGATGGCCTGACGGTCCAGATCAATGCAATTTCCGATCAGGTCAAGCTGGTTGATGAGGACATTGAGAAAGTCGATACGCTTTTCAAGAAGGGATTGACCACGCAGCAGCGGCTCAACGACTACAAGCGCCGCAAGTCCGAGCTTGAGGGGCAGTTGGGGCAGGGTATCGCGGCTCGCGCACAAACCGAAGGTAAGATCGGTGAGTTGGATCTCCAGCTCTTGCAACTCGACGAGGACCGGCAATCGGAGGTTTCCAAGGATCTGACCTCCGTCGAGGCGAGTATCGCGGAGTACGAGGAGCGGCTGGCCGCAACAAAGGATCAGCTCGCTCGCCTGGATATCCGTGCGCCGATTGCCGGCCGCATTTATCAGCTCGGCATTCATAATATCAATGCGGTTGTGCAGCCGGGTGAGGTTCTAATGCTCATCGTCCCGGAGCGTGACGAGTTGCAGGTCGAGGCAACTATCGCGCCGAAGGATATTGACCAGATTTATAAGGGACAGCCGGTCGATATCCGGTTTACGGCGTTCAACCAGACAACGACGCCTGATATTGGGGGCCAGGTTTCCGTCATCTCGCCGGACCTTCAGATGGACCCACGAACCGGTGCAGCATTTTATACGCTGCGCATAACACCGGACATGGCCACTCTGAAGAATCTATCCGAAGGATCCCTTTATCCGGGCATGCCGGCTGAAATTTTTATCAAGATCGCTGACCGGACGGTCATCTCGTATTTTGCCAAACCTTTCAAGGACAGGTTGAAATTGGCATTTCGAGAAGAGTGAACTTAGAAAGCCTAACATTGTCCCAAAAAGGGTCCGGTCAAATATCTCTTTCGTCACTGTTACAGACTTGCCAAAATCTTATGCTTATCTATTAGGAAAGTTAGGCGTTTGTAGCTGCTGAAGTTAGTGAATCGGCGTAGCAACTAAAAGCTTTATTCGAAGAAGCAATGGAGAACACTCATGGCAGGTTTTACAGTCACATTCGGTAACGGTGGCGCCTCTAACGTTTCCGATCTTCTGAGCCTCGAAGCCCAGAATTCCAACGCCCTTGACGGCAGCACCGAGCATCATGAAACGACAGGCCCGAGCGGATCGACTTTTGACGTCGATTCTGTGGTGGTCGGAGGTCCCGGCAGCGAGGTCGCCGTAGACTTCGATCCGAACACGAATTCCTTCAACTTTGATGTTGTCGGCAAGTGGAATTCGGTAAGGAACGTTCTGGCGCAATCCGACAGTGCAGAAAATGTCTATTTCAAGGATTTCGTTCAGGCCGACGTCCATCTCGGTGGCAGCGCCTCATCGACTGTCGAGATTCTGAACGTGAAGCGTGCAAACGTTTCGACTGGTGCCGGCAACGACACGGTTACCATTTCACTGCTAACGAATGACAGCAGCTGGGTAAATGCTGTAACCGTAGACAGCGGCGCCGGCAACGATACGATCACGATCAAATCGGGCGTAGGCTTCAAGGATGGCAGCGCTGCCGGAACGGGCGGCATCACCGGCGCGACTGCCTTCAATGGCGGTAACGGTTTTGTTGATGGCCGCTACACAACTGTTGACATCAAGGCTGGCGCTGGTAGCGACACGATCGATCTTTCGGACACCCATCTGAAGTCCTCGACAGTCGATGGTGGCACCGGTATCGATCACATAGTCGCCAGCAGCGGGGCGGATACGTTCGTATTCCACCTGGGCGACATGGCCAAGTCTCTGATCACGGATACTATCGACGGGTTCAACGCAGCTACGGATAAGCTCAAACTCGTGGGTACTGTGGAAGGCGATTGGACCTCGACGGACTTCGGTGGTGACGCTGTTGTAAAGTATGTCGGTGCAGATGTTGCTCATAGGGGTGAAACAATTGTGCTGAGTGGTGTGGACGCTACTGGTTTCCATGGCTGGTTCACTGCATAACTATCTGAAGTGATTTCCTCAGATCGGGAATATGCCGCCGTAAGGCGGTATATTCATTTCAGGGTGTAGTGTAATTCGAATATTTAGTCTTTCAGACTAAAAGCATCGCTCTCGCCCGGAGCAAGTTCCAGCGGCCAGATCTGATTGCGTGCACCATTGCGGTAGACCTCTGAATAAGCAGGCATGCCCGCAAGCAAGGTCTTGGCGAGCGCGGCGCCGAGGTCGGGCAGTGACATGCGGAAGCAGGTGAGCGTCGGTTGCAGGAATTTGGCGCGGGGTTCCTCTCGGAAGCCGATGACGGCGAGGTCGCGGCCGGGGACGATGCCGGCTTCGACCAGGCGGCGGTAGAGACCGATCGCCATCAGTTCGTAGATCAGGATGATGGCCGTCGGCCTGTCTTCGATCGACAGCAGTTCGTGGCCGGCTTGATAGCCGCCCTGTTCGCTGGATTTCACACGGATCACCAGCTCCGGATCATATTTGATTCCGTGCTTTTCCAGAGCCTTTCGATAGGCGTCCACGAAGACATAACCGAGATTGATTTCGCCCGACGGCGCGGCAATAGCGATGCGGCGATGCCCCTTGGCGACCAGGCGGTCGACGGCGCAGGCTGCGACGCCTTCGAAGTCGAGATCGATCCAGGTGAAGTTGCCGCCGCCGGAAGAACTACGGCCGAGTGCGACGAAGGGGATCTTCGCCTTGACGAGCAGATCGATTCGCCTGTCGATGCGTTGCGTTGCAGAGATGATCATGGCATCGACGACGCGGCGCGCCACCATACGCTTCAGATATTCGTAAGGGTCTTCGTCGCTGGGGCAGGGGAGCATGACGAGATCGAGCTTATGGCGCGATAGCACGCTCTGCAGCCCACCGGTCACGCCGAGGAAGAAGTTATCACTGTTCTCGACCGTTTCCTTGTTGGTTTCGATCATCAGGCCGATGACATTGGTCGTCCCCTGTCGAAGGCTGCGGCCGGACTGGTTAGCGACGTAGCCGAACTCCTCTGCAGCGGCCAATACGCGCTTACGCGTCTCCTCGTTGACGTCGGCCTTGCCATTCAGGGCGCGCGAAACCGTCCCGATCGATATATCGAGGTGTTTTGCGAGCTGACGGATACCCTTCATCTCAGGCGATCTTTCTTTCCGGAATGCCGATCATCCAATCTTATTGCCATGGGAAAACGTTTACGGAAAGCGTTTGCCATGCGCACGGAACGTATTTTTGCGGACGCCCAAAAAAATCTTGTTGCTGCATTGCCGAAGGTTTTTGCCTAAGCGCCCGTTCGCATTGTGATTTTTCGCGATATTTCATCGAGCCGCGCTGGGATTGACAGCAGTAAACGTTTCCGCTTAGTATCGTAAACGTTTACGGAAGGCGTTTCGGGAGGAACTGAAGCGCACCGTCTGGAGGAAATCGTGAAATTAAATGCCGTTCTGTGCGGGTGCGGAGCTATGTCTAAAGGCTGGCTGCGTGCTATCGAGGAAACGCCCGACCTTGCCGAGGCAATCGAAGTTGTCGGCCTCGTCGATGTCAACCCGGCTGCCGCCGAGAAGCTCGCCAAGGAATTCGGCTTGAGCACGGCTCGCATCGGCACGGATCTTGCTGCCGTCATTGCCGAAACCAAAGCAGACATCGTCTTCGATGTCGTTGTCCCGACTGCACGTTTTAATGTCGTGTCAGCGGCCATGAAGGTCGGCTGCCATGTGCTCTCCGAAAAGCCGATGGCGACTTCGCTCGCCGAGGGCGCGGCCCTGATCGATCTCGCCGCCGAAACCGGCAAGATCCATGCGATCATCCAGAACCGTCGGTTCATTTCCGGTGTGCGCCGCCTGCGTCGCTTCGTCGAAAGCGGGGCGATCGGAGACCTGACCGGCATTCACTGCGATTTCTTCATCGCTCCCCATTTCGGCGGGTTCCGCGAAGAGATGGACAATGTCCTTTTGCTCGACATGGCGATCCACACTTTCGATGCCGCCCGCTATGTGGCCGGCAAGAAGCCGCTCGCCGTCTATTGCGTCGAACGCAATCCCAAGGGTTCCTGGTATCGCCATGGCGCGTCTGCCAATGCTACCTTCGAATTCTCCGACGACGTCGTCTTCACCTATCGCGGTTCCTGGTGCGCGGAGGGCGAGCGTACGAGTTGGGAAAGCCAGTGGCGCATCGTCGGCTCGAAGGGAATGCTGACCTGGGACGGTGAAGATGGTTTCAAAGCGGCCGTCTCCGGCAATGAACCAGGCCTTCTTCATGGCTTTTCACCCGTCGAGGTTCCGGCGCCTGAACGCGCCGAGGAAACCCACGGCCATGCCAGTGTGATCGCAAGCTTCGTCGAGGCGATCCGCACCGGCAAGCGGCCGGAGACGGTCAGTTCCGACAATATCAGAAGCCTCGCCATGGTCTTCGGTGCGATCGAGAGTGCCAAGACCGGGCGTCGCGTTGAAATTTCAGTATAAGGATTAGATGACGTGAGCAACCCCGCCAAAGCCATTCGCATCGGTACCATGGTCAGCGCCTCCAAGGGTGGCGCCGACAAGCGCATTGCCCAGATCGCCGATATGGGTTTCGAAAGCTTCGAGCCGTTTTTCTGGCAGACCACCAACGGCCAGGATCTTGCCGAACTCGGCAAGCGCAGCGTGGAAGCGATCGGCGATCGCGACATTACCATTTCGACGCTCGGCATGTTTGGCAATCCGCTTGAGGAGACCGAGATGGACCTGCAGACGCTGCAGGGCTGGAAGGATTGCATCGACAACGCGCATCACTTCGGCGCCACCTGCGTTGCAGGCTTTACCGGCCGCATCCGCAACAAGCCGCTGACCGACAGCCTGCCGCGCTACAAGCAGATCTGGAGCGAGCTCGCCAAGCGCGCTGCCGACAAGGGGATCAAGATTGCTTTCGAAAATTGCGCGATGGATGGCAACTGGGCGACCGGCGACTGGAATATCGCCCATAATCCGGACGCCTGGGAACTGATCTTCAACGAGACGTCTGATGATAATATCGGCCTCGAATGGGAGCCGTGCCATCAGATGGTTTATCTGATCGAACCGCTGCCGCAGATCCGCAAATGGGCGAGCAAAATCTTCCACGTCCACGGCAAGGATGCCACCATCCGCTGGGATGTGATCAGGGAACACGGTATCTTCGGCAAGGAGAAGTTTGTCTTCATGCGCACGCCGGGCTTCGGCGACAGCAACTGGACAGACGTCATTTCCGAACTGCGGCTTGCCGGCTGGTCCGGTTCCATCGACATCGAAGGCTGGCATGACCCGGTCTATCGTGACGCCCTGGAAATGACCGGGCAGGTCCATGCGCTGAACCATCTGAAACATGCCCGGGGCGGCGATTTCGTCGTCGATCCGGTATGAGTGAATATGGTCGGCGTGGAGGAAATCGCCGGCCATTTTAATGGATAACCACAAAGGAGGAGAACCATGGCTATCCGCAAATCCGTAATTCTGGGCGCGCTGGCGCTCGCAGGCGTCTCGCTCTTCGGCCTGTCTGCCAAGGCGGAAGACGTCAAGCTGACGCTCTGGTCGCTGGACAAGGACACCCAGCCGGCGCCGACCCTGGTCAAAGAATTCAACGACCAGCATAACGGCATCACCATCGAATATCGCCTGATTCAGTTCGATGACGTCGTTACCGAAGCGATGCGCGCCTATGCCACCGGTCAAGCGCCTGATATCATCGCCGTCGACAATCCCGAGCATGCGCTGTTTTCTTCGCGTGGCGCCTTCCTCGATATCTCCGACATGATCAAAAGTTCGAAGGTCATCAAGCCCGAGAATTATTTCCCCGGACCGCTGAAGTCGGTCGAGTGGGACGGCAAATATTTCGGCGTGCCGAAGGCGACGAACACGATCGCACTTTACTACAACAAGGACATGTTCAAGGCGAAGGGCCTCGATCCGAACAAGCCGCCGCAGACCTGGGACGAACTCGTCGAGGATGCACGCAAGCTGACGGATCCGGCAAAGAACGTCTATGGTCTCGCCTTCTCGGCCAAAGCCAATGAGGAAGGCACCTTCCAGTTCCTGCCCTGGGCGCAGATGGGCGGCGGCAGCTACGAACACATCAATGCCGACGGTGCGGTCAAGGCGCTCGAAGTCTGGAAGACGATCATGGACGAGAAGCTCGCCTCGCCTGATACGCTGACCCGTGGTCAGTGGGATTCGACCGGCACCTTCAATTCCGGCAATGCCGCCATGGCGATTTCCGGACCCTGGGAACTGGACCGTATGATGAAGGAAGCCAAGTTCGACTGGGGTGTCACGCTGCTGCCGGTTCCGAAGGAAGGTGCTGAGCGCTCTTCGGCCATGGGTGATTTCAACTGGGCGATCTTCTCGACCAGCAAGCATCCGGCCGAAGCCTTCAAGGCGCTCGAATATTTCGCCTCGCAGGACGACAAGATGTTCAAGAACTTCGGCCAGCTTCCGGCCCGTTCCGACATCACTATTCCGGCGACCGGTCAGCCGCTCAAGGATGCCGCCCTCAAGGTCTTCATCGAACAGCTGAAATACGCCAAGCCGCGCGGTCCGCATCCGCAGTGGCCGAAGATCTCCAAGGCGATCCAGGATGCCATCCAGGCTGCGCTCACCGGCCAGATGAGCGCCAAGGACGCGCTTGATCAGGCTGCCGATAAGATCAAGGCAGTCCTCGGCTAACCCGGCATCACCGGATGGCCGTCGGCCATCCATCTTTTCCTCCCGGCAGGGGCTGCTGCGGCTTTGGCCAGGCAGCCCCGTTCGGAGCAATGGAGGACCCATGAGAAGGATCCTTTCCAGCGTCAGGGATGGCCGCGGTTTCGATATCGTGCTTGTCGCCTTTCCGCTCGGTTTTCTGTTTCTGATGGCAGGCCTGCCGCTCATCTACAATGTGGTGATGAGCTTCCAGGAGGTTGACATGTTCAGCCTCGGCACCTTCTCGCGCCCCTGGGTGGGCTTCAAGAATTACACCGATCTTTTCGCGCAGCCGGAAACGCTGCCGATACTCTACAATACGGCGATCTTCGTCGTCGGCTCGATCGCCGGCCAATTCCTGATCGGCTTCGGCCTGGCGCTGTTTTTCTGGGTCAATTTTCCCGGCGCATCCTGGCTGCGCGGTCTGTTTCTCGTCTCCTGGGTCATGCCTGGCCTCGTCGTCGGTGCTATCTGGAACTGGATCCTCTCGGGTGACTTCGGCGTGCTGAACTTCATCCTGAAGGAAAGCGGTATCATCTCCGGCAACATCTTCTGGCGCTCGGACCCGCATTATTCGCTTTACGCCGTCATTATCGCCAATGTCTGGCTCGGCACGTCCTTCAACATGATCCTGCTGTCTGTCGGTCTTTCCGGCATTCCGGGCGATCTCTATGAGGCGGCCGAACTTGACGGCGCCACCGCCTGGCAGCGCTTCTGGACGATCACGCTGCCGATGATGCGCTCGACGATTGGCGCCATCATCGCACTCGGCCTGATCTTCACCCTGCAGCAGTTCGACCTCTTTGCCGCCATCACCTCGGGCGGGCCGAACAACTCCTCCAACGTCACGCAATACTGGGCCTGGGATTTGTCTTTCCGCCAATATGATTTCGCCAAGGGCGCGACCATTTCCGTCATCATGATCGTCTTCGTGATGTTCGCCTCCGTCGTCTATGTCCGCTCGACCCGCCACGAGGTGCGCGGATGAGCGAGACTGCACGCAATCGCCTGATGCTCGTGATCGCCATCATCATGGCGGCGATCTATCTTTTCCCGCTCTACTGGATGTACATCACGGCGCTGAAAAGCGGCTCGGAGATGTTCGCCACCCCCCCGAGCTTCTGGCCGGCCTCGCCGCAATGGAGCACCTATGCCTATGTCTGGGAAAGCCGGAGCATGGGGCTCTACCTCTGGAACTCGCTGGTGATTGCGATCGGCGCGGTCGTCATCATCACGGTGCTCGGCGTCGGCTGCTCCTATGTGCTAGCGCGCTACCGCAATATCTGGGTGGATATCGGCCTCTTCCTGATCCTTATGCTGCAGGTTCTGCCGGCTTCGCTGTTGATCACGCCGATCTTCGTTGGCTTCTCTCAGATCGGCATGCTGAACTATCCAAGGCTTGCCGTCGTCATCGCCATTGCCGCAAAGAGCATGCCGTTCTTCGTGGTACTGGTGCGGGCAACCTTTATGGCGGTTCCGATGGAACTCGAAGAGGCGGCTCTTGTCGACGGGAATTCGCGTGTCGGTGCCTTCTTCAACATCGTGCTGCCGCTTGCCCGCAACGGCATTCTGGTCAGCGCCATTCTCATCTTCATGCAGGCCTTCGGCGAGTTCGTCTATTCCAAGTCGATGATCCAGGCCGCCGAGCTTCAGCCGGCGAGCGTCGGGCTCAATTCCTTCATGGGACCGAACACCAATGAGTGGAACAACATCATGGCCTACGCCACGATGTATGTGACGCCGATCCTTGCCATCTTCGTTCTTCTGCAGCGCCGCATCGTATCCGGCCTCACCTCGGGAGCCCTCAAATGACCCCTCAGATCGAGCTTGCCGGCGTCAACAAATATTACGGCGCCTTCCACGCACTGAAAAATATCGATCTCTCCATCGCCAAGGGCACCTTCGTCGCGCTCGTCGGTCCATCAGGCTGTGGCAAATCAACGCTGCTGCGTTCGCTTGCGGGGCTGGAAACCATCTCGGACGGCAGTTTGAAGATTGCCGGCGAGTTGATGAACGGCGTGCCGCCGCGCAAGCGCGATGTCGCCATGGTGTTCCAGTCCTATGCGCTCTATCCGCATATGACCGTGGAGGAAAACCTCACCTACAGCCTGCGCATGCGGGGTATTGCAAAAGCGGCGGCGAAGAAGGCAGCCGAGGAGGTTGCTGCTACCACGGGCCTTTCGCATCTATTGAAGCGCTATCCGCGTGAGCTCTCCGGTGGCCAGCGCCAACGCGTCGCCATGAGCCGCGCCATCATCCGCCACCCAAAGGCCTTCCTCTTCGACGAACCTCTGTCCAACCTCGATGCGGCGCTGCGCGTCCATATGCGTAAGGAGATCCGCGCGCTGCACGATCGTCTGCATGCGACCTCGGTTTATGTGACGCACGACCAGATCGAGGCGATGACCATGGCCGATCATGTCGTCGTCATGCGTGATGGCATCATCGAGCAGCAGGGCCGGCCGCTCGACCTCTACGACAAGCCCGCCAACAAATTCGTCGCCGGTTTCATCGGTTCACCAGCAATGAACTTCATACCGGCAATCGTCGGCGAGGATGGGAAGAGCCTGACGCTCGATCTCGGTTCGGTGAGGCAGCAGATTTCTATAGACCATCAGCTCCAGCCTGGCCGGAGGGTCACAGCCGGCATCCGCCCGGAACATATCGGCATTACCGGTCAAGGGCAGAGAAGCTTTGATGTGCCGGTTGAAGTGGTCGAATCCACGGGGTCCTCGACCTTCATCACCGCCGCAACGACCCCTGAACTGACCATCGTCGAAACGGGCAGGGGAACGGTTCAGCCGGGCCAAACGATTGGTGTGACCGTCGATCCGGCGCAGGTGCATCTCTTCGATGAGGCGAGCGGCATCAGAATTTGATCCGGCTTCTGCCGGATCAGTTCCCGCAGCGCCCAGCTGCGGGACATTTGCCGTTCTTATCGGGCGAGCGAGGCCGGCGTAGCTTGCTTGGCTGCTACCTCTGTATCCTGAGGCCGTTCGCTGGAGTTTGCCCACGCGGCCACAGCAAGTCCTGCGACGATAAAGTAGGGGAGTTTGCTTGAAAGCTTGAGCTTGCCGGAAACGGCATTGCCGCGGGTGCATTCAAAGCCGGACATTTCTGGGGTCATCAGTACCTGTCTCGTGTGAATATCACGCCGCGAATATAATATATGTGGCGATTCGAATGAACCCCCAGATTAGGGGATATACACAGGGTTGTTGAAACGGAGCAGTTCAATGCCCCGCTGGCCCGCTCGACCCTTCATCAAGATTGATCCTGCGCAGTATGAAGGCGAGCGGCAGCACGGCGAGCGAAAGCCACATCAGCGTGTGGAAAACGTCGATAAAAGCGAGATAACTCGCCTGGATCTGCACCTGCTGGCCGATCCAGCCCATGGCCTGCGATTGTGCATCGACAGCTCCCGCCCCTCTATCGGCAAAATATTGCGTCGCGCCCTGCAATGCGTGATTGTAGGCGGGATCGGAGGGGATGATGTGTTCTACCAGTCGGCTCTGGTGCCACTGCTCCCGATGGGCAAGCACGTTTGATGCGATGCAAACGCCGATCGAGCCACCGGTGTTGCGCGCCGCATTGATGAGAGCAGAAGCCTGATCCGTCTGATCGGGCCTCAGGCCATCATAGGCGGCAGAAGTCATTGGAATGAAGATCAGCGGCAGACCCAAGCCGAGATAGATGCGCGACCAGACGAAGAAGCCGAAGTTCAGGTCGGCGTTGAGTCGCGTCATGTCATACATCGCGACCGCAATAATCGCAGTGCCGACAGCGATCAGATATTTTGGCTGAAACCTGTTGGAGATCCGCCCCGCCACGAACATCATAAACATCGTCACGAGGCCGCCGGGCGAAAGTGCCAGCCCGGCCCAAGTCGCCGTGTAGCCGAAATTCTGCTGCAGGACCTGCGGAATGAACTGGGTCGTGGCAATCAGGATCGCGCCGGTCGCAAGCATCACGATGAAACAGGAGCCGAATTGCCGACTTGCCAGCAAGCGCACGTCAACGACCGGATTGGTTGCGTTCATCAGCCATGGGATGGAAAGAGCAAGGGCCGCAACGCAGACTGCAGCCATCGTGACAACGAAGTTCGAATCGAACCAGTCTTCCGTCTGGCCGCGGTCGAGAACCAGTTCCAGCGCGCCGAGAAAGGTCGCGACCAGGAGAAAGCCGACAATATCAAATCGCACGCCTTGCTTGCGCATGTTTGCCCGCTCCTGCCGCAGTGAGTCCGGTTCGTTGACAAGGAAATAGACGAGGATGAAGGCGAAGAGGCCGACCGGCCCATTGATCAGGAAGCACCAGTGCCAGGAGAAATTGTCAGAGAGATAGCCGCCGAGCGTTGGCCCGACGACCGGAGCGACGACCACGGCGACGCCGAAGAGGGCAAAGGCCTGGCCACGCTTCGACGGCGGGAAGGAGTCGGCCAGGATCGATTGAGAGATAGGTACCATGCCACCGCCGGCGAAGCCCTGGATCATGCGGAAAATCAGCAGGGATTGCAGGTTCCAGGCAAGGCCGCAACAGATGGAAGCAATCGTAAATGTCGCAAGGCAGAGCAGGTAGAAACGCCGCCTCCCGTAACGCTTGGCGATGAAGCTGCTGGCGACGAGAATGATGGCGTTTGAAACGAGATAGGTTGTCACGACCCATGATGCCTCGTCGGCGCTGACGGCAAGGCCGCCGGAGATATAGCGCAGCGCCACATTGGCAATCGTCGTATCCAGAACTTCCATGAAAGTGGCGAGTGAAACGACGAGCGCAATCAGCCATGGATTGGCAAGCCTGGCACCCGATGCCGGGGCGCCATCCGCTGTTGTGGCATCACTCATGTCAGTTCCTCGGGCGCACGGTTACCGTCGGCACCACGGACATGCCAGGGCCGATCGCCACATCCTTCGGCCAGTTGTCTATGACGATCTTGACCGGAACGCGCTGGGTCACCTTCACATAATTGCCGGTGGCGTTTTCCGCTGGAAGCAGCGAGAAGGCTGTGCCCGAACCGGGCTGGACGGAATCGACGCGGCCACGAAGGACGTTATCCGGATAGGCATCGATCGTCACATCCACAGGCTGGCCCGGCCGCATATCCGTCAGTTGGGTTTCCTTGAAATTGGCCGTCACCCAGATTTCATCGGGTACGAACATGGAGACCGCCTGTCCCGCCTGAATATATTGCCCTTTCGAGCCGCTGAGCTTCACGACACGGCCGGGCTGGGCGGCCGTGATCGTCGTGTAGCTCAGGTTCTGTTCGGCGGCTTCGACCTGGGCTTCGGCCTGATGCAGACCGGCGACGGCGCTTGCTCGTTGCGCTTCAGCGGCTGCTTCGTTCTTGATGGCCGAGGTGACGCTTGCCTGCGCTTGAGCCGTACTTGCCCTGTCTTGCCGCAACGTGGATGCTGCCTGCTGTGCGGCCTGCTCTGAACCGGCGCCGCTTTTCACCAGTTGCTGCTGCCGGTCGTTTTCATCCTGCGCATACTGAAGGGCGGCTTCTGCGGAGGTCTGCTGCGCCTTGGCCTCGTCGATCGCTGCGGCTGCGGCGGCAATCTGCGCTTCGGCGCTGGAAATGGCAGCCTTTGCGACATCGACCTGGCCGTGCGCCTGGTCCAGTGCGATCTGGTAGTCGCGGGGATCGATCTTGGCGATGACTGCGCCGGCGTCGACATGCTTGTTGTCGGGGACCGGAACATCCGAGACATAACCCGACACCTTGGCCGCGACGGAGAAGCTGCGGGCATCGATGAAGGCGTCGTCCGTTGTCTCGTAGGGATGGAAATAGATGAGCCAGATGAAATAGCCGGCGACAGCAAGAACAATCAGCGCAAGAACGATGAGAAGCGTCGCGACCGGATGGCGCCTGGTGATTGAAGGCCGCTTCTCGACTGCCTTGGCCGGGGCTTCGTTTTTTGCGGGATCGGAGGACTGATCTTGCCCGGCGAAGGCGGGCTGGTTCTGGGGCACGACAATGTCTTTCATTTTGAAAACCTGAAACCAACGCCGGATCATCGGCTTCGGTTCCGGTCGAAAATGTCGCAACGTCCCTTTGGGCTCGCAACTGCGGGAACAATTCCAGGTGGTGAAGGCAGGCGCGTATTGCGAGCAATTGAAGGCGCTGGGCTTTGCCTCCCGCGGCAAGATCTGAAGCCCGCGCGTCTTCAATGTGGATGGACCGATCTGGTTTGTCAGCCGCCCAAATCCTACCTTTATCGTGCGCCATCAGCGCTGCTGTTGCGATTGAAGGCCGCAGGTGCTGCTGACCCGCCCAGGAGGTGTTATGAGACGTTTGATTTTAGCGGCCGCTGTTCTGATCCCCACGGCTGCCTTTGCCGTCGAGGCCGTGGAGGTCAATGCCCGCGACCATTCCTGCCGCGAGCTCGCGCAGATTATCCAGCAGAAAAAGGCCGTCTTTGTTCGTATGGGCATCGGCGGCCGGAGTTTCCGTTACCCGCCTGCGCGATGCCGGCTAGGCGATAAATATAGCGTGGCCAGAGTGCGCGCGGCCAACGGGGAAATGTGCGTGCTCGACTACGAGTGCGTTTACGACCCGCAATCCTTCTACAACCGCTTTCCCAACTAGTGCTTTCTATCGCTCGACCGCTGTGGCGCAGACGACTTGAAGCTCCATCTGGACCGCATCCATGAACAGGGCGGCCTGCCTCGAGAGTTCAGCATCGCTGCAGCCTTGTTCTTTCAAATTGGCCGCGAACCCGGCCATCTCCGACCGCCAGAAGCGGTTGGCGGCCTCGCCGTGAAGGTTCTGAAGGGCCTCGGCGCAGCGCCTGATATCGGCTGTACGTCGGTCGGCGGGAAACTGCAGAAGCGGCATGCTATCTCCGTCATTGCTGGGCGAATCGCCAAGTGTCCCGCAGAATGGCTATGAGTTCTTCACAAGTGGTGAAGCCGATCGCGGAGACATGGTTCCTCAAATGCTGCCCGTTCGTTCGATGGCACCCTACATCACCGAAAATTGACAGAACACACTCCGACAGCAGTCGCCGCCGCGCCAAGCTATGTTAGAGTTCTCGGGATAACGCAGTGATGGGAAGTGATGATGCTGACAACACTTGCGATGCTCGCGAGCCTGTCGGGCGCTGCCGCCACGATCGCGCAATCACGCCAAGATGAAGTCGACGTCGAGCTGGTGCTGGCCGTCGATACGTCCCGCTCCATGGATTACGAGGAAGTCCGCATACAGCGCGAGGGCTATGTCGAGGCGCTCAGGCACAAGGAGTTCCTCGACGCCGTGAAAGGAGGGCTGACTGGACGGATCGCCATCAGCTATTTCGAATGGGCCGGCTATGTCGTACCGGGCTCCGTCCTCGACTGGCAGGTGATCGAAACGGAAAAGGATGCGCTGGATTTCGCCGACAAACTCGAAGCGAGGCCGATTGCCACCCAGCGCCGCACATCCATATCCGCAGCGATCGTTCAGGGCGTCTCGATGCTCGCCGCCAGCCCCTACAAAAGCAATCGCGAAGTGATCGACGTTTCCGGCGATGGTCCCAACAATTCGGGGGATCCCGTCACGCCTGCCCGCGACACGGCGCTCGGGACGGGTGCGGTCATCAACGGCCTCGCCATTATGCTGAGACCATCCGATGTGCCGGAAGGGCTCGATAAATACTATGCCGATTGCGTCATCGGCGGCCCCGGCTCCTTCGTCTTGCCGGTTCACAAGATCGAGGATTTCGCGGTTGCCGTCCGCAGGAAACTGGTTTGGGAAATCAGCGGCCTAGAGCCCCGACCGCAGATCCACAAAATCGCGGCCAATCAGCCGACAACGGACTGCCTTGTCGGCGAAAAGCTGTGGCAGAACTTCTTCGACCGTTAAGCGCTTATCGTGCTTCAGAAATTGCGGCGACTGGTGCTGCCTGCTCCAACGGCGGCAGGACCTCCCTTGCGATGGTTTCGAGGTCGGAGAGCACCCTGCGACTGTCAACGGTCAGGTTGAGCGCGACGTGATGCACGCCAAGCTCACGGAGGGCCACAAGAGCGGCAAGCAATCCATTCGGCCCCGTCCGATATCCGAGATTGATTTCATCGAGACGATCGGTCGATGTGTCGACGAGCTCGAGCGCCATGGCCTGACCCATTCCGCGGAATTCGCTGGTCGTGCGCTGCACAGCCCCATGCCATAGAGCGATCCGGTCTTTCTGTGCGGCGAACGGTCGATGGTAGGTCATCCAGGCTCCAGCGTTTCTGGCGATCCATTCGAGCGACTGCGAGGATGAACCGACCGCGACCAGGGGAATGCGGCGGCCGCTGTGTGGACGGATTTCGAATCGGTTCTCGCCTGTCTGGTTGCCAACGCGGCCGTCAAGCGCGTCTTCGAGGGCGGCCCAGTTTGCCCGAAACAATTCCCGGCGGTCGTCGACATTGCGGTCAAATGCTGAAAACTCCGATGGACGATCGCCGGAGCCGAGGCCGAGAACGAACCTGCCCGATGAAAGCATGTCCATCGAAAGGGCCGCTTTGGCGACATGCAGGGGATGGCGCAACGGCAGGACAATTGCGCCTGTCGCCAACGTGATCGATCGGGTGGACGCGGCGAGCGCGCCAAGCAGGATCCAGGGGTCGGAATGACAGACGGGATCCGGGTAGGCCGGACTGTTCAAGGGGACGTCACGAACCCATATCGCAGCAAAGCCAAGCTCATCGGCGCGCCGGGCGAGCTCCAGTTGAAGGCCGAAGTCGATGTCCTGCCGTTCCCGCGCCTGCAAGGGGAGAACCACACCAACCGTCAGCCGTGAATCTTCGAAGAGCATCAATCGTTTCCTGCGTTGCTTGACCGCACGTGGGTGATCCGCGTGAGGTTTGCAATAGCCGGAACACTAAAGGCCGGCCGTCGCTACCAGAGCGCGACCGGCGCGCTTGCAAGAAACTGATCGAGAGCGAAAGCGAGCGCCGGGGCAATCGCCGCGATCTCCTCATGAGCCGCAAAAATGAGCAGTCCCAGCATCGAAATAACCGATCCGGCTTCGATGACTGACATGGGATTGTTGACGGGTGCCGGAGACGTAGCAGGCGGAGCGACTTGCGGTCGTGCGGCGGTCCGGCTGTTGTCGTTTGCGGGATGGAAGAGGCGGGTGGGGCGAGGATGGGCGAGGCGGGATTTATTGCATATTCCAAGATAGGTTTCGCAGACTGAGCTAGACATCGGATGTGTCCCTGACCGGCATTGGAGGATCATAAAGCCCACGTGGGGTTCGGCCGGTCTTCCTTCAACTATACTCGCGGATAGGGAAACGGCCCCGGAACAGGCTGTCGCCTCATTCCGCCATGCATCAGATGCATAGGTGAGCTGTAGTCTGAACGCTACTCATTCTCGCAGTCCCATATTATATATTTCTCATCGAAGCGAACGAAGCGCCGCTACCTGGCTGCTGTCGCTGGACCCACGGAAAGGGGACTAAAATGAGCATCGCACGCACCTTCAACAACTGGCGCAAGTATCGTCAAACCGTTACTGAGCTTGGCCGTATGTCGAGCCGCGAGCTGAACGATCTGGGCATCGCACGTGGCGATATCCGCGACGTCGCACGCGCAGCCATCGGCCGCTAAGACCGCTGCTGAATGAATTCAAAACGCGCTCGCCTTGCCCAAGGCGGGCGCGTTTTTTATTGGAAGAGCCTTTCGCCTGACGCATAGCGCATGGCAGCCTTGCAAATATGTGCCTAGAAGAGTGGCAGGGCTCAGCGTATATCTCCTTTCAACGAAGCGATGAAACTCCTCCCTCGTCGCTTTGTCCGAGACGCGGCTTACCTCCTCCCGAGCCAGCGTCTACGTGGTGGCATCCTCCTCCCGCCGCCACGCGTCATAAGAGGCGTCTGCCGGATCTCCTCCCTCGGCAGACGCCTTATTTTTTGGCGCTTGGCTTCATCTGCCGGTCATCCCCAAGAGCGTAGTCATATTTTTCAGCGATCACGCACGCCGGCCCTCTATCGCCGCTTGCCATGCCTCGTAAACATGATAATTGAACTCATGTTATTTTTGGCTTAGAAGCCGGGATAGAAGGCGCGATATCGCTGATGCCGAGTAAGGATGGATCCATAGTTTGAGTTTCTGGCATTCCATGGTCTGGCATACCGAAGGCATTCGAGTCTTGGCGCCGGTCAAATGGCGCCAGTTCGACGGGCTCGTGAGTGTCTTCTGGGAAGCCGAAAGCCAGTCGGGCGCCAGGGGCTATTACCTCTCGGACGATCCGCGCATCATGATCTTCTTCAGCGATGTCTCGTCTCAGATCCGCATGTCGAATCGCGACGGTGATTTTCAGCAGCATTACCGGCCTATGACGCGGGCGGTCTATGTTCCGCCCGGTATGCCGATGTGGACGACGAGCGGCACGACGCACCGCTTCTCGCATCTCAATCTGCATATGCATAAGGACCGGCTCCTGAGATATCTCGCACCTTCCGTCGGCAATTCCGCGGCGATGACGGCACTTCGCAATCCGGTCGAGGTGCAGGACACCGGAGCGATCGAAACGCTTGCCCGCCTCGTCGTCGACGAGGTCTCCAGCCCGTCGAAACATGAGATCTTTGGCGAGAGCCTTGTCGGCAGTATTGTCAGCGGTCTGCTGGATATTCCTCGGCAGGGTGTCGAACAACCGAATGGCCGGTTGACCCAGGCGCAGATGAACAAGCTGATCACCCGTGTCGAACGATTGAGCGATTGCCGCCTGACGGTTGCCGAGATGGCAGAGACAGTCGGCCTGTCGGAAAGCTGGTTTTCCAATGTCTTCAAGCAGACGACGGGCAAGACGCCGCTGCAATGGCAGCTCGGCAAACGTATCGACCATGCCAAGACGCTGCTCATCGAAAGCGAACTTGCTGTCGCCGACATCGCCGCCCAGCTCGGCTTTTCCGATCAGGCGCATCTGACCAAGGTCTTCCGCCAGATCGTCGGCGATACACCTGCCGCCTGGCGGCGGATCCGGCAGATCCGTTAGTAAACAGTCCCGCCCGCAGGATGCAGGCGGGACTGGCCGGTTACCAGGTCTGGCGCAGCGTCGCGTAGATTGCACGGCCCGGATTATAGAAATCCGCTCCGAAGCCGCCATAAGCGACATGCTTTTCATCGAAGAGGTTGCTGACGTTCACATCGAAGGATGTGTTTTCCTGGATCTTGTAGCTGAAGGCGGCATCGAAGGCGATGCTGCTGCCCGTCGACTGGGTGTTGGCGTCGTTGAAGTAATAGGAGCCCGTGTAGCGTGCACCGAGGCCGAAGTTCATGTCGCCGCGGAAGCCGTTGCCCGGAATGCCGTAATTGACCCAGAGCGAGGCAGCATGGTTGGGCACGAAGGACATTTCGTTGCCCTCGTTGCCGAGTGTGCCGTTCTCGACGATGTCAGAGACCATATAGGAATAGGCGGCTGTCAGGCTGATATTGTCGGTGACTTCAGCCTTGGCTTCGAGATCGATACCGCGCACGCGCACCTCGCCGATCGTCTCCTGGAAGCCGGTCGCCGGATTGGTGCGGGTGATGTTGTTCTTGGTCAGGTCGTAGACCGCTGCGCTGAAGAGGGCAGGGAATTCGTCGGGCCGGTATTTGACGCCGACTTCCCATTGTTCGCCGCGCTCGGGATCAAGCGTCAGCGAGGCCGGCAGTACCGATTCCGCGTAGCTGACATAGGTCGCTACCTGATCAGTGACCTTGTAGCTCAACGCGGCGCGCTTGGTGAACTCACTGAGATCGGCGTCGGTCGTCGAGCCTGCCATGTTGTTCTGCTGCTGAAGGTCAAGCCAGTCGTTGCGCAGGCCGACGGAGGCGGTCAGCTTGTCGAAGAAGGTCAGGTCCTGTTGCAAATAGAGGGCTGTGGTCTTCTGGTTGTTTGTCAGGCTCTGGTAGAGCGGAACCGAGGTCGGTGCGCCGGTATAGACGGGGTTTGTCCAATCGATGCCAGGAGCTCCGCCGAAATAGCCGTCATTGTCCGACTGCAGATTGTTGTATTGGAGGCCGACGAGGCTGCGGCTGTCGATGTCCTCGAAGTTCGTCTCATATTGCAGGCGGGTATCGATGATGAAATTCTCGACCGCCTGGTCATTGGCGAAGAAGGCGCGGTCGGCGATGGTCGAGCCATTCGTCGGCGTCGCCGAGATATAGGCATAGCCGAAATTGCTCTTGGTATTGCTGTAGCGCGCATTCGAGCTGAGGGTCAGGCCCGAACCGAAGTCATGATCGAACATGACGCTCAGCGTGTTCCTGTTGACGTCGCGATAGTTGAAATCGGGTTCGCCGAAGAAGCGGCTTCTCGCAAAATCCGAACCGACCGGGTGGCCGCCGCTGCCGGGCACGCCGTTCTTGTCCAGATGGTCATAGACCACGGTCAGGTTGGTATCGGCGCTCGGGCGCCAGGTCAGGCCGCCCATGAAGAAGTTCTCGTCATCCCGCGAGTAATCATATTCCTCGTCGGCGCGCTTCACCTTGCCGGTGATGCGGTAGGAGAATGTATCGTCCTCGGTGATGTTGTCGCCGAAATCGACACCTGTCTCACGATGATCGAAGGAGCCGCCCGTGACATAGGCTTCACCGAAGCGCTCGCTCTTTGGCCGCTTGGTCACGAAGTTGACCGCGCCGCCAGGGTCGGAAACGCCGAAGGTCGTGGAATTGGCACCCTTCAGCACTTCGACGCGCTCGAAGGCGAAAGGTTCTTCGCGGATGCCGCCGAAGGGGTCGCCGAGCGTCAGGCCGTCGCGATAGGTATAGGCATCGAAACCGCGGATCTTGAAATAGTCGAAGCGATCGTCCGAGCCATAGAAGTCGGTGGTGACGCCGGATGTATATTGCAACACCTGCTCGGTGTCCTGCGCACCGCGCTCCTGGATTTCCTTCGAGGTGATGACGGAGACGGAGGCCGGTGTGTCGAGAATGTCTGTCGCCATACCGTTGCCGCTGATCGTCTTGGTCGCGACGATCGATTTTGAATCATTGTCGGTATCGAGGCCGCCGCCCTGGATGACGATGGGCGCGAGATTGGTAACGGTATTGGAATTCCCGCTCTCCTGACCGAGCACCGTACCCGGTGCAAGGGCGACAAGCGCCGTGCAACCCAGAAGGACCGCATTCCGATAGTGGAGGAGGGTCTGTCGCGAGTGAGCGCCTGTTCTTTCGATATCCATGTTCACGTTCCAGAAGTTGGTGTCGCCGTTGCGGCCCTTCGACAGGGGGTGCCGAATGAAATGCCGGTTTGAGGACCGAACAGCACGTCAGCGGCCGGCGCGAGCGGGAGATTTGCCCCGGACCGGCAGCCGCAATGGTTGGTTCGATGTCCCCTGCGACGGCTACTAACTTGAGCGCCGTTGTCCAGTATTGTAGATTTCCGGTGTTTTGTAGGATCCCACGGAAATCTCAACGCCACAGTCCTGAAGCGCTGGCATGACCGTTGACGCAGGTAGATTAACCTGAAAGTGGAGGTCAACTTAAAAAACTGGCGGAGTTTGCGCGATGCTGCGCTTTTTGCTTCTGGCCGCGAAACTGGCGGTAACTTGTATCTGGCTGATGGCCACTGCGCCCGGCAACGTTTGGGCTGACGAGAGCACGTCCTATCCCGTCATCATCAAGCACGCTTTCGGCACGACCGTCATCACCAAGAAGCCGGAGCGGGTTGCGACGGTCGCCTGGGCCAATCATGAAGTGCCGCTGGCGCTCGGCATCGTACCTGTCGGTTTTGCTGCTGCCAATTTCGGCGATGATGACGGTGATGGACTGCTGCCCTGGGTGGCCGACAAGCTTAGGGAATTGCATGCCGAAAAGCCCGTCCTGTTCGACGAAGGTGACGGCATCGATTTCGAGGCGGTCGCTGCCACCCGGCCGGATGTGATTCTGGCGGCTTATTCCGGCCTCAGCCAGTCCGATTACGATACGCTGAGCCAGATCGCTCCTGTCGTCGCATATCCGGATGCGCCCTGGTCGACCGACTGGCGCGAGATGATCCGCCTTGACAGTGCCGGGCTCGGCATGGCCGCAGAAGGCGAAGCGTTGATCAAGACGATCGAGGGCGAAATATCAGAGACCGTCGCCGGCCATCCCGAACTGCAGGGTAAGTCGGCGATGTTCATTACGCATCTCAATGCGACCGATCTCAGCATGGTCAATTTCTACACGACCAACGATACCCGCGTGAAATTTTTCGCCGATCTCGGGCTGAAGTCTCCAAAGAGCGTCGTCGAGGCCTCCGCGCCGGGCAAGTTCGCAGGCTCGATCAGCGCCGAACGTATCGATTCCTTCGATGATGTCGATATCGTCGTCACCTACGGAGACCAGCAGTTGCTCGAAGCGCTGGAGAAGAACCCGCTGATGGCCAGAATGCCAGCTGTCTCCAAGGCCGCGCTCGTGACACTTGGCCGCGACCCGGTCGGCACGGCCGCCAATCCAACGCCGCTGTCGATCTCCTGGGTTCTCAAGGATTACGTGGCGCTGCTCACAGACGCCGCCAGAAAGTCTCCCAACAAGTCTCAATGATCGTGCGCAGTCGAAAATCATCGTCCCGGCCGCCGGCATCCGCCCGGTCGAACCAGGTTCGCAGCCTCTGGCTTCTCGGGCTCACCGCGGCTCTTGCGTGCCTCTGTGCGTTCTCGGTCACGGTCGGCACGCGCAATGTGGACTGGGCCGATATCTTCGCCGCCTTGGCCGGGCATGCAAACAATATCGGCCAGGCGGCGGTGACGGTACGCGTTCCGCGCACGCTGCTTGCCGTCATCGCTGGCGCAGCGCTGGGCCTTGCGGGCGCGATCATGCAGGGGGTGACACGCAATCCTCTCGCTGATCCCGGCATTCTCGGCGTTAACATGGGCGCATCGCTCGCAGTCGTCGTTGCGGTCGCGTGGTTCGATATCTCGTCGAACGAGGCCTATATCTGGACGGCGATCCTCGGCGCCGGATGTTCGGCGGTCTTCGTGTATACGATCGGCTCGCTCGGACGCGGCGGCGCAACGCCCTTGAAACTGGCGCTTGCCGGCGCAGCGACCTCGGTCGCCTTCGCCTCCATGGTCATTGCCGTCGTGCTGCCGCGCAATGACATCGCCGGCGGCATCCGCTCCTGGCAGATCGGCGGGGTCGGCGGGGCGACCTTTGAGCGCATCCTTCCTGTTCTGCCCTTCCTGGCGATCGGCTTCCTCATCAGCCTGCTGTCGGCGCGAAAATTGAATTCGCTGGCGCTCGGCGATGAGCTGGCGGCCGGCCTTGGCGAACGCGTGGCGCTTGCCCGCGGCGTTGCCGCGCTCGGCGCCATCCTTCTTTGCGGCGCGACCACGGCAGTCTGCGGTCCGATCGGCTTTCTCGGCCTTGTCGTGCCGCATCTTTGCCGCCTGCTGGTCGGGATCGATCACCGCTGGCTCTTGCCCTTTTCCGCGCTCGGCGGCGCCAGCCTGCTGCTCGCAGCCGATATCGTCGGGCGCATCGTTGCGAGGCCTGCCGAGCTCGATGTCGGCATCGTCACCGCGCTTGTCGGCGCACCATTCTTCATTGCCATCGTCCGGCGCCAGCGGGTGGGTGAGTTATGACGATGGTTGCTTCTTCCTTGGACCGTATCATCAACAACCGCCGCCGCAGGGCGCGTCGGCACGCGCTCATGGTTTTTCTGTTGCTCTGCCTTGTCGTCGCACTCTTTGCGCTCACTCTGTCGCTTGGCCAGTCCTTCACCTCGCCCAGCGATGTCATCCGCGTGCTGCTCGGTGAGAATGTGCAGGGAGCGGCCTTTACCGTTGGACAGCTGAGGCTGCCGCGAGCAGCACTTGCGGCGCTCGCCGGCCTGAGCTTCGGGCTCGGCGGCGTCGCCTTCCAGATCATGTTGCGCAATCCGCTCGCAAGCCCCGATATTATCGGCATCAGTTCGGGGGCGAGTGCGGCAGCGGTCTTCGCCATCGTAATCTTGTCGCTGAAGGGGCCGATCGTTTCCGTCGTCGCCGTCATTGCGGGCCTCGGTGTGGCGCTGCTGGTCTATGGCCTGTCATTCCGCAACGGGGTGGCGGGCACACGGCTCATCCTCGTCGGCATCGGCGTGTCGGCCTTGCTGGAAAGCGTCATCGCTTACATCCTGTCGCAGGCACCGGCCTGGAGCCTGCAGGAAGCGATCCGCTGGCTGACGGGCAGCGTCAACGGCGCCCAGCTTGGCCAGGCGGCTCCGCTGCTTCTGGCGCTTGCCGTCTTTGGCGGATTGCTGCTCAGCCGCAGCCGCGACCTGGAGGCCTTGCGGCTCGGAGATGATATGGCCGCCGCCCTTGGTGTCAGCGTGTCGCGCACGCGCGTCATGGTCATCATCGCAGCCGTCGGCACGATCGCCTCGGCAACGGCGGTGACAGGCCCGATCGCTTTCGTCGCCTTTCTGTCGGGGCCGATTGCCGCCCGCATCGTCGGAAACAACGGCTCGCTCCTCATTCCCGCCGCCCTTGTTGGTGCGGTGCTGGTGCTGGCGGGCGATTATACCGGCCAGTTCCTGCTTCCGAGCCGTTATCCGGTCGGTGTCGTCACCGGCGCGCTCGGCGCGCCCTACCTGATTTTCCTGATCGTGCGCGCCAACCGGACCGGAGGCTCGCTATGACCGTTCATAGCCTCACAGCCACCGGGCTTTCCGCAGGTTATGGCGAAGACGAGATCCTGCATGGACTTGATCTCGCCGTGCCTCCCGGGAAGATAACCGTTATCGTCGGGGCGAACGCCTGCGGCAAGTCCACGCTGCTGCGCGCCATGTCGCGGCTGCTTTCGCCGCGTAAGGGCCAAGTGCTGCTCGACGGCAAGTCGATCCATCGCACGCCGCCGCGCGAACTTGCCCGCACGCTGGGTCTACTGCCGCAATCACCGATCGCGCCCGAGGGCATTACCGTCGCCGATCTCGTGAGCCGCGGGCGCCATCCGCATCAGAGGCTGTTTTCACGCTGGACCCGTGCAGATGACGAGGCAGTGGACGCCGCGCTTACCGCCACAAAGACTTCGGAACTTGCCGAAAGGCCGGTCGACGAGCTCTCGGGCGGGCAGCGCCAGCGTGTGTGGATTGCGATGGCGCTGGCGCAGCAGACGGAAATCCTGCTGCTCGACGAGCCGACGACCTTTCTCGACATCAGCCATCAGGTCGAAGTTCTGGACCTCCTGACCGATCTCAACCATGCGCGCGGCACCACCGTCGTCATGGTGCTGCACGATCTCAATCTCGCGGCGCGCTACGCAGACCACCTCGTCGCCATGACGGATGGCCGCATGCATGTCTCCGGTACGCCGCAGGATGTGCTGACGGAAGACAATGTGCGGCAGGTCTTCGGCCTCGAAAGCCGCATCATCACCGATCCCACATCCGGCCGGCCGATCATGCTGCCGATCGGTCGCCACCGAATGGCGGGGGGCAGGGCCGACCCACAACACGTATTCCACAAGGAGGGCAGATGACCATCGCTCAGGAATTCAAGCTCTCGGGTGTCGCGCTTCCCAGAGATGCGGCTGCCATGCTCGGCGAAATCTGCGAGCACTTCGTCGAACATGCGGAGGTGCAGCGGAGCGGCGACCTCGCGCTTCTCAAGAGCAAGGCCGGCACTGCCGAGATCCGTATTCAGGACCGCAAGCTGCTGATCGAGCTTTCCTGCCCCTCGGAAAAGGTGCTGCAGATGAGCCGCACGATGCTTGCCGAGCATCTCTTCTATTTCGCAGGCAAAGATCCGCTGGAGCTCGCCTGGTCCGATCCCGCATCGCTTGCCGTGTTGCCGAACATTCATGAGGCGACCGTCATTTCCGCAGAGGACGTGACGCCACACATGCGCCGGGTGAAATTCGCCTGCGCCGATATCACTCCGTTCATTGGCGGCGACATGCATGTGCGCCTGCTCGTGCCGCCGAAGGGCCGGCCGCCGGTCTGGCCAGGCTTGCGCGCCGATGGCCGCGTTGCCTGGCCCGAAGGCGAAGACGCGCTTCTGGTGCGTGTCTATACGATCCGTACCGTCAATGCCGGAAAACGCGAACTCTGGATCGACTTCCTGCAGCATTCGACACTTGGCATCAAAACGCCCGGCGCCGATTTCGCCCGCGATGCTGAGCCCGGCCAACGCGTGGCGCTGCTCGGTCCCGGCGGCGGCAATCTTCCGGTGGCACAGTCCATCCTGCTTGCCGGCGATGAAAGCGCGCTTCCTGCCATCGCCCGCATCGCCGAGGAAGTACCAGCGGGTACGCGGCTGCAGGCAATCGTCGAGGTCGCTGACGAGACGGAAGAACAGCTACTATACTCGGCAGGCTCGCTCGACGTGCGCTGGTTGCACCGCCGGGATTATGCCAATGGCGCCAAGGGCGTTCTGCTGGAAGAAGCCAAACGGGCGATTGCCGCAACTGAGGGTGAAACCTTCGTTTGGTTCGCCTGCGAGAAGGAGGATGTGCGCGCCATGCGCACCTACTTGAAGTCCCGCCGGTACGATAGGAAAAGCATGTATGTCGCTTGGTACTGGGAACGGGAAGCCGACTAGGTTGAGGACGCATCCTTTAAAGGTTCCCGCGACGGGCGGCCGGGCGCTATCGGATAAATGTCTCTTCGAGCGGCTCCTCAAGAAAATCGTCCTGCTCCTGCTCGACGCTTTCAGTGTCGGCAGGCTTGTTGGCAGGTTCGGGCGTTTTGATCATCTCAATCCCCAAACCTAGCAGCCCGGAATGGCGCTTCGTTACTAAACAGTCGGATATGTCGATCCGGGATAGGTTTCGGAATCAGCGATTCCGGAAGACCGTGCAGGCAACGCCGGCAGCGCGTATCGTGCTGCAGAGCTTGGTCGCCTCTGCGCGTGTCTCTCGACCGATTCTTGCAGCATAGCGCGGTCGGTATCCGAAATTTCCGCCTCTTTGCCGCACGATCACCGCGCGCTCCGCATTCAGTGGTTCGGGAAGCTTTGCCACCGATACCGTGAAGAGCCGGTCAGCGACGGACGGATTGTAGTGGGCGGCAAGCTGTACGCCCCAGGGCGCCCAGTCAGCCGATCCGGTCAGGACGGGCTCGTTCATCTGCCGCGTTTCGGCAAGCGCCACACATGCCTCCCGGAATGGCATTCCGTCCCGCAGGTCCGGAGCGGCGGTCACCGGAGGGCTGTCCCGCCAGGTTTCGACGGTCTGGCCGGTAATCGCGAACACATAGTCGCGGGTCTCGATCGGCAGGCGGCCGGAGGAGAGAAACCGGCCGAGACCGGACTCGCCGGCATTATAGGCGGCCGCAGCAAGCCCGAGATTGCCAAAACGAAGCCTGAGTTCGTCGAGATAGCGGGAAGAGGCTTTGAGCGCCTGAACGACATCGAAGCTGTTTTCCAGCTCTCTC
>Ga0102588_1000143_pt1 | contig 110889 bp, 113 predicted proteins | sample AraplaMF_Col_mMS_FD_76854 | JGI IMG/M metagenome (GOLD analysis project Ga0102588, IMG submission 76854) | Arabidopsis root microbial communities from the University of North Carolina, USA - plate scrape MF_Col_mMS (SPADES assembly) (version 2) | ecosystem: Host-associated > Plants > Roots >...
GCGTCGCCGACGTTCCGGGCCGGAGAGGACTTCCATCTTAAAATTGCTGCTAGTCATATTACCAACATTACTCCTACCCACTTAGCTAAGTGGTGGAGCATGTCCGGGCCTTTCGGGGGCTAATTCAGCGTCACCCGCAAGATCGCCTCGCCGTTAGAACAGTTGTCAATCTTGCCCTCCAGCTTGCCGTCATTATATCTGACCCGATCCCCTGGTCGTAGCCTGGTTACGATTTCCGGCGGAGATACCACAATTGAGAACGGAACGGCGTCGTTCTGATATGGTTCACCTTCGGCAAGGAGCCTTATCAGATCGCCCACCGCCGCTTTCCTGTCGCAACCCACCTTTGCAGTCCGGATTTTGGGTCCCGCAATGTCCATTAGGACTGGAATGTGACGATTTACCTGCTGGCCAGCCCATCTTGTATTCTCAACCATTGATGTCCAGACATGGTCGTCATCATGAGCGCAGTTGATCCTAACAAGGTCCAAACCCCGTTTGGCGAGACCTAGCACGAAGTGAGGATCATCTCCGGCCTCAGTGGGCAGCGTGACCATGATGCGTCCGCGGCGCTGCTTTCGAGCGGGCCCGAGCAGGCCGTCGGCTGCCTTTGCAAGTGCGTTTTCGCCTCGGAAAAAGTCTGCGATCGATGGACGTCGAAACGAAGGATCGGCGTGGGCTATCGCAGCGAGCGAGGCGATGGTCGCATCGAGTGCAGGAAGAACCCGGCTTTCCAGTCTGCCCAACGAGGATAAGCCTAACGACATCAATTCACGTTGCATTGACCGGAGATCGTGCCGACGGAAGGCGAGATATGCGAACATATTCTCTACTTCCTGTGCGACTGGATCGCCTCCAGCCTCCGATCTTTCTGCCCCCCTGTTTGATGCCTCGGACGCCACTTGGTTCCTGAGTTCTGACAGTTGCTGGAGCAATTTATTGGTGTCGGGTTCGTCATCCATGATTATGTCCCGTGGTGTCAGGTGTCTACACTATGCGAGGTCCATCCCTCAGCGGTCCTAAATCTCTGGCGACGCTCACACGCTTTGCAGAGCCGTCACCCAGATTGATACAGCAACAGCCCAGCTCGTCGACCAAATGACCAGCGGAAGCGTCGTCGCGTCGACTCCCGTCTTCCGGATTAGCCTGCACCGGACGATAAACTGCGAGAAGCCGTTGATGTTTCGTGACGAATTGATGAAATTTCAACGCGCCGGTCGGCACTTTGCGCGAACGACATCTTTCCGCAATTAGGCTTTCACTTGGGCTCTGATCACCAAAAAAAGGCGGAGAATAATCGAGTGCTACGGTGACGTTGTGCCTATAAACGAAGCACGACTGGTTCGATCAACGCCAGAACAGCTTGCTGTCGAGGACCTCATCGACCGAGGCCTGAGCCCGCTCGATAAGCGTTTTCTTATCGCCACCGGCGAGAACAGTTTCCCTTGCGGGATGCTGACCCAAATTGTGTTCTTCAAGTACGTCTGGGCCTGTTGCAAGATCATTCAAAGCGCCGAGATCGTCCTGCAGAGCTTCCATTGCAACAATGAACTTCTTGTGTCGTCTGCTTCCACGCTTGTCGCTGAACAGCGATGCGAAGAACTCCGCCGCATATCGGAATTTCTTTGCATCCTTGCGAACCTCATGCCGGTGTTCATCAGTCGCTTTTTCAAGAGCTTCGCCGTCTTTCTTCAAGCGCTTACGCTGCTTTTCGAGGACCCGCGCTGCGAATTGGACGGCATTTGGCGTTTCCTTTGCTGCCGGGTCGCGACCCGATAGAAAGTCACCACATTCCAACCACTCCACAAGGTCGAGCATGAGCGCTCGCGTACGCGACGAATTCAAGACATCGGCTGCTTTGTCGAAGACTGCGGCGCGCGCAATCTTTAGCTTTCCAGAAAGATCTTCGTCTGAGACCTTGGCAAGGAGGACGTCGACATTACGGACTTCGCCAAGAACCGAGGCGAGCCACTTCAAATCTGCCTTCAATCTCATCGGCTCGCTGCCTGGTAGAACTGCCTTGAACAACGTAAAGGCGGAGCGCAGCCGGCGGAGCGCTACTCTGGCCTGGTGAAGCGCTTCGGGATTGCGGCGACGAAGCATACGTCTTCGTTGAGGCGAAACTGGCGAAAGCAGGAGAGGGCGATTGCCTGAAAAGCCGACGCGGCGTCCATGCTCCTCTCAAGATAAAGCGGTTCTGCCTTAAAAACGAGTTTTTGAGCTTCCAGCAGTGCAAAGCCCCTCTCAGCTTTCGACCGCACTCCGACGCGAACGCTTGCGACATTGTCGATTTTGCGCGCAAGAGCGAACAAATCGGCGGGAGTGCCGTCCTTCAGCTCGATCTCGACTTCGCGGATGACCGCATGGCGCTCGTCGGAAACGACTTCGCCCGCGTCGACCACAACCTCTAAACGTGAGCCATCCTCCATCACGTCCCACACACGGCGCACGATCTGAACATCAAACATGGGCTGGAGCGCAATTCGCTTGCCGAACTCGCCAACGAGCGGACTGGTATAGTCGAGCACAGGTTCGTTGCCGTCGACCGGCGTTTCCCACTCCTAGCGCGAAAACAAGGATCGACTGGCTCCCGTTGCCTTGACAGTCTGTATCCTTGTGCCTCCGGCTTGCCGGATGCGAAGACTGTAGCCTTCGCTGCGGAGCTGCTGATCGCGGGTATCGTAGTATGTGGCGTGTTGGTTTACGGTCTTGATCGGCTCACCAAGAAGGCCGGATGCGTCTAAGGCTCCCAGAGCTTCAGGCGAAAGGTCAAGCTTGATTTCGATTTCGGACGACAAAAGGGGCTCCAATAGTTAGCACTCTGCAGGCAACGCCGATTTGCTGTCATAGTTCAATCCTGATGCCTCAGAAGAAAACATAGAAAAGGATTCGAAAATCGCCATGACTTCAGGCTTACGGTCTTTAGAGCCTCGTCGGGGCCGCGCCATTAAGTAGGCGAGGGTTGTTTGTTATCAGCGGGCAGAACGAGCAGTCCTACACGATCTACATCATCGTCGTAAGCATGAAGACAGCAAATATGAAGCTGACGACTGACAAGGCAAGGCAGATTTTGAGGAGCATCATATTCGCTCGGTTCCAGTCGGGTGCCATAACGACCTCAGGTAGCGAATGTTCCCTTGCGCAGGAACACTAGCACTGGCGGTGCGCACCCGATCCACTTCCTATTGCGCGTTTTGAGGGGGTGCTGCGATGATCACAGGACGCCCGATCAGCGTCGCCGGTGACGCCTCTCGGACGGGTTCTCGCAGGCACTCCCATCTTCGGCGTGAAAGCGCTGCTTGGTCAAAAACCTGGCGATCGGCTGGCCGCTGACATCAGCGCTTCCATCGCCATGCTTGTATTTCTGGGAGATCCTCGCCATGCTCCCGGACATAGGCTCGGTGTTCTGCCAATTTCGATCGGAATGCGTCGATCGTTTCAGGCGCCTTTTTCGCAAGCCCCGGAATGCGCGCAATGGCTTCAAGCGCAAGATGATATCGGTCAAGTTCGTTGAGGACCGTCATATCGAAGGGCGTCGTGGTCGTGCCCTCTTCGATGAAACCGCGCACGTGAATATTCTGGTGATTTGTCCGCCTGTAGGTGAGCCGGTGGATTAAATAGGGATAGCCGTGATAGGCGAACACGATCGGCTTGTCAGGCGTGAAGATGCTGTCAAATTCGCCATGATGAAGACCATGGGGATGCTGCTCGCGATCCTGCAGTGCCATTAGGTCAACAACGTTCACGGTCCTGATTTTCAGGTCAGGGATGGCCTCGTGCAGCAGCATGACCGCGGCCAGGGTCTCCATCGTCGGCACGTCTCCGGCGCAAGCCATGACGACGTCGGGTGCTATGGTGTTATCCTCGTAGCTCGCCCATTCCCAGACACCAACGCCGGCCTCGCAGTGGCTCGCGGCTTCGTCTATCGAAAGATATTGGGATTCAGGTTGTTTTCCTGCGACGATGACGTTGATGCGGTCGTAAGTTTGCAGGCAGTGGTCGCCAACCCAAAGCAATGTGTTGGCGTCCGGCGGAAGATAGATGCGGACGATGTCGGCCTTCTTGTTGGCAACCAGGTCGACGAAACCTGGATCCTGATGCGAAAAGCCATTGTGATCCTGGCGCCAGACGTGGGAGGTTAGAAGATAGTTGAGTGACGAGACCGGCCGTCGCCACTCCAGTTCCCGTGTTACCTTCAGCCACTTGGCATGCTGGTTAAACATGGAGTCGATGATATGAATGAAGGCCTCGTAGCACGAAAACAGGCCGTGTCTGCCCGTTAGCAGATATCCTTCAAGCCATCCTTGGCAAAGGTGCTCGGATAGCACCTCCATCACGCGACCGTCGCGGGAGAGATGGACGTCGTAATCTTCGATGGCTTGCATCCACACGCGCTGCGTCTCGTCGAAGATGCTCCCAAGCCGGTTGCTCTCCGTCTCGTCGGGACCGAAGATGCGGAAATTCTTCGCATCGGCATTGAGCTTAACGACCTCGCGCAGATAGTGGCCGAAAATCTCCGTCGACTGGATCTGCCGCGAGCCTCGCTCGCCGATATCGATCGCAAAGTCTCTAATGGGTGGGACGATCAGCTTCTTTCGCAGCAATCCGCCGTTGGCAAAGGGCGTGGCGCCCATCCTTTTCGTGCCGTTCGGCGCAAGCGCTCGAAGCTCGGACTTCAGTCGTCCGTCTTCGTCGAACAGATCATCGGGATCATAGCTGCGCATCCAGTCTTCGAGAAGCTTGCGATGCCCATCGTCACCCCTGCAGTTGGCGACTGGCACCTGGTGCGCGCGCCAGAAACCCTCGACCTTTTTCCCGTCGACCTCCTTCGGTCCCGTCCATCCCTTCGGACTGCGAAGAATGATCATCGGCCAGCGTGGAACGCCTGGTGACGCCGCGTTGCGCCGCGCTTCGTCCTGAAGCTGACGGATCCTCTCGAACGCCTCGTCGAGCACCGCTGCCATTTCCTGGTGCATGTGTGCCGGTTGGTGGCCTTCAACGAACACCGGCTCATAGCCATATCCCCGAAACAGGTTCATAAGGTCTTGGTCGCTGCTGCGCCCGAGGATGGTCGGATTTGCAATCTTGTAGCCGTTGAGATGCAGGATAGGCAGCACCGCGCCGTCGCGGGTCGGGTTCAGAAACTTCGTCGAGTGCCATGCGGCGGCCAGCGGCCCAGTCTCGGCTTCGCCGTCGCCGACGACACATGCCGCAACCAGGTCCGGATTGTCGAAGACGGCCCCGAAGGCGTGCACGAGGGCGTAGCCGAGTTCGCCTCCCTCATGGATCGATCCTGGTGTCTCCGGCGCTGCGTGGCTTGGGATGCCACCGGGAAAGGAAAATTGGCGAAAGAGCCTGCGCATCCCGTCCGCTGTCTCTGGAATGTCAGGATAGATTTCGCTGTAGGTGCCTTCCAGATAGGTGTTTGCCACCATGCCAGGGCCGCCATGGCCGGGACCGCAAATATACAGGATATCGAGGTCACGCGCCTTTATGACCCGATTGAGGTGAGCGTAGATGAAGTTCAGTCCAGGGGTCGTGCCCCAATGTCCCAGAAGCCGAGGTTTGATGTGCTGAGACGCGAGCGGCTCGCGCAAGAGCGGGTTGTCCATCAGATAGATCTGCCCGACGGAAAGATAGTTTGCCGCCTTCCAGTAGCGATCGATCAGCGAAAGCTCGGTGTCGTTGAGCGTATGCGCCGTTGCGTTCACGTCCAATCTCCTTCAACGCTTGTTTTGAGAGAGCACAGAAATCGTCTCTTCGGCGATCACCAGCTCCTCGTCGGTTGGAATGACAAGCGCCTTGATGCGACTTCGGGCAGCGCTTACTGTTGCGGCGTTGGCCTCGTTCGCGCCATCGTCGAGTTCGAGACCGAGCCAGCCAAGGCGCTGCGCAATTCGTCCACGGATTTCCGGCTGGTGCTCGCCAATGCCGGCCGTAAAGATCACGGTCTCGACGCCGTCTATGGTGGACGCCTGACGTGCGATCTCGCCAGCGATCCTTAAACAGAAGAGTTCAACGGCCTCGCTCGCCTCGAAACTCGGATCCTTCAGGAGATCGCGTGTATCGCCGCTTATACCTGAAACGCCTAAAAGTCCGCACTCGTGATAAAGAAACTGTTCGATCCTATCCGGATGGCGCATACCCTGCCGCATGAGGTAAGTCAGCGCTCCTGGATCAATCCAGCCCGGCCTTGTCGCCATCGGGATGCCATCGAGGGCGGAAAACCCCATACTTGTATCGCGGCTTCGACCACCGATCATTGCGCAGATGCTCGCGCCACTCCCCAGATGCGCGGCAACCACGCGGCCAGCGCCCGCCGCCGCATCGAGCTCGGCGAGACGTCTTGCAACGTACTTATAGGAAAGACCATGAAACCCGTACCGACGGACGCCATCCTCATGCAATGCTCTTGGTATGGCGAAGCGTCTGACGACATCGGCCTGAGTGGAGTGGAAGGCGGTGTCGAAAGAGGCGACTTGTGGTAGCGACGGATCGATCGCGGCGACGGTTCTGATGACCCTCAGCGCCTGCGGTTGGTGAAGAGGCGCGAGCGGAACGAGCTTTTCAATTCCATCGATGTTGCCCTCGTTGAGAAGTACGGGGCCATTGAACGTCAACCCGCCGTGCACGACGCGATGACCGACGGCGGTTGGCGCGATCGCCATGCGCTCTGCAGTAAGTTCGAGGATCTGCTTTACGGCCGATACTATCGCGTCGGACCCGGTATCCCGAGCCGCCATTCGTATATCATCGCCATCGAGCGTACCGCAGATCTCGGGGCTCGCTGCATTGAATTCGATCTTCAGACGTCCACTCTCCTTGAGATCGCCGTCCTGCGTGAAGACGCCGGCCTTCAAAGATGACGAACCGGCATTAAATGTCACGAACAGCTCGGGGCGCATGCGGATTTCCTCTGGATGGCGTCTGCGGGCATTTCCGAACTAGGGCTTGCGGCGCCTCTAGCAACATCACAAGCGAGCTTTATCCCTCTAGGCGCTCGTATCATCGCTTGAACGACTCATGCTGCAGTCTCGATGACAGGCGCGTGGTCGACGACCAATGTGCGCTCGGTCGGCAACGTCACGATGACGGTACCGATGGGACCGCCGTGGCCGTTCACTTTTAAAAGGCAGCCACAATGTAGGAGGGGAGGCCAGACCTTCGCGACCAAGCGAGATCGATCAGGCGGAAAAGCACTCTTCGCAGATGCCGTAACAATCGTCGTCTATTACGGGCCGTTTTTCCGCAACAATCGCAAATCGAAAGAGGGCAGCCAACGGCTGAAGTTTCTGGCGGCAGGATTTCGATGTCGGCGTCGGCGAAAAGGTGAGCTTCTTCTTCCATCTCGATGCTCCAAGTCGAGGATTTCGGACTCGAGATAGTGATAGCGAGGAAGATAACAAGAATGGCGCTCCATCCTAAGGAAAGGATGGCATGCCCGCAGCCAGAGACCAAACGGCGATTAGGTATCCGCCAGCAGTTGCAGGCTCGCTGTAAACAAGGGTGGTGTGAAGTTAATGATCAACCCAGGAATATCACATTAACCCAACAATTTGATCCGTTTGGCTCAAGCGAAAAATGAGGGCCAAATGTCTCATTTGTCGGTGCGATTTACTTGGTCGGTTCAGGAACGGTGCCGACCATAATATCAAGGCAAATTTCTCGCTGTAACTCAAGCGTCCTTACGATGCTCAACGACGAATGCTGCAAGCGCTTGACACCGTCTGTGCAATTAATGGAAGTTCCGCGTCTTCACTTTCAACGTATCGATATGAAGATCCCTGACGAAGATATCGCGAGGCTGCACCACAGGCTTTGGTCGATCCCGCGAGTCGGGGCTGCCTGGTGAGCCATGCGCAAATTCATCTCCTCGCCCGGTCGGAAGTCTAAAATCGATATCCCGATCTGCTAGTCCGGAAAGATCACTACTTAAATCAAAGAGTTGCTGTGCCACCAGATGCACGACATCGCCTTCACGCTGGATCTTGCCGTTAATCGCCATCATGCTCGCTCCTAGGACGACGCGGCGCCGCTTTTCGAACAGCGATGGCCAAACCACGATGTTCGCCGGGCCCGTTTCATCCTCGATCGTGATAAACATCACGCCCTTGGCCGAACCGGGCTTTTGCCTGACCAGCACGAGGCCAGCTGTCATCAACCAACGGCCATCACGCCCATTCATGGCAGCGGCGCAAGTCAATATGTTCCGTCTTTGAAGATCGCGACGCAAGAATGCGAGCGGATGCTGACGAAGCGTCAGACCGACGTGGCCATAGTCCTCAATCACGTTGTGGCCCTCAGTCATCTGTCGCAGCTCGACTGCCGGCTCCTGCTGCTCTGGAATAACCGCCGTTTCACGCTCGGCGGCGGCTGCGAAAAGCGGGAGTGGCTCGTCGCGCAAGGCCTTGATTGCCCAAAGAGCGTCGCGGCGCTCTAATTTCAGAGACGGCAGGAAGGCATCGGCCTCAGCCAGCTGAACGAGTGCCTCGGTGGGAACGCCCGACCGCCGCCACATGTCGTCGACGCTTTCGAAATCCCTGTTCATGCGTGCGGCGACCATTCGGGCAACATCAGTGACCGCCAGGCCCCTGACCATGCGCATCCCGAGCCGAACGGCGTGGCGTTCGGTGTTGCCGAGAGGCTCCAGCGTACAATCCCATCGCGACCTGTTAATGCAGACGGGGCGGACTTCGACGCCGTGCTTGGCTGCATCGCCGACAATCTGCGCCGGCGCATAAAACCCCATCGGCTGGCTGTTGAGGAGCGCTGCGCAGAAAACGTCCGGGAAATGGCATTTCACATAATTGCTGGCATAGGCGATCAGCGCGAATGACGCCGCATGGCTTTCTGGAAAGCCATAACTTCCGAAGCCTTCAAGCTGTGAGAAGGTCTTTTCGGCAAATTCTCGAGAATACCCGTTGTTCACCATGCCGTTGACCAGCTTGTCCTTGAACCGGCTGACACCGCCTGTAAACTTGAATGTCGCCATCGACTTGCGAAGCTGGTCGGCCTCACCCCCCGTAAAGCCAGCGCAAACCATCGCCACCCTCATCGCCGATTCCTGGAAGAGCGGAACACCAAGCGTCTTTCCAAGCACCGCTTCGAGCTCGGGCGTTGGATATTCAACCTTTTCTTTGCCCTCGCGACGGCGCAGATAAGGGTGCACCATGTCACCTTGAATTGGTCCGGGTCTTACGATCGCGACTTGTACAACTAAGTCATAGAAGGTTTGCGGCTTCAGACGTGGAAGCATCGCCATCTGGGCTCTGGATTCAATCTGGAACGTCCCAAGGGTATCGGCCTTTCTAATCATCGCGTAGGTCGCCGCATCTTCCTGACGGATTCTTGCGAGGTCGAGATCATCGTTCTTGTGTTCCCGAATAAGGTCAAAGGATTTTGCCATGCAGGTCAGCATGCCAAGAGCAAGAATGTCCACCTTCATAAACTTCAGCGCTTCGATATCATCCTTGTCCCATTCGACGATTTGGCGGTCCTTCATCGATGCCGGTTCGATCGGCACAAGGTCGTCGAGGCGATCGTGGGTCAGCACGAACCCACCAGGATGCTGCCCAAGGTGGCGCGGTGCGCCCATCAGCTGTTGGGCAAGCTGGAGCGTCAGCACCAGACGGCGATCGTCGGGGTTGAGGTTGAGCTCCCTGACATTGCGATCGCTGACCTCTTCGGACCATGACCACATGCCTGCAGACAGCGCCTTGATCACGTCTTCCGGCAAACCGAGCGCTTTCCCAACGTCGCGGATCGCCCCCTTTGCACGGTAGCGGGTCACTGTCGCACAGAGAGCTGCTTTTTGGTGCGTGTAGGTCTTGTAGATCCATTGGATGACCTCCTCGCGTCTTTCGTGTTCAAAGTCGACGTCGATATCCGGCGGCTCGTCGCGCTCCTGGCTGACGAAACGCTCGAACAGGAGATCGTTGGTGCTTGGGTCGATGGACGTCACGCCCAAGATGTAGCAGACCGCTGAATTAGCAGCCGACCCTCTGCCTTGGCAAAGGATCCCTTGGCTGCGCGCGAAACGCACGATCGAGAACACCGTTAGAAAATACGGCGCATATTTCATTGTCTTGATAAGACCGAGCTCGTGGCGAACGGTCCGCAGAACCTCGGGCGGCAAACCTTCAGGATATCGGTTCGGAATGCATTCCCAGACATAGTGCTCTAAGGTTTCCTGTGCGGTCTTGCCAGGAATGATTGCCTCCTGCGGATATTGATAGGTCAACTCGTCAAGCGAAAATCTGCATCGCTCAACGATTTCAATCGTTCTTTCCAGTGCTTCCCGATAGCTGGGGAACAGACGTTCCATCTCGGATGGCGGTTTGAGATATCGATCCGCGTGGCGCTCGCGCTTGAAGCCGATGTCATCGATGGTCGTGTGCTCGCGAATACAGGTGACGACGTCCTGAAGCTGTCGGCGGCCCGGCTGGTGGAAGAGAACGTCGTTGGTGACAACGGTGCGTAAACGGTATTTTGTCGCCAGATTGCTGAGCTCATGAAGCCGCATCTGGTCGTTGGGGCGACGCCGAAGGGAGAGTGCGAGGTAGGCACGATCGCCGAATAGGTCGGCGATCTTTCGAAGCTGAATGGCGCAGGCTTCATCGGGAAGGTCTGGCACCAGGACTGCAAGAAGGCCTTCGGCGTAAAGAGCGACATCATCCAGCGACAGGATGCAGTTTCCTTTGCCGCCGCGTGACTTTCCAAGGGTCAGCAGGCGCGTCAGCCGTGAATAGGCAGCGCGGTCGGTCGGGTAGACCAGCAGTGAGGTCCCGTCAGTCAGGTCGAGGCGGCATCCAACGACAAGGCGCACGCCGGTTGCGCGGGAGGCTTCTAGCGCCCGGACAACGCCTGCCAAGCTGTTGCGGTCGACGACGCCGATGGCCTCGATGCCTAGTTCTTTCGCGGTGGTAAACAGTTCGTCGGCCGAGGATGCTCCCCGAAGAAAGGAGAAGTGGGTCGTGACCTGAAGCTCGGCATATCTCATCACACGTACCCGCCCGTTCAAGCAAAGATCCCGTGGATGAACCATTTGTGCGAGCCGGTGGCTGCGTCTACACCATCGCCTGAGCGGTACAGCCAGAAGCGTTCCCCGATATCGTCCTCGACGACGAAATAGTCGCGAACGGCCTGGGCCTCGGAGGTACGCACCCACCATTCGCCAAAAACACGCTCGGGACCGTCGGCAGACTTCACCCGGCGACGCTTGCCCCGCCAAGAGAACCATGCGGGAGGGTGGTCGGGCATCAATGCCATGACTTCGACGACATCTGGCTTGTCCAGAAGACGTACCGGCCGTCTCCAATCGTGGACCCACGTGTTGTTGACCGGGTCGGCGGCTGCCGCAATGCGTTGAACACTGCGTTCGGGAACATCCGAAAAAACGGGCGCGAGACGATAAACCTTATTGCCACGGTTACCCAGAATATCGATGAGCGGTGTGACGTCGTTGTCTTGGTTGTGAACCAGCGACGATGAGCGCTGTTCTTCTTCCAGCGCTTCCGACATGACAGCGATGAGCGTCAGACGCTCGATCCCAAACCCCGGCTCTATCTTTTCGGTGCGATCCCGGAAAAGCTTGGTGAGCCGCGCGACATCGCGGACGGGCTTGGCAGTTCCGGCGCGGATGGCCTGCCGGGTTCCATCGACTTTCTCGACGACAAGGTCGGCGCGGCGTACACCCAGGCCCTTGCTTTGCAGCACATCAACCAATTCTACGACCAGACGTGCGGCGTACTTATTGATTGTTTCCGCCGCGCCGATTGGTTCGGCGAACTGGCGGGTGACCTCGATCCGTTCTGGGCTGCGGATCGGCTCGATTGGCTCCGATACGCGCCCAAACATCTGGTCAATGCGACGACCAAGCTCCGGACCGAAACGAAGTGTGAGCGGTGCTCGCGGCGTATTAACAAGCTCGCCAATGGTCTGGAATCCGAGTACCCGAAGGTCATCGACAATCTTCGGCGGAAGGCGAAGGAGCGAGAGTGGAAGTGTCTCCACGGCACGGACGATCTGTCCGCGCGGTACGATGACGGTTTCCTGCGTGATCGCTCGAGCGCATGCATGAGCCGCGCCCCAGGTGTCAGCGATCGCCACGCGGGTCCTTAGCCCGGTCGAGCGGAAGCGGTTAGCGATGCCTGTCAGCATCGGCTCTTCCCCACCCTGCAGATGGTCGGCGCCTTCTGTGTCAAGGATGAGACCATCGGTGCCATCGATCGCTGCGATCGGTGAATAGATCGCCAGTGCCCAAAGCGCGATACGCTCAAGGGCGGCGGCGTCGCCAGCCGGATCGGCATCGACCATCATAAGTCGTTGAAAAAGTGCTTGCGCTTTGGCAGCGGGCATTCCAACCCGCAATCCGGCCTTGCGGGCGGCTTCGTCAGCGGCCGCAACCCACCGCTTCGAGCCGGACTTGGCAATTACCGCGATCGCCTGCTCAAGCGGAATAGAGGGATCGGCCCGACGTATTCGATCGGTTGCCAGATCGGGAAGATAGATTGATACGACCCTTGTCATCGCAGGCTCCAATTTCAAACTCAGCACATTCGCCCGCACGCGATCTCATCAGTTCGAGCAGCCATCGTGCCCGTCCTATTCCCGGCACGGGCAAAGTCTCGCTTGGCATGACGCTTACTCTCCATCTTGTCATCGACGCCGTCGGCTGACCGAAGTCATTTGCCTCGGTCTGTCGTCGCCACCGTCTGACAGCGATACCGATCGTCCCCGATTTTTCGGCGGCAAGCTGCAGACGACGTGACGACACCATCGGCAGGCGTACGACCTCGCCCACGACTGCGCCCAACCGACCATAGCTGAGCGCCTCCTCCATATTGGCGAGCACGTCTTCCTCGCGGTAGGCTTCAACGAAGATTACTCTGTCCGGATGAAGCCCCGCCTGCGCCAAAGCCGGCATGAAAAGGTCTGGTCGCGCTAAGCACCACACAACCTTTCCCTTCGTTCGCGCTGCTATGCCGGCAGCAAAAAGCGCTGCCGCTGCGCCATCCACGGTCCCTGAGCCACCTCCTGCAAATTCGTGCAGCGCGCCAAAAGCAAGGCCGCCGCCGGGAAGTACGGTGTCTATTTCGGGTACGCCGAACGGCAGACAGCCGGCTCTCTTCGTAACGCTGCCCTGGATAACAGCAATACGATCACGCAGTTCTGCTATGGCTTGCTCGCGGGCAGCCGACATCGGTCACGAAACCTTTTGAAATCGTGTTGGACAAGTACGACATCATGCCGCGAAAACTTGATTGTTCCTCTTTTGTTCCTTATCCATATCGGCGTCAAGATGCCCGAAAATCAGGAATCTATTCCTGCGCCATGCGATGTTATGCAAAGAGTCTGATGAATCAGGGTGCTAGCGCTACGCGAGAAAATCGCAGCTGACGTCAAAATTTTTTTTCTTCCTGAAGGGCGTGCCTGTTGATATCGGCGTACCCCGAGGAAATTGGAGGACGCGTGAGACGACGACAGCCGGCAGCAGATAATCTGCCTGGGCCAAAACTAAAAGACATTCGGTCGCCAATCATTGAGGTCGAATGTGTGAGATGCAATCGAAGGGACATCCTGGAGCGAAAAGCCCTTGTCGAGCAGTTCGGCGGGCAAGCGAGCTTTGCACGGTTAAGGCGTCGCTTTGCGATGGGGTGTGAACGCATGTGCCATCCAGACGGCGATCTGTGCGGTACCCGGTTCCCGTGCTTAGAAGATCAAGGGTAGACGGCAAGCCACTTATTGCCGGCCGCCGTGCGGCGACATTGACCCGGTATTGGGAAAAACTGCAACCACGTTCAACACCGTGAGAGCTGCAGGCTACGGACGATATCTGTCGTCGGGTTCGTCAGTAAATCGACATCCAACGGGTCAACGGCCTCCTCGCCGCGAGCTTTACCCCCCTAAGAGGTGGGCATTCCATCTCCACATCCGTAGAGCGATTCATATATGGCTTCATGCATTCGACATCGCTCACCGACCATTTTTGTCACATCGACGAGTCGCGTATTCCGGCGATCGTACCAATGATCTCTTGGTGAAGGTCGGTGGCAGTTGCTAAATAATACCGCAGTTATCATCATCGCGAACGAGATTGGATCAACCGACAGGGGACGAACCGAAGGTTATAAGACCGTTGGAAACATTCATGAGTCGTCTTTCCTGATTATATTGTGGAAATTTCAAAGTTGATGTCGGCCCGCCATCTGCTTGCTCGTCCTAGGTCAGCAAAAGGAGAAGCGCGCATGACCGATATGCAAAACGTTGATGAAGAAGCAATCCTGGCAACGCTAATGATGAGGGCAACGGCTTACCGGGAAAAGGATGCAGTAACGGCGCTGTCATATAGCACTAACGATGCCGTCGAGTTTTCGTTGGCGCCACCGCTGGTCCTGCATGGCAAAGACGTGATGGGACTACAGGCCTGGTTTGAGACATGGGAAGGTCAGATCGAGGGCGATGTTTGCGATGCCAAGTTCACCGCCGGCGGCAACGTAGCTTTTTGGAGCGGGCTGGTGAATATGAAAGGGACGAAAACAGATGGGACGTGCGTCGATCTCTGGTTTCGGCAAACGCTCGGGCTCGTAAAGCAAGATGGCCGATGGCTTGTCTCGCATCAGCATGCTTCCGTTCCATTTGCCATGGACGGGAGTGGGCGAGCACTCTTGGATTTAAAGCCATAGGAAGCCTCCGCCGCCGTCGATGCGCGATATAGGCGCGCTGCCACAAGGCGGGCCGAGGGTTTGAGCATGTCGTTTGAGCGGCACAATTCGTATGATCGGGTGCGACCCGAATGCCATAACGACGTCGTTAGGGTACGGTATCTCTACGCTGCCGCAAGCTGTCCCTCCGTGGTGACGAACGCAGCCATCGTTCCCAATACCGATTGAAAGTCGGCGTGGCTCCCGCCACGCCGATGAGCCAGGTTTTTCGGCCGCACAATAAAGCAACCGCAACGCTCAGTTGCTTGCAGCCAGCGACACCGCGGTCTCACGGTAGGAATGCAGCGGCCGGCTCAGAATGCGTTCAAGGCGCTCAATATCGCCGGAATCCGGGATCATACCATCGCTCACGTAACGCTCGGCCATCAGTCGCATCTCGTAGGCGGTCCATTTAGGCATAAACACTGCCATATTCTGCTCGAAAGTGCTTGGGTCATCGCCACCATAAACAATGGGACGGCCGAGTATCTCAGACCAGATGGCAGCTATGCCTTCGCCGGTCAGCGTGTCCGGTCCGACAAGATTGATGGTCTCCAGAGGAGGCTTGCCGAACGCCTGGTCACGGCGAATGAGTTCGATTGCAGCGACTTCTGCAATGTCGCGAGCATCCACCATAGCGACACCCTTCTGGCCGATCGGCATGGGGTAGACGCCATGATTGAGAACGATGTCTTTGATCATGATCTCGTTGTCGATAAAGTAACTGGGGCGCAGGATCGTAGCGCTGAAGTTCATCTGCCTGAGCATCTGCTCGGCACCTGACTTTACCGCAAAGTGGGGCACGTTGACGAAACGATCGGCATGAAAGACCGAAAGGTAGACGACGCGCTCAACGCCGGCTTCGCGGGCAATGTTTAGGCAGATGATTGCCTGCGCAAATTCATCCCCGGTGACAGCATTGAGAAGGAACAGGGTGCGGATACCCTTGAACGCGTTGCGCAAAGAATCGAGATCAAGAATTTCGCCTCGGGCGACTTCAACGTCGACCGGGAAGCGTGCCTTCGACGGATCTCTGGTCAGAACACGAACTTTGGCATTACGAGAAGCGAGTTGGTCGACGACATGGCGGCCGACCCGGCCAGTGGCACCAATTACTAGGATTGTCATGGAAGCTCTCCTATCTGTTGACAAACCCAATATGAGCGGATCATCTATGAGACGATAGGCTGATTTTATAGACAGGCTGTCTCAGGAGTGGAACAATTGGATTTTCTCGGTCTGGCCGATTTCATTTTGGTTGCCCGGCATGGCGGTTTTGGAAAAGCCGCGCGTGCGTCGGGTCGTCCAAAAGCCACGCTATCGAGACGCGTGACGGAACTGGAGGCGAGCCTTGGAGTGCGTCTGCTGGAACGTGGTGGACGGTTGCTCCAGCTTACGCAAGAGGGGCGGGCACTATACGAGCGGGCTGGGGCCCTTCTAACGGAGCTCGACGAGACGACGAGCGAAATCGCATCCGGCGGCAACAGGCCGCGTGGCAGGTTGAGGATCAGTGCGCCGCTGCTATTCTCCCAAACAGCGATCGGCAAACTTGCTGCCACCTTTGCATTGCAATATCCGGACGTGGACCTGGAGGTTACTACGGAAGACCGCGCCGTCGACATGGTCGAGGAAGGATATGATTTGGTCATCCGCGTCAATCCGGATCCGGACAACACATTGGTCGGCAGGATTTTTCTGCGAGACCGTCTCGTCGTGGTTGCACCTGCCGGAACGCATCACACGATGGAAGCCGTCGTTCCCGTGGTTACACGCGGCTCATCGGGCGCAACGAATTCTTGGACAATGATAACAGAGGCCGGGGAGGCGTCTTTCAAGGTTGCGCCTGTTCTCAGCCTTTCGTCGCTCCTGAATGTGCGAGACGCAGTGCGGATGGGCGTTGGCGCGGCCCGACTTCCGATTTCACTCGTCAGCAGCGACATAACTTTTGGCAAGGTCACTAACTGGGGAGATGTGCCGGATTCTCATATCGCTCTCTGGGCGCTTTATCCCTCGAGGCGGCTGCTGAGCGCGCGGGTTTCGGCATTCATCGACCATCTCAAGAAGGCATTTCCGAATGGGACACCCGACGAGCTTTCAGCCTACATCGACGGATGATCTTGCTGGCACGGTCGCCGACTGCGATCACATGCTGTGCGCATCCTGACCGGTGAAAAGATCCGCCAACGCGCGCTCTAACGAGGCAGCGGTCTTGCTGCTTGGAACCAAATGTTATGCCCCGCATTACTAATGTGCTGACGCCTTCCCTCAGTCAGCGCTCTCTTCCCCCACTTCGCCCCGGCCAACCCCGGGGCTTCCTTTTTGTGCATGGAACAATCGAGCCTGTCCGATGTTTGCGCAAATGATGTGGAGGAAATGAAATGCGAAAAATGATCAAATTTGTTCTCATCGGGCTTTCGGCAATGAGCAGCCTCACGTTTGCTCCGGTTGTCGCAGGCGCCCAAGATCTGCAGCTGCGTGTTGGTCCGGGAGGCGTCGGGATATACGACCCCAACCGCGACGATGATGACCGCTACGACCGGCGTCGGCCGCGTGGATGCAACCCGGAAGATGCTCTGGATATAGCCAGAGGCGAAGGTCTTCGTCGCGCACAGGTCGTTCGAATTTCGCCGCGGAGCGTTGTCGTCCAGGGCTATACGCGGCGTGGCCCTGAAAGGATGACCTTCGCCAACCGCCGCGGTTGCCCGGAGCTTTAACGGGCTGCTGCCGCCATTTTCGGGAGCCTGTCGCTCAAGAGCGGCAGGCTTTCTTTTTGCACCGTAAGCAAGGTTGACGACCAGCAGTATAGACGGGAACCATCGCGCCCAGCCGAGGTTAGCTGCTTGTCAAAGCAACAAACCGAAGGAAAACGAAAATGCTTAAACTGCTTTCAGTAACGGCGCTTGCTATCGGTCTTGCCACGTCAGCAATGGCACAGAGCAGCAACAGCGGCGGCACAAGCGGCGCTGGTGGCTCATCCGGCACCAGCGGTAGTGGTGTCGGAGGAACCTCAAACGGCGGCACTGCAAATGGCGGCGTGTCCGGCAGCGGTGCGTCTGGAACGAACGATTCCAACCCGTCTTCAAGCGAGACAGACTCAACGGGAAAAAAGGATTCGGGCGATTGCGCACCAGGCGGTAAGGGTACGAACGGCACAGCGTCGACCAACAGCACCGATGGCAGCATGGGCGGTAACTGCCAGTGACGGGTTGATGTTTGAGTGAAAGACTTGCCTGACGCCTCAATCGGCTGGCGGTTGAAAGAACCGCCCGCCATCCTGATCGCTAAGGCCCGCTGGCTGGCATTCCGGCGGGTCTTTTGCATTCATTAGATGCTGCTTTCAAATGGTCCCCAAAGCGATATCAGACAAGATTCTGACCAATGCACCTTTCGATGTCGAGCAAGCGACGTCACTGCTTGCCGCCCTAGCCGACCCGGCGCGCTATGAGATGGTTCGTTTGATTATGCACCGCTGGTGGAGTTTGCACAGTCTACATGAACATATGGGAATTTCCCGGAACAAAGCTAACCGCCAGATGAAGATAATCTGCGAGGCAGGCATTGCTCGCGCCCGGCGAAAAGGGCGCGTAATCTACTATTGCTCCGATAGTGAGGCGGTCGCGCGCATCATCGCCCATTTGAAGGACTTGTGACGGTGTCGACACTGATGCCAGGGTCGAAACCGCCGCATAAAATTGATTTGTGGCCCTTCATCACACTAGCTCGAATTGGCATGTTGCCGCCTGCGGCCGCAGTCAGCACAATCGCAACATGCAAAACGGCCCTTCAAACAGTGTCATCGTCATACTCGCGGTCAGTGTCCTCCTCACGCTTTTGGGCTTCTGGGTCATTGACGAATTCGTGGTGAATGCCGACGAAGAGGTTCGCGCCGTCGCCGAATACATATGGCGAACCGAGCGAACGAGCGTATCAATATCCAAACCGGGTCGTCACGGCCATGTCGGGGGACAATACTCAATCGACGTGCCTAGCGCTAAGGCGCCCATGTGGACCCATTGATGCGTGCGCAGGGTGGATGATGCTCTGCACCTCCCTCCTTTGCGTGATTATTCTCCCGATGAGATCAAGAAGACCAGGGCAGATTTTGCCGGCCTCATAAACGTGAAGACGATGACTGTCGCAGCCATGGGGAGCTGGGAACCAAACGCTGGACAGCACAGCGATCAAGTTTTTGATCTTGTTGAGCGCAAGGAAGTTGGAATATCCCACGGATAAATCATTCCCGTGGTTCGATGCCGCCATGTGCAGGCATTCCTTTTCATCGCTCAACCAAAGTGTTTGTGGCACTTGCTGCTTAATGCCGCAATCCTATCGATATGAGGTTGCAACGCTGTGGCTGCAACCCCGTTCGGAGGATTGTCCAGGATTCACGAGCCATCATGAATCGGGGGCGTGCTAGCTCGCCAACACTGAGAGCGAGACGTTCAGCCGCAGTGTGTTTCCAGCGGGCTGCATTTTTAGCGTAAGCATTGGACACAGCGAGATCCTCCCATGAACGACCGCATGCGATTTCTGCTCATCAAGGTGCACAAAGACAATTCGGGATGGTGGCCGATACCGCATCGGTTTTACGCCGGCGACCATGACCGCGAGATCATCTGCGCTGAAAAGAAAGGCTGGATTGAGGTCGTTCGTGATAGGGATGGAATATCAGGCGATTTTTCAACTCTCGTTCTGACGAGCTCCGGTCGCTGCGCCATCGGCGCGCCCGATCTTGAGCCACACGAACTTAAGGCTCGGATCTTTGAAATCCTAAGAAATTTCGGCCGACAAAAATCTTCACATTCATAAGTGCCATCTGGATCAATGTTGGCGATCAGACTGCCTTTGTCGGTCGGATGTTGATTTCGAAACATCATCGCTGAATGTCGCAGGATCAAAATCAAGTCACGCAAGTTAGCACTTCGTGAAGGTTCTGGCGTCGGCGAGGTGATGATGAACGGACATGCTGTGCCTAGGCGAATTGTCGTCATAAGCGATTTTCAGGGGGGTGAGGAATTCGCGTCTCATCTGCCGGGAGTTGACGAGTATCGAGATCGATGGCTTGCACAACGGCCCACGGAACCGCTTGATGACAATGATCCAAGCCATGTGGTCGTCGAGGGCGGTTATCTGGAACGCTTGCCGCTTGCGTGCATAAAAGCCGGACTGGTCGATAAGGCGGAAATTTGGTCTCATTGGCGAGATGATAATTGTCCAATGCCGGCGACGGACAACGCGGGCTTTATCACCCGCCTGCAGTTTCAAACGAATGGGCCGGAGCTCCCGTTTTGCTCCAATGACATGCTTGGCTACATCAAGGCAGTTGGGCCCCCCGACATCTTGTGCGTCTGGGGGCTCGGTGTTGCTGAAGACATTCTCCAAGCCTGCGAGACAAGCTTCAAAATATATAACTCGATCGATGCGCCCGCCTTGCGCGTCCCACCTTCTGTCAGCCGGCATTTCGATCTCGTGCTCACAGGCGCAGAATGGCAGTCGCGCGAAGTGCGACAACGTCATCCAGGAATGAAGACAATGGTTTTGCCGATCGGACCGGAATTCGCGGCCGATACACAGTTTTATCCTACGGGTGACCGAAAGATCTACGACATCATCTACGTGGCTGCAGCACAGGCCTATAAGCGCCACGATGTTTTGTTTAACGCTATGGCAAAGCTTCCACGTGACCTACGCGCGCTTTGCGTGTCTGGTTATGGCGAAATGGCCGAAGAGTTGCGCGCGATGGCGCGCGATCTTGGCATTGACGTTGAATTTATCGGCCCGCCCGGCGTATCGTTCGGCGAAGTTAACGCATTGATGAACAAGGCGCGGCTTGGCGTCGTGTGCGGTGTCGATGATGGGGCGCCGGCGATCATCACAGAATACATGCTTGCCGGATTGCCGGTGCTTGCCAATGCTGACCTGAGGTGCGGGCTTCAATACATCACGCCGAAAACCGGTCAAGCGTGGTCTGCCGAACACTTCCATGAGGGCCTCAGCCATATGCTAGCAAACCTCTCTACGTTCACGCCGAGGGATATCGCAATCCGCAATTGGACGTGGCCAAACTCGATCTGCAGGCTAAAGGCAGCGATAGACCGAGCCGGCTGACATTTCGTTCGCGGTGGAGGGAACAAAGGATGGGCGCCTAGGTTTGGTGCGTTCCTCTAGCTTGGATCTGCTATGAATTACTCTGGTCCCGTTTCGTTAGCGTCGCGTTCGCCGTCCGGCCGTCAAGCTCCCCTTGTATGTTTTTCACATCTGCGCTGGGATTTCGTGTTGCAGCGGCCTCAACATCTGATGGAGCGGTTTTCTGCTGAGAGGCAAGTCTTCTTCTTTGAAGAGTTCATCCCAACGGACCATCATCTGGCCTATCTGGAAGTTCATCCATTTCATGGAACAGGCGTCAAGGCGATCCGCCCGCGTGTTCCCCATTGGTGGAGCGAACAGGAGCGGGACAAGGCGTTGTCGCAACTGCTCGACGAGCTGCTTTCCCTTTACGGTGTGGCAAAGCCAGTTTTATGGTTCTACACACCGATAATGTTCGAGTTTGCCCGACATGTCGACGCCGCGGCGATTGTGTACGATTGCATGGACGAACTCGCGAATTTCAAATTCGCTTCCCCACGTCTTAAACAGGCCGAAACTGCGCTAATTGCACGCGCGGATGTCGTCTTCACAGGCGGCCACAGCCTCTTCGAGGCAAAGTGCCACTTGCATGCGAATATACATCCGTTTCCCTCTAGTGTGGACGTCGATCATTTCAGAAGCGCCCGATCCGACGTGATCGAACCGAAAGATCAAAAACACCTCACCGGATCAAAACTCGGCTATTACGGTGTCATCGACGAGAGGCTTGACCTCGCATTGATCGCACAGCTCGCCAAGGCTCGCCCGAATTTTTCCTTCATCTTTGTCGGACCGGTTGTGAAGATTGCACCCGACGCGCTGCCGAAAGCGCCGAACATTCACTACCTTGGCCAAAAATCCTACGACGAGCTGCCGGCTTACTTGTCAGCGTGGGACGCTGCGATGATGCCATTTGCTTTGAACGAGGCGACGAAATTCATCAGCCCGACGAAAACACCAGAATATTTGGCTGGCGGCCGACCGGTGATCAGCACCGCGATTGCCGACGTGAAACGCCATTATGGCGAAGTTGAAGGTGTGTTCATAGCCGAGGACGCGCAAGCGTTCGTTGCTGCCTGCGACGCGGCTGTTGAGCTGCGAACGGGCGACACGTCTTGGCTGAAGAGCGTCGATACAATGCTGGCAACGTCTTCTTGGGATATAACCTTCAAGGCGATGCAGACGCTGGTATCTGAAGCTATTCACAAGCGCAACGAACCGGCGCAGACCAAAGCGATCAGACCGGCGAACATCAGGCGCAATCCGCCTTCAAAATACGACTACCTGATCGTCGGCGCGGGGTTTGCCGGATCAGTTCTGGCGGAACGTCTTGCCGCTGACAATGGCAAGCGCGTTCTTGTCTGCGACCGGCGGCCACACATTGGCGGTAATGCATACGATTTCTTCGATGAGAGCGGAGTTCTTGTCCATAAATACGGACCCCATATTTTCCACACCAATAGCGAAGAAGTGTTTAGTTATCTGTCGCGCTTCACGGCTTGGCGACCTTACGAGCATCGCGTCCTGGCACAGGTTGGCGACCTGCAACTGCCGATCCCTATCAACCGAACGACGCTCAACGGGCTGTATGGGCTAGACCTTCGCAGTGATGACGAGGCCGCAATATTCCTGGCGAGCCGTGCGGAACCGTGTCAGATCATAGCAAATTCGAAGGATATGGTGATTTCCCAAGTTGGCAGCGATCTTTATCGGGCATTCTTTGAGGGATACACGCGCAAACAGTGGGGGCTCGATCCTTCGCAGCTCGACAAGTCCGTGACCGCGCGAGTGCCGACACGTACCAGCACGGACGACCGCTATTTCCTTGACACCTATCAAGCAATGCCGCTGGCTGGTTACACCGCCATGTTCGAGAAGATCCTGGATCATGACAACATTTCGGTGATGACCGGAACTGAGTATTCCGATCTGATCGGAGAGGCTCCCAAGACAATTTTCACCGGGCCCATCGACGAGTTTTTCGAATTCAGATTCGGCCACTTGCCTTATCGCAGCCTGACGTTTGAGCACGTGACTCACAGCTGCGATCGCTTGTTGCCAGTCGGGGTTATAAACTATCCGTCTGAATCCGTACCGTTTACACGTGTGACAGAATATAAACATCTCACAGGTCAGGTCCATCCGAAGACGACACTCTGTTACGAGTTTGCAAACAGCGATGGCGAGCCTTACTATCCGGTCCCCCGCCCAGAGAACCAGACCCTTTACAAAAAATATGAAACGCTTGCGCGACAGCGGGGCGACGTGACGTTCGTCGGGAGGCTTGCAACTTATAAATACTATAATATGGATCAGGTTGTAGGCCAGGCACTGGCGACCTATCGAAGGATTGCAAAAGCCGCAACGACTGAAGCCACGGCGGCCGGCAAGCGATGAACAGCCGTCGCCCACGCCTTATGTTGGCGACCGATAGTGCCGACCCCTCAGGAATGGGCGAGCATATGCTCACGCTTGCCGATGCGCTGCGAAGTGAGTTTGATGTCCTGCTTGCTGCCTACGACAAGCCTGAGGTTCGGCTTCTCGAGCGTGCTGCGCAAGCTGGCCACGCGATTAAGCAGATTGATGATTTTTCATCGTTCTGTCGTTGGTTGAAAACAGCAGGCATCGATATTCTACATGTGCACGCGGGCATCGGCTGGGAAGGGCACGAGCTCGCTCGGGCTGGCACTGCCTGCGGCATTCCTGTGATTCGAACCGAGCATTTACCTTATCTTCTGACGGAGAGCGCCCAAGAGACAACCTATTCGGCAGAGGTTAGACAGGTCTGTCTCCACATCGTCGTGTCCGAAGCATCGCGGCAAAGTTATTTGGAAAAGGGCATTGCTGATGAGCGGATTGTCGTTATCCAAAACGGGATCGTGCCGCTTCAGTTACCTCGCAGAGATCCGGATGCCGACCGTCGCGGCCGAGTGAAGCTGCTAACGGTGGCACGCTTTTCCAAGCAAAAGGATCACGAGACTTTGATTAGGGCCATGCCAGCTCTGCTTCACCGACATCCATTTGTCACTCTGGAGCTCGCTGGACAGGGGGAGGAAAGGGAAGAGGTCGAAGCGCTTGTCAGCACGCTTGGTCTAAGCCATGTCGTGAAATTCCTCGGCCAGCGCACGGATGTCGCAGCTCTGATGGCCGAGGCGACGATCTTTGTGTTGCCCTCACGGTTCGAGGGTCTTCCACTCGTAGTGCTTGAAGCGATGTCACTCGGCGTGCCCGTCGTTGCGACCCGCATTGGCGGTACAGTCGAGGCGCTCGGCTCTGACCACCCCTTCTTGGTCGAAGCCGGCGATCCCTCGCTTTTAGCCGCGGCGCTGATTGCGGCGCTCGATAACCCACAACGGGCAAGACTGGCGGGTGTGGCAAGTCGCAAACGCTTCGACGCCCAGTTTTCCGCGCAGCGTATGGCAGATCAAACGGCAGCTGTCTATCACCGCTTTCTTTCCGATCAAGACGTTAAAGGATCTGTTTTTATGGAAAAGACACGCATTGGCTTCATCGGCGCCGGCGGAATTGCTCAACGCCATCTCGACATCCTCGCGGGTTTTGACGATGTGAGCGTTATCGCTTTTGCAGACCCCGATTTCGAGCGAGCCCAGCGTGCAGCGGCCCGCTTCGGCGCGCGGGCTTTCGACAGCCATGTGAAGATGCTCGACGTGATGCAGTTGGATGCCGTTTATATTTGCATCCCACCCTTTGCCCATGGTGGGCCCGAGCGCGATTTGATTGATCGAAACATCCCGTTTTTTGTCGAAAAGCCCATTACCCTTGATATTGAATTGGCTAAGGAGATTGCTGCAGGTGTCAGGTCGGCGGGGCTGATCACCGGCGTTGGCTATCATTGGCGCTATCTCGACACGGTCGAGGAAGCGCGTCGCCTTCTTCAGGACAATCCGGCGCAACTGCTCTCCGGCTACTGGCTTGACCAGACGCCGCCACCTCAGTGGTGGTGGAAAGCTGATCGTTCTGGGGGGCAAATGGTCGAACAGACCACCCACATTATCGACCTCGCACGCTATCTGGTAGGGGACGTGACTGATGTTTACGGTCGGGTCGGTTTTCGCGACCGGGCTGACTATCCTGATCTCGACGTCCCAGCCGTATCAACGGCCAGCCTGACCTTCAAATCCGGTGTCATTGCCAACCTTTCCTCAACATGTCTTCTTGGTTGGGCGCATCGTGTAGGATTGCATATCTTTGCCGATCGTCTGGCAATCGAACTGACCGATCATGACATCATGGTCGACGTGGGAAAAGGCCGTCCTGTACGCCATGCCGAAGGCGATCCGGTCTGGCGCGAGGACCGCGATTTTGTTGACGCTGTCCGCGGCAGCGAAAACCACATCCGATGCTCCTATGAAGATGCCCTTGAAACGCATCGGTTGGCGCTTGCTGTGGTTTCATCAGCTCAAAGCGGGCAGCCTGTCAAAATCGAAGCCGAGCCGATATCGCGAAACGTCACGGCCCCTTTGCGTGATCAGCCAAGGATCGAAATGCCGCGAGAATTGCCGCCAGGACACCGCATAGTACGGTCGCTCGGGATCGAGGCGCCGGGGCGGGCCTATATCATGCAATACGAAGAGGGGCCGCCGGCCGACGGCCACGTTCGACTGGACACGCTTTATACTGGATTTTCGGCTGGCACAGAGCTGACGTTCATGAAGAACACCAACCCCTATTTTCATTCGCGCTTCGACAGCGGGCGCGGCGTCTTCATTGAAAATGAGCCTGATCTGCGCTATCCGGTGCCTTTTTTAGGGTACATGGAGGTAGCCCGAATTGTGGAGTCGCGTGCGCCGGGCCTTGACAATGGCAGCGTGATTGCAACCACCTACGCTCACAAGAGCGGACATACGGCTGATCCCTTCCACGACGTGATGGTCCCTGTTCCAACGGAAATCGATCCTATTCTTGGCGTTTTTGTCGCGCAGATGGGACCGATTGCGGCCAACGGTATTCTCCATGCTGATGCAGATGCGTTTGGAGCGCATGTTCCGGCCTTTGGCGCCGGAATTGCCGGGCGCAATGTCGCCGTGATCGGAGCGGGAACGGTCGGGCAATTGACGGCCTTGTTCGCACAGAAGGCCGGGGCATCATCCGTTGTTGTTGCAGATCCCTCGCAATTCCGGCGTGACAGGGCAACCGCCCTCGGCCTGATCGCGATGGATGAAGATGACCTTTGGCAACATGCCAAGGCGCGATGGCACAATGGGGCAGGCGAGCGTGGCGCCGATATCGTCTTTCAAACGCGTGCGCATTCCCTTAGCCTCCACATAGCTCTCAAGACACTGCGTCCGCAGGGAACCGTGATTGATCTCGCCTTCTACCAAAATGGATCAGACGCATTGAGGCTTGGGGAAGAATTCCACCACAATGGCCTTAATATCCGCTGCGCGCAGATTAATCGCGTACCACGTGGGCTTTCGCCGCAATGGGATCGCCGCCGTCTGGCGGAGGAAACGATCAAACTTCTGCGAAGCAATGGTAAGCTTATCCGGGAGCAATTGATCACCCATGTCGTGCCTTTCGATGAAGGTCCGAGCTTCCTGGCGGATCTGGTCGAAAATCGACCCGAGTTTCTACAGATTGTCTTTAAGGTCGACGCATGATGGCGCCGGTACCGCCTGTACGCATCCTGTTCATTTTCGGCTGGCTGGTGGTCGGGGGCGAGGAAACGGAAGTCCGTCTGCTTGCCCGCAATCTCCACCCTGAGCGCTATAAGATCGACGTCATAGCCTGCTTTCACAAGCCAGGTATGCCCTCTCAGACGCATGAGCAACTTGTGGCGGCCGGGGTGAATGTTGACACGACACCCTACACGCTTTCCTTCGAGGACACTGTCAGTTACCTCGCAAACAAGATTGCTGGCTATGACGTGTTGGTTTCGTGCCAAAATGTTGCTGATATCTATCCGGCGCTTGAGCGCCTCCACCTGCATCCACCCTTGATTGAACATGGGGGCCTTGTCTCGGAAGCGCTTGCGGGACCGAAACACTTCACAAGCCGGTATGTGGGCGTTTGCCGATCGATCCGTGATGCAGCGGCCGAAAAAATGCCCGGCCGCGAGGATCATGCGGTTGAAATTCCCTCTATGGTCGATCTTACCGAATTCGATCCTAGCCAACGCGAGCGCATGCGGCGCGATCTTGGCATCGATCAGAACGAGATATTGATCGGCTGGGTTGGCAGGCTTGACCCAAAGAAAAACGTTGAGGATTTCATCGAAGCGGCGGCATTGGTCCGCGCGAAAAACCCCGAGGCGCGATTTGTTATTGTTGGCGGACCGGACGCCTTCCTTCCAGATTATGCCGGCGAGCTGAAGTCACTTGCCGCCAAGCGAGGGTTATCCTCCGTGCTAGCGTTTCTCGGTGACCGCCAGGATATCCCTGCGCTTCTGTCAGCTTTTGATATCTTCGTGTGGCTTTCGCGCGGGGAGGGTATGCCGCATGTTATCGCAGAAGCGGGCGCTGCCGGCCTTCCGGTGATCGCGACGCCTGACAATGGTGCTGCCCAGCAAATCACAAACGACATCTCCGGCCTGTTCGTACCTTACAACGATCCGCCCTGCGTGGCGTCAGCACTCCGCAAACTGATCGACGATTCCACGCTCCGCGACAGTCTCGGGGGGGCACTGCGTCAGAGCGTTCACGACCGCTACAGCGCAGTGGCGGTCGTTCCGCAATGGGAGGCACTCATCGAGGAGGTCATTCTAGAGCGGCGATCAGCAGGTCCCACCGGCATTTTTCAATCGTTCCTCCAGGGAGGCTTTGAGTGTTCCACACATCGACTACGCCCTCAAGATGGCGGACCCTACGGCAAGCGGCTCGATATCATCGCATCCACTGGCCACGATACTCATGCGGCTCAAGATTACGAGCAGCTCCAACGGCTTTCGATACGGACCGTTCGTGACGGCCTGCGATGGCATCTCGTCGAGCAGAGCGAGGGCCATTACGACTGGTCCAGCTTTATACCGATGTTGCATGCGGCGCGATCAACACGCACCCAAGTCATCTGGGATCTCATGCACTACGGTTGGCCGGACGAAGTCGATATCTGGTCTCCGCGGTTTGTCGAGCGTTTCGCGCAGTTTGCTGAGGCTGCAGCGAAGATTGTCCTTGAGGAGAGCGATGATGTGCCGTTTTATTGCCCGGTTAACGAGATCTCGTTTTTCTCATGGGCCGGAGGCGATGCTTCTTATCTCAACCCCTTCGCTCGCGGTCGCGGCTTCGAACTGAAGATACAGTTGGCGCGTGCTTCACTCGCGGCGATGGACGCGATACGCGCCGTCGACCACCGTGCCCGATTTGTACACTGCGACCCCGTGATCAATGTGATTGCCGATCCCGACCGACCCTGGCAGCGCAACGATGCTGAGGGGCATCGTCAGTCTCAGTTTCAAGGCTGGGATCTGATTGCTGGCCGAATGTGGCCACAGATTGGTGGCGCTGAAAATTATCTCGATATTGTTGGCGTGAACTACTATTTCAACAACCAGTGGATCCACGGCGGGCCACCGATTGACGTCGGCCATGCACTCTACAAACCACTGCGGACCATCCTCATCGAAACGTACGCACGCTACGGCAAGCCGATCTTCATTGCAGAGACAGGGATTGAGGCTGACAGACGCTCGAACTGGATCCGCTATGTCTACGAGGAGAGCAAGGCAGCCATGATCCGAGGCGTCCCGATCGAAGGGATTTGTCTCTACCCAATTCTCAACCACCTGGGGTGGGACGACGACCGCCCTTGTGAAAACGGGCTGCTTTCAGCTCAGGTCTTCGGCCAAGCCCGCGTCCCCCATGAACCGTTGAAACAGGCGCTAGGGGACATCGTGAGAGACCTTCAAGTGATGGCAAAATAGGTTCAGGCAACCAATGCTGCACAGCCTGCTACATGCATCCCTTAGCGCTCTACCAACTACGGTTCAGCGTGGTGAACCGTCGTCCGTAATTTCTTCCAACGCGACGCCGGCAAGTTCTTCATTTATACCTGCGAGGTCGCCCAGACTTAATATCCCTGCAATGCGGCCTTCGTCGTTGAACACCAACAGCCGGCGCATCTGAATTTCAGACATACGGTCGACCGCTTCTCGCAAATCGTCGTTTTCCAAGCAGCTTTCGATGCCCTCCGTCATGATTGAGGACACTGGTTGGTCACAGTCGACGCCTTCGGCCACGGCGCGGATAACGATGTCGCGATCGGTGATAATACCCAACAGATCGCTGTTAACGACGGGAATGATGCCAGAATCTATCTCGGACATCATTCTGGCGACATCTCTAATACTTGCATCTGGCGCAGCGGTTACCACTTGCCTCGTCATTACGTCTTTGACCAACATTTCATCTCCTTCTCGGCGAAAACAAAATCAGAAATCCAGCGAGGGCTATGTGCAAAAAATGCGCTCGCTGTTTGCGGAAAGATGGAAATCGCGAACGCAGGCCGCCATCGCCACTTGCAGAAACTGCGCCACTTTTCGAACAACCCATAAAGGCTGCAAGTGCATGCTTCACAACATTTTGGCACTAGCGCTCTAAGCCCACGATCGTTCTAATTGCCGCTCGTTTTTCCAGGCAGTTCCTCGGTGTGCGCCGGGCCGGCCGGCAGCTTTTCTTCGGTATGTTGCCTGTCGGCTGGCTGAACCGGCGCGGTTGATGACGTCTGCGACACATAAATGGCCAGTGCCAGCGCAACCATTGCGACAACGAACGAGCCTGCGATGGCCCCGATCGATCTTTTCGGGTCCTGCTTGATCATGCCGAACGCTAGGGCGACCCCTAGAAGCGCCGCACCGCCCGCCACAACGAATAGCCAAATGTAATTCACGTGCGTCCTCCATCATCTTAAGTTTACTAACCAGCATAGCTGTTTCTTGTTCCCAGCAGTCTGGCCACGGGCTCCGATGCCGGTTTTCTCGAAAAATGCCGATGTTAGCCGGCTGCGGCCCTACCGACCGCAGCTGGGGGCAGGTGGTTGGCAATTTTTGGCCCGGCTTGCAACCCTACGAGGTCTGTTTTGGCAGTTGGTCCCAACTGCTTCCGATTGTGGCGGTTCGCTGACCGCGGATGAAGGCAAGGTCCGGTCAGTTCGAGGCGGCAGTCATCAGCAATGATGCGCGGATCGACACTCTCGAACTTGCACACGCGTCGTCACACCGAGCGGACCATGCATCTTTTTCGAAGGAGCGGCGTTATGTGTGCGATCAACCGATTGGAAATAGTATGCAGATGTTATCGACAACTTTTGCGCATCTTGGCGTTCCGGAGAAACAGGCGATGCTAGAGCGGCTTGCGGTGACACTGCAGCGTAATGCCAGGTGGGCTGCTGAGCAGGGCGATGAAGGACTGGAAATGGTGATGGGCTCGGTCGGCCAGGCGCTTGCATCGGTTGCTACAGATCTTGCGTCGAACGACGCCGAACTCGCTCAAGACGTCGTTACTCGTGCTCTGTCACTCATGACTACCTTCCATGCCCTGCATCCGGACTACCCGATAGGCCCGGTCCTGCACAGCTAGCGGAACGCGTTGACGGACCGCCACAATCGCATGAAAGCAAGATCTGCAGTGATGGCAAAGGTTTGCGATGCCTACCTATGATCCGTCATGGCGGTGTGGACATGAGTGAAGCCCTCCCGTAGGCAATCGGAAGGGCTTCGGGCCGCATCGCGGCCTAGACGACTGATTGGGTAGCTGTCGTCCTATCCAGAACTTCTGTCAAAAGACGGAGTTCCAAACAATCGGCCGAAAATGTTAGCTGCTGATGACCGCTTGAAATTTAGTTGGTAGAAGCAACAGATCACCCACCAGAGATTCAAGGCCGTGTTACGCTGGCGTCAGACATCCAAACACCAAGTCGGCTTAATCGATGATAATGACCGAGAGAAATGGTATGGACATAAGAACCTTGCCGCTAGCGTCGGAAATCTCAAACGTTTTCCCGTCAATCGCCTCCTGATTTCGGATCATTTCTGCGACCATCTGTCGAGCAGCCTCACGGCCCTCCTCAAGGGCGTCGCGATCCGAGGGGAGGTCAATGCCCTCAATGTCTCGGGTGATGGCGTCGCCTTCGCGCACATGGAAATAGTACCGCATGTCGCTGAAACGCCGCGACATTGATATCGTTCCGTGTAAGATGGCGAGGCATTTGAACTGATCGCGGCTGCCCTACGTAAGCCTAGAGAATTGTTCTTCAGGAGTGAAGCGTCAGATGATCAGCCAGCAGACGGTCAGCAATCGAATCCTTGCGGCGTTGCTTCCCGCAGATTTTCGTTTGATCGCGCCGTATCTAGAGGAGGTCGACCTTCCTGCCCATTTCAAGATAGCCGGACCGCGGGAGCCGCTAGAATATATATACTTCCCAGAGCGTGGGATCGGGGCTGTGGTGGCTGTATCGCCCGACGCCAAGACGAGTGCCGAAGCGGGAATGTTCGGCTTCGAGGGGTTCGTGCCGAGCTCCGTTATCATAGGGGACGATGAGGTCCCATATTTCATCGAGGTAAACATAGCAGGAGCCGGATATCGGCTTCCGATCAAGGTAATGCGCGACGCCACCTTGCAGAGCCCGACCCTACAGATACCAATGATCAAATATATGCACATTTTTGCATGCCAGGTTGCATACACGTCGCTGGCCAGCGCGAAATACGACGTGCCCCAGCGCTTAGCGCGCTGGTTGCTGATGTGCCATGACCGAATTCAGTCAAATGAGATGGCCATAACTCACGATTACATCGCGTTCCTTCTCGGTGTGCGACGACCCGGCGTCACAACAGCGCTCCACATACTTGAAGGAGAGAAACTTATCCGCTCTCTCAGAGGCTCGGTGGTAATGCTCAATCGCAAGGGCTTGGAAGATTTCGCACGTGGCTCCTATGGAGTTCCTGAACAGGAATTTGAACGGTTGATCGGTCCCGCGCGAACCTAGAAGCAGCTTGTAATATTCTTCATCGATTGGACGATGATCGTTCTCAATGCGGTTACCCGGGAGAGACATGATGCTTTGACTGTGTACCTGACTTCGTGCTGGGGAGAAGAACACCGCAATTTTCAAAACTGCCAATGCAGCTCGCGGGGTTTTTCGGGAACCGTGCCGCTGACGGCTCACCGACACGAAGCGGATGGCGAAGCTTTATGAAACAGCGTGATCACCTATCCACCTGGTCTTCGGTGCTTGATAGGTCTTCTTAGCAAAGGAGCGATTGGTGAAGAAATTTGCCTAGTAACGTCGGTGGGACGATAAAAGATAACGTACGCTACCAGACGGTAGAGTTGCTAAGCGGAGGTCGCGAGCTATCTGATTTCTGATGACTGACATCGAAAAGCACAATGAACCGCGTCGTCGTAAATCAATGACGATGAGTGAGCGCCAATCGCGTGCGGAAGAAACGCACGCCGTTGCAGTCGCCACGATCGAAGCTGAGGCCGAGGCTCGTCGGCGCAAGACGGAGCGACTGAAGGCGGCTCGCGAGGCTGCGGGGAATTAACGCCTGCCACTATCGCGCTTGCTAGATTCTCGTCTGGATATCACGTGCGATAAAGCGGTCACTACGTGAACTATTTACATTGTCATTGCGAGTGCATGGCTTGTGTCTTGCCTCGAGACGTTACAGTGCTTCGGGCGATCCTGGTGCGTTGGCGTTGCGGTTTCCCGTGTCGACAAATCGTCTGATACCGTACTGAGGTTTGCAAATGTGGAGCCGCTTACAAAGCGTAAAGGGAATATCGATAAAGGGGTATGCGCCAGCCACGTGAGCTCAGTGCCCGATGCAATCATCAACTCTTGCGACTGCTCTTCAATCGGAATTTTGGGGAGCCGACACTTGCTTGTTTGCAATGTTGTGCATCGACGATGAACAACAGGTTGTTTGGGCTAACGTCGCTGCCCAACGGCTTTTCGGATATCTGGCAGATGTTCGAGGGCGGCTTGAAAGTCTCTGCTACAACGCGGAAAAATCGGGGGTTATCTCGTCGGCAACGGCCGTTGAGCTGTCCTCAGCATTGTCCGAAAGGCGCGAACGCCACCTGTTCGAGACGCTAGAGGGTAAAACCATCCTCTTGTCCGCAGCCTGGACGTCTCAAGGCCGGGGCATCCTGCAGTTCACAGACGTGACGTTCGCGGTGCGCACCGTGCTCAGCCAAGAGTGTGACACTTTGACCGGGCTAAGAAACCGCGTCGCACTTCTTGGCAGGCTCACGGAAATTGCGCAGGCTCGAGTATCTGCAGCCATTCTCTATGTTGATCTCGATCGCTTCAAGGCGGTTAACGATACATTGGGCCACCCAGTCGGGGACGCTCTGCTAAAGCTTGTGGCTGAGCGGGTATCCAAGCTCCTTAGAAAAAAACGACGTCATCGCACGCGTTGGTGGCGACGAATTTATCATTCTGCAGACCGATGAACGGCAACCCGAAGCTGCAGAAAAATTAGCTCGCACCATTATTGACATTGTCGGACGCACCTATCTCGTTCGCGGACATTCCGTGCAGATCGGTGCCAGCGTAGGGATTGCGCTTATTGGCAGCAATGGGACAGATCCGGAGCAATTCATAAAACAGGCTGATTTGGCGTTGCTGAACGCGAAGACATGCGGACGAGGAACCTTTAGGTTCTTCGCTGATGCCATGGATCGGGAAATCCAGACGCGGCGATCTTTGGAGATTGATCTTCGTCGAGCGCTCGCCATGCAAGAGTTCTCACTCGCGTACCAGCCTCAATTCGAGATCGAGGGACGGCGCCTCGTCGGATTCGAGGCTTTGATACGCTGGTCTACACCCGCCAGAGGTCAAGTTTCACCCGCCGACTTCATCCCGCTGGCGGAGGAGATCGGCTTGATCGGTCCTCTCGGAGACTGGGTGCTTCGGACTGCCTGCAAGCAAGCGGCGTCATGGCCGGACCCGCTCTCAGTGTCCGTCAATCTCTCCCCGCTGCAGTTTAAAAGTCCTAAACTTGCCGAGACTATCGCATCAGCACTGGCCAGCGCGGGTTTGGCACCACATCGGCTCGACCTCGAAATTACTGAAGGCGCGTTGATGGACGATACCGATACCGTCGTATCAATTCTAAAGCTGATCAAGGCTATGGGAGTGAAAGTTCGATCGATGACTTCGGGACGGGCTACTCGTCACTCAGCTATCTCCAAAAGTTTCCCTTCGATAAGATCAAGATTGATCAGTCGTTCGTTCGTAGCCTGGAGAGTAGTCCTGACAGCGCTGCGATCGTTCGAGCAGTGACCGCGCTCGGCAAGAGCCTGGGGATGACGACTATCGCTGAAGGGGTCGAGACAGAAAGCCAGTTGCGGCAAATCACCGAAGATGGCTGTCGGCAGGTGCAAGGTTATCTGACAGGCAGGCCGCTCGGGGCGGCAGACGCCGCCCTGCTAATCGATAAGCTTGAGGGACACTATGGCTGATTACCGCTTGGTTTACTTTAGCGAAAACCGCATTCCAGCAGCTGGGGAAACGTTTCACTCTCAAATACTAGACATTCTTGCCACGAGCCGCCGTAACAACAGCTCGGCTGGCGTCACGGGCGCTCTTATGTTCAGCTCAGGCTGTTTCGGTCAAGTCTTGGAGGGGCCACAAAGTGCCGTCGAGGCTACCTTCGAGCGCATTCAGCAAGATACCCGGCATGGGGACGTCTCTGTTCTCGAATTCAATCCAATTCTTGGTCGAGCCTTCGACCAATGGGCAATGGCCTATGTCGGCGAACGTCCGGAGTCCTTCCACGGATGGATCGGGACCGATGGCTTTGATGGCGGGAAGTTCACGGCCGAAGCACTGTTCTTGAAGCTGCGATCCATGGTTGCCTCGCCCATCTCTACAGCACATAACTGAAATGAGCAGGATTAAGACACCCTATAGGCGGACGGAACGTGAGGCGCCGCAAGCCACTCCTAGCATTGGGCATGCTGCACGAGCGCCAACTCAATCTTGATCGTTATGAATAGTTGTTAAACTTACATGGAAGTCGAACGTCTTTTGTGACGGGTGAAAGCCGATAAAGCAGACCTCAGAAATCGCGATTGCGAACGAGCGCTATCGAACGCATACGGATGGTGTAGTAGAATCAGGGGCGGAACCGATCCATGTGTTAGCCTACATGGCGCGTGCAGCACTGAGCCATAACGCCGCATTCTGGGCTGTACTTGAAAAAAAGCGCACTACATCAGCAAGATGCGCTATCACGTGTCGCCGCGCGAAAAAGAAGTACTAGTGTTGATGTGCGATGGTAAATCGGCGCAGGAAATAGCGGACATCCTGGGCCTTTCCGTTCACACTGTTCGAACGCATATTGACCGGTTGAAAGACACTTTCTGCGTCTATAAGGACACGGCACTTGTTGCCGCGGCACTTCGTGCAGGTATCATCAGTTAGCCGCTTTGGCGTGTGGGACGAGGGAGGCAGCAGAGCGGGTGATCGACCTATCTCATGAAAGCATAGCAAGCTAGTCATTTGCCTTTTATAGGCCAGCTACTGGCTTAGCTGCAGCGATTGCGAGGTCGCAACCATCTCGACAAGGGTCGCCTAGTAAAGAGCGCGTGACCGATCTCGATTTTTTCAAACACCGAACTACATTGTTGACGTCAGGAGGAACCCCATGCGCGTTTTGATTATCGAGGACGAGCCGCTCATCGGTCTAGAGTTGGGGCGTATCGTGGAGGAAGCTGGGCACGTTTCGATTGGACCTGTTGCGACTGTTGAACAAGCTTTAGCACATGCGCCCCGGGCCGATGCTGCCTTGGTCGATCTGGGCCTTGCTGACGGCATGAGTGGCAGCGCACTAGCGCGTCGGCTCATAGATCGATTTGGCATCCAAGTCATTTTCGTCACGGGAAGTCCGCAAGACGTCGGGCACGGCCTCGATGGCGCGATTGACGTGGTTGGTAAGCCGTTCTCAGATGAGCGAATTCGGCGAAGCCTGGAGAAGGCAAAGGGTGGGACACAAGGGCATGCTTTAAACGTCGCCGCGGACTGGCCGTAAGGTCTACATGACGCATACGATGTGACGTGTGAGCTCCGGTATCGCGCACCTCGGCAAATAGGTTCAGTCGATGGTAACGCTTGCCTCTTGCGCTGCAGCGATAAAAGCCATGCGAGCCTGTTCGTGCGCGGTCCTATTGTCCATAGCTGCCAAGCAAATTTCCTGGGCTGCCCAAAATGCCTTCCCGGATGTAACGGGCCATCGCGTCGTCAACAGTGCGAACGCCGCTCGGGTGTTCGAAACGCTTACGAAACCCGTGCCCGGAGTGAGTTGCAGAAACACTTTCTCAGTCCAAACAGTTGACGTCATATGTCTGCGAAGCCTGCATGGTGGCGTTCAAGATTAACCCTGAACGAAGGCTTGCGTTCCAGATCACTTTGCGTCAATTTTTTAGTTGACTTTCTTCTCCATCGAAATTGCCGTTGCTGGCGGCGTCGTAAAAGTTCAGCGGCCCTCCGCCTCCGCGCGTGCCATAAGGTGTCAGCTGCACCATAAGCTCTCTGGCTTGATCGAGAGCCTCTATGTAAGTAGCCGCTATGCTGTCGGCTATCCTGATTGAAACCTCTTGCCCGTTGTCACCTAGGAAATCGACGCGCCAGCTGGTTGCCTCATGGGCGACATGTGTGTGCAAAAGATGCATGTCAACTCGCCTTTCTGCCTTTAAGGTCTGCTTCGACAGACTTCCGCAATGCGTCCATGATGTCGACGACGTTGTTCTTCGTCGAGACGCTGAACTTTCCTTTGGCCCCTCTTTCTGGCTTCAGTGCCTTTTTTTTCTCATCGATCAATCGCAGCAAGCCCGCTTGGATCGGATCGCTGGCTATCTCTGGAGACCAGTGGGCGGTCTGCTTCTTAATCAGTCTCTGAACGAGCGGAACTAAATCTAGGTCGGCCTCATCGTCGATATCCTCAAAATAACTTTCCTCGGGACGAACTTCGTCACCGTAGCGCAGCGACCAAAGTACGATACCGGCATCACGAGGCTCCAAAACCACGGCTCTCTCACGTCGACCCATGACCAGCTTAGAAATGCCGACGACTCTGTCGGATCTCATGGCGTCACGGATCACTGCAAACGCCTCGTTTCCCACCGGATCATCGGGCGTCAGGTAATGCGGCTTTTCCAGAAAGACCCAGTCGATGCTGTCGGCCGGCACGAATTGCGTCATATCGATGGTCTTTACGGTATCGAGCGCAACACGATCAAGGTCTTCGTCGGTCAAGACGACATAATCGTTCTCACCACGAGCATAGCCCTTGACCTCGTTTCCTTCCTTGACGGGCCTTCCGGTGACGGAGTCCACGTATTGCGAGACGACCCGGTTTCCTGTCAACCTGTTGAGAGTATGAAAGCGGACCTTCTCCGATGCCGATGTCGCAGGCGTCATCGCCACGGGGCACGTGACCAGCGACAGCTTCAGATACCCCTTCCAATAATAGTGCGGTGCCATAACCTCGTCCCTATCCGGCTTTGCGACGCGTGACAGGACCGGAGGAGGGGGCCTTTGGAGCCACTCCGCGTGCAGCCCGTTGCCGACCCGTGCCTTGGTTGGCATTGGCGGCAGTGCGTTTGGGTTTGCTGTCGAGCGCCTCAGCGGATTTCATAAGTCCGGCGCTCTCACGGAGAGCTGCAAGCAGATCACTCGGTTTGGAGATGTCCACCTTCTTCGGCCTGGGCAGCGCTTTGCCTTCGATCTTGGCTTTCACAAGTTTGGCATGGGCCGCCTCGTAACGGTCGTCAAAAGTTGCTGGATCGAATTTGCCTTTCTTCGTGGCGATGATGTGCTTTGCAAGATCGAGCATTTCGCCCTCGATCTGCAGTTTCGGCACCGTTTCGAACGCCTTTTTCGACGAGCGGACCTCGTAGTCGTAGTGTAACGTCGTAGCGATCAGGCCTTTGCCGTGCGGGCGGATCATCACCGTCCGCATCCGCCGAAACAGAACGGCTTTCGCGATCGCGGCAACGTTGGATCTCTTCATGCCGTCTCGAAGCGCGACAAAGGCATCGGATCCCATTTTGTCAGGCGTGAGGTAGTACGGCTTGTCGAAATAGACGTCATCGATCTCATCGCAGGCAACAAAGGCTTCCACCGAAAGCGTCTTATTGCTCTCAGGCATGGTCGCCGCGATTTCTTCCGGGTCTATCTGAATGTCGTGACCACTGTCGATCTCGAAGCCTTTGATTTGATTTTCCTTCAAAACCGCATCTTCGGTTTCGCTATCGATATAGATGCGGCTGATGCGGTTACCGGAAGCCTTGTTGATCATGTTGAAGGAGATACGGTCGTGGAGTGCCCCCCATTTCGCCGGACAGATCAGCTATTGAGACAATGCTTTGATGAACTCCCTTGGGGAGGCCATTTTCAGCGCTGAGTGTGGATGGATTTCATTGTAGTCTTCGATCCATCCGTCGATCTTCCGGAGAGCTGTATCGGCGTCCGGAATGGGTGAGATGCGTATATAGTCCCGCTTCAAGGTTTTGACGAAGGCTTCAGACATGCCGTTCGATTGTGGGCTGGCAACGGGCGTAAGCATGGGATCAGGTTGACGGCTTGGGCAAACAGCCTGGTCTCCCGCGCGGTGTATGCACTGCCGTTATCAGATAGATGTTCTATTGCATGCGGGGCGCTGGTTGCGCCGAAGCGCTTTTCGACGGCCTCCAACATCATGTCTCGAATGTCGGAGCCGGATATCCCGGCGTTGGCGACGGCTGCCCAGGGGATAATTTCCCGGTCAAACGCATCGATGATGAACGCGAGACGGACCACCTCGCCATTCCAGCAGGTGAACTCAAGGCCATCCGAGCACCAGCGCAGGTTAGACCGCATCACCATGACCTTGCCGTCGTGGACACGGCCTATTCGCACCGCCGTGTGTTTCTCGAGGATCATAGCGTGATTGGCCATGATGCGATGAACTCGTTTGCGATTGACGACGGACAGACCGGCGGCTCGCCGCTGCCTGTTGAGAAGGGCAGCGATCCGCCGATAGCCATAGGTCGGCCGAGCATCCACGAGTTTACGAATGGCAGGCAGCAGCTCGGCATCGTCCGCTTTGAGGTATGATCCACGCGGCTTGCACTTGCCTTTAAGGCGCTCCGCGAGATTGGACCGCGATACGCCCAGTACGTCCGCCACGGTCTTCATCGGGAACCGTCCTTCGGCAACAAGATCGGCCGCGATATCGGTTTTTTTGAGTGGGCTTTGGAAAGGGCTTCGCGGAGAATCTCGTTCTCCAACGTCTTGCGCCCGAGGATGCGCTCAAGCTCGCGCACTCGATCTTCCAGCTTCTTCACCTCGGAATTGCCGATTACTGGCTCGTCAGAATCCACGGCCACCGCACCTCCCTCGCTCAGGAGCCTACGCCAGCGATACAGAAGATTTGGCGCAACTCCATGCCGCCGCGCCGCGGAGGAAACGGTCTCCCCGGCGGCATAGCTTTCCTCGATGATCTGCAGTTTGCGTTCCGTTGTCCAGCGTAGCCGCCGGACGTCACCGATCAGAAGATCAACCTGTCGAAACTCGTTAGACATAAGCTTATCCTCAAGCCTGTGCTTGAGCCTTCCCGCTTATGCTGAGTGTCCGGTCGAAAGTGGGGGCAGTTCAGGTCGGATGTGCTGGCCGCCGTGTATAGCGCAACACCGCAGGATACCCCGCCAAACTTCAGGAAACCCTTCCACTGGGCTCGATGTGCCGATGCCATAAACGCATACTCCGAATCACTTTGGTTGTGACTCAAAGACATGCAAGGGTGATTCGTTCCAAAGGAAAACGAATCATTTTTCAAGGGCTTGCGGACTGTTGCTCGCAAAATGATTCACCGGCCGTCAGTCGTCGGAGCTTCGTTGGAGGAGCTTGCAGCGCCACACAATTCGGTGCTGTAGTACCAATGTTACCGCTGCTTGTTTGCCAGACAACTCGAAAGAAAGGGATGCGAGTGGATGACGGAGGTTCGAAGGGTCGTTTGTCTCGTCGTGCTTGATGCATCACCGGGGTTAAGGTCGAGCGTTTGGCAATCATAAGACTGCTCGTGCTGTCTTGCGGCTTGCGGCCGAAAACGTCGACTGATTTCGGCGCAGCCTTCGACCGACCGATAACCCAGTCGGGGGTTTAGGGATCTCCATCGCCCTGGGCGCTGTCGCGTGTTTCCATGGCAAGGTCGTGAAGCGCTTGCGTATCTTCAGGGTCAAATTCGGCAGACAAAATCACCGTCAGGAAAGCTGCGCGAGCGATCTCTTTCTTTGACGCTTTTGGGTGCCTCGCCTTGACGGCGTCAATCAAAGCCTTTGGCATCATTCCCGGTACCGCTAGCGCCCGTATCGTCGCGGCGATGTCTTGCATTTCGCGAAGCTTCTTCTCGCGCATGGTGGTCTCCCGTGGGCCTGCCAAGCAGAGTTCCATGTGATCATTAGAGTTTTATGATCGTGTCGATAGCTTCAACCGTGACATTGTCGGAAAATCAGCAAAGCCTTTGATGGACAACCATTTCACGTCGCAACCTGAGAGGAACTTTCCGCGTCCAACAGCCGTTTTGTTCGAGAAAGAAAGGACGGCAAAATGGCAAACATTGACGATGATCAGAATAAGGTGTGGGATCTGGCGAAGGATATCGGTTTTTGCATGTTAACGACCCAGACGGGCAGCGATCTTCGCGCTCGACCGATGTCGGCTCATGCAGAGCGCAGCGATCATGCATTCTACTTCCTGACCGATGTGGACAGCCACAAGGATGAGGAGATCGCTCGATATCCTGGTGTCTGCCTGGCTTTCGCAAATCCCAAAGGGCAGAAATATGTATCGATTTCCGGCACGGCCGAAATCATGAATGACCGTGAGAAGATCAAAGAGCTTTTCGCTCTACCAGCCAAAGCATGGTGGGACAGCCCTGAAGATCCGTCCATCCGAATCCTTAAGGTCACGCCCTCGTTTGCTGAATACTGGGACAGCCCCGGTACGGTCGTCAGCTACATCAAGATGGCCGCTGCCGCCGTAAGCGGCGCCAAGCCAGACCTGGGCGACAACGCTTCGGTCATACTCTGATCGCCAATGGCGATGGACGACGTGCGCAACGTCCGGGCTTTCTGCGCCCCAGAGATGTCTCTCATTAGGCCGGCAACGCCGCCATGAAGTTGCCGGTTGACGATGGGTCGCCAGGCGGCAAAATGGTTACCGACGCTTTCGCTGCTTTTTTGATCTGCGCTCAATCGAGCTATAGCCTTCCCGCTGCTATCCGCCGTTCAGCATTGAGACGATCGGGGGAGCTGGTCGCGAGTTGAACGTGAACGCCTGTTCACGGATAATCCTGGACAGGCGCTGCTATGGGTCCAATGCAATGGGCTTGATCTGGCGTCGGACTGACGGGTAGGACAGCGGTGCATCGAGTGGCCAGGCGACCAGAACGTCCATTTTCATTTTGGCCGCTAAACTTCGACCTTTTACCGGGATGGCTAGCGTGCCAGCTATGTGGTTGACCTCGCCCAGCTACGGAGCTTGAGCGGGCCTTCCGAACAGGAGAGCCCAGCTAGTGTCATCAACGCTTCCAGACCGCTGGGCATGACCCGACTATGTCGTCAACGCCCAACAATCATGCACGATGGTTCATCTGCAAGCTACAAATCTTGGTGGCCCGAAAACCACCACTGACATCATCGAGACGCCGACGCTACGATGCGCTCGAAAAACCGTAACTGATCCTCGCCCGCTCTATGCGCTGTTTCGAATATCAGCCGGTCGTCACGATAGACCGCGCCAGTTTTCTTTGTCATTTTCGAGATGACCTTTGACGGCGTCTTCGCACTGAGCGTTATCGCCATCGCTTTCGGCCCGCCCTCGAGCTTAGCGAAACCAACTTGTGATGCCGCTAGTTGCAGGCGGCTCGTACGCAACAGCAGGGTTACGTCATCGGGCGGACGGCCGAAGCGATCTTCAAACTCTTCCTCCAAGTCATCGATCTGTCTGGTTGAATCTGCCCGCAAAAGCTTGGCGTAGAGATTGAGTCTGACAGCCGCATCCGACACGTAATCACATGGTATAGTCCCAGTCACACCGATGTTCAGGACAGCGCGATGTGTTCGGAGCGACGACTGTTTGCGCAAACTTGCGACGGCGCCGGCGAGTAGCTTCTGGTAAAGTCCGATGCCGAGAACCTTTATGTGCCCAGCTTGGTCATCCCCGGTAATATCGCCTCCACCCCGAAGTTCAAGGTCTCGAAGGCTGATGGCGAAGCCAGAACCGAGCCGGTCGTTCTCGACCAAAGCCGAAAGGCGCAGGTTCGTCTCCTCCGCCAATTCTGCGCCCTCTTCGGCGAACAGATAGGCGATGCCCTGCGCCCCCGAACGTCCAACGCGGCCGCGCAGCTGATGAAGCTGTGCCAGTCCAAATCGCTCAGCGCTTAATACGAAAATCGAGTTTGCGCGCGGAATATCGAGGCCATTTTCAATGATATTCGTCGCGAGGAGAACGTCGCCGTCGCCCTCGGCAAATCCCACAATCGTTTCGTCAATGGCTATGGCGGGCATTTTGCCATGGGCGACCTTGACCGAAAGCTCAGGCACGAGCTTTTGAAGCATTGTCTGAACGCCGTCGATATCCTCAATCCGTGGGACTACGATAAAGCTTTGTCCGCCCCGGCGATATTCGCGCATCAACCCTATTCGTAGAGACGGCCTGTCCAAGGCAAGAAGCGATGTGCGAACAGGTAGGCGTTTAAGGGGTGCTGTCGACAGGAGGCTCACGTCTTGAACACCGATCATCGCTGCCTGCAATGTGCGCGGAATCGGTGTGGCGGACATAGTGAGTATATGGATCGATGGTGCAAGCCTTGCCATGGCACGCTTCTCCTTCAATCCGAACCTATGTTCCTCATCCACGATCACGAGCGAGAGGCGGGAAAACTTGATATCCTTTGCAAGGATTGCCTGCGTCGCGATCACGACCCCGATATCACCACTGGCCAAGGCTTCCTTGACTTGTTTCGCCGCGTTCGGCTTGAGGAGGCGAGACAACATGCCAACTTTGATCCCCGTGCCGGCGAAGCGGCGCTCGAAGGTAGCGAAATGCTGGCGCGCTAGGACCGTCGTCGGTGCAATGATAGCGACCTGCCGACCTGTTAGTGCGACTGCGGCGGCGGCGCGTAGTGCGATTTCGGTTTTGCCAAAGCCGACATCTCCGCAGACGAGCCGGTTCATGGGTTTGCCCGAATCCAAGTCAGCAAGGACGGCCCTTATCGCCTCAGCCTGATCGGCTGTCTCAGCATAAGGAAACCGCCGGACAAAAGCGGAGAACTCGGCGCGTGGTGGGACAATTTTCTCGGCCTGCGATGCCATCCGTTGGCGGGCGAGGTTCAAAAGGTGGCGAGCCGTCGACTGAATGTCCGCCGCAATTTTTTCCCGCTTTTTCTGCCAAGCATCAGTGTGAAGGCGGTCAAGCGTAACCGCATCTGGTTCGGAGCCATAGCGCCATAACTTGTCAAAGTCTTCCGCAGGGACCAGAATGGAACTCCCATCTCTATAGCTGAGCCGAGCCGTGTCACGGGAAACGCCCTCAATGACGACGTTTTCGAGGCTTTCTAGGACCCCAACACCATGTTCTTCGTGAACGATTACGTCTCCTATCCGGATCTCTGGCTCAGCGAGGAACGCATTTGAGACGTTTCCCGTGCGCAAACCTTCCGGTACGGCGACAACTGCGACTTTCGCGATAGTGTCAACGAAGCTATCTTCAAGTTCGATTGCCATCTGCAGGAGAGTTCCAGGTTTAACCTCCAAGATTTTGTCCCAGCTCTCAACGGATTCAGCCGTCATTCCGCTCGCTCTAGTTGCTCGCCGGCAGATCGACTCGGCTGCTTTTCCTCTCCCCGCTATGACGACCGTCAAGTCCCGCGATAGAAGCGTCTTGACCGTTTCGATCGAACTGCTGCGCGTGTTGTCGGCATGGATCTCCGTGGAAAGGTCGGCGCCTCCCGAAAGATCAAGATTTGCGCTGTCTGCAATTTTCTGGTCCCACTCGGAGCGGGTAAGGTAGAACGAGGCAGCAAGCATGTCTTCGTGTATGGAGCCGCCGCGAGCGCTGCGCGCATCTTCAATGATCTCGAAGTAGCGACCAACCCGTTGTGTGGCGGCAGGAGCCAAGTGCACTGGCCCGCTTTCGAGAAAATCGATAAGGCTTGGCATACTCTCATAGCAACGTAGGAGATGACGCTCCATGACTTCCAGCTTTGCCGAGGACCCATTTTTGTCGCCATCTGACAACACAAATTCGGAGGCCGGACCAAACGTTACGCGATCAATAAAGCTTTCGGTCCTCTGGGACAAACGATCAAAGCCTCGCAACTCTCCGACATCCCCATTCTGCGTAAGAACGATCCGCATGGGGCCCGGGGCGCCGGCTGGATAAATATCGATTACGCTATCGCGAATTGCCACTTCACCTGGATCGTCCGCAACGCCGTCTTCCACGTAGCCCGTCTTTCGAATGAAATCGGTAAACGCCATGCAATCGAATTGCTCTCCCACTGCCAGGTCGAAATGGCTTTTGGCAATGACGGTCGCAGGGGGAATACGTTGGAGCGTAGCGTCAAGTGAGGTGAGCAATAGCCGCGGCCTGCCGCCTGGCGCCGACCAGATCCGCAAAGCATCCATACGCCTTCCCATGCAGTGCCGCGACGGGGGTACGCGGTCGTATGGAAGGCAATCCCAAGGCGGGAATAAAATGGTTGTCACATCTGGAAACAGCTCGCTCAAAGCCTCGGCAATTCTCTCCGCCCCACTCTCGTTTAAGGCGATATAGCAAATCGAGCGCTCCGACCGTCGGAGCGCTGCTGCCAGTCTCGTTGCCACGAAGCCTGGCGGTAGCGTTGCGGTTTCAGGTGCGGTAGCTTCTACAAGGAATGCTTTCTTGCTTTTGGACGACCTAGCCACCACACCCTGCCATTTCAAGATTTCTTCGCATTAAACGTAGAAACTAAGACGCTGTTCCTGTCCAAATGCCGGCATCGGCTCTTCGACATATAAGGACAACCCGCGCTGTCATTACCCCAAGAAACATCGTTGATTGCTCGTATTTCCACGGGCCGGAGATATATCGCCAGAGATCGACGCCCGTGACCCTGATCTTCGTCGGTACAAACTCTTGCGACAGACGTCCGTGACCGTGCTCCGCTGTACTGGAGCGCGTCGTGTCCGTGGACCCGCTACGCAACTCACGCCACATTTTCCAGCACACCCAAAGCAGCAGCAGGCCGCCCGCCAGTAACAGGCCGACGATCGCGAAAAGATGGACGGCGACACTCGCGAATAGGATTCGCAGGATCGTTGCCGCTGCGATGCCGACGAGGATTCGCCGCCGTGAGGCCTCGAGTCGGCTACCGCCAGCCCGATTACAACCGCGTCATCGCCTGCCAAGACGAGATCGATTGCAATGACTTTTAACAGCGTTGCGGACGCGGCGGCGCTTAACATATCCATCGGCAGGCGATCTCCGTCGGTCAGTGGTCGCCTAAATTTAATTGACCGGAAATTCGCGTGAAGGGCCACGGTGACCTAAATGGTGGCGCTTCTCAGCGTGTATTTGGAAGGTCGACGAAGGCCTGGATACTTACTCGGTGTCGGCAAGCGCCTTCACGAGGTTTACAACGGATCTGCGAACTGCCGGGTCTTTAATTCCAACGAACGCCTTGTTCAGCGCAAGTCCTTCAGAAGAACTCAGTAGGTCGTCGATCGCTTCCAGCCCCGGAATGGTCGAAGGCACGCCCTTGATTTCCTCGCCGAAAAGCGCGCTCGGCGTGGTGCCCAAGATGGTCGCGATGTGCTGCAGCCTGCTCGAGCCTACTCGGTTCGTGCCCTTCTCGTATTTCTGGATCTGCTGGAATGTGATGCCAAGACCGTCGGCGAGCGCTGACTGTGACATACCGAGCAGTTTTCGGCGGCCGCGGATTCGCGAGCCGACATCGATGTCAATCTGAGAGATAGCCGTGGTGCGAGGCATGGGTGATCCTTGCGCGATTGCATAGGTTAAACGTTAACCAGTAGATCGGAAGTTGTCCAGATAGATTGTTTGCCTCAGCGGCTCCGCGACCTGCCGGCAATCCCAAAACGCTGCTTCACCGAAAATTGCCGCGTTCTAAATCGCTTACGATCGAAGGAGGTAAACTATGCCCGAAAAATCCCGACACGATGACCGATCGTTAACGGTTCGAGTCATGTTTCGGCCAAGATGACGCTGTGCTCATGAGGTGAGCGAGGGTGTCGTTCAGGTCCAGCCCCCCATACTCAGTAGCGATCGCGTCTTTCGCTTCTTCGACAATAGTTTCGTGAAATCGCCCGAACCGCGTTTTTGGAAGCTCGGAGACTGATAGCGTGGCGGCATAAATCTCGTGCAGCTTTATCGCGGATGGTGAACGTGCCAAGCGATAGGCTGGACCGTTTGCGGTCAAGATTTCCGCGAATATTAGTTTGTCGATGACCGACACCATTGAAGAGGCGCGGTAATCCTCGCGGCTGATTAGCTCCGCGTGCGAAGTCAGACGAGAGTTCGACTGGTTGTTGACTACCGTCAGAAGAATCTGAACGGCTCTCGAAAAATCTTCTTCCATCTCTTCGTATCGTTAGAGGGATGTCGCCATGCAACATCCGCGCTATCGACAAGGCCCCCCGGCCCTGATCTCGCATTATCGTAGCAGCCATGCCGTGCTGCGTCACGCCACGCTTTGATGGGAGTGCAAAAAGCTCAATTCACTGTCTAGAGCGGCAGGGCCGAGGCAACGTGCCGGAAAAAGGGGCGGTGGGTATTGACAATACCGGTTTGCTGATCAGTCTCTGACACCTCAGAACGCTATCGGAAGTCGCGCGCGCTTGGGAAACTGGTCTTCCGGAGATGGGGACGACGCCAAAACGATGACGCCTAGCGAACCATTGATCTGACATCAGACATGATCAGTTTGTCGATAATATAAAGAAAGGTCAAATAAGGGCCCCTTCAGCTAGGCCGAAGGAGCCCTCCCCAAGAAACGGGTCGAATATTCTGGGAGGTTAATCCAGATGTTTCTAAACTACCGGTGTATTGTGACAGTCACGTGAAAATCCCACTGCTCGATGCTCGGCTGGCGACGAGCATCGACGCTCGGTCTCATAGCCGCCATCTCGGCCGGCATTTGCTCTCGGTAGAGGGGCGGCGACATCTCGAACCTCCATGGCGCGAAGCGGCTCGTTTTCACGAGCCGCGTGTCCGCAAGCGATCATAATCAAGCTGTTACTGGCAGTTGCCGCCGACCGTTCCGCTGGCGGTGTTGGTTGACGCGGTGCCATTGGTACCTTTGCCACCGGTAGCGCAGTCGCCTGAATCCTTCTTGCCCGTCGAGTCTTGTTCATCGGAGGAGGGATTTGCGTCATTGGTCCCAGAGACCCCGCTACCGGATACGCCGCCGTTGGCCGTTCCGCTGCCGGACGTGCCACCGACACCGCTGCCGCTGGTGCCGGTCGAACCACCGGAGCCGCTGGTGCCGCCGCTGTTGCTGCTTTGGGCCATCGCGGAAGTAGCCAAACCAATAGCAAGGGCCGACACTGTGATAAATTTCAACATTTCAATCTCCTAGTGTTCAGTTGACGAAGGGCGAACAACCATCAATCGCGATAGTTCCCTGGATTATTTCGGCCGAATTCAGCTAATGCGGCGTTCAGCGCTTGCGTCAGCCGCAACGCTTCTTCGTACGTGAGGTTTGACAACGGTCGTTGATCGGCGGCGATTGCCACATTGTCCCCGAACAGAACCTTCCACCGGCCTTCGCCAGAGGAGGCGATTGTAAAAGTTGAAGGTGTCGTGGATGGATTGTTCATCGTGCCCAAACTTTGAAGAGCGCGACAGGTTCCAGGTTAGCGCTGCCCGTTAACCCTTTTCACCTTGATGTCCACGGAACATTTGGGTCCGCGGGCAGCCTGTTCCTATGGAACTGCAGTGTTAGACGGGCGTTCATCCACTTGGCTACTGGAACACTCATGGTTTCAGTCCCTGAACACTGGAGACAGCCCATGAACACGCTCTTCAAGTCCTCGGGATTATTGCTAACCCTCTGCTCGGCTATGGTATTGTCGAGCTGCGTAGAGGGTGGCGGCTATTACGGCGGCTACGGATACTACGACCAGCGAAACTACGACCGGTATGATCGCCGCTATTATCGCGACCGGCACTACAGACACGAGTCTCGATACGATGATCGGGATCACCTACCGCGCACACGTGCCGACAATCCAACAAACTACGACCGAGACGGCGGCCGCTGGCGCACTGAGAGCAACGGGCAACGAATTTGGATTCCCGGTACAGGCCGGTAAGTCCTTTTAGATCTTCAAGGAGGCAATATGAGATTTTTCAGAATTGGCGCGGTCCTGGCCCTCGGTCTTTCGCTATCATTCCCGACCTCATCGGCGTTCGCCGGGCCGGTTGCAATGCAATCAGTTGAGCGTCCGGCCAACAACATTGTGGAAATCAAGCACAGGAAGAAGCGTTACCGCGATGCCCACCGGCATGAGCGTCGGCACCGGGATTACCGTAAGAAGGACTACTATGGCCGCAATCTTGGCGGTCGTTGGCGGACTGAAAGCAACGGTCAGCGTATCTGGATTCCTGGCACCGGCAGGTAAAACAAGCGCTCGCTCGGCTTTACAATTGCACGCCTAACAAATAGGGCCCCTCACTCCAAAGTGAGGGGCCCTTTCCGCAAGGTGTCACCCGTCAGCATCACAAGAGGAAGCTTTATGCGGACAGAGTCGTAACGTTCTTCAACATAACCGGTTCCAGCCAAGTGCCCGGCAACTGATCTGGGAGATAGATTGGCTAGCGGTCTGGCTGCTGACCGACCACACGCCTCACCAGCTTCAATGTTCTGTCGGTTTGAAGGATGTATGTCTCCTCGATCCGGTTGCCCTGTTGATCGTAAAACTGATGCGGAACCACAGTTCCAGGAGGAGCTCGCATTAGCTTCGCCCTTGGTTGTCCTCCATAGGTAATACTCCCTGGTATGGGCTGTAAATCAGCCGATGGCGCACAGCCATTGAGCATAGCTGCGAAAAGCGCAATTACGACGATGTGATTGATCGATGTCACGAAACCTCACGCAAGGTGTTGCAGGCCCCTCGATAACAGAAGCGCCCCGCTTTTGGCGAGGCGCTCATCCCCACGTGTAACCAAACAAATCCCAGAGGAAGTTTGCGTACGGACAGACAATGAACGCGCGGCGCATGTTTAGGTTCCGCCACGCGGAAATGACGGTGACCTCGGAAGCGAGGGCGGTTGATCGTCCGACTTCTTGAAACATGGGGATGGGGCAGGGAACGCTGCTCTAACGGCGAAAAATCCCAGACCCGATCGAAACTTTGAATTGGAGGTCACCAATGACAATCAAGAGCCTTCTTCTCGGCTCCGCTGCTGCTCTCGCAGTAGTATCCGGCGCACAGGCTGCCGACGCAATCGTCGCAGCTGAGCCGGAAGCAGTAGAATACGTTCGCGTTTGCGACGCATACGGCACTGGCTACTTCTACATCCCGGGCACCGAAACCTGCCTCAAGATCGAAGGCTACATCCGCTTCCAGACGGATTGGTCTGCTGGCGATATCGCTGACAACGGCGGCGGCGAAGACTGGTCGACCCGTACGCGTGGTCAGGTTGCCTTCACGGCGAAGAGCGACACTGAATACGGCGCTCTGACCGGCGTTATCGTTCTTCAGTCGAACTTCCGTCCGAACGGCCCGGCTAACAGCCAGGACATCGAAAACGGCACGGTTATCGACGAAGCCTACATCGACATCGCAGGCTTCCGCGTTGGTAAGTTCGTCAACTTCTGGGATGCTGACTTCTCGGGCGAAACCGAAGTTATCAACCGCAACACCAACTTCAACTCGATCCGTTATATGTACGACTCGGGTGACTTCTGGGCTGGTATCGCTGCTGAAGAGCTGACGCTCGTTGGCAACGGCGGCAACAACGTCGGTATCGACGCTGGTGTTGGTGGCAAGCTCGGTGCATTCAGCTGGTCGCTGCTCGGTGCTTACGACGTTGACGCTGACGAATGGGCCGCTCGCGGTATCATCTACGCTGACATCGGCCCGGGCACCTTCGGTCTTGCTGGCGTTTATTCCAGCGGTGTATCGAACTACTACAACAACGGTGAATGGTCGATCGCTGCTCAGTACGCTGTCAAGGCAACTGACAAGTTCACGATCACCCCGGCTGTCCAGTACACCGACAACATCCAGCTCGACGCCGACGGCGATTGGGATGGCGGTTCTGAATGGCGCGCTGGTGTAACGCTCGACTACGAAATCGTCGAGAACCTCGATGCCAAGGTTACTGTCAACTACATCAGCCAGGACTTCGACGGTGCTGCTGACGTTGACGGCGTAACGGGCTTCTTCCGCCTGCAGCGTTCGTTCTAATCTGATCTGACTTCGGTCAATCAGGAAAGCCCGGCTCTTTGAGCCGGGCTTTTTGTTTGCGCTGGACGGCAAGCGAAGACGGATATGGCCCGGCAATCTTCGCTAGTCACAAACGGCGCAAAACTGCTGCAGCCGCTCGGCAATGCCATCGATGTGCAGCAACGGCGCATGGCCTTGACCATAGGCGGTCAGCCGCTCGGCTGTTGCATGGCGCATGATCATCTCTTCAACGGTCGCCTCCGACAGAAGCGGCGAGTTCTCTCCGCGCACCACCAGCAGCGGCATGAATCGCATTGCCTCATATTGCGCCCACATATCCGGCAACGGTTTTGTGAGATCCGCCGCGATCATCGCCTCCGCGATCGCGGGATCGAAGTCGCTGACGATCCTGTCTCCATCGCGGCGGTAAAGCGCCTCTGCCATCTGTCGCCAGTCGTCTGCAGCGAGCGCCGGGAATGCGTTGCCGTGCATCTCCTGCAGGATAACGGCGGCATCGTCCCAATCGCTGGGTACCCTGGGATGGCCGAGATAGTTCTGGATATGCCGCAGCCCTTCCGCCTCGAGCACCGGCCCGACATCGTTCAGCACCACGCCCGCCAACAGCTCCGGCCTCATGACCGCGATCAGATGCAGAATCAGCCCGCCGCGGGAGGTGCCGACGAAGATGGCGCGGTGAATGCCGAGGGTCTCGCAGACGGTGAGCACGTCCTGCGCCTCGACGGCGATGGTGTAGTTCGCCTTGTTGTGGTCCCAGTCCGATAGCCCCCGGCCGCGATAGTCGAGCGCAATGACGCGGCGAGGCGATTGAGGCGCGCCCGAAAGGATCATCGCCAGCTGATGGAAGTCGCGGGCATTGCGCGTTAGCCCCGGCAGGCAGATGATCGGCAGGGTGCTCCCATGCGCCCTGCCGTAGTCCCGCGCATGCAGCGCCAGACCATCGTCGGTCGCGATTGTCTGGGCCAAAAAGCCGCTATTGAAGTGTGTCGCCATCGCCACCTCCCTGTCGTCAGGGAGGTTAGCGCCGGCACGTCATTGTGCAAGCGATCTCAGGAGGAACGCCCGCCGATCATGTCGCGTACGATATCGGGCGTCTGTCCCAGTCGCGCCTTATACACTTCATAGTTCTCCAAAACCCGCTGCACGTAGTTGCGGGTCTCGGGGAAGGGGATGCGCTCGATCCAGTCGACGATCTCGTCGATATTCTTGCCGCGCGGGTCGCCATAGCGGGCGATCCATTCGGGCACGCGCTTCGGACCGGCATTATAGGCGATGAAGGTCAGGATGTAGGAGCCACCGAAGGCATCGATCTGCTCGCCGAGATAATGGGCGCCGAGCGTGGCGTTATAGCCGGCATCGCCGGTCAGCTTGTCGGCCGAATAGGTGATGTTATGGCGCTTGGCGACGGCCTTGGCCGTGCCCGGCAGCAGTTGCAGCAGGCCGCGGGCATTGGCGGCGGAGACGGCGGCCGGGTTGAAGGCGCTTTCCTGGCGGGCGATCGCATAGGCGAGCGCCTTGCCGGAGCCGGCGATGTTGGCGCTTGCCGGAATGACGCCGACCGGGAAGGCAAGGGCTGCAACATCGATGCCGCGCGAATAGGCGATCTTGCCGATCTGCAGCGAGAGGTGGTGATTGCCCGAGCGCTCGGCCTGTGCGGTCAGGATCGCCAGCTCGCCGGGGCTCTGGATCTGGTCGGCCAGCGCCAGATAGAGGCTTGCGGCGCGCCATCCGTGGCCGGCCGCTTCCAGCCGCGAGATTGCCTGAACCGCTTCACGCGATTGCAGGTTCTGCCGGTCGGCCGCGCTCGGCGACGGGTAGGATACGTTCAGCGTCTTGCGGCCCAGGCGTTCGCTAGCGAGCTGGCCGTAGAAGGTGCTCGGGAAGCTCGCCGCCTTGCCGTAGAATTCGGCGGACTTGCCAGGACCGCCGGCTTCCGCCGAGCGGCCGAGCCAGTACCACGCGCGCGAGACCGAAAGCGGACCGCTGGAGACCTGAAGGATCTTGCGGAAGTGCGTTTCGGCGGCATTGGCGTCCTGCAGCCCGCGCAGCGCATACCAGCCGGCATGGAACTCGGCCTCGACGATATCGGTGGTGCTGGTCGCGACGCTATTGGCGACGATCTTGTAGGCGGCGCTGAACTGGCCCTGGTCGACGAGGCCGCGGCTGACGATGCGCTGCTCGTTCCACCATTCGCCGGCATTGACGAGCTCGTCGCGCTTCGAGGGCATCTGCGCCAGAAGCTTGGCCGCTTCGGCATATTTGTCCTGCTTGCGCAGATATTCGATGCGGGCGAAGAGATAGCCGGGATCGGTGCCCCATTTCGCATCGACGGCATTAAGCAGCGCGGCTGCATTCGGCGCCTTGGCGGCGACCGCCGACCATGCCTTGTAGAGCGATTGCGCCTGGCCCATGTCGCCGAAGCGCTTGGCCTGCGCCGTGCGCCCGCGATACATGAGGTAGTCCATGCGCGCCTTGTGGTCGGCGGATGAAAGCAGGCCGGAAAATTCGGCGAGGATCTTGTCCTCGGTTTCCTTGTCCAGCCCTTCGCCGCGCCAGACCTTGCGGATGTATTTGGCGGCCTGCTGCTTCTTTCCGGCGGAAATCAGCGCCCGGGAGAGAACGATCGCGCCCTGTGTCGTCTCCGGTGCCGTCTCGCCGAAGGCGGCGAGAACCGCGGCCGGATCGGGGTTTTCGTCATAGAGCGCGCGCTCGGAATTGGCACGCAGCCTGGAAAGCCCCGGCCAGCCCTTCAGCTCCTGGGAGGCGCCGGCGATCTCGTAGGACGGCACGCCCTTCAGGCCCGACATGGCGATCGCCCAGGTCAGGATATGCCGGTCGAGCGTTCCCTTGGTCATGCCGTCGCGGATGGCGATGGCGGCTTGCGGGTTCTTGGCCGAAAGCGCGTCGAGCCCGCTTTTCAGGTCGCCATTGATCGGCGCCGTCGCGCGCGGAATGGCGCCGGTCATGATCGCTTCGGGTGCCGAGGTCTGCGGCAGATAGCCGAGCGGCTTGGCATCGGGTACCGGAATGTCGGTCTGCGGCAATGGCGACGCGGTGCTGCCCCACGCGGCGGCCGAAAGGCCGAGGGCGGTCAGGATCAGGACAGCTCTTTTCATTCGGGATACTCGCAACGAAAACGTGGCCCCAAGTCTCGCAAACGGCATCTTAATGAAAGCTTACCGGAGCCGGTAAACTTCGTTCACATTTGATATCGGAATTTGCCCTAAACCGATCTCACTACGCTTGTCGCGGCGTTTTCACCGCTCTATGGTGCGCAACTCTTATCCAAGGAATGCGGCCGAAGCGTGGATAGCGGCCTTAGGGAGTTCTGCATGTTCAAGGGATCCATTCCCGCCCTCGTCACCCCCTTCACAGATGCTGGCAATGTCGATGAAGCGGCTTTCGCTGCTCATGTCGAATGGCAGATCAAAGAGGGAAGCAACGGCCTCGTTCCCGTCGGAACGACCGGCGAGTCGCCGACGCTGTCGCATGCCGAGCACAAACGGGTCGTGGAACTCTGCATCGAAGCGGCCGCCAAGCGCGTACCCGTCATGGCCGGTGCCGGTTCGAACAACACCCGCGAAGCCATCGAGCTCGCCCAGCATGCCGAAAAGGCGGGCGCGGACGCGATCCTCGTCGTCACGCCCTATTATAACAAGCCGACGCAGAAGGGCCTGATCGCGCATTTCTCGGCGATCGCCGACGCCGTCAAGCTGCCGATCTATATCTACAACATCCCGGGCCGTTCGGTCATCGACATGTCGCCGGAGACGATGGGTGCGCTCGCCAAGGCGCATTCCAATATCGTCGGCGTCAAGGATGCGACCGGCAAGATCGAGCGCGTCTCGGAGCAGCGCATCGCCTGCGGCAAGGATTTCCGCCAGCTTTCGGGCGAGGACGCGACGGCTCTCGGCTTCAACGCCCATGGTGGCGTCGGCTGTATCTCGGTGGTTGCCAATGTCGCGCCGCGTCTCTGTGCGGAGTTCCAAGCGGCGACGCTGGCCGGCGATTACGTCAAGGCGCTGGAATACCAGGATCGCCTGATGCCTCTGCACAAGGCCGTCTTCATGGAGCCGGGCGTCTGCGGCGCCAAATACGGCCTCAACAAGCTCGGCCGCATGAGCCGCAACGTCCGCTCGCCGCTGGTCTCCTCGCTGGAAGCCGGCACCGAAGCGGCGATGGACGCGGCGCTGCGCCACGCCGGCCTCCTGAACTAGTCTGCAATGTGAGGGCAGGGGCGCCTGTCTTCACAAGCACTTGCAGTTCCCCTACATAATGGGCAGCAAATGAGGGCGCGCCGTTGCGCGCCCCGAGAATTGGAATTTCATCATGGCCCCCAAAGGCAGCCAGCGCATCGTCAAGAAGGTCGTCGCCGAGAACCGCAAGGCGCGCTTCAACTACGAGATCATCGATACCTACGAGGCCGGGCTCATGCTGATGGGCACCGAGGTCAAGGCGCTGCGCGATGGCAAGGCCAATATCGCCGAATCCTACGCGTCGGACGAGAACGGCGAGATCTGGCTGATCAATTCCTATCTGCCGGAATATCTGCAGGCCAACCGCTTCAACCACGAGCCGCGCCGCCGCCGCAAGCTTCTTCTTTCCGCGCGTGAAATCAATCGCTTACGCTCCGGCATCAACCGCGAAGGCATGACGCTGGTGCCGTTGAAAATCTATTTCAACGAGCGCGGCCGCGCCAAGATGGAGCTTGCGCTCGCCAAGGGCAAGAAGCTGCACGACAAGCGTGAGACGGAGAAGGAACGCGACTGGAACCGGCAGAAAAGCCGGTTGATGAAGGACAATCGCTGATCCTCAGCCGCCTTCGTGGCCAGTCGAAAGGTGCAGCCGATGATGACCGGCTGTTAAAGACGCAAATTTCCAGGAAAAAACGCGGCCGGTTGGTGCCGGCCAGCGGATATCAATCGTCGCTGTCGGCGGGAGCCGGGGTCTCGACCGGCTTCTGCGGACGCTCGGACGGATCGCGGCCGATTTCGGCCTTCAGCGACAGGAGATCGATGAAGTGGTCGGCCTGGCGGCGCAGATCGTCAGCGATCATCGGCGGTTGTGTCGCCATCGTCGAGATGATCGATACCTTGCGGCCGCGGCGCTGCAATGCTTCGACCAGTGTCGTGAAGTCGCCGTCGCCGGAGAAGATGACGAGATGATCGACGGTCTCGGACTGTTCCATCGCGTCGATGGCCAGCTCGATGTCCATGTTGCCCTTGATCTTGCGGCGGCCCATGGAGTCGGTGAATTCCTTGGCAGGCTTGGTCACGACCTTGTAGCCGTTGTAATCTAGCCAGTCGATCAGCGGGCGGATCGAGGAATATTCCTGGTCTTCGATCAGCGCGGTGTAATAGTAAGCGCGCAGCAGATAGCCGCGCTTCTGGAAGGCTTTCAGCAGCTTACGGTAGTCAATATCGAAGCCAAGGCTCTTGGATGCCGCGTAAAGGTTGGCGCCATCGATAAAGAGTGCAATTTTTTCCCGTGGGTCGAACATCGCTTGCCAATCCAATTAGAGTAATCCAAATGGGCTCTCGCCAAAATCATATAAAAACAATGACTTGCTTGCCGAGAGGAATAATCCGTAATTTATGAACTATTCATATACAGGAGATTTAGGGCACGATTCGGCATATTCCAAGCAACTATCGGTGGAAATGTCATATTCCTTGTGTCATTTTAACAGGATAGGCGGGAAACGCCGGCGTACCGAACGAAAAACTTGAATTCGCCGGGTTTTAATTGTATCGGGCGTACCAATCCCGAGATCACGACCGCAAAGGACAGGCAATGGCCCGTGTCACAGTAGAAGATTGCATCGACAAAGTTGAGAACCGCTTCGAGCTGGTTCTGCTTGCCAGCCACCGCGCCCGGCTGATTTCCCAGGGTGCCTCGATCACCATCGATCGCGACAACGACAAGAACCCGGTTGTAGCCCTTCGCGAAATCGCCGACGAGACCCTGTCTCCTGACGACCTGAAGGAAGACCTGATCCATTCGCTGCAGAAGCACGTCGAAGTCGACGAGCCCGAGCCCGATCCGGCAAGCCTCATCGCTGCCGGCGGCGTTGCGGTTGCCGATGGCGAAGAGCAGGACGACCTGCCGGAAACCATCACTTTCGACCAGATGTCGGAAGAGGAACTTCTTGCCGGTATCGAAGGCCTCGTGCCGCCGGAAAAGAGCGACGACTACTGAGTCTCGCGGTTTTATTGACGATTACCAATCGTCAATCTTGCGCCTTTATTGCTAGGGCATATTATTGCCAATCTGTGCGCCAATCGTTGATTGGCGCGCTTTTATTTTTATCGGAGTTGTTGCGGCATGATGCGTCAGTATGAGCTCGTGGAGCGGGTGCAGAAGTACAAGCCCGATGCCAATGAAGCTCTGCTGAACAAAGCTTATGTCTACGCCATGCAGAAGCACGGCCAGCAGAAGCGGGCCAGCGGCGATCCCTACATCTCCCATCCTCTCGAAGTCGCCGCCATTCTGACCGACATGCATCTCGACGAGTCGACGATCGCGGTCGCCCTGCTGCATGACACGATCGAGGATACGACGGCGACCCGCGCCGAGATCGACGAGCTGTTCGGCGAAGATATCGGCCGTCTGGTCGAGGGTCTGACGAAGATCAAGAAGCTCGACCTGGTCACCAAGAAGGCGAAGCAGGCCGAAAACCTGCGCAAGCTGCTGCTCGCCATTTCCGACGACGTGCGCGTGCTGCTCGTCAAGCTTGCCGACCGCCTGCACAACATGCGCACGCTCGACCACATGGCCGCCGACAAGCGCGCCCGTATCTCGGAAGAGACGATGGATATCTACGCGCCGCTCGCCGGCCGCATGGGTATGCAGGACATGCGCGACGAGCTCGAGGAGCTCTCCTTCCGCCATATCAATCCGGAAGCCTACGAGACGGTCACCAAGCGCCTGGAGGAACTCTCCCAGCGCAACGAAGGCCTGGTCAAGAAGATCGAGACGGAACTGCGCGATCTGCTCGTGGCGAACGGCATGGAGAGCGTCTACGTCAAGGGCCGTCAGAAGAAGCCCTATTCGGTCTTCCGCAAGATGCAGTCGAAGTCGCTCTCCTTCGAGCAGCTCTCCGACGTCTATGGCTTCCGTATCCTCGTTGACGAGATCCCGGCCTGTTACCGGGCGCTCGGTATCGTCCACACCCGCTGGCGCGTCGTGCCCGGCCGCTTCAAGGACTATATCTCGACGCCGAAGCAGAACGACTACCGTTCATTGCACACGACGATCGTCGGTCCGTCCTCGCAGCGTATCGAACTGCAGATCCGCACCAAGCGCATGCACGAGATCGCCGAATACGGTATCGCCGCGCACACGCTCTACAAGGACGGCGCCACAAGTCCGGAAGGCGACATCCTCTCGCGCGAATCCAACGCCTATTCCTGGCTGCGCCATACGATCGAGGCGCTGGCCGAAGGCGACAGCCCGGAAGAATTCCTCGAACACACCAAGCTCGAACTCTTCCAGGACCAGGTCTTCTGTTTCACGCCCAAGGGCAAGCTGATCGCGCTGCCGCGTGGCGCCACACCGATCGATTTCGCCTATGCGGTCCATACGAATATCGGCGACACCACCGTCGGCGCCAAGATCAACGGCCGCATCATGCCGCTGGTCACCCGTCTGGCGAACGGCGACGAAGTGGAGATCATCCGCTCCGGCGTGCAGGTGCCGCCGGCTGCCTGGGAGGAGATCGTCGTCACCGGCAAGGCGCGCGCCGCGATCCGCCGCGCCACCCGCATGGCGATCCGCAAGCAATATGCCGGTCTCGGCCACCGTATTCTCGAGCGGACCTTTGATCGCGCCGGCAAGATCTTCTCGCGCGATGCGATGAAGCCGGCGCTGCACCGCCTCGGCCAGAAGGATGTCGAGGACGCGATCGCCGCCGTCGGCCGCGGCGAAATGTCCTCGCTCGACGTGCTGCGTGCCGTCTATCCGGATCACCAGGACGAGCGCGTCACCGTCAAGCCGAGCGGCGATGAGGGCTGGTTCAACGTTCGCAGCGCCTCGGGCATGATCTTCAAGGTGCCGGGCAAGAGCAAGGAAGGCGCCGAAGCCGGATTGCTGGCAGGCGAGGCGGGTGTCGATGCCGTGCCGATCCGCGGTATTTCCAGCAACATCGCCGTGCAGTTTGCATCGGCAGGCGCCGTGCCCGGCGATCGCATCGTCGGCATCATGGAGAAGGGCAAGGGGATCACCATCTACCCGATCCAGTCTTCGGCGCTCCAGCATTTCGACGATCAGCCGGACCGCTGGATCGATGTGCGCTGGGATCTCGACGAAGCCAACAAGTCGCGCTTCATGGCCCGGATCATGGTCAATGCGCTGAACGAGCCGGGCACCCTTGCAAAAGTGGCGCAGACGGTCGGCGGTCTCGATGTCAACATCCGTGTTCTCAACACGGTGCGTGTCGCTGCCGATTTCACCGAAATGGCCCTGGATATCGAGGTTTGGGACCTCCGCCAGCTTAACCAGGTGCTCGCTCAGCTCAAGGAACTGGATTGCATTGCGACGGTGCGGCGCCTCTACGACTGAGGCGTCTGCACATTTTATGATCTTTTTGTGACCAAATTTGCACGATGAAAAGGCTATGTATGCGTTTAACGCATGGCTGCATCGGTGTTAGAGCGTTGGTAATTGTGCGCTGCAGCACTTATCTTCCGTGTCATCAGAGAATGAACGAAAGAAAGAGACAGCACCATGTTTGGTCCTATCAAGAAAATCGCCCGTGCCCTTCGCGCCCCGAACGCCCAGGAACGTGAAATGGCCTACCTGAACGGCTCGTACGACCGTATCGACCTTGAATATCGTCAGCGTCAGGTTGACCGCGGTCTGTTCCGTACCCGTTAATACCGCGTTAATACTTGCGAAGATGCGATGGGGCGCCATGCACTATAGGCGCCCTGTGGGAAGACACTGAGTAAGTGTCACGACATCAAAGAGCGGCTGCCGGCGGACCCCCGTGATTTTTCGCCGCTCTTGTCATGGCGAGGTGCGCTGCACTAAATAGCCGCCATGTTGTTCCGCCGTAGAAAACCTGCAGGATTTCGCGAGAGAATGCGGGAGGCTTTATGGCCCCGCAAAGGCTTTCTGCGTCCCGCGCGCTATCTGAGAATGCGCGTCATGAGACTGACGGCCTCGCCGCATGCCGTTGCGGCGGGCGTGGCCGCCGGCGTCTTCGTGTCCTGGACGCCGTTCATCGGCGTCCATTTCATCATGGCCTTCGTGATCACCTATTTCCTCTCTGGAAACATGGTGGCCGCGGCACTCGGATGCGCCGCCTTCGGCAATCCGCTGACCTATCCCTTCATCTGGGGCATCACCTGGGAAATCGGCCATCTCGTGCTCGCCCGCAAGGATACGCTGGGCGGCCAGTCGATCGATCTGCACGAGATGTTCCATCAGCTGCATTTCACCGAGCTCTGGCGCCCCGTGCTGGAGCCGATGCTGATCGGAGCCATTCCGCCCGGGGCCGTCACCTCGGTTGTGCTTTACACGCTGACGTTCTACACCGTCAGGGGCTTTCAGTCCCGCCGCCGCGCCCGCCTGATGGAGCGCGCCAGGCTGCGTCTCAGCCATCAGGTGCACGACGTGCCCACCGTCTGACGTTCCGCCTGTAGAAGGACCTTTCATGATCATCGGTATTGGCAGCGACCTCATCGACATCCGCCGCGTCGAAAAGTCGATCGAGCGTTTCGGCGAGCGTTTCACGCAGCGATGCTTCACCGATGTCGAACGCGCCCGTTCCGACCGCCGCGCCAACCGCGCCGAATCCTACGCCAAGCGCTTTGCCGCCAAGGAGGCCTGCTCCAAGGCGCTCGGCACCGGCATCGCGCAGGGCGTCTTCTGGAAGGACATGGGCGTCGTCAACCTGCCGAGCGGCAAGCCGACGATGAAGCTGACCGGCGGCGCTGCCGTGATCCTGGAGGCGATGATGCCTGCGGGGCACCGTCCGGTCATTCATTTGACAATAACCGATGATTATCCGCTCGCTCAGGCATTCGTGATCATCGAGGCGCTGCCGGACGCCGGCTGAGCCGCGGCCTCTCGTCGCTTTTAATGTTCGCGCCATTGCCGCCACCGGCCGAAGCCGCTAGAGAGAAGCAACTATAGAATTGCGCCGCTTCGGCGCCTTTAAGGAATAAGACTGCGTGTCCGAAAAAGCCGATACCAAGCCGAACGCTCTGTGGGAAAACATCAAGGTCATCATCCAGGCATTGCTGCTGGCGATGGTGATCCGCACCGTTTTTTTCCAGCCTTTCACGATCCCGTCCGGCTCGATGATGCCGACGCTCCTGGTTGGTGACTACATCTTCGTCAACAAGTTTGCTTACGGCTATTCGAAATACTCGCTGCCCTTCTCGCCGAACCTGTTCAGCGGCCGCATCTTCGGCAGCGAACCGGCGCGCGGCGACATCGTCGTCTTCCGCTTCCCGCCGAATCCCGAGATCGATTACATCAAGCGCGTCGTCGGCCTCCCGGGCGACAAGATCCAGGTGACGAACGGCGTTCTGCTGATCAACGGCAAGCCGGTTCCGAAGGTCGCCGACGGCACCTTCAACTCCGACTATGCGCAGGATCCGGGCCAGGACGTTCCGGTCTTCCGCGAAACGCTCGATGACGGCAAGACCTACGACACGCTCGACCAGTCGCCGGTGTCCCGCGGCGACAACACCCAGGAATTCGTCGTTCCCGAAGGCCACTACTTCATGATGGGCGACAACCGCGACAACTCTCTGGACAGCCGCTTTGACGTCGGCTTCGTTCCGGCCGAGAACCTCGTTGGCCGCGCCAGCGTCATCTTCTTCTCGCTCGGCAACGACACCTCGTTCCGCGAAATCTGGAAATGGCCGTCCAACATGCGTTGGGACCGCCTCTTCAAGGTCGTTGAATGACGAAGGCTCAGACGCTCTCGGCGGCAGACCGGTTGAAGCTTGAAGCATTGATCGGTCACGAGTTCGCCGAGAAGGAGCGCCTGGACCGTGCCTTGACGCATGCCAGCGCCCGAACGCAAAAGGGCGGCAATTACGAACGTCTCGAATTCCTCGGCGACAGAGTGCTCGGCCTCTGCATCGCCGAGCTGCTTTTCAAGACCTTCGGCACTGCCTCGGAGGGCGAGCTCTCGGTCCGGCTGAACCAGCTGGTCAGCGCCGATACGTGCGCTGCCGTTGCCGACGAGCTCGATCTGCATCTTTTCATCCGCACCGGCGCCGACGTGAAGAAACTCACCGGCAAGCGAATGATGAACGTGCGCGCCGATGTGGTCGAAAGCCTGATCGCCGCGCTCTATCTCGATGGTGGTCTGGAGATCGCCCGCCGCTTCATCCTGAAGTTCTGGGAGAAGCGGGCGGTACGCGCCGATGGTGCCCGTCGCGACGCCAAGACCGAACTGCAGGAATGGGCCCACGCGAAATTTGGCGTGACGCCGCTATATCGTGTTGAAGAACGCACCGGGCCGGATCATGATCCACGCTTCACGGTGACGGTGGAAGTGGCCGGTGTGTCCCCGGAAACGGGTATCGACCGCTCCAAGCGCGCAGCCGAACAGGCCGCAGCGACAAGAATGCTCGAACGCGAAGCTATTTGGCAGAAGTCCTCTGCCGGGAATTGACGGAACAATGACCGAAGAAAACGACATGGCGCATGATGGCGCCCCCGAAACTCATGGCTCAACCACCGGCCCGACGCATTCCGGCTTCGTCGCCCTGATCGGGCCGACCAATGCCGGCAAGTCGACGCTGGTCAACCGGCTGGTGGGCGCAAAGGTGTCGATCGTCAGCCACAAGGTTCAGACGACGCGCGCCATCGTCCGCGGCATCGCCATCCACAACAACGCCCAGATCGTCTTCATGGACACGCCCGGCATCTTCAAGCCGCGCCGCCGGCTCGACCGCGCCATGGTGACCTCGGCCTGGGGCGGCGCCAAGGATGCCGATGTCATCATGCTGCTCATCGACAGCGAGCGTGGGTTGCGCGGCGATGCCGAAGCCATCCTTGAAGGCCTCAAGGATGTGCCGCAGCGCAAGATTCTGGTTTTGAACAAGATCGACCGCGTTAACCGCGAATTGCTGCTGGCGCTCGCCGCTACCGCCAACCAGACGGTCCAGTTCGACCAGACCTTCATGATCTCGGCCGAAAACGGCTCCGGCTGCGACGACGTCATGGACTATCTCGCCGAAACGCTGCCCGAGGGTCCCTGGTACTATCCGGAAGACCAGATCTCCGATCTGCCGATGCGCCAGCTGGCCGCCGAAATCACCCGCGAGAAGCTGTTTCTTCGCCTGCACCAGGAGCTTCCCTATTCCTCGCATGTCGAGACCGAGAAGTGGGAAGAGCGCAAGGATGGCTCGGTACGCATCGAGCAGGTGATCTATGTCGAGCGCGACAGCCAGAAGAAGATCGCGCTTGGCAAGGGCGGCGAGACCATCAAGGCGATCTCGTCGGCATCGCGTCGCGAGCTCTCCGAGATCCTCGAGCAGAACGTCCACCTCTTCCTGTTTGTGAAGGTGCGCGAGAACTGGGGCGACGACCCGGAACGCTTCCGCGAAATGGGCCTCGATTTCCCGCGCTGACGGGGTGTGGTGTGCCGGGGCAAAATAGGTACGATTAGTGCCAATGGCCCCCTCATCCGCCTGCCGGCACCTTCTCCCCGCGGGGGAGAAGGGGACTTGCCGCAACGTTCCCGTTCCCTTCTCCCCAGCGGGGAGAAGTTGGCCCGATAGGGCCGGATGAGGGGGCCACCGCCGCCCAAGTGGCAACAAATTCCCCAGATCTTCCTCACACCGTTGTTTTTCAACAAAAAACCTGCCCCGTTCGGGGAACAAAACCGCCCGCCGCGCATTTGATGCGTCGGATGGCGCCTTGCCGGGAAAGCGCCTGTATCGAAGGGGGCGTGGGGCAGGGATTGCAACGGCAAAACCAGCGCATTCGTTCAAGACACCATGCGAGCAATGTCCCCTGCGGCCATTGCCGCATTTCCGTGAATTCAGCAGTGACGAGCTGGATTTCGTCAGCCGGTTCAAGCGCGGCGAACTCGCCGCCGATGCGGGGGCGACGATCCTTGTCGAAGGCGCCAACAGCGCTCATCTCTTTACCGTGCTCTCCGGCTGGGGCTTTCGCTACAAGACGCTGGAAGACGGCCGCCGGCAGATATTGAACTATGTGATGCCCGGAGACCTGATCGGCCTGCAGGGAACGATCATGGACGAGATGCAGCACTCGGTCGAAGCGTTGTCGCCGGTCTCGCTCTGCGTCTTCGAGCGCGACAAGCTGATGACGCTCTACAACAAGCACGCCTCGCTCGCCTTCGACATCACCTGGATCGCCGCACAGGAGGAACGGATCCTCGACGAGCACCTCTTGAGCATCGGCCGGCGCACCGCGCTCGAACGCGCCGCCTATCTCGTCGCCTTCCTCTATGAGCGCGGCAAGCGGCTTGGCCTGTTCAATGGCCGAAAGTTCATCCCCATCACCCAGCAGCACATTGCCGATACGCTCGGCCTGTCGATCGTCCACACCAACAAGACGCTGAAGAAGCTTGGCGAGCGCGGGCTGATCCGCTGGCAGGAGCGCGGCTGTGAGGTGCTGAACGGCGACGGGCTTCTGGAGATCGCCGGCTGGGAGGGTCTCGCGGAAGGACGGCGGCCTTTTATATGAGCGTCTCGACAACTATGTCTTTTTTAAATGCAAATCAGTGCTATGGAAAATAAGGTGCGGACATGCCACTTTTCCTCCTGGTTTGCTTTCTATCGAGCAGGCGGGGAAGTCAGAGCGTGGACCGCGCTGTTTTGTGACTGCGGCGGCCAAGAGGGGCATCAGAGGTAGAAATGCGGTTTGAGAAGACGGTGCGCGCCGTCAGCGGCGCACAGCGAGGGGCATAAATCATGAACGCAACCCGTGTTCTGGTTCTGGAAGACAGTCTCATCATTGCGATGGAAGCGGAAGATATCCTGCGCGCCGTCGGCCTTGAGACGATCGACATTGCCAACAGCCTGGATCAGGCGATGGAGGCCGTCAGCGCCGAAAGCTATGATTTCGCGCTGCTCGACGTCAATCTCGGCGAATCGATGAGCTTCGGCTTCGCCCGTCATCTCAAGGAACGTTCGATCCCCTTCGGCTTCGTCAGCGGCTATTCCGACACCACGGATTTCCCCGCCGACCTGCAGCAGGTGCCGCTTCTCGTGAAGCCCTTCGACGAAGGCGCCATGCGCGATTTCCTCGCCAAGCTCTTCCCGGGCGAATAACGCCTTTCAATGACTTTTGCGGGCGGTTGCTCTAGGATCGATTCCTGAAGTTTTTGGGATTTTGCCGATGCAGTGGCAGGGCAATGCAATCGTTCTGGGCGTCAAGCGTCACGGCGAGACAAGCGTCATCGCCGAGGTGATGACGCGCGACCGCGGCCGCCATCTCGGCCTCGTACGCTCCGGCCGCTCGCGCAGCATGCAGCCGGTGCTGCAGCCGGGCAACGAGGTCGATGTCATCTGGCGCGCCCGCCTCGACGAGCATCTCGGCGAATTCCGCATCGAGCCACTGCAGCTGCGCGCCGCGCGGCTGATGGAGAGCGCCACCGCCGTCTACGGCGTGCAGGCGATGGGCGCACTGCTGCGGCTTTTGCCGGAGCGTGACCCGCATCCGCATCTCTACGACGCGCTCGAGGTCATCCTCGACAATCTCCACAATCCCACCGATGCCGGCGAGCTCTTCGTCCGCTTCGAGCTCGCGGTGCTGAACGACCTCGGTTACGGCATCGATCTCACCGAATGTGCCGCCACCGGCGTGCGCAACGATCTCGCTTATGTCTCGCCGAAATCCGGCCGCGCCGTCTGCCGCGCGGCGGGAAAGCCCTATGCCGACAAGATGCTGATCCTGCCGACCTTCCTGTCGGAGGAGAGCAGCCACGCCGCCGATTACGACAACCTGCTTGCCGGCTTCCGGCTCACCAGCTTCTTCCTGCACCGCCACGTCTACGAGCCGCGCGGCATCGATGCCGTCTCGGCCCGCGATGGCTTCATCCAGGCGGCGCTGAAGGCGCTCGATCCCTCGGTGAAGGCGCTGCCGTCAGGGGTGACGCTCTCACAGGCGGCAGGCGGCAAGCTCCCGGCCTGAACCACCGTTTTTCATCCATGAAAGATATCCTGCAGCCCTGGCGGTTTACCCCGCGCTCGGTCCTGCCTATCTCTGCCTGCAACGGCAGATGATCGAGGAGGATGACATGCTGACGAAACCCGACAATGCGACGGCAATCACGCTGTGGAACGGCCGCGAGATCCCGCGTCTCGGCATGGGGTGCTGGGCGATCGGCGGTCCCTTCTATGCCGGCGACGTGCCGCTCGGCTGGGGCGAAGTCGATGATGCCGAATCGCTCCGCGCCATCGCGCGCGCCGTCGATCTCGGCATCCGTTTCTTCGATACCGCCTCGAACTACGGGGCAGGGCATTCCGAGGAGGTCGTCGGCCGCGCCATCGGCAATCGCGACGATATCGTCATCGCCACCAAGTTCGGCCACGCCACCGACGAGAAGACCAGGCAGGCGACCGGCGCTTTCGCCGATCCGGCCTTCATCCGCGCTTCGGCCGAGACGTCGCTCCGCCGCCTGCGTCGCGAGCGGCTGGATCTCCTGCAGTTCCATCTCAACGACTTCCCGCTGGAGGCATCCGACGAGGCCTTCGAGACGCTGGAGACATTGAAGGCCGAGGGCAAGATCGACACTTTCGGCTGGAGCACCGACTACCCGGACCGCGCCGCCCGCCACGTCCATCGCAACGGCTTCGTCTCGATCCAGCACACGATGAACGTCTTCGAACCGGTGCCCGAGATGATCGATGTCGTCGAGAAGAACGGCCTGATCTCCATCAATCGCGGCCCGCTCGCCATGGGCCTGCTCAGCGGCAAGTTCACGCCGGGCAAGTCGGTCGGGGAGAAGGATGTCCGTGGCGCCAGCCTCGACTGGATGGTCTATTTCAAGGATGGCAGGATCGCACCGGAATTCGCCGCCCGTCTGGAGGCTGTCCGCAATCTGCTGACCGATGGCGGCCGCACGCTGACGCAAGGCGCACTTGCCTGGCTCTGGGCGCGCTCGGAGCGCACACTGCCGATCCCGGGCTTCCGCACGGTGGCGCAGGTGGAGGAAAATGCCGGTGCGCTGGCGAAGGGCCCGCTGCCGGCAGATGTGATGGCGGAGATAGACCGGGCTCTGGCCGGTCTTTAGGCGCGGTTGCGTACCTTGAAGGCCCAGCCTTCCGGCCGCTCTTCGACAACGGTCACGGCATCGCCGATCGCTACCCTGCCGGTTCCGCGCGGGGTAACATTCCAGCCGAACAGCGGCCCGGGCACGCGCCGGTCCGCCGACATGCGCACCCGGCCCATGGCCGGCATCGGGCTTGGCACGTCGCGCGAGCCGGTGATCTGGTCCTGGGTGGTCATGATGCAGCGGGCGCAGGGCTTGACGAGGTCGAAGCGGATGCCGTTGATCTCGATCGCCGCCCAGCGGTCTTCCGGCCACGGCTCGTCGATATCGATGACGATATTGGGACGGAACCGGTCCATGCCGACGGCGCCTTCGCCATGGGCGGCAAGATCGGCGTTCAGCGCCTTCAGCGAACCCGTCGTCGTCACCAGAATCTGATAGCCGTCTGCAAAGGTGACGGGCGTGTCCGGCCCCGCCCATTCCGGACTGGCAATGCGTTTCGCCTCGGCATCGAAGAACACCAGCCTGACCTCGCGCCCCATCCATTCCGACAGGCGCCGGTTGCTGTCGTCATCGGCAAGTGCGGCATTGATCGGTGTTTTCCACACATCGACGTCCATCCGGCGGCCGGGCTGCGGCGGCGGCACGGCGATTTCGCCCTTGCCATCCATCAGCAGCCGGAAAGCGTTGGCGTCCGGCCGGACGTCGATGCGGGCGAGATCCTGCAATTCGCGCTGGCTGATCAGATGACCGTCAGGATCGGCAATCATTGCCCGGCGATCGCCCGGCAGGCCGAACGCGTCGATATCGGAAGAAGGGATGGCGATGCCGCGTGCGCTCTTGAGCGGATAGATGAAAAGATCGCTGATGCGCATGCCCGTCTCCCGAAACCTAAATCTCGTCCATGAAATCCGCGAGGAAATCGCGAAGCCGCTTGTCGCGCTCTGCGGCGAGCGCGCGGCCGGCCTCCGTCTGGAAGCCGTCAGCCAGTTTGAACAACTTTGTCTGGAAGTGGTCAATGGCATAGCGCTTGTCGTCGAGCGGCCGCTCCTTGGCGTCGGGATCGAAGGGGTCGTAGAGCCCCGAGACCATACGCCCGGCAATATAGAAACATCGGGCAACACCGACGGCGCCGATCGCGTCCAGCCGGTCGGCATCCTGCAGCATCTTCGCCTCGATCGTTTCGGGCGTCACATTGGCCGAGAAGCTGTGAGCGGTGATCGCATGGGCAACGGCCGCTACGTCTTCGCTCGACCAGCCCATCTTCTGCAGGATCCCGGATGCCTTCTGGGCGGCGAGCGCCGAGGCCTTGGAACGCAGCGGCGAGCTCTTCTCGACGGCGACGCAATCATGCAGCAGCACGGCGGCGGCCAGGATGCGGGCGTCACCGCCCTCGCTCTTCTGGATGCGGATGGCGTTCTTGAAGACGCGCAGCACATGCGCCAGGTCGTGCGAACCGTCGTCGCCTTCGGTCGCAAAAGGAATGAGCTCAGCCGCGAGGCTTTCGAAGGGGTGAAAGGCCTCGGCCTGATGCATTCTCGTCACCGCAATTGTTGGCATGGACGCCCGAGATAAGGCGTCGCGCCGCCACTTGCAATGAGGCTTTTGGCGAAGGCCGGAAGCGGTGGAAAACGGCGCCGGCGATCGACATCAGAACTCTTTGTCAACCTTTCTTAATGCAGAGTTAACAGCTTATTGACCCGACTCACGAAGCGCGGTATTCACCAAGTCAGTTTTGATCGTCCAACATTTTGTATTGCGTACAGCCATCACCGGACAGAGACGGTGAACGGAGGTTTGCATGAGCAATGTTTCAGCAGTTTCAGACACAGCCTTTGCCTATTTGGCAACGCTTTCGCGGCTCGACACCAATGGCGACGGCGTCTTGAGCCGTGGCGAGCGTGCAGCTGATGAAAAGCCCGGAATTCTCGCCCAGCTCAGCGAAGACGAGCCGCAGTCAGAGCCGCGCTCCACTGCGACCGACAATGTTCTCGCCCTGATGATGGGCCTTCGCGCCGGCGCAAGCGACATGGCGATGAGCGCATCCAATGACGACAGCCTTCCGGACGTTTACCGGAACACATACGGCCAGTACGATCTCGATATCGCCTCCTGAGGCGCCGGGAATGGCTGCTGTACGAAGCCGGTCCGCGTGGCCGGCTTTTGTTTTGCAGGAACCCCTTCCGGCTTGAGGCGTTGGACAACCAACAGCCAAGCGGAAGGAAACCCTCATGAAAAAGACAATCGCGCTCGCGGCCTTTGCCTTCGCCGCAACGTCCCTTGCCGTCCATGCGCAGGACAAGCAGACGGCGACCGCCAATTTCGTCGACGCCAAGGGCAAGGAAACGGGCCGCGCGACGCTGACGGCAGCCGCCAACGGCGGCGTCTTCATCGAGGCCGAAATCTCGGGCCTCCCGGCCAACAAGTGGGTCGCCTTCCACGTCCACGAAACCGGAAAATGCGATGCGGCAACGCATCACGAATCGGCCGGTAAGCACTTCAATCCGACCAAGGCCGAGCACGGCTTCCTCGCGGCCAAGGGTCCGCATGCCGGCGACCTGCCCAACCAATATGTCGGCCAGGACGGCATTCTGCGCGCCCAGGTGTTCGACAGCATGGTCACGCTCGATGGCAAGGAAGACGGCATCCGCGGCCGGGCGCTGATGATCCACGCCAATTCCGACGACTACCGCAGCCAGCCGGCGGGTGATGCCGGTGAGAGGTTGGCGTGTGGGGTGATTGAGTAGAATTTAGCACTCCGCGCGTGCGGCCCCCTCATCCGCCCTTCGGGCACCTTCTCCCCGCTGGGGAGAAGGGACGTCGGGCGCGAGGGTCGCTATCCCCTCTCCCCTTGGGGGTCCGAAGGACGGGTCGAGACCGTTGGCTCGGCCCCGGTGGGTAGGGTGAGGGGGCTCCGGGTGCTGTGCAGGCGTCTCGCTCGGCAGCCCAACGCTCAGCTATAATAATACCGCTCGGCATACCATTCGGTCGATGCCATCGGCTTTTCCTGTGCCACCCAGCGGGCGATGTCGCTTTCTTCAAGCAGATCGGCGGTCATCTGGTCTTCCAGCCCGACGAAGATCAGGTTGGTGTTTTCGCGGAGCCGGGGATCGCGGGTAAAGCCCATCTTGCTGTCGCTTGCGGTGTGCAAAAGATTCATGCGCACGTAGAAGAACTCGGGATGGTAGTCCATCTCGCTCTCCTCGCTGAAGGCATGCGCCACCTCGATCACCGATTTCTGCGGGCCGCTATAGGCGGTAATCGCCTCGTTCAGCCCGAAGGTCGCGCCGTAGAGGCCGACGGAGCGGGCGGGAATGATGCTGACCTCGCCATTGGTCAGGTCGATCTGCTGGCCTGAGAAACCGATGTTTGCGCCATCGAGCGCGCCGCGGAAGAAATAGGAGAAGCGGCCGCGCGTCAGATAGATCGCCTGCCAGCGAAACCGGACATAGTCCTCCGACTCGCCGTTGAGCCCCTTGAGGGTCATCAGGCATTGCAGGAATGTGTCCCGGTAGTTCGGCAGCGGCATCGTCAATCTCCTTGAGAGATTAACCGGCGGCGAGTCAAAACGTTCCGCCCTGCGTCACTGGCTTGTCGTCTGGTCCTTGGCTGCTGCCCGGCGCCGGGCCGGTTTCGGCGCTTCCTCCGCCTCCGGTTCAGGCCGGGCGTTGCCATTGGCGGCGGAGACGGGGATCAGGTGGCCGCCCTCGTCGAAGCTGAGCTTGACGCGTTTCACCATGTCGCGGCTCAGCGCCCACCAGTCGCCGGTCTTGGCCCAGTAGCGCAGCGTCAGGCCGAGCGTCGCCCCACCGAGCGTATCGATGAACACGGCGGGTGCCGGTGATTTCAGAACGCGCGAATCCTGTCTGGCGATCGACAGCAGCTGGTCCATCGCCGCATCGATGTCGTCACCATAGGCAACCGTCACCTTGAGTTCGTTCTGCCGGGTCGGCTCACGGCTGTAATTGGTGATAGGCGTGTTCCAGAGGATGGAATTCGGCGCCAGCCGGTACAGCCCGTCGCCGGTTTTGAACTCGGTGGCGAAGAGACCGATCTCGCGCACGGTGCCCGAGATGTTGTTGGTTTCGATATATTCGCCGACGCGGAAAGGCCGGAGAATCAGGAGCATGATCCCGGCCGCGATATTCTGCAGCGTTCCCTGCAGCGCCAGGCCGATCGCCAGGCCCGCAGCACCGAGAGCGGCGATGATGGAAGCCGTCTGCACCCCGAACTGGCCGAGCACGGTGATGAAGACGAGGATCAGAAGCGCATAGCGCAGGACGTTGGTAAAGAAGCGCGCCAGCGTTTCGTCGATGCCGCGCACGCGCGAAATCCCCTCATAGGCCCAGCGGCTGACAAAGCTCGCCATCGCCCATCCGACGATGAGGAGAATGATCGCGCCAAGGATCGAGAAGGAATACTGGACGGCAAGAGCGCTTGCCTGGCTGAGTGCTGTCCGGGTTGCTACGATGACGTCTGTTGCCTGTTCCATGCCTGCTGCCACACCTCGAATTTCCATTGCCCTTGGCTAGATGGGGCAGGGTCCGGGAGCGTCAACCGGCTTTTTCGGGCGCGATCGCAAACATGAAAGGCGCATTGCCGTCGGCTTCGGCGCCACGTCCGATACCGCGAACGGCATCGACGAGCCTGCCTTTGCGATCAAGCAGCGTGTCGCCGATCTCGATGATGCGGCTGTTCGGCGTGGCATAGGGAGAGGCGGCGCGCAGCCGATCGGCAAGCGCTCTTTCGTCCTGATCAGGCACCAGCGAAAGGGCTGCGACAAGGGCTGCCGCCGGCGAGCGCGAGACGCCCATCCAGCAATGAACGAGGAGCGGAGCGCCCTGATCCCAGGCGGCGGCAAAGGCGATGATCTCGCGCACATGCGCTTCGCCGGGCGCCACGAGATTGCCGGTGCCCTTGAAAGCGATGTCGTTCATATGCAGCAGCAGGTGGCGGCTGGCGGCAATCACGCCGGGGCGATGGAACGCCTGCTCCTTGGCCATCAGGCTCACCATCTCGCGGGCGCCGTGCCGCACGGCCATCTCGGCGATGCGGGCAAGCGGCGAGACGACGATCCGCGTCACGTCTTTGCACTCCTGAGCGCTTCGATCGCGGCAAAGCGATCGCAGAACAGCTGCTGCGCCTCAGTGGCGGGCAGCGGCTCGATCAGCAGCATGTCCCTGGTGATGCCGCGCGGCTGGCCGAAGAACTTCTGCGCCTCGACGGAGGTAAACCCGGCAAGGCAGGTCGCCTCGAAATAGGCGGCGATCGTATCGGCCTTCTTGATCTTGTCCTTGAGCTCGCGCGAGGCATGCGGCGGCAGGCCGAAGCGCAGATGCACGGCCGCCTCCAGCCGCTTCTCGACAGTCTTGTAGCCGCCGCCGACGACGGATTTGAACGGCGAGATCATGTCGCCGATCACATATTCCGGGGCGTCATGCAGCAGCGCCATCAGGCAGTCGCTGGCGCTCGCCTCGTTGAGGCGGCGGAAGATATCCTCGACGACGAGGCTGTGCTGGGCGACGGAGAAAGCGTGGTTTCCCGAGGTCTGGCCGTTCCACCGCGCCACGCGGGCAAGGCCGTGGGCGATATCGCTGAGCTCGACATCGAGCGGCGAGGGATCGAGAAGATCGAGCCGCCTGCCGGAAAGCATGCGCTGCCAGGCGCGGGGCGGCTTGGTCACGCGCTCGCCTCGTCCGAGGTAGACGGGAAGGCAAGGCCGCTCCAGCCGGGCAGGGCAAGCGTTACAGGGATATCACCGGCAAGCAGCGGTGTCTCCGCTGCCATCGCTTCGCCGGCGCGATCGATGCGCACGATCGCCAGTCCGCTCTTGCCGCTGACGGTGCCGAGCGTGCCGACCGGCTTGCCACCGGCGGTGATCTCGGTGCCCGGCGCCGGCAGGTCCGTGCCAGCGGAAACCGTCACCACGCGGCGCCGCGCGGTGCCGCGATGCTGCATGCGGGAAACGACTTCCTGGCCGACATAGCAGCCCTTCTTGAAGGAGAGGCCGCCATTGAGATCCATTAGCACGTCATGCGGGAAAGCGTCCTGCAGCGCGAAGTCGGCGCCGGAGGTGACGACGCCATGCGTAGCGCGCAGGCTATCATAGAGCGATGCATCGTCAGCGCCGTGACTGCCGGCCTGGCGGCGCAGCGTCACTCCGGCTTTGGCAAAGCGGCTATCGGCAGCGCCTTCGGCCGCATCATTATCCCAGGAAACGGTCACGCCTTCGGCTTTGACCGGCGCCAGCGTTACGGCGGCCCGCAGCTTGTACATGGTCAGCCGCTTCGTCAGCGCCTCGAACTGCTCGCGATCGGTCTCGATGACGAAATCCGCACCGTCCCGCCAGATCATGAAATCGAAGAGAATCTTGCCCTGCGGCGTCAGCAGCGCGCCGGGACGCGCCTCGTCCGGCGCCATCGAGACGATGTCGGTGGTGATGAGGTTCTGCAGGAAGGACTCGGCGTCCGCGCCACCGATCCTGAGAAGGGTGCGGTGCGGGAGAAAGACGGAGGGCATGGCGAAACCTGTCGCGTTCGTTTGTCGCTCAGAGTTAAGGCTTCCGCGCCGCCGCTGCAAGCGGCGGGCAGGATGCCGCGATCAATCGCCGGCGGTGAAGAACTTCCACTTGCCGTCCGGCGCGATGCCGAGGCGATAGAAATTGTAGCCGCCGAATTCCTGCATGTCGGACAGATCGCCGGCGGTGACGATGCGCAACAGCTCGACGCGCTCCGGCGGCGTCAGTGCCTTCAGGTCCTTTTCGGCGAAATAGGGCCAGACGTAAGCCTCATCCGCAGTGCCGGCGCCGACATGCACGAAACCGGTCGAGATGACGTCGAGGATGATCGCCAGGATCTCGTCGCCATCAGAATCGCCGGACAGATCCTTCAGCGTGCCGATCGGATCGTCGGTCGGCTGGCCGACGCTGACCTGCGTCTGCTGAGCGCCGGTGCCCATCAGAGGGCGGAGACGCTCGAGATCGCCCGATGCCGCGGCTTCGACGATCTGCTCGCGCATCTTGCGCACGGGTTCCGGAACCTTGGTGATGTCGTAGATCACATCGACGGGCTTGGCGCTGTCGGATGCGCCGGGCGTCTTGTCGGTGCCCTGCGCCGCATGATCCTTGTTCACCAGCGGATCAGGCATCGGCACGCCCGGCGTCGTGGCCGCAGGCGGGGTCTCAGTCTGCTGGGTGTTCATCTGGTCGGTTGCCTGCGGATCGGGCTGTCCGGGTGCCTTGTGCAGCTCGGAAAGCGCCAAGGCCGCGGGAGCCGCGAAAATGCCGGCGCCAGCGCATAGAGCAACGAGAAGCGGCGCGATCAGCCGCCGCGGGGCCTTGTCCTTACCGGTGTGCATCCGACTCTCTAATTTTACTGCAGTCTGCGGTTCGGAGAGAACTCGCCGGCAAGCATACGCTCGCGCAGCGAATCGAGCAGGGATTCCGCGCTGTTTTCGCCATGCAGGCGGATGGTCTCGCGAAGCGCGTGAATGATGGCGGTGTCGGCGATGATCTCAGGCTCGATACCATCCGCCATGCCGTCAGCCCAGGCTTCGTTGTGGTACTCCAAAGCCGCCTGCATCTTTTCGTGGACGATCATGTCGTCGATGTCGTTGAGGCTCGGTTCCATTTTCTTTTCCTCGAACTGCATGCCTTACTGCCTGGTTAACAACTCTATCAGCCTTTTCCCAAAACGACACGCGCGGGAGTGAAAACAGGTTAATTAAACGTCAATTTCCAAACCGCGAGGTAATTTCTGTGGCAAGTGTTGCACCTTCGTTACGGTAACGCTCTTCTGCCACGATCGCCGATGCGGTGCAATCGGTATAGACGGAGGCGAAGGCGCGGTATCCACGGTTGAAGGCAGCGGTCAGTTTCTCCTTGCGCTGCGGCTCATCTTTCGCTTCAGAATCAAGCAGTTGCTGCATGCTGACACGCCACTCGTCGCCACCTGGCGCCTTGCAAAGCGTGCGCAGGTAATGGACCGAACCGATCACCTCCGCAAACCGCAAAAGCTTGTCGTCGTAAGGCACTGCCGCCGGTGGGGGCGGGGGTGGTTCGGGTGCCGCAGGTGCCGCCGCATTCTTGCCCTGTGCCCAGACGGGCGCGCTCATCGCTGCACCGGCGCACAAGAACAGGGACAAGACAACGCGTCGTACGGGAATCATGTGAACAGTTGATACGCAAGCCGTGTCGGGAACAAGGCGCATGGCCGAGTTTCCACGCCGTTATTGTCCGCGCGCCAGCCGCTCGGCGCATTCGAGAACGGATTGCGGCACCGGCATCCGGCGTATCTCCTCGACGGTGTACCAGCCGAGATCGGCGGCATCGTCGGCAGCCTCTGCAACCGCATCGGCATCGGCCTCGACGGTGAAGACCGACAGGAAGAAATGGCTGGTGACGCTGCCATCAGGCGCATGGGTCTTCAGATCGTAGACCGAGAAGAGCTCAGGGTTTCGCGCCGCAATGCCGGTCTCCTCCTGGAATTCCCGCAGCGCTGTCTCGTCAGGAGTCTCGCCCTCTTCGGCCCGCCCGCCCGGAAAGGCATACATGTCGGCGGATGGCGGATTGCGGCGCAGCACCAGCAGATATTTGCCGTCGCGTTCGAGGATGGCTGATGATGCTGCCTTGGCCGTCGAAGTCATTTCTGCCGTTTCCGTGGCTCTATCGGTTGCGATTTGCGGGGCGATCGCCGAGCGTATCGATGAAACTGACTAACGCAGCATCGATTCGAAGAGAAGCCCGCTGACCTATCTGATCTATGCCTTTGCCGCCCTCTTCGAGATTGCCGGCTGCTTCGCCTTCTGGGCCTGGCTCAGGATGGGCAAGTCCGTCTGGTGGCTGGCGCCGGGGATGGTGTCGCTGGCGCTCTTCGCCTGGCTCCTGACCTTCGTGCCGAGCGAGGCTACGGGGCGCATCTTCGCCGCTTACGGCGGCATCTATATTGTCGCCTCGCTCCTGTGGCTCTGGCTCGTCGAAAACCGCGTTCCCGACAGGTGGGATATCGGCGGCGCTGCCGTCTGTATCGCAGGCACGGCAATCATCCTCTTCGCGCCGAGAAGCTAGCGCCCTTGACCGTCATGAAAGACGGTGCAAAGACAATTGCATGTGCGGACGCTACGCCCTGACGATATCTCCGGAAGAGCTGCAGGATCTGCTCGGGCTTTTCGAGCTCGAGGACTTTCCGGCGCGCTACAATATTGCGCCCACACAGCCGATCCTCGTCGTCGTCTCCGATGAGACCCCGGAGAAGGGCAGCAACCGTCCGGATCGCCGCGCCGTCTTGGTGCGCTGGGGCTTTACGCCCTCCTGGGTCAAGAACCCCAAGGAATTTCCGCTGCTGATCAATGCGCGGGCCGAAACGGCGATCGGCAAGGCGTCCTTCCGCGCCGCCATGCGCCACCGCCGCGTCCTGATCCCGGCGAGCGGCTTCTACGAATGGCACCGCCCGTCGAAGGAAAGCGGCGAGAAATCGCAGGCTTACTGGATCAAGCCCAAGCATGGCGGCATCGTCGCCTTTGCCGGGCTGATGGAGACGTGGTCGTCGGCCGACGGCTCCGAGGTCGATACCGGAGCGATCCTGACGACCGCTGCCAATGCCGCGATCGCCCCGATCCACGATCGCATGCCCGTCGTCATCAAGCCTGAGGATTATAGCCGCTGGCTCGACTGCAAGACGCAGGAGCCGCGCGAGGTTGCCGACCTGATGAAGCCGGTCGAGGAGGACTTCTTCGAAGCCATCCCCGTTTCCGACAAGGTCAACAAGGTGGCGAACATGGGCGCCGATCTGCAGACGCCCGTCGTTCCAGACAAGCCCCCGAAGGCACCTGCCAGGAAGCCCGGCGACGGGCAGCTCAGCTTCTTCTGATTTCCAATCTTCTCATTCCCGGACCATTTGCATGATCTCGATTTCGGCTGCCCTTTCGGGCTTCTTTCTCGGCGCATCGCTGATTATCGCCATCGGCGCGCAGAATGCCTTCATTCTCCGCCAGGGCCTGCTGCGCTCGCATGTCTTCATTCTCTGCCTGATCTGCGCGCTGTCGGATGCGCTGCTGATCGCCGCCGGCGTCGGCGGTCTGGGCACGCTGGTATCGCAGTCTCCGGTGCTGATTTCGGTGGTGACGCTTGGCGGCGCCGTCTTCCTCGGCTCCTACGCCTTCATGGCCTTCCGCCGCGCGCTGCATCCGGGCGCCATGCAGGCCGGGGCGCCGCAGGCGCTGGGGCTCAAGGCCGCCGTCGCCACGTGCCTTGCCTTCACCTTCCTCAATCCGCATGTCTATCTGGATACGGTGGTGCTGCTCGGCAGCCTGTCTGCTGCCTATCAGGGCGCAGACCGTCTCGCTTACGGCATCGGTGCCGCCGTCGCGTCATTCGTCTGGTTTTTCGGGCTGGGATATGGAGCGCGGCTGCTTCAGCCGGTCTTTGCCAAACCCGCCGCCTGGCGGGTTCTCGACGTCATCATCGGTGTCGTCATGAGCCTGCTGGCGATCAGCCTGCTCATCCGTTTCTTCACGGCTGCTTAGGCAGGCTTCTTGATGAGGGCAGGCTTCTTCACCATCAGCGCTGCTGCCAGAACGGCCTTCAGGCCGAGCGGGCGGTAGTGGGTGCTGAGGTCATGCTTGGCCGGCTGTTCCGTTGAGCCAGTCTTCTTCGCGGTCACGATACTCTCCTTACGTGTTCCCTGGTGGTGTTCTGATTTGCTCTTTTGTCGCGAAAAACGACAAAAGAGAGGCATGGCCTATCAGGAAGTGTGTAAGGAAAAAATGTTGCGCGAGGCTTGATGCAAAAAGCGCGCATGAGTAGCGCGCTAATGAAATCAGATGTGGCGGCCCATATCGTCTTCGCCGACGCCCGGTTCTTCTATTGTCAGCGTGCCGTATTTCTTCTTCCAGCGCCGGGCGCCGAAGGGCAGCGATAGCAGGTAGATGACCACGGTGAAGACCATGATCTCCCAAGTGTAGCTCATCAACAGCGCGACATAGAGCACGACGCCGAGCATTAGTGGCAGGACGAGGTCCCGGCGCAGCCGGCTGCCCTCCTGCTTGCCCGACCAGACCGGCAGGCGGCTGATCAGGAAGAAGGCGATGAGCACGGTATAGGCAGCGGAAATATAGGCGAAGACTCGATCCGTCTCGACGCCAAGAAAGCCGAGATAGACGGGCGCCAGCACCAGCATGGCGCCGGCAGGCGCCGGCACGCCGACGAAATATTCCGACTGCCAGGGTGCCCGGTTCTCGCGTTCCGACATGACGTTGAAGCGGGCGAGGCGCAGGCCGGCGGCGATCGCATAGATCAGCGCCGCGATCCAGCCGATCGAGCGGGCCTGGTCGAGCGCATAGACATAGACGACGAGGGCAGGGGCCACGCCGAAATTGACGATGTCGGCGAGCGAATCCATCTGCGCGCCGAATTTCGACGTCGCCTTCATCAGCCGGGCGATACGGCCGTCGATGCCGTCGAGAAAGGCGGCGAGCAGCACCATCATCACCGCAAGCTCGTAGCGGCCCTCGAAGGCGAGCCGGATGCCGGTCAGGCCGGCGCAGATGGCGAGAATGGTGATGAGATTGGGAACGACCAGCCGGAGCGGGATTTCACGCAGTCTCGGACCACGCGCCGAATCGTTCGGTCCGTTGGGTTCGAAAGGCGGAAAAGGTGTCTCCATCTGGCGCTCCTGATCTTAGCTGCGGCGGCTGACGACCGGACCCTTGGGAGAGGCGAATTCGGCAAGCACCGTCTCGCCGGCAATCGCCGTCTGGCCGAGCGCGACGCGCGGCGCGGCACCTGCAGGCAGGAAGACATCGAGGCGCGAACCGAAGCGGATCAGGCCGAAGCGCTCACCGGCATCGAGCGGCTCGTTGGTGTTTGCCCAGCAGAGAATTCGGCGGGCAACGAGACCGGCAATCTGCACGACGCCGATATTGCCATGCGTGGTTTCGATGACGAGGCCGTTACGCTCGTTGTCTTCGCTCGCCTTGTCGAGCTCGGCATTCACGAAGCTGCCGGAGCGGTAGTTGATGCTGACGATGCGGCCGCGCACCGGCGAGCGGTTCACATGGCAGTTGAAGACGTTCATGAACACCGAGATGCGCAGCATCGGCTCGGTGCCGAGATTGAGCTCGGAAGGCGGCGTCACCATCTGGATCGACGACACCTTGCCGTCGGCCGGAGAGATGACGAGGTCGTCGTCCTGCGGCGTCATGCGCTCCGGATCGCGGAAGAAATACGCGCACCACAGCGTCAGGATCAGGCCGATCCAGAACAGCGGCTTGAACAGCCAGCCGAGGATCAGCGAGGCGACGAAGAAGGCGGCGACGAAAGGATAGCCTTCCTTATGGACCGGTACGATGGTGTTTCGAACGGTATCAAGCAGGCTCATCTGTGCCGGTCTCCTCGGTTTTTTCGTTACCGCTGGTTATCGAAAAAGTCCCGCCGGGGCAATGGCGCGAGGCTTCTGGTCGTGCTCGTGACGAGGTTCTAAACAGCAAAACGGCGAATTCGCCGTTTGGTTCAGTCTCTTACGTCGCCGGAGCAAGCCGCGTGACGACGCCCATGTCGTCGCTCTCGCGCACCTGCTTCAGATGTTCTTCGGCCTGCGTTGCCTCGCGCTGGCGGTTCCACATCGAGGCATAGAGGCCGTTCTCGGCAAGCAGGGCCGCATGCGTGCCGCGCTCGGCGATCTCGCCGCTCTTGAGCACGATGATCTCGTCGGCGCCAATGACGGTCGACAGGCGATGGGCGATCACCAGCGTCGTACGGTTCTTCGAGACGGCATCGAGAGCGGCCTGGATTTCGCCTTCGGTCGTGGTGTCGAGTGCCGATGTGGCCTCGTCGAGGATCAGGATCGGCGGCGCCTTCAGGATCGTACGGGCGATCGCCACGCGCTGCTTCTCACCGCCCGAGAGCTTCAACCCGCGCTCGCCGACCTTTGTCTCGAAACCTTCCGGCAGCAGCTCGATGAAATGGGCGATCTGGGCGATCTCGGCAGCAGTCTTCACCTCCGCCTCGCTGGCCGACGGGCGGCCGTAGCGGATGTTGTAGGCGACGGTATCGTTGAAGAGCACGGTATCCTGCGGGACCATGCCGATCGCGGTGCGCAGGCTGTTCTGCGTCAGTCCGCGGATATCCTGGCCATCGACGGTGATGGCGCCGCTCTGGATATCGTAGAAGCGGTAGAGCAGCCGCGACAGCGTTGACTTACCAGCACCCGAGGGGCCGACGACCGCGACCGTCTTGCCGGCGGGCACATCGAAGGAAATGCCCTTCAGGATCGGCCGGGCCGGATCGTAGGAGAAATGCACGTCCCTGAAGCTGATAGCGCCCTGACCGATCGCCAGCGGCTTGGCGTCGGGTGCGTCGGTGACCTCAGGCTTCACTTCCAGAAGATCGAACATCTGCTCGATATCGGTCAGGCCCTGGCGGATTTCGCGATAGACGAAACCGATGAAATTCAGCGGCACGGCAAGCTGCAACAGCATGGAATTGACGAAGACGAAATCGCCGACCGTCTGTTCGCCGCGCTGGACGGCAAGGCCGGAGAGAACCAGCATGATCGTCGTGCCGATGCCGAAGATCACGCCCTGGCCGAAGTTCAGCCATCCCAAGGAGGTCCAGACGTCGGTGGCGGCTTTCTCGTAGCTCGCCATGGACTTGTCGAAGCGCTTGGCCTCCATCTCCTCGTTGCCGAAATATTTGACGGTTTCGAAATTGAGGAGGGAATCGATCGCCTTGGTGTTGGCGTCGGTATCGCTGTCGTTCATCGAGCGGCGGATGGCGATGCGCCAGTCGCTGGCGCGGATCGTGAACCAGATATAGGCCCAGACAGTGAAGGCGGTGACCGCGAGATAGGAGAAGCCGTAGCCCCACCAGAAGATGAAGGCGGTCAGGAAGAATTCGATGACCGTCGGTACCGAGTTCAGGATCGTGAAGCGGACGATCGTCTCGATCCCCTTGGTGCCGCGCTCGATGATGCGCGACAGGCCGCCGGTCTTGCGCTCCAGATGGAAGCGCAGCGACAGCTCGTGCATGTGCACGAAGGTCTTGTAGGCGAGCTTGCGCACGGCATATTGGCCGACGCTGGCAAACAGCGCGTCGCGCAGCTGGTTGAGCGCCAGCTGAATCAGTCGGGTCAGGTTATAGGCGATGATCAGCGCGATCGCGCCGACGAGAAAGGGCGGCAGGCTGGTCGAGAGATCGGCCTTGCCGTTCAGCGCATCGGTCGACCACTTGAAGAAGTAGGGGACGAGCAGCAGCACGAATTTCGAGACGAGCAGGTAGACCGAGGCCCAGACGACGCGCATCTTGAGGTCTGGCCGTTCGTCCGGCCACATATAGGGCCAGAGATTGAACAGCGTGCGCATCAGGTTGGAATCAGAGACCGTCTTGTTTGCCATGTCTATCTCCAAGCCCGGGGGCAGGGCTTTGACCATTATCGATAGCGGCAAATTGCAAAAGGCGGATCGGCCCGTTTGGGGCTACCGCCGGACAGTCTCGCCGTTTCCCGCCACATAGGATTTGCCGGGCCCGAATGCAACGGCAAACCGCCAAAGCAAAAGGCCGGGCGAGAGGTTCGCCCGGCCTTTTCATGGTTATGACATGAAGCCTAGAGGTGCTCGCCGGCCTTCAGCTTGCGGTGCAGCTCTTCCGAGTTCGGCAGCGCGTCCTTCGGAAGGCCGAAGATCTGGCCCGGCAGAATGCGGTCCGGGTTTTTGATCTCGTCTTCGTTGGCCATGTAGATCGTCGTGTAGCGGACACCGGCGCCGTAGACGCGGCGCGAAATCTGCCACAGCGTATCGCCGCGGCGGATGATGACGGCATTGTTGTTTTCCGTCAGCGGCGCCTGCTCGATGGTCTTCGGTTCGCTGCTGTTGCTCGATGCCACTTCGTTGGTCGCAGGTGCAGGTGCAGCCGGAGCGGCCGGTGCCTCGGGCGCTGGAGCGGTCGTCAGTGCGTCGATCATCGACGCGAGCTTGTCGATACCGGCGCCGACGGACTTCGCATCCCGCGGCAGTGCCTGCAGCGCCGAAAGCGCACCGGCAGCCGATTGCGACGAATTCATCGCCGTCTCCTTGAACTCGGCGCGGGCATCCACCGACGGGCGGAATTCCGAGATCGAGCGAAGCGCGAATTCGGTTGCCGAACGGGCGGCGGCAAGCTGCTCGTTGCCCGGAAGCTGGCCGTTGACGAACAGGCCCTTCAGCAGCGCGAAAGCCTTGCCGGCATCCATCTTCAGCTTGGCGAGTTCGCCTTCTTCGAGCGGCACCATGGACGGCGTTGCCGCGGCCGCCGGTGTTGCACTCGGCGCCGAGGTCTGCGCCGCGACCGTAACCTGATCGCCTTCCGGACGGTTGAAGTTGACGGCGGCGCGCACGAGTACCTTGCCGGCGCCGTCGACGACATCGACGCGGATCTTGTGATCGCCGACCGCCAGATCCATGGCGCCGTCGATGACGAAATGTCCGTCGCCACCGGCCTTTGCCTTGCCGATCAGCTTGTCGTCGGCATAGGCGAGCACGTTGGCATTGGCCTTGGCCGTACCGGCGACGAAAATCTTGTTGCCTTCGATTTCGACGGCATTGACCATGACCTCAGCCGGAGCCGCAGGAGCGGCCGGTGCCGTGTTGGCGATATCGGTCGAGGCCGACGGCATGGCGGGCGCCACAGTGTTTGCGGACGGCGTTGCCGCAGCGGTCTGCTGCTCGGCCTTCGGCGCGGTGATGATACGGCTTGCTTCGCCCGGCTTGGAGACCATGGCGAGAAGCTCGGCACCGCTGCCGTCCTTCGGCACCGAAACCGTCGCGACTTCTTCCGAGGTCTGAACCTTGCCGTCCTTGCCGGTGACCTTCAGCACCAGCTGGTGATCGCCGGGGCCGAGCGGATTGTCGAGCACCGCCGCAAAGTCGCCGGAGGGGCCGACATCGGTCGTGGTGACGACCTTGTCGCCGTCGACGACTTCGAGCTTGCCGTTCGGCTCGGCGGAGCCTGCAATGACGGTGGAGCCATCGGGCTCGACGCGCAGGACGTCGAAGGCCGGAAGCTTCGGACCGGCATTTGCCTGGTCGGCGGCGGGCGCCGTTGCGGCCGGAGCGTTGGCATCGGCTGCAGCCGGCGGCTGGGCCGTCGTGTCAGCCTGCGGCTGGGGAGCCGTGCCGGGCTGAGCTGCCGGTGCGCCGGTCAGTTCGGATTCCGCCTTCAGGAGGGCTGCCAGCGCATCGGCGGCATTTTCGGGGAGTGCCTGGATGGTGGCGAGCGCCTTCGATGCGCCGTCCTTGGCCTTGGTAATGATGGCTGATGTCGCCGGGTCGATGCCTTCAGGCGCCGCGAAATCGGCAATCGCCTGCAGCGCGCCGGCCGCCTTGGTCTTGGCAGCAGCGAGTGCATCGGCAGCCGGGGTCTTGCCGTCGGCAAACAGCGCCTTAAGTTCGGTAAGAGACTGTCCGGCATCAGCCGTCAGGCGGCCGACCTTCTCTGTGGTGGCGGCAGCATCGGCAACGGCGTTACGGGCGGTCTTGCCTGCTTCTTCGACCGTATTCTTGACTTCGTTGCTCGCCTGGTTGATCGCATCGCCGACTTTGGACGCGTCTCCGCCGATCCGGGGCATGATCACGAAGACCATAAGAAGGATTGCAATTGCAAGCACTGCAAGGGCCAGCAAGCCGGCACGGTTTCTCATCATTCATTCTCCCCAGGCGGCAAATGTGCCGTAGTATCAGAAATTGCTAGCGATTCCCTTTGCTTTTCACAAGCATCCAACGCGTTCACCTACGCTTAAGACGTAGGTTTTGCCTCATTTTTCTTGACTGCCCAGCCCCGGAATAGTTGTTAGGCTACATGACTGATCAACCACACTCGATAAAATCCATCTGCGTCTACTGCGGCTCCAGGCCGGGGCGCGACGCTGCATACATGACTGCCGGCCGCACGCTCGGCAAGGAAATTGCCGAATATGGGTTAAGGCTCATCTACGGCGGCGGCACGAAAGGCATCATGGGGGCGGTTGCCAGCGGTGTGCTTTCGGCGGGCGGCCAGGTCACGGGCATCATCCCGGAATTCCTGATCGACATGGAAGCGACGCGTCACTCGCTCGGCCAGCTCAACGAACTGATTGTAACGCCTGATATGCATGCGCGCAAACACATGATGTTCGAGCGTTCGGATGCCTTCGTGGCGCTGCCGGGCGGCATCGGCACGCTGGAGGAGATCGTCGAGATCATGACCTGGGCACAGCTCGCCCGTCACGAAAAGCCGATGGTCTTCGCCAATATCAACGGCTTCTGGGATCCGATGATGGAGCTGATGAAGCATATGACGGACGAAGGCTTCATCCACACCGCCCACCGCGTCCAGCCGCTCGTCATCGACGACGTCTCCGGCATCATTCCGGCGATCATGGCGCAGGCGGCCGAAATCGCCGCCGATCGCGGCGGCGAGGACGACGTTCTCTCCAAGATGTAAGGGGCGGGCGCTCTAGCGCCCGCGCGTCGCCTTCAGCATCGACAGCGTGTAGAGCACCAGACCTGCCCAGATGAGCGGGAAGGCGATCATGCGCGCCGTGCCGAGCGGCTCGTGGAAGGCGAAGATGGCGATCAGGAAGATCATCGTCGGCGCGATATACTGCATGATGCCAATGGTCGAGAGCTTCAGCAGCTTGGCGCCATTGGCATAGATCATCAGCGGCAGGGCGGTGACAAGGCCGCAGCCGAGGAGGAGGGCGGTATCACCGAGGCCGGTCTCCACGAAGTGGCCTTCGCCGGTGACGAATTCCAGGTAGAGAATATAGAGGATCGCGGGAATGCCGAGGATCAGCACTTCGAGCAGGAAGCCCTGATTGGGGCCGAGTGGCAGGGTCTTGCGGAAGAAGGCGTAGAAGGCCCAGCTGAAGGCGAGCGTCAGCGCGATCCACGGCATGCCGCCGCCATCGACGATCAGCACCACGACAGCCATCGCAGCCAGCCCGATCGCCGCGATCTGCATCGGCCGCAGCTTCTCTTTCAAGAGCACCGAGCCCATGAAGATGCTGATCAGCGGGTTGATGAAATAGCCGATCGCCGCATCCAGCGAGTGCCCGGCGCCGATCGCCCAGACATAGGTGCCCCAGTTGACGGTGATCAGCGCCGCCGTCAGCGTCGCCATGGCGATCATCCGCGGCGAGCGCAGCGCATCGCGGATCTCCTGGGTGCGGCCGAGGACCAGAAGCACCAGGCCGGCGACCGGGATCGACCAGAGAATGCGGTGGGCGATCACCTCCGCCGCGGGAATATGCGCCAGCGCCTTCATGTAGATCGGCAGGAAGCCCCAGAGCAAATAGGCAGTCAGCGCGAAGGCAAATCCTCGCGGACTGTCCTCGTTCTTGATAACAGGCGCGGTTGCATCGACGGACATGGGGGCGTTTCCATATTTTATGTTTATGGAACCCGCTCTAGCCTAACGCATGTGAATAGGCCAATTCATTTCCGTGAATGGATGTGAAGGACTTTTGATCTACCAGACTTGCAATACCGCATTGGATCACTCCGCCGCGATCTTGCCCGCCAGCTGCCGGTTCTTCATCAGTTTGTAGATCACCGAATCCATCAGCGCCTGGAATGAGGCATCGATGATGTTGTCGGAGACCCCGACCGTCCACCAGCGCACGCCGCTGGAATCGATCGATTCGATCAGGACGCGGGTGATGGCCTCGGTGCCGCCGTTGAGGATACGCACCTTGAAGTCGGCAAGCACGAGGTCGTCGATCTCGTGCTGGTATTTGCCGAAATCCTTGCGCAGCGCCAGGTCGAGTGCATTGACCGGGCCTTCGGCCTCGGCGACCGACATCAGCGTCTGGCCGTCGATGGTGATCTTCACCACCGCTTCGGAAACCACCTTCACGCGGCCGAGGCTGTCGAACCGGCGCTCGATCATCACGCGGAAACCGTCGATGCCGAAGAATTCCGGGATGGTGCCGAGCGTGCGGCGGGCGAGCAGCTCGAAGCTGGCATCGGCGCCCTCATAGGCATAGCCGGTCGCCTCGCGCTCCTTGACGATGGAGATCAGCAGGTCGAGCTTCGGATCGTCCTTGCCGACCTCGATGCCGCGCCGCTTCAGGGCATTGATGAAATTCGCCTTGCCGCCCTGGTCGGAGACCATGATCTTGCGGAAATTGCCGACACTTTCGGGCTTCACATGCTCGTAGGTGCGCGGATCCTTGAGCAGCGCCGAGGCGTGGATGCCGGCCTTGGTCGCGAAAGCCGAAGCGCCGACATAGGGCATCTGGTGATCGGGCGAGCGGTTGAGCAGCTCGTCGAAGGCGTGCGACAGGCGCGTCAGGTTCAGCAGCCGCTCCTCGTCGATCGCCGTCTCGAAGCGGGTCGCATAGGTGTCCTTCAGCGCCAGCGTCGGGATCAGCGTCACCAGATTGGCATTGCCGCAGCGCTCTCCGATGCCGTTCAGCGTGCCCTGGATCTGCCGCACGCCGGCCTCGACGGCGGCGAGCGAATTGGCAACCGCCTGGCCGGTATCGTTGTGGGCATGGATCCCGAGACAGTCGCCGGGAACGCCGGCTGAAATCAGCGCCTCGACAATGGCGCGGATTTCCGGCGGCTGCGTGCCGCCATTGGTGTCGCAGAGCACCACCCAGCGCGCACCGGCATCATAGGCGGCCTTGGCGCAGGCGGTGGCATATTCCGGATTGGCCTTGTAGCCGTCGAAGAAATGCTCGCAATCGACCATCGCCTCCTTGCCGGCGGATACCGCGGCCTTGACGCTTTCGGAGATGGATTCGAGATTTTCCTCGTTGGTGCAGCCGAGCGCCACCTTCACATGGTAATCCCAGCTCTTGGCGACGAAACAGATCGCATCGCTCTCGGCCTGCAGGAGCGTTGCGAGGCCCGGATCGTTGGAGGTCGAGATCCCCGGCCGCTTGGTCATGCCGAAGGCGACGAAGCGGGCGTCCTTGGTGCGCTTCTCGCTGAAGAAGGCGGTATCGGTCGGGTTGGCGCCGGGATAGCCGCCCTCGACATAATCGAGACCGAAATCATCCAGCATCGCCGCAATCGCAATCTTGTCCTCGACCGAAAAGTCGATCCCGGGCGTCTGCTGCCCGTCCCGGAGCGTCGTGTCGAACAGGTAGATGCGTTCTCTCATTGTCGTTCCTCCCGGCTGAGCGGGTGTTGTGTGTCTTTCACCCGCCCTCGTGGTTCGAGACGGCCCTTGCGGGCCTCCTTACCATGAGGGCTGATCCTTGTGCCCTGCGGCACGCATCACTGGTCGTGCCCCGGTCGTCTTCAAGCTCATGGGCCTCGTGGTTCGAGACGGCCCTGCGGGCCTCCTCACCATGAGGGTTGATCGTTGTGCCTCGCCGCACTCGTTGCCGTCGGCGCCTTTGTGTCGGGCTAAACGCCCGCTCCATCCTCATCCTGAGGTGCCCGAAGGGCCTCGAAGGACGAGGATGGCCACCTCAGGCCTTCCCCGCAAACCTGTCAGTCGCCCGGATCAGCTGATCCAGTATCCCCGGCTCCGAAAACGCATGCCCCGCGCCCTCGATCAGATGAAACTCCGCCTTCGGCCAGGCCTTGTGCAGCTGCCAGGCGTATTTGGCGGGGCAGGGCATGTCGTGGCGGCCGTGGACGATGACGCCGGGGATGTCCTTCAGCTTGTGCGCGTCGCGCAGCAGCTGTCCCTCGTCCATCCAGCCGGCATTGACGAAGAAGTGGTTCTCGATGCGGGCGAAGGCATAGGCGAACTCGGCCTCCTCGAACTTGCCGCTAGTTGATTTCTCCGGTAGCAGCGTGATCGTCTCGCCTTCCCAGATGCTCCAGGCGTGTGCGGCCTCGAGCGCCACGGCGCGGTCGGCGCCTGTGAGACGCCGGTTATAGGCCTGCATCATCTCATGGCGCTCTTCCGGCGGGATGGGGGCAATGAAGCGCTCCCACTTGTCGGGGAACATCTCGGAGACGCCGAACTGATAGTACCAGTCGAGTTCGGCCTTGGTCAGCGTATAGATGCCGCGCACGATGAGTTCGGAAACCCGCTCCGGGTGCTTTTCGGCATAGGCGAGCGCCAGCGTCGAGCCCCAGGAGCCGCCGAAGACCTGCCACTTGTCGACGCCCGCCATTTCGCGCAGCCGCTCGATATCGGCGACCAGATCCCAGGTCGTGTTGGCGTCGAGGTTCGCATGCGGCGTGGACTTGCCGCAGCCGCGCTGGTCGAACAGCATGACGTCGTAGAGCTTGGGGTTAAAGAGCCGGCGATGGACTGGCGAGAAGCCGCCGCCCGGACCGCCATGCAGGAAGACTGCCGGTTTGGCGCCCGGCGTGCCCGAGCGCTCCCAATAAATCCTGTGGCCGTCGCCGACATCGAGATGGCCGGAGGCATAGGCCTCGATTTCGGGATAGAGCGTGCGCAACACTTCGGTCATGCCTTGAAGCCTTTCGCGGGCCATGTTTCTGTATCGTGATCGGGATGCTGGAAGGAGATGATCGCTTCCTGGCGCGAATAGAAATCCGGGTCGGTATGGACAGGCGCGTCGAAGATCGTCTCGACCCAGGGCAGGCGGGCCTCGTGGTTCACCTGGATCTGCGGCTGCAGGTCGCTGCGCTCGTCGAAGGTGCCGATCGCCAGCTCCAGTCCACCCGGATGGCGATAGGTCATCGGCGTGCCGCAATTGCTGCAAAAGCCGCGGTCGATATTGATCGACGACTGGAAATAGCTGAGCTCGCCGCGCGTCCATTCCAGGCCGTCTTCAGGGGCCGTCACCAGCGCCGAGAAGAAGCCGCCGAACTGTTTCTGGCACATCCGGCAATGGCAGATCGACGGGCGGCCGATCTTTCCGGAGATGCGGAAGCGGATCGCGCCGCACTGGCAGCCGCCTGTTCGAATGGGTTCACTCATCTGCTGCTCCATGGGGCCACTGGCTGGTATCGTGATCGGGATGCTGGTGATTGCTGGAGGCGATCGCGTCTTCGCGCTCGCTGCTCTCGGGTTCCGGCTCGACGGTCAGGGCGTCGAGATCATGGAACCAGCGCATGCGGGTGCTCATGTTCGACTGCGCCACCGGCTTGACGGATTGCGGATCGTCAAGCGAACCCAGCGTGACATTGATGAAATCGGCTTCCGGAATATCGTAGAAGAGCGGCGTGCCGCATTCGGCGCAGAAGCCCCGGCGCACGAGATCGGAAGAGCTGAACCACTTCGGTTCACCGCGCGTCAGCGCAAAATCGGCGCGAAGCACGCCCGCGAGCGGCAGGAAATAGTTGCCCGCCGCCTTCTGGCACATGCGGCAATGGCAGAGATGCGGATAGCCGAGCTCGCCCTTGGCCCGGTAACGCACCGCGCCGCACTGGCAGCCGCCGCTTCTATCCGCGCTGGCGCTCACGCCTTGTCCTCCGGCGGCCATACCGCGGTGTCGTGATCGGGGTGCTGGTAGGAAACGATGTCGTTGATGAACTCGGCCGCCTCGGCGTCATCTTCGGTGCGGATGCCCGGCAGCGCATGCAGCCGGTCGGTGAACGGCAGCTTCGCCTCGATGCCATATTGGATGGTCGGCGGCAGGGCCGCGGGATCGTCGAAGGCGCCCGCCGCAATCGCCAGCCCATCCGGCGCCTCATAGGTCAGCGGAGTCCCGCAATCGCCGCAGAAGCCGCGGAACGCGAAGTTCGAGGACTTGAAGCGCTTGCGCTCACCCCGCGTCCAGGTGAGATCGGCGCCGCGGACGGACACCAGCGGCGCATAATATCCGCCAGACGCCTTCTGGCACATCCGGCAATGACAGATCGACGAATGCGCCAGCTCGCCCTCCACCCGGAAGCGAACGGCACCGCACTGGCATCCGCCGGTGTAGATCGTGCTCATGCGTAACCCTCTCCGATGACGGTGACGATGTGCAGGCAGACATTGTCGATATCGCCGAGGACGTCGCCGTTCCAGAAGCGCAGGACGGTCCAGCCGTCTGCCTCAAGGCGGCGCGTTCTAACGGCGTCATAGGCGGCATCGTCAGGATTCGCGTGCTGCGAGCCATCGATTTCGACGATCAGCCTGTGTTCCGGGCAGGCGAAGTCGACGATATATCCGGCAATCGGCTGCTGTCTGCGGAAGCTCAGTCCCATCAGCCGGTGCGCGCGAAGTTCGTTCCAGAGCTTCAGCTCGGCGTCGGTCATTGCCTTGCGCATGCGCTTGGCATTGGCGCGCCGCTGCGGCGGGACGAGGGCATGTGGCATCGCATGCTCCTTGGCGGCGGTTGTGGGTGGGGCGGCGGCCGTGACACCCCCCTCTGCCCTGCCGGGCATCTCCCCCACAAGGGGGGAGATTGGATAGTAGCGATGCTGGCGCCACAATCCAAGCGCGAGTTTGCCGCGGGCGGTTGCCGTACGCCGATGGCCGGGCAGTGCAGGCGCGTCTAGCCAATCTCCCCACTTGTGGGGGAGATGCCCGGCAGGGCAGAGGGGGGTAGACACGCCCGCGACGCCAACCATCTTATCGCTTCAACTCCCACGTCGTCACCCGCTCACCACTCGCCGCATCCTTGCCGTCCTTCAGCTGCACGCCTTCGGACAGCAGCTGATCGCGCAGCTTGTCCGCTTCGGCAAAGTTCTTCGCCTTCAGCAATTCAAGCCGCGCCGCAACGCGACGGTCGATGTCGAGCGCGACGGCTTCATCGACTTCCGTCTGTTCCGGCAGGACACCGAGCAGCGCAGCACTTGCCGCAAACGACGCCGTGTCACCGGACTGCGCCAGCGCATGCAGCGCCTGCACGGCGGCAACCGTGTTGAGGTCATCGGCAAGTGCCGCAAGCACACCCGCATCCGGCTCCGCATCGCCGGCTTCGGCTGCCGGCCACTTGGCGAGCAGGCGCTCGGCTTCCTCCAGCCGCTTGATCGAGAAATCGATCGGCTCGCGGTAATGCGTCATCAGCATGGCCAGGCGCAGGACTTCGCCCGGCCACGTCCGGCCACCGAACTTTTCGGTGTGCAACAACTCGTGGATGGTGACGAAATTGCCTTCGGACTTCGACATCTTGCGGCCTTCGACCTGCAGGAAGCCGTTATGCATCCAGACATTCGCCATCACTTCGGTGCCGTGGGCGCAGCGCGACTGGGCGATCTCGTTTTCATGGTGCGGGAAGATCAGGTCCAGCCCGCCGCCGTGAATGTCGAAGACCTCGCCGACATAGCGCTGGCTCATCGCCGAGCACTCGATATGCCAGCCCGGACGGCCGCGGCCCCAGGGGCTCTCCCAGCCGGGCTCGTTGTGCGACGACAGCTTCCAGAGCACGAAATCGCCGGGGTTCCTCTTGTGGGCATCGACGGCGATGCGGGCACCGGCCTGCTGTTCGTCGAGATTGCGCTTCGAGAGCTGGCCGTAATCGGCCATCGAGCGCGTGTCGAACAGCACTTCGCCGCTGGCGTTGTAGGCGTGCCCGTTGGCCAGCAGCTTTTCGATGATCTCGATCATCCCGGCGATGTTCTCGGTCGCTCGCGGCTGGTGCGTCGGCTCCAGGCAGCCGAGCGATCTGGCATCGTCGAGAAACTGCGTCTCGGTCTTCTCGGTGACGCGGCGGATCGCCTCGTTCAGCGGCAGCCCGGGGTAGTCGCGCAGCGCCCGGGCGTTGATCTTGTCGTCGACGTCGGTGATGTTGCGCGCATAGATGACCTTGTCGGCGCCATAGACATGGCGAAGCAGCCGGAACAGCACGTCGAAGACGATGACCGGGCGGGCATTGCCGATATGGGCGAAATCGTAGACGGTCGGGCCGCAGACATACATGCGGACATTGTCGCGATCGATCGGTTCGAAAGCCGTCTTTTCGCGTGTCAGCGTGTTGTATAGTTTGAGTTCAGCCGGGCCGGCCATGTCCTGTTCTCCCAATGCAATGATCCGAAACATACCGCCACCGGCGGGCCGGGGCGTTTCTCATCCTTGCGTATTTTGGAGACGAAAACGGCCAGGCCAGCGAGCGCGCTAGCGAATAATCTTCCGGCAGTTAATGCAGATAACCGTTTTCATGGCGCGTTTTATGGCGCGGGAACGGTCATCGGTCAAGTGGGGGGAGGCCCGATGCGGCAAAGCCACAGCAATCGATCCAGTGAATCGATTGCAGGGCCGAACGCCCGAAGCGCAAGCGAAGGGCCGGGGCGTCACGTCGCGGTATTTCCATGCTATCACCACCCCGAAACAGATGAGATAACCCCGTGCGCCGCGTCTTCCTCCTGCTCATCACCGCCATCATCCTGACGGCTGTCGCCTGCGGCGCCTATCTGGCATACGATCGGGCCATGACGCCTTTCTCTCCGCCATCCCTCGCAGATTACCCGATCCAGGGCATCGACATCAGCCATCACCAGGGCGATATCGACTGGGCGCGGCTGAAGGACCGGCCGAACATCCGCTTTGCCATCATGAAAGCGACGGAAGGCGGCGATCATCGCGACCGCAAATTCGCCGAAAACTGGCAGGCGGCAAAGCAGGCGGGTATCGTCCGCGGCGCCTATCACTTCTTCACCTTCTGCCGCCCCGGCGCCGAACAGGCCGACAACGTCATCGCCACCATTCCGGCCGATGCCGACGCCCTGCCGCTGGCGCTCGACCTCGAATTCACCGGCAATTGCGGCAAGGTGCCGACGCTGGAGGAACTCAGCGCCGAAATCGCGGCCTTCTACGCCCGGCTGAACGGCCGCTATCCCGGCCAGCCGGTCTTCTACATGAATGAGAGCTTCTTCAAGCAGTATTTCAAGGGCAACGAAACCCGCTTCCCGCCCCACACCCTCTGGATCCGCAGCATCGCCCACCGCCCGGATTGCCAAAATTGGTCGATCTGGCAATTCGACGACGACGGAAAGGTGGACGGCATCGAGGGCGCGGTCGATCTCAACGCGCTCTGCCCGGGCAGCGCGCTCGAGTCGTATTTCATGCGGCCGGTAAGTTAGCCTTCCGGCGCCGGATCGATGGCGCTGACCACGCGCGCCACGATCTCGCTCATCGTCGCCTCATCGAGCGTCTCGATATATTGGGCGGTCTTCTGCTGGATGCGGGCGGCAATGTCGAAGCTGCGGACCTGATTGCAGACCGCAACGCCCGTCGTGTCATGCCCTGATATCGCCACCGCCAGGCCGACATCACGGGTGAAGGCGCCGCCGCTGGTGATCGGTACGGTCATGCTGACGCCGAGAGCATTGATTTCGCGGGGCGTGATGACGACGAAACGATGCCGGTTCTTCATCTCGCGCCCGGCGACGGGGTTCGGATCGATCCAGTAGACGTCGCCGCGCTTCGGAACGTTGCTGCGGACCATGATCAGATTTCGCGGCCCACCGGATCGCCATCCTGCGCCTCGGTGACCTCGGCATTGAGCGCCCGGATTTCGTCGGCTCCCTGAAGCAATTCACTGAGCGAGTACCGCTTCTTCATGGGGCGTGTTGCCCGGCCGATCAATTCACCATTGGCGACATCGAGTGAAAGCTGATCGCCGACCTCGACCTGCATCATCTTCAGGACAGCAGGCGGTAATGTGACGATCGCGGCTCCGCCCTGGCGCCTAATCTTTGTGGTGATGGACATTCGCGTACTCCCGAGAGTGCTACATATGTAGCACAATTCGGTGAGCCATCAAGGGAGCTGAATTCACTCAGGCAGGTGGTAATCCACCAGCTTGTTTTCGCGCACGATGAAGAGCTTGCCGGTTTCGGTGACGCCCGGGCCGAGGAGGGGGAGGATCGCCTTGGCGACTTCGGAGGGGTGCGGCAGCGAGGCCGGGTCTTCGCCGGGGACGGCCTGGGCGCGCATGGCGGTGCGGGTGGCGCCCGGATCGACGCTGGTGATGCGCAGCGGCGTCGATTGGCTTTCGCCGGCCCAGGTGCGGGCCAGCGCTTCAACGGCGGCCTTGGAGGCGGAGTAGGGCCCCCAGAACGGGCGACACTTGTGGGCGGCGCCCGACGAGAGAATGACGGCGCGGCCGGCTTCGGCGCGCGTCAGCAGCGGATCGACGGAGCGGATCAGCCGCCAGGTGGCGTTGACGTTGATGTTCATCACCTTCTCGAAGGTCTTCGCCTCGACATGGCCGATCGGCGAGATGACGCCGAGCACGCCGGCATTGGCAACGAGAATGTCGAGCTTGCCCCAGCGCTCGAAGATCGAGCCGCCGAGGCGGTCGATGGCTTCCATGTCGGCGAGATCGAAGGGAACCAGCGTGGCGCTGCCGCCGACGGCCTTGATCGCATCGTCGAGGTCTTCGAGACCGCCGACGGTGCGGGCGCAGGCGATAACGTGCGCGCCGGCCTTGGCGAGTTCGAGCGCGGTGAAATAGCCGATGCCGCGCGAAGCGCCTGTTACAAGCGCGATCTTGCCGTCAAGATTGATGTTCATGCTGCCGTCCTGATGCCGCGCCGGGCTGATTTTTTGGTCTTCGAAATTTGGGGAAACGACGGCATCCGGCCTCCACCTCCCTCATCCCTGTGCTTGTCACAGGGATCCAGCGCGCGCAAGTCTTTGCGCGCAGGAGAGTCTTTCGTGGCGTTGCGTTGTGCTGAAAGAGGGAGAGATCTGCGGTTGCAGCCCCCTCATCCGCCCTTCGGGCACCTTCTCTCCGAGGGGAGAAGGGGACACCGCGGGACCCGCTTGCGCTGACTTCCCCTCTCCCCTCGGGGGTCCGAAGGACGGGTCGAGACCGTCGGCTCGACCCCGGTAGGTAGGGTGAGGGCGCTCCGGGTGCCGGGAAGAATTACCCGTTGGTCGCCAGCAGCGAGACCTTGCGGCCCATCGTTTCGCCGTCCTTGTCGAGGAGGCGGGTCGGGTAGTCGCCGGTGAAATAGTGGTCGGTGAACTGCGGGCGGGCGTCGTTGCGGTCTTCGCCGCCGACGGCGCGGTAGAGGCCGTTGATCGACAGGAATTCGAGCGAATCCGCGCCGATATATTTGCACATCGCTTCCAGGCTCTCGTACTGGTTGGCGAGCAGTTTTTCACGATCAGGCGTGTCGATGCCGTAGAAATCGGGATAGTAGATCATCGGGCTGGCGACGCGCAGATGCACTTCCTTGGCGCCGGCATCGCGGATCATCTGCACGATCTTCAGCGAGGTGGTACCGCGCACGACGGAATCGTCGACCAGCACGACGCGCTTGCCTTCGATCATCGCCCGGTTGGCCGAGTGCTTGAGCTTCACGCCGAAGGCGCGAATCTGCTGGGTCGGCTCGATGAAGGTGCGGCCGACATAGTGGTTGCGGATGATGCCGTATTCGAACGGAATGCCGCTTTCCTGCGCGTAACCGAGAGCAGCGGGCGTGCCGCCATCCGGCACGGGAACGACGACATCGGCCTCGACGGGGGCTTCCTTGGCAAGGTTGATGCCCATGTTCTTGCGGGCAACGTAGACGCTGCGGCCGCCGACGACGGAATCGGGACGGGCGAAATAGACATATTCGAACAGGCAAAGGCGCTCCGGCTGGCCATTGCCGGCCTTGCGGGCGTCGATGGTGATCGACCCGTCAGACTGGATCTCGCAGATGATCACTTCGCCATTCTCGACGTCGCGGATGAACTTGGCGCCGATAATGTCGAGCGCGCAGGTTTCGGATGCGAAGATCGGCTTGCCGTCGAGTTCGCCCATGACGAGGGGACGGATGCCGGTGGGGTCGCGGGCGGCGATCAGCTTGGTGCGGGTCATCGCCAGCATCGAATAGCCGCCTTCCATCTGGCGGATCGCATCGATGAAGCGGTCGGCCGTCGAAGTGTAGCGGGAGCGGGCGATGAGGTGGAGGACGACTTCGGTATCCGACGTCGACTGACAGATGGCGCCACCGGCGATCAGCTGGCGGCGAAGCGTCAGGCCGTTGGTGAAATTGCCGTTATGGGCGATGGCGATGCCGCCGACTTCGAGTTCGGCAAACAGCGGCTGGACGTTGCGCAGCGCCACTTCGCCTGTCGTCGAATAGCGGTTATGGCCGATCGAGATGTTGCCCGGCAGGCGGGCCAGTGTCGTCGGGTTGGTGTAGTGGTCGCCGACCAGGCCCATATGACGCTCGGAGTGGAAGCGCAGCCCGTCGAAGGAAACGATACCGGCCGCTTCCTGGCCGCGGTGCTGCAGAGCGTGAAGCCCGAGCGCCGTCAGCGTTGCCGCATCGTCATGGCCAAGAATACCGAAGACGCCGCATTCCTCGTGGAGCGTATCCCCATCGAGTTCGTCATTCAGCGTCAGGGAATAGGACTGGTTCATCGATGCGGGCCTTTGCTCTCACAAGAATGGATCGGCTTTCCATAGCATGACGCCGTCATCATGCGTTTTAAACGGCTGAGGCCCGGCGGAGCGGATGCCCGGCCGGACCTTTACTGTAAGTCCCGCTCAAATGGCAATTGCCATCGCGCAGGTCAAGCTGCTGAACACTGTGTCAATTCGACTGCGGTTGCGCGCCGCCCGCCGGGGCCGGTGCTGCATCGTCTGCGGGCGCCTGATCGCCTGCCGGCGCATTGGCATTGCCCGTATTGTCGCCCTGCGGCTGAATTTTGTCCATCACGCTCGAACGCACCATTTGGGCGAATTCTTCCGGCAGAACCGATTGCAGTTTCACCACCATCGAGTCGAGGAACGGCTTGGACTTGGCGTTGTTCACCCAGCCCGGACGATGATCGGCATCGACCAGCCAGTTCCAGAAGGCGACGGCCACGACCAGCAGCAGGACGCCGCGGGCTGCACCGAAGAGGAAGCCGAGCGTACGATCGAGCGCGCCGATGCGGCTGTCGATGATGAAGTCGGCGATCTTCATGGTGATGAAGGAGATGACGATCAGCGCGATCAGGAAGACCACCGCTGCCGAACCGACGATCGCGATGCGGTCGTCGTCGGTGTATTTCTTCGCGTAGGGCACCAGGTAGGGGTAGAGATAGTAGGCTGCAGCAGCCGAACCGCCCCAGCTTGCAATCGACAGGACCTCACGGGAAAAGCCGCGGACCATCGCCAATACGGCGGAGAAGAGCACGACGCCGATGACAATACCGTCGAAAATCGTAATGGGCATATAAATTCAACTCCAGGGCTGCTGCGTTTCCGCACGCGGGCCGCGCCTCATTCGTGTGCATCCTATATCATCACCGTTTGCGGCAATGAAAGGATCAAACCTCGTCTTCCACACGTCGTAGCGCACCTTTCGATCCGGCGATGCGCGCGACCAGATCCGGCAGGCTCTCTATCTCGGTCCAGCGTCCGGCCGTGCCCTTCGGCAAATCGGCAGATGCTGACGGAAGCAGCGCTCCAGAAAAACCCAGCTTCTCGGCTTCTTTGAGGCGCTGGGCGGTGTGCGCAACCGGTCGGACGGCCCCCGACAGGCTGACTTCGCCGAAATAGACGCAATCGGCCGGGAGAGCAATACCGGCAAGCGACGAAACAAGGGCCGATGCGACGGCGAGATCGGCTGCCGGCTCGGAGATCCGGTAGCCGCCGGCAATGTTGAGATAGACGTCGTGCTGGCCGAGCTTCACGCCGCAATGGGCTTCGAGCACCGCAAGGATCATCGACAGCCGCGCCGAGTCCCAGCCGACGACGGCGCGCCGCGGCGTGCCGAGCGAGGTCGGCGCCACCAGCGCCTGTACCTCGACGAGGATCGGCCGCGTGCCTTCCATGCCCGCAAAGACCGCGGCGCCCGGGGATTTCTCGTTGCGCTCGCCGAGGAAGAGTTCGGAAGGATTGGCGACTTCGCGCAGGCCCTTGTCCGACATTTCGAAGACGCCGATCTCGTCGGTCGGCCCGAAGCGGTTCTTGACGGTGCGCAGGATGCGGTAGTGGTGGCCGCGGTCGCCTTCGAAATAGAGCACGGCATCGACCATGTGCTCGACGACGCGCGGACCAGCGATCTGGCCGTCCTTGGTCACGTGGCCGACGAGAACCATGGCTGCACCCGTCTGTTTGGCAAAGCGGATCATCGCCTGCACGCCGGTTCTGACCTGGGTGACGGTACCAGGCGCCGATTCCGCCAGATCGCTCCACAGCGTCTGAATGGAATCGATGATGACGAGATCGGGGCGTTTTCCCTCGGCGAGCGTCGCCAGGATATCCTCGACATTGGTTTCGGCAGCCAGCATCACGTCGGTATCGGCGGCACTCAATCGCTGCGCCCGCAGGCGCACCTGCGCGACCGCTTCTTCGCCCGAGACATAGATGATCTTGTGGCTGCGCCGGGAGAGAGCGGCTGCAGCCTGCATCAGCAGGGTCGATTTGCCGATGCCGGGATCGCCACCGACGAGAACGGCCGAGCCGCGCACGAAGCCGCCGCCGAGCGCCCGGTCGAGCTCCGAAATGCCGGTATGGATGCGCGGCGCTTCCTCGATCTCGCCCGACAGCGCCGTCAGCGTCACCGGCCGGCCCTTCTTCGGCGTCTTGCCGGGACCCGAGCCGATGCCGCCCATCGGATCTTCCTCGACGATGGTGTTCCACTGGCCGCAGTTTTCGCATTTGCCCGCCCAGCGGTTGTGGACGGCGCCACAGTTCTGGCAGGTGAATTGGGTTCTGGCCTTGGCCATCAGCTCGGACTTTCGATGCTTGAGTTGGCGGTGTCATCCGGTCGTAGATGATTCGCACTTTCCTCCATATGTCGGTCCGTTCTCTCCCCGACGCAACAGGCGATAGGCACAGGGCGGCGCGACCACACGCGCATACGACTTTAGTTTCATGATCTGCTGAATTATTGGCGAATTCTTAATGAGAGAGGGCCATTTATGACATGCGGAGACCGGCATCGGCCGGCTCGCATTCACGGTGGAGATTGATTTGAAGAAAGCCTACCTTGCTGTTCGCGCGCTTGTGATTGCCGCGAACATCGCTTCGCCGCTCGCAATATATCCCGCAGCCGCTGCAACGCCCCCTGCAGACGGAATGCCGGCACCCTCCATTTCCAAGGCTCTGGATGCGCTTCTGCTACCGGTCAACAAGGCCGTCGCCAAGAAGTTCAAGCTCGCCAAGGGAGAGCATGGTGTGCTGGTCCTTTCCGTCAAGCCGGGTGGTGTTGCCGACAAGCAAGGGATCAAGCCGGGCGACGTTCTCTCCGAGGTTCATGGCCATAAGGTGCGCAAGCCTGTCGACGTCGACGTCGCGGTCAGGCGCGATCTGAAGGCCGGTCATCCGGATGTCGCATTCTCGCTCCAGCGCGATGGTGCGCCGGTAGCCGTTACCGCTGCCATCACGATGGAATCCTACAGCGAGGCCATATCGGTAACCGAAGTGGCGACGTGGGAAAGCGATACGTCGGATAGCTCGTTCTCCTATTCGGAATATGTCTCCGAGGAAACGGAGACCATCGAGTCGTCCTATGAGAGCGAAGAGACCACCGTCGAAGAAGCGATGACGCAGGAAGAGTCGGCGACCGACGAAGAGTCCAGCGCCGATGAAGCCGACGACAGTGCTGATGACGGCGACGGTGACGCTGGCGACGACGGAGACGACGGAGACGGCGGCTCCGACGAGGAATAACGGAATCCCGGCGGCCGCTCGTCGAAGGGCGGCCACCAGTCTATTGCGCGCAGGTCCGGCTTCGATGACGGCTGGCGGCACCAATCAAATCTAATGATTTTCCTATCATCGGCCGTTGTGGCAGGCTCCGAATAGATATTCATCGGATCATCGCCCGTGCTCGACTATTCGCTTGCCCACTGGATCACCTTCCTGACCGCCGCCGTTCTACTGAACCTGTCGCCGGGTCCCGATATGGCTTTCATTCTCGGCCATACGATCAAGAGCGGCACGCGGGCCGGCTTTTCAGCGGTCTTCGGCGTCTGGACCGGCGCCTTCATGCATGTGCTCTTCGCAGCCTTCGGGTTGTCGGCGGTGCTCGCCGCTTCGGCCTTCGCCTTCTCGGCGGTCAAGTGGGCGGGCGCGGCCTATCTCATCTGGCTCGGCATCCAGGCGCTGCGATCGGGCGGCGAGGGCGGTTTTGTCAAGGCGGCGGCGGAAGTGATGAGCTGGCGCCGGATCTACCGGCAAGGCGTTCTGGTGTCGCTGCTCAATCCGAAGGTGGCAATCTTCTTTCTTGCCTTCCTGCCGCAATTCGTCGTCGAAGGCGCGGGCCCGGTCTGGCTGCAGCTCGCCGTCCACGGCCTGCTGATCATCGCCGTTGCTGTCTTCATCGAGCCGCCGCTGATCCTGGCGGGCGGCAAGCTTGCCGCACTCGTCAAGGGAAACCGCAAGATCGGCCTGTGGCTCGATCGCGGTCTGGGCGCGCTGCTCGTCGCGCTCGGCGTCCGCCTGGCGTTGACGACGCGCTGAGAACCTATTCGTCGTCGACCACGTATTTGCGTTCGTGGCGCAGCCCGATGCTCGTCAGCATCTCGTAGCCGATCGTGCCGGCGGCGCGTGCCGCATCGTCGACGAGGATGTTCCTGCCGAAGAGCTCGATATAATCGCCGGCGCGGATCAGGTTCTCGGGCAGGTCGGTGACGTCGAAGATCGTCAGGTCCATGGTGATACGGCCGGCGACCGGCACATGATATCCCTCGAAGAACCCCTGGCCGCCCTGCGGCAGCGCATTGCGCAGCGGCACCCCGCCGCTCGACTGGCTGCGCATGTAGCCATCGGCATAACCGGCGGCAACGATGGCCAGCCGGCTGTCGCGCGTGAGTTTCAGCGCCCGCCCGTAGCTGACGGATTCGCCGGCGCGCACCGTCTTCACCTGGATCACCCGGGCTTCGGCAGTGGCCACCGGGCGCATCGGGTTCTTCATGCCGTGGACGGCTTCCCCGCCATAGATGGCGATGCCCGGGCGCGTCAGATCAAAATGATAGGCATCTCCGAGAAAGACGCCGGCGGAGGCGGAAAGGCTTGATTCGATACCTTCATAGGCGGCGGTAACCGTGCGGAATGATTCAAGCTGCTGCTTGTTCATCGGCGACAGCTGATCGTCGCCGCAGGCAAGGTGGCTCATCACCAGGACAGGCGCAAAGCTTGCCGGGCGCGAGACGTCGCCGGCAAGCGCCAGCGCCTCGTCGATGTGGAGACCGAGCCTGTTGAAGCCGGTATCGACATGCAGCGCGCAGGGGTAGTCGCCATATTCGGAAAGCACCGCCATCCAGAAGGCGAGCTGCTCTTCGGAGGAGATCACCGGCACCAGATCGTTCTCGAAGAAGCGCCGCTCGGTGCCCGGCCAGATGCCCGACAGCACGAAGATCCGGGCGTCCGGCGCATAGAGCCGCAGCGTCACCCCCTCGTCGACGGTCGCGACGAAGAAGTCGCGCGCGCCCGCCAGGTAGAGCGCCTCGCCGGAATCCTCGATCCCCATACCATAGGCATCCGCCTTGACGACGGCAGAGGCACGCGCCTTGCCCGAACGCCGCGCCATGTCCTGCCAGTTCTGGGCGAGGGCGGAGAGATCCACCGTCAGCCGCAGACCGGCGGATTCAAAATGATCGTCTTCGAAGGCGTCGGAAATATCGGTCATCGCACACATCAAAAAATAAAGGCCGGAGAGGAGTCTCCGGCCAGTCTAAAGCGCATGGCGTGCGAGGGGAAGCCCGTCGCTGCATTGCAGCAATGCCATCCCCATCAGGCGACACTGCGAAGGTCGAAATCCGCGTGGATGACGTCGTAGGGCACATGAATGCGCCCCTCGTCATTGATCTCGATCAGCCCCCATTCGACAAGCGGCACGGCATCCTCGTGCACCCGCTTCACGTCGCGGGAAAGCGCGGAGGCAAGGCTCCGGTAGGTGGAAGGCCCAAGCTTCTGCAGAGTCTCGATCAGGGTCCATCGCTTCGGTGTCAGCACGCTGAAAAGCTGCTCGGGGGAGGCGAAGCTGAAGACGTGCTCCTGCTCTTTGCCGGACGTCCATGCGGCGGAAAACCCCTGCGCGGCCTCGTTCAGGGCGGCGGCGTCATCGCGTTCAATGCGGATCGTAGCAGTGGTCATCGGCGGCGTTGCATCCTTATCTCGACGTCTCTCAGAAAATCATCGATCAACTTGTCGACAGTCGTGAACTGGTAGGATTCTTCCTGCTCACCGAAGTGTCTGTGATCGCCTTTGCCTCTCTCGTTGTCGTAACCGACCACCCGTTTTCCGGGGTAGCCATAGAACAGGCTGTATTTGCAGCCGTGCAAGCTTCCCGGCAACGGCTGCGGGATCTGCCAAATGACCATCTCGACGATGGCCCCGTCCGATAGCATTCGTTTCGAACGGTAAAGCAATTGAGCCCTCATGTTGGCGATAATGCCAACATGAGGGCTCGGTGTCAAATTGCAGCAATGATGATCAGTGTTCTTCGTATTGCGTGAACGAAGGCTCGGCGAGGTCGGCGAAGCGGGTGAACTCTGACTGGAAGGCGAGCTTGACGGTGCCGGTCGGTCCGTGGCGCTGCTTGGCGATGATGACGTCTGCCGTGCCCTTGACCTTCTCGAACAGTGCTTCCCATTCCGCATATTTCGGATCGGCGGGATCGCGCGGCTCGAGGTTCTTGACGTAATATTCCTCGCGGAACACGAAGAGCACGACGTCGGCGTCCTGCTCGATCGAGCCGGATTCGCGAAGGTCGGAGAGCTGCGGGCGCTTGTCGTCGCGGCTTTCGACCTGACGCGACAGCTGCGAGAGCGCGATGATGGGAACGTTGAGTTCTTTGCCGAGCGCCTTGAGGCCGGTGGTGATCTGGGTGATTTCCTGGACGCGATTGTCGCCCTTGCCGGCGCCGGTCATCAGCTGGATATAGTCCACCACGAGGCAATCGAGGCCGCGCTGGCGCTTCAGGCGGCGGGCACGCGCCGAAAGCTGGGCGATCGAGATACCACCGGTCTGGTCGATATAGAGCGGCACCTTCTGCATCATCATCGAGCAGGCGACCAGCTTTTCGAAATCGGCGTCGTTGATGTCGCCGCGGCGGATCTTCGAGGAGGAGACTTCGGTCTGCTCGGAGATGATACGGGTGGCGAGCTGTTCGGACGACATTTCGAGCGAGTAGAAGCCGACGACGCCGCCCTGCTTGGCCTTCATGCTGCCATCCGCCTGCACCTCGCCTTCATAGGCGGCGGCGATATTATAGGCGATGTTGGTGGCGAGCGAGGTCTTGCCCATACCCGGACGTCCGGCGAGCACGATCAAGTCGGAGCGCTGCAGACCGCCCATCTTGCCGTCGAGCGAATGGATGCCGGTGGAAATACCGGACAGACCGCCGTCACGCTCCTTGGCGACCGCAGCCATGTCGATCGCCAGCGCCACCGCGTCGTTGAACGACTGGAAGCCGCCGTCGTAGCGGCCGTTTTCGGCGAGCTCGAACAGGCGGCGCTCGGTGTCTTCGATCTGTGCCTGCGGCGGCATGTCGAGCGGCGCGTCATAGGCGATGTTGACGACGTCCTCGCCGATGGTGATCAGCGCGCGGCGCAACGCCAGATCGTAGATCGCGCGGCCATAGTCCTCGGCATTGATGATGGTCACCGCTTCGCGGGCGAGGCGGGCCAGATATTCCGACACCGTCATGTCGCCGACCTTCTCGTCGGCCTTCAGAAAGGTCTTGATCGTCACCGGATTGGCGATCTTGCCCATGCGGATGATGTCGCCGGCAACCTCGAATATCTTCCGGTGCAGCGGCTCATAGAGATGGATCGGCTTGAGGAAGTCCGACACCCGGTAATAGGCGTCGTTGTTCATCAGAATGGCACCCAGAAGCGCCTGCTCCGCTTCGATATTGTTCGGTGCTTCGCGGTAGTGCTGCTCTGCAGGAGCAACGGCGGCTATCTTTCGCGCTGCGTCGTTCATCGTCATCCGTTCTGTCGTTTCTATCCCGGATTTGAAGACTGGCATCCGCAAATGCAAGTGCATGACGGCAACAGCATGTGCCGGTCTTCAAATTCCACCACGCTTTGCACGTTGTTCGACTTGTCCACAGCGCTTGAAAGCCTGTGGACAAAAAATGCTATCGTGTCACCCTTGGGACACGGGGCCGGCAGCGACTCAGTCTGCATTGCCGCCCGTGGTATTTTACCTGCAAGGTGCACGAGTTAGCACTTGAAAAAATATGAAATCTGTTTTAGATAGTAATAATATAATTAGCACACTAACAAATTGGACTGGAATCTATGGCGAATAAGTCCCTCGGCCGCGAACTGATCGAAGACATTGCTGCCTTCACCCGCAAGCTGAGAGCGACCTTCGATGCCCAGGTGAGGGAGCGCAACATGACGCTGCCGCGCGCCAGGGTATTCTTCAATCTCAACAAGAAGGACGGCATCAATCAGCGGGAGCTCGCCGACCGCCTCGAGCTTGAAACGCCGACGCTGGTCCGCATCCTCGATGCGATGGAAGGGCAGGGCTATGTCGAGCGCCGCGTTGCCGGATCCGACCGTCGCGCCAAGGAAATCTACATGACCGATTCCGGCCGGGTGGTCGCGGCCGAGGTCGAGGAGCTGGCCGAAGATGTCCGCGGCCAGATCATATCGGGTATTCCCGAAAGCGATCTCAGAACTACCTTGAATGTGATCCGCGCGATGCAGGCGAACCTGGCGGCCGTTCGCGGACAATGAGGACGCGCCCATGAGCCTCGCCGAGACAGCAAATGACAATGCTGTGCCCGCCCGCAAGGGCGAGGACGAGGCCATCGCGCCGCCCGCCGCAAGCCCGCCATTGCCGGCGCCGCTGGCGCGCTGGAAGATACCGCTCTACATGGCGTCCTCGGTGCTGTTCTTCCTGACCCAGGGTCTCGGGATGAACCTGGTGACCGCGAATATCTATCAGCTGCAGGGTTCGTTCTCGGCGACCACCATCGAGGTCTCCTGGCTTTCGGCTGCCTACATGGCGCCCTATGCCAGCCTGGCGATCGCGCTCTTCAAGATACGCACGCAATATGGGCTGCGCCGTTTTGGCGAATTCAGCATCATCTGCTTCGTCATCGCCTCGCTGATGAACCTGCTGGTCACCGACCTGCATTCGGCGATCGTCGTGCGCGCCATCAGCGGCATGGCGGCCGCGCCGCTGTCGACGCTCGGCTTCCTCTACATGCTGGAACCTTTCCCGCCACAGAAGAAGCTCTCGGTGGGGCTGAGCCTCGCATTGATGAATACGTTGTTTTCGGCGCCGATCGCCCGCATCATCTCGCCATCGCTGCTCGAACTCGGCGGCTACAGCGCGCTCTACACCTTCGAGATGGGCCTGGCGCTGATCGCTCTGCCGGTCATCTATCTCCTGCCGCTGACCGCCCCGCCGCGCGCAAACGTCATCCAGCGCCTCGATATCCTGAGCTATCTGTTGCTGGCCGTCAGTTTCGGCTGTCTCGCCGTGGTGCTCACCCTCGGGCGGCTCTACTGGTGGTTTGAGGCGCCATGGCTGGGTGTGGTTCTGGCGATCGCGATCGGCACCCTGGCGCTGATGTTCCTCATTGAGCTGCCCCGCGCCAATCCGATGATCGATCTGCGCTGGCTGCTGTCGGGTCCGAACATGCGCATGGCCGGCCTTCTGCTGCTCTTCCGCTTCGTCTCCTCCGAGCAATCGACGACGGCTGCGAATTTCTACCAGCAGCTCGGCCTGCTCAACGATCAGACCATCCATCTCTATGCGATCATTCTGCTGGCCTCGCTGGCCGGAGGGCTGTTCTGCGCCTTCCTGATGATGACGCGCTATGTCGAGACGGCGCATGTCCTGGCGCTGATCCTCATCGCAACAGGCGCCTATATCGACAGCCTGTCCACCAGCCTGACGCGGCCGGCGGAAATGTATCTCAGCCAGGCGATGGTCGCCGCCGGTGCGGCCATGTTCCTGCCGCCGGTCATGTCGAAAGGCTTTGCGGCGGTGCTCGCCAAGGGCCTGCCCTATATTGTCAATTTCCTGGTCATCTTCCTCTTTACCCAATCGATCGGTTCGCTCTTTGCCTCCGCGGTGCTCGGCACCTTCGTCACCATCCGCGAGAAGTTTCATTCCAATGTCCTGGTCGAGCATATCCTGCTCACCGATCCGGTCGTCGCCCAGCGCGTCTCGCAGCTTTCGGCGGCCTACGGCAAGGTCATCACCGACAAGACGCTGCTGAATGCCGAGGGCCTCTCGCTGCTCAGCCAGCAGGTGACGAGGGAGGCCTATGTGCTTGCCTATAACGACGCCTTCTACGTGATCTTCCTGTCCTGCCTCGCAGGTCTCGTCGTCCTTCTTTTCCATCTCGCATGGAAGCGCCGGCCCTGGCAGAACGGGCCGGAGGCCGCCCTTGCGCAATCTTGAGTCAGAGGCCCCGTCCGCATGTTCAAATCCCTCCGCTCGCCCACCTCGCTGATCGTGCTGATCGCCGGCGCCGCAGGCATTCTCCTGGTGCTCTATGCCTGGCGCCTGCCGCCCTTCGTCACTTCGGTCGAGACGACCGACAACGCCTATGTCCGCGGCTACGTCACGCTGATGAGCCCGCAGGTCAGCGGCTATGTCGTCGATGTCCCGGTCAAGGACTACGAACATGTGAAGCAGGGACAGGTGCTCGCCAAGATCGACGACCGCATCTATGCGCAAAAGCTCGCGCAGTCGCGCGCCGCTCTCGACGGCCAGAAGGCGTCGCTTGCCAATTCGCACCAGCAGGAGCTCTCGGCCAAGGCCAATATCACCTCCAGCCAGGCGCAGATCGACAGCGCCACCGCAGCTCTGAAGCGCGCCCAGCTTGCCTGGGACCGTATCGACAATCTCAGCAACCGTGGCATCGCCTCGGCGAGCGAATCCGAAGCGGCGCAGGCAACCCTGGAACAGGCAAAGGCGGCGCTCAACCAGGCCGAGGCGGCCCTCGAAGTCTCCAAGCAGAGCCTGGCGACGATCATCGTCAACCGCGCGTCTCTGGAGGCCAATGTCGCCGGTGCCGAAGCGGCGGTCCAGCTCGCCGAGATCGACCTGCAGAACACCTCTGTCGTGGCGCCGCGCGACGGCCATCTCGGGGAGATCGGCGTGCGGATCGGGCAGTATGTCACATTGGGTACGCAGCTGATGGCCGTCGTTCCCGAGGACGTCTGGGTGATTGCCAATTTTAAGGAGACCCAGCTCGATGGCATGGAGGTGGGACAGCCGGTCTCCGTCTCGGTCGACGCGCTCGGCCATCACCGCCTGACGGGCCGCGTCGAACGCTTCTCGCCGGCCGCCGGTTCGGAATTTGCCGTCATCAAGCCCGACAATGCTACAGGCAATTTCACCAAGGTCGCCCAACGCGTCGGCGTGCGCATCAGCATCGATCCCGGCCAGGACCTCGCCAAGGACCTGTCGCCCGGCCTCTCGGTGGTGGTGCGCATCGACAAGAGCGCCGTGCCGTTGAAGCACGTTGCCGAAAACGAGTGATAGGCCCGGATCGGCCGATCAGCCTTTCGGAATGATCGCTACCACGCAGGGCTCGTCCGTATCGAGCCCTGCCGGAGGTTTGCGGCAAGCCGCGCCTCGGCTTTACCGATCAGCGATCGATATCCGCAGACAGCGCGATGTCCTTTTGCTGCTCCAGTGCTGCCAGCCTTTCGTTGAGGGCGGCATGGATCGAATTATAGGCCGTGCTGCCGAGTGCGAGCCGCAGAGGCGGCTGACTGGAATCCGCGCAAGCGATCATCGCCGCCACCATCTTCTTTGGGTCGCCGGTGATCTCGAATTTTCCCTCGGCAAGCATGTTCCGGATATGGCCGGCCGGTGTTGCCTCGTAGACCTCTAGCGGTGCAGCATAGACGAGGCCCTTGCCGAAGTCGGTTCCGGCCGGGCCGGGTTCGACGAGGGTGAAACCGATCGAGAAAGGTGCGACCTCCTTGGCGACCGCATCGACGAAGCCTTCGATCCCCCATTTGGAGGCGTGGTAGAGGCTGAAATTCGGGTAGGTGATCTGCCCGCCTTCCGACGACACCTGCAGGATATGGCCGCCGCCCTGGGCTCTCAGATGCGGCAGGCAGGCCTGGATCAGGAATATCGAGCCGAGCAGGTTGGTATCCAGCAGATGGCGAACCTGCGCTTCGCTCGCCTCTTCGCCGGCCCCAAACATCCCGTAGCCTGCGTTGCTGACGACCACGTCGATACGGCCGAGTTCCTTGAATGCGCGGTCGGCCGTTTCCTTGATGGCGGCGGCGTCCGTCAGGTCCATGGTCGCCGTCCAGAGGCGCTCGCCATAGCGCTGCTTGAGATCGTCGAGCGTGCCCTCGCGCCTGAAGGTGGCGGCCACACGGTCGCCGCGGGCGAGCAGCCGCTCGGTCATGATGCGGCCGAAGCCCGATGATGTTCCGGTGATAAGCCATGTCTTGGTCATGATGGTCTCCTTTCGAGTGAATGAACCCGATATGGACCTTGATGACAGATGAAACTATGCTTCCAATATCGCATGCATTGATGAAAGATCGCCAGCAATGCCGAAGCCGACCCTGAACGACCTGACAGCCTTTGCGACCGTCGCCGCGCATCGGAGTTTCCGGCGAGCTGCGACGGAACTCGGCCTGGCGCCATCCTCGCTCAGCCACACGATGCGAACACTGGAGCGCAATATCGGCGTGCGGCTTCTCAACCGCACCACGCGCAGCGTTTCGGTAACGGAAGCCGGCGAACGCCTGCTGTCGCGGCTGAAGCCGGCGCTGCAGGATCTCGACGATGCGCTTGGCGAGATCGACGATTTCCGGCAAAGCCCCAGCGGCACGCTGCGGATCAACGCGCCGCCGCAGGCCGCCCAGCTGCTGATGCGCCACGTCATGCCCGTCTTTTGGCCGCGATATCCCGATGTGGCGGTCGATATCGTCGTGGAAGGGCGGCTGATCGATATCGTCGCCGATGGTTTCGACGCCGGCATTCGGTTGGGTGAATTCGTGCCGCAGGACATGATCGGCGTGCGCTTTGGCGGCGATGCCCGGTTCATCGCGGTTGCTTCTCCCGATTATCTCGCCGCGGCGGGAGAGCCGATCGTCCCTGACGATCTGCTGAACCATGCCTGCATTCGCCACCGGCTACCGGGCGGCAGGCTTTATCGCTGGGAGTTCGAGAAGCACGGCCAGGAGCTGACGATCGATGTCCCGGGGCGGATGACGCTCGACAATATCGACCTGATGATGGAAGCGGCGGCTGCAGGCTTCGGCATCGCCTTCGTCCCGGAGCTGACGGCCGGTCCCTATATAGAGGCCGGGCGCCTGGCGGCCGTGCTCGGCGATTGGTGCCCGCCCATACCGGGGCTTTTCCTCTACTATCCGGGCCGCCGGCAGGTGCCACCGGCGCTACGCGCCTTCATCGACACGATCCGCGAGACGATGCCCTGAAACGAAAAAGCCCGGCGCGGGGCCGGGCTTTCCGTATGCGGTCTCGAAGAGAAGCTTATGCTTCGTCTTCGTCGATGCCGTCAGCTTCCGGATCGAAGAAGTCTTCCGGACGCAGCGCGTCTTCGTCAACGCCGTAGATCGCGTCGACCGAGGTCAGGGTCTCGCCCTTTGCCTGGCGCTCAGCTTCGTCAGCCGAACGGGCAACGTTGAGCTCAACGTGGATTTCGACTTCGGAGTGCAGCTGGATTTCGACCTTGTGCAGGCCGATTGCCTTGATCGGCGTGTTCAGGTGAACCTGGTTGCGGCCGATGTTGAAGCCTTCTGCGGCGAGGATGTCGACGACGTCGCGAGCAGCAACCGAGCCGTACATCTGGCCGGTTTCGCCAGCCGAACGGACGACGATGAAGGACTTGCCGTCGAGAACGTCGGCGACCTTCTGGGCTTCCGACTTGCGCTCGAGGTTACGGGCTTCGAGCGTTGCACGCTCGGCTTCGAAGCGCTTCTTGTTGGCTTCGTTGGCGCGCAGAGCCTTGCCGAGCGGCAGGAGGTAGTTACGAGCAAAGCCGTCGCGAACCTTTACGGTTTCGCCCATCTGGCCGAGCTTGGAGATACGTTCGAGGAGAATGACGTCCATGTTAGAGTTCCTTTCTTAGATGTTCGAATCTGTCTGTTTGGGGGCATCGGCATCCTTGTTGGGGGTCAGTGCGATCGCTTTGCGCGTATCGGACAGGCCGACGACGAGGATGAAAAAGGCTGGCAGCATCAGGATGAGCGATGCCAGGTAGAGAAGGATCAGCGCCGGCAGGCGCCAGTCCTTGCCGCGCGTGCGGAAATGCAGCGAGGCGAAGCCGGAAAGCAGGAAGCCGGCGCCGAACGTGCCGACGACGGTTGCTCCGATCATCGCCGGAATGCCGCCGAAGAAGGTGGCAGCCAGACCGGCGAGGAAGATGAAAATCGAATTGCGGTTCATCCTGAGCGCCGACGGAATGTCTTCGCGCGGACGCAGCGCCCGGCCCGATGCGTTCACGATGCGGGTCGCGATGTAATAGGCGGCAAACAGGAGCACCACCCACATGGCGCCCTGGATGGCGGGCAGCATCAGGAGCAGCAGCGACTTGGTCTGCGCCGTCGCCGCCGGATCGAAGCTCACTTCCGGCTGCTGCTGGGCAAAGGAGGTGAACAGCGCATCGACCATCTGGCTCACGAGATCCGGGCCGTAGCCGACCATGAAGCCGGTAACGATGACGGCGAGCGTCACGAGCGCGCAGAGATGCAGGAGGATATCGGACAGCGGATACCAGGCCATCAGGTGGTCGGGACCGCCGAGCTCGGAAGCGGGGCGCGCCAGATTGGCGAGGTGGCTGAGCCAGCCGGCAGGCAGCAGCGTCACCAGCGTCATCATCAGCGCGAAGGTCGGCGAAATGGCGATGGCGCCGAGCACGGCGGCGGTGACGACGGCGGAGATGGCGGCAGCATTGCCCCAGCCGAGGCCGACGAGAAGAATGGGAAGCGCGGAGGCCGCATAGAGCACGGCGCTGAAGGACAATTGAACGCTCGCGCCGAGCACCAGCAGTGCGGCGGTGATGCCGGCAAGGGCGCCGGTCAGAAGCGTTTTAAAGTCCAGTCTTTTCACGGTCGCTGTCCTGCTTCATCAAGCAGTTAGAGGGGGTTTTCTGAATCGTTTTCAGAAAGGCCTCAACATGGGTTTTAGGAGTTCCGATCCGCGCCCATCGCGAAAGGGAGAAGGGAAGGCATTTCTGCCTTCCCTCGATTTGGTCGCGTCAGCCGATTAGGCGACTACGTAGGGCAGCAGGCCGAGGAAGCGGGCGCGCTTGATCGCCTGAGCGAGTTCGCGCTGCTTCTTCTGGGAAACAGCCGTGATACGCGAAGGAACGATCTTGCCGCGCTCGGAAATGTAGCGCTGCAGAAGACGAACGTCCTTGTAGTCGATGCGCGGAGCGTTTGCGCCGGAGAACGGGCAAGTCTTGCGACGACGGTGGAACGGGCGGCGGACCGGTGCGGAGGAAGCTTCAGACATTATCAGATCTCCTTAAGCGCGGTCTTCGCGGGGAGCACGGTCCGGACGCGGGCCACGCTGGAAGTCGCCGTCACGGCGCGGCGGACGGTCACCGAAATCACGGCGCGGGCCACGATCGCCACCTTCACGCGGGCCGCGGTCGTCGCGGTCGCGCTTCTGCATCATGGCAGACGGGCCTTCTTCGTGCTTTTCAACAGCGATCGTCATGTAGCGCAGGACGTCTTCGCTGATGCGCATCTGACGTTCCATTTCCTGCA
>Ga0102588_1000153_pt1 | contig 104770 bp, 110 predicted proteins | sample AraplaMF_Col_mMS_FD_76854 | JGI IMG/M metagenome (GOLD analysis project Ga0102588, IMG submission 76854) | Arabidopsis root microbial communities from the University of North Carolina, USA - plate scrape MF_Col_mMS (SPADES assembly) (version 2) | ecosystem: Host-associated > Plants > Roots >...
GCATTACCGAAGGTCTGCGTGCGTCCGCCACGTTCGCCACAGACAGGCGCGTATTCCATGGTGCACATTTGTGGCTCGGGCGGGCGCGGACGCGGTGGGGGCCGCGAATAGCCCTGATCGACCTCGACGGTGCAGGCCGCCAACAGCGGAATGAGCGCCACCAGCGCCAGCCGCTTGCCAGTCTTCAGATGATTTCGGATTTTCGTCAAAACTGCTCCCCCGTGCGAAAACAAATCACAACGGGGCGAACCTAGCCGAAACGACAAAAGCGATGAAGCCGCAAAATGCAACTTCACCGCTTCAGCTTGATTGGGAATGGAACCGTCAGTCGAAGAGGCTCGAAACCGACTCTTCCTGGCTCGTGCGATTGATGGCTTCGCCGATCAGGTTGGCGGTCGTGATGACGCGGATATTGTGGGCCGACTGCACAGCCGTCGTCGGCTGGATGGAGTCGGTGATCACAAGCTCGCGCAGCTTCGACGAGGTGATGCGGGTGACCGCACCGCCAGAAAGCACGCCGTGGGTGATGTATGCGGTGACGCTGGCCGCGCCCTGCGCAAGCAGGGCATCGGCGGCGTTGCAGAGCGTACCGCCGGAATCGACGATATCGTCGATCAGGATGCAATCCTTGCCTTCGACTTCGCCGATGATGTTCATGACTTCGGATTCACCCGGGCGGTCGCGGCGCTTGTCCACAATCGCCAGCAGACAGTCGAGGCGCTTTGCCAGCGCGCGGGCGCGTACGACGCCGCCGACGTCAGGCGAGACGACGGTGACGTTGCTGGTGTCGTAATTGGCCTTGATATCGCGCGTCAGAACCGGAACCGCATAGAGGTTGTCGGTCGGGATATCGAAGAAGCCCTGGATCTGGCCGGCATGCAGGTCGAGCGTCAGAACGCGATCGGCGCCGGCTTCGGTGATCAGGTTGGCGACGAGCTTTGCCGAGATCGGCGTGCGGCCGGAGGCGCGGCGATCCTGGCGGGCGTAGCCGAAATAGGGAAGGACGGCCGTGATGCGGCGTGCTGAGGAGCGGCGCATGGCGTCGATCATGATCAGCAGTTCCATCAGGTGGTCGTTCGTCGGGAAGGACGTCGACTGGACGAGGAAGACGTCCTCGCCGCGGACATTTTCCTGAACTTCGACGAAGATTTCCTGGTCGGCAAATCTTCTGACGCTGGCCTTGCCCAAGGACACATTGAGATAGGTGCAGATCGCTTCGGCGAGATGCCGGTTCGAATTGCCTGCGAAAACCTTCATTTTGGCCCGCCTATTGTCTGCTGATAGCCGCGCTTTTTAGCCAGCTTGCTTCTGAATGCAAGCGCAAAGGCGACACAGGGCTTGATATTTGTAAAAACCCTGTTGCTAACCGCCCTGTGATTGGCGCCAGGCGTTGAATTCGGCGATGGTTTTGGTGCCGATCTGCTGCATCACCGAGGATGGGACGCCCGCCCACGGGTCCTGAGCGGCGGAGGGGACCTTCTCCTCGCCCTGAATGCGGTGCAGGCGGCCGCCGCTGCTGTCGAGAACATCCCAGACATAGGTGACCGTCACGTTGCCTTCGTCGGTAAAGGCGGAGAGATAGCCTTTGAGGATGTAATCGCTGCTGTTATCGGTGGAACTCTTGATTGCCAGGCCGTGCGAACGGGCCTCGGAACCGAGCTGGCGCGACAGCGGCGTGACGACCTGAACGGGCGCGCCGATGATCGGCAGGAAGCGCACGGTGTTGCCGCGGGTCGAGCCCGATTCCACCGGATCGATGGCGGCTACCTGTTGCGCTTCTTGCTGCTGCGTCTCTTGCCGCTGCCGGCGCGGCGGTGGCGCCTGATCGCCCATATCCTGCTCTTCGGCCTCGGCGTTGGAGACCGGCTCGCTCTCGACGGCTTCAGGCGCGCGATAGGCCCGCGGCGCCTGCGTCGACAAGGCATCGGCCTGCGCCTGCATGGTCGTCGGCGGTGTGCCGGGGCCGGGGCGGTAGGCCTGATTATAGGCGGGGTGGTAGCCTTCCTGCGGTTCGGCGGCAAAAGCCTGGCGGGACTGCGATCCGGCCATGCGCTCGACCTCGCGCTGGGTGACCGGGGAGGAGCGCGGCGTCACGGAGGAATCGCCGATATCGACGAGCGGCGTCATCGCATCGGTCGTGTTGCAGGCGGCAAGCAGGCTGGCGAGGCATGCAAGAAGTGCTGGCGCAGTCAACGATCGCGTCATCCTTCCAGCTTTCCTTCCGTCATTTGCATCAGCCCCGCCCGAGTTTATGCGGGCGGGGACGGTCTCGTGTCAATTCCGGATTCTTGCCGGTGAACTCTCTCAGGCGCCGAGGAAATCCAGCGAGTGACGCGACAGGGTGCGCGGACCATCTTCCGTCGTCAGATAGGTCTGGCCGAGCGTCATGGCGGTTCCGCTATCGGAATCGGCGATGATCATGTGGACGAAGAGCGACATGTTCGGCTCGATGGGCTGCGGATTGCCGACATGGAACATCTGGTGCTCCATCCAGGACGGGGAGAAGCGGGCACCGAGCGAATAGCCGCAGGCGTTCAGGCGGTGACGGGCCAGCCCACGCTCGTCCATGATCTTGGCATGCATGTCGAAGACATCGCCGAAGGTGTGGCCGGGCTTCAGCACGGTCTCGATCGCCTGCAGGTTTTCGAGGCAGGCGCTGTAGAGTTCGCGGTGGCGATGGGTCGGCTCGCCGACGACGATCGTGCGCATCATCGCCACATGATAGTGGGCGTAGGTGCCAGCCCATTCGATCGTCAGCTGGTCGTTGGCATCGAGCTTGCGGCGTCCGGCCTTGTAGCGGCAGAGGAGGGCGTCGGCGCCCGAGCCGATGATGTATTCGTTGGCCGGATAGTCTCCGCCGCCGCTGAAGACGGCGCCCTGCATCGCAGCCAGGATGTCGGCTTCGTCGGCGCCTGGCTTGGTCAGCCGTATCGCCTGGTCGAGCGCGTCGTCGGCGAGTGCCGCGGCACGCTCGACATAGGCGGCTTCGGCCGGGCTCTTGACCAGGCGCAGGCGGCTGACGAGGTAGGAGGCGTCGGTGATCTGGCCGAAGCTCGCAAGCTGGGCATCGAGCAGGCGGGCGACGCGGCCGGTCATGCCGTGCGTATCGTATTCGACGCCGATGCGGGCGCCGAGCAGGTCCATCTCGACCAGCAGGTTCTTGAGGTCGAGCGTCGGGTCGGCATTGACGCGGTCGACCCAGACATGGATGTTTTCGAGGATCGAGGTGTGCTTGGCCTGGCGAAGATCGGCCGAGCGGGTGATCAGCGCCATCGTGCCGTCAGCCTTGACGACCAGCGTCTGGAAGAAGCAGTAGCCGAAGGTGTCGTAGCCGGTCAGCCAGTACATGCTTTCCTGCGCGAAGATGAGGAGGGCGTCGAGCTTCTCCTCGCGCATCTGTTCGGTGACGCGGGCGAGGCGGCTTGCGAATTCACTCCGTTCGAAGTGCAGTGCCATGGTCTCAAATCTCCCTGATGCTTATCGCTGAAATCTGGCGGCCGTAATCCGGCTCGTTGTTGTGGGTGGTGCGGCGGTACGAAAAGAAGCGCTCGCTATCCGGATAGGTGCAGAGCCCGACGCTTTCGGCGCGCACGCCTGCCTTCGTCAGCCGCGCAACGGTCAGGCCCGGAAGATCGAACATCGAATGTCCGGGCTTTTCCGAGGGGATAAAATACTGCGCGTAAGCCGCATCCTGTGTGACAAAGCGCTCGACGAATTCCGGGCCGACCTCATAGCTCGCCTGGCTGATCGATGGTCCGAGGCAGGCGACGATCGCCTCGCGCCTTGCGCCCAGTTTCTCCATGGCGATGATCGTGTTTTCGAGCACGCCGGTCAGCGCACCCTTCCATCCTGCGTGGGCGGCGCCGATGACCCTGTTTTCAGCATCGGCAAACAGGATCGGGCCGCAATCGGCGGCAAGCACGCCGAGCACGATGCCGGGCGTGGCGGTGACGAGCGCATCGGCCTGCGGGCGGTCGCCGTCGTAATCGCCATCGACGGTGACGGCGTCGGGCGAATGGATCTGGTGGACGGTCGCCAGCCTTTCGAGCGGCTGGCCGAACCAGGCGGCAACCCGCCTGCGGTTCTCGTTGACATTGTCGCGATCGTCATGCGAGCCGAGGCCGACATTGAGGCCGCGGTAAAGGCCTTCGGAGACGCCGCCTTCGCGGGTGAAGTAGCCGTGGCGGATCGTGTCGCTCGCCGCCTGTTGCAGCAGCGCGCTTTGGATCGGTGCGGGTGAAGCCGCGTTTTGCATCAGTGATTCCGGGGTGTTTTGAACGGGTTCATTGTTCACCGGATCGTCCGGTGAAGCATTGTTGATTGCGCCGGATGTTGGCGCAGGGCGGCGCGCTCTGTCAATCCACCGGACGGAACGGCATGAGATCGACGGCGGGATAGGAGACCGCCATGGCCTTGAAAAGCTCGCCCATCCGGCCTTCGCCGGAGCCGGCAAGCCGGTCCACGGCGCTCTGGATGATCTGCTGCGTGCGCGGCTCGCGGTCGCGGCCGAGTGCGGCGGCGCGGTCCAGGATGCCGAGGCCGACGAGGAGGTCGCCCTGATGCAGCGCACCGTTGAGATGCAGTCCGACGCCGACAGCGGTGCGGGCGAGATGCTCGAAATCGACATGGCTGGTCAGGTCGGCTTCGCCGGGATTGGCCAGCGGCGGGTCGAATTCATGCATGCGCACCGCCTGCAGCGTGTCGCCGAAGCCGCTGACGAGGTGGCCGTAGTCGATTGCCAGAGCCGTGCCGCCGAAGGCCTTGAGGCGCTCGCAGATGGCGATCATGACCGACTGGCGCGCCGGAGAGAATTCGAACAGCGTACCCGCCGGCATCGACTGGGCGCCATCCGGAAGCAGGGCAGGGTCGATGGTGGCGACGCCTGCCGCGAAGACGAGCTCGTCATCCGCATCAAGGCCGACCATGCGCTCGCGAAAACCGGTCTGCGTCTTGACGAACTGGCGGATCGGGATGGCGTCGAAGAGCTCGTTGGCGGCGATCAACGTGAAGCCGGGCGGTACCTCGTCGAAATCGTTGTGCCAGGTGATCTTGCCCTCATGGGCTTCCAGCGTCTGGCTCTGGACGTCGCGCAGGCGCTCGCTGGTCTCGACCAGATGGACGCTGACGGTTTCGAAGAGCGGCGGGGCGAGGCGGGCGATGACGCGCAGCATGTCGGCCATCATCGTGCCGCGGCCGGGACCGATCTCGACGAGGCGCACACCCGCCGGCGTGCCGTGCTGCTGCCAGGCGTGGACGATGAAGACGCCGATCATCTCGCCGAAGAGCTGGCTGACTTCGGGTGCAGTGACGAAATCGCCGGCGCGGCCGAAGGGCTCGCGGACGCGATAATAGCCGTGTTCGGGATCGGCGAGGCACAGCGAGAAGTAATCGGTCACGCTGATCGGGCCGTTCGCCTGGATGATCGCCTTGATCTTTTCACCGAGTGCGGTGGTCATGGTGGTCACGTCCGGTCTGCGTTAGTTCTGCAGCGCGACCTGGCGGCGGGCGCGCAGGATCGCCCAGAGGCCGAGCAGGATCATCGGGAAGGACAGCACCATCCCCATGGTCAGCCAGCCCGTACCGAGCAGATAGCCAAGCTGCGCATCCGGCTCGCGGAAGAATTCCACGAAGATGCGCGACAGCGCATAGCCGCAGACGAAGACGCCGGAAATGAGGCCTGGCGATTTCAGGGCGCGGAAGCCGTAGATGAGAAGCGCCAGAACCGAGAGCAGCACGATGCCTTCGAGGCCGGCTTCATAGAGCTGGCTCGGATGACGGGCAAAGGGACCGCCGCTCGGGAAGACGACGGCCCAGGGCACATCGGCAAGACGGCCCCAGAGTTCGCCGTTGATGAAGTTGGCAATGCGGCCGAAGAACAGGCCGATCGGCACGACACCGGCGACGATGTCGAACAGGCTCCAGATCGGGATGCTGTTCTTGCGGGCAAAGAGGATCATGGCGAGCGTCGTGCCGGTGATGCCGCCGTGGAAGGACATGCCGCCGTTCCAGATCTGGATGGCGCGGATCGGGCTCTCGATCACCGCCTGCATGTCATAGAAGAGGATGTAGCCGATGCGCCCGCCAAGCACGATGCCGAGGGCGGCCCAGACGACGAAGTCGTCGAGTTGCGCCTTGGTGATCGGCGAGGCGTTGCCCGGCCAGAGGCTGTCATTGCCGGCGAGGCGGCGCGCATAGAACCAGCCGAGCATGATGCCGACGACATAGGCCAGGCCATACCAGTGAATAGCGAGCGGCCCGATCGAAAAGGCGATCGGATCGATATCCGGAAATGGCATGATTGCCATGAGATTGGCTGCAGTCGGCAAGGCTTTCCCACCCGTTGATGTGCGCGGACCATGGCGTTGCGATACGAGGCGGTCAAGTCGATTGTGAGGCAGGGCAGGGCGGGGCGGGCTCTTATCCAGAGCAAAGCGCTTGCATCCTTAACGGCGAAGCCCTACCTCAATTTCACAGGCTTCGAGCCGGAAGAAACATGTCGTGCGAAGGAGAAAACCGCCATGACGACTGGAGCAAACCGCATCATGGACGAATTCGCAAAGCTGATGACCGATGCGGCCGGCGCCGCCCAGGGCGTGCGCAAGGAGGTCGAGACGGCCTTCAACGCGCAGGCCGAGCGCTGGCTGAACAGCATGGACGTCGTCAAGCGCGAGGAATTCGAAGCCGTTCGCGAAATGGCGATCAAGGCCCGCGACGAGAACGACGCGCTGCTCGCCCGAGTCGCCGCGCTCGAGGCGCAGCTGGCCGCCAAAAAGAAGTAATTCCCGTTTTGCTACAAGATGTGGTGTGGCGCATTTGCGACACGCCGCATCTCAGACCAAAAAATCAGGTGCCTTTATCCACCTGTGGACACTGCCAAAAAAGCCAATGGGCAGAGTCGTTTATATCCCCCTCCTGAATCCGATTTCGAGAAGCTGTCCACAGTACCTTTCGGGAAATAAGGCAGCCGGGGGCTGGCTTGTCGCCGGTCTGATTATACACTGATTTTAAATGATGATTCGAACCGGACAGCGGTAAGCTCCAGGCAGGTTTTCTGCGTTAGGTCTGGGTTGCGGTTCAAGGTCATCGAAATGGTGTTCCGGTATTTGCGTGTGTCTTTTCTTGTGTGTGTTCGCCCAAGTCAGTCGCATTCGTTCCCGGTCAAGAAGGTGCTGCATGAGCCTGATGGAATTGGAATTCGAGCGTCAGTCGAACCCGGTCGATATGATCGAGTACGTCGCCGCCAATAATGACTGGGCATTTGAACGGTCAGGCGAGGACGAGATCGCGATGACGGTCGAGGGGAAGTGGGCCGATTACCACATCTCCTTTTCCTGGATGGAAGAGTTTGAAGCTCTTCATCTCGGTTGCGCCTTCGACATCAAGGTGCCTGAAAATCGCGTCAACGAAGTCACCAAGCTGCTCGCCGCGATTAACGGCCAGGTGCTGATGGGCCATTTCGATCTGTGGCGCCAGGAAGACGTGATCATCTTCCGCCAGTCGCTGCTGCTTGCGGGCGGCGCCGAGCCCACCAACCGCCAGGTCGAAGTGCTGCTTTCGAGCGCGCTCGATACCTGCGAAGCCTATTACCAGGCATTCCAGTTCGTCATCTGGTCCGGCCTCGATGCTGCCAAGGCGATGGAAGCCGTTCTTTTTGAAACCGTCGGCGAAGCGTAATTCTGATGTCCAGCGTCTCTGCAGATCCCATCGTTCTCATCGGTGCCGGCAATATGGGGGGCGCGATGCTTTCCGGCTGGCTCAAGAACGGCGTCCCGGGCTCCTCCGTGGTCGTCGTCGATCCCGGCCCGTCGGCGGCGATGATGAAGACGATCGAGGATGCAGGCGCGACGCATGTGACGGCGGCGCCTGCCGGTCTCAAGGCCGGGGTTCTGTTCATCGCGGTCAAGCCGCAGGTGATGGAAGCAGTGCTGCCGCCGGTGAAGGATACGGTCGGGCCGAATACGGTCGTGGTCTCCGTCGCGGCCGGCAAGACGCTCGGCTTCCTCGAAAAGCATCTCGGCGAGGCCGCCATGGTCCGCGCCATGCCGAACACGCCGGCCATGGTCGGCCGCGGCGTCACCGGCGCTTTCGCCAATTCAAAGGTCAGCGCCGAACAGCGCGACCGCGTTCATTCTCTTCTGCGCGTATCCGGTCCTGTTGAGTGGGTTCCGGCCGAGTCCGACATCGATTCCGTGACGGCGCTGTCGGGCAGCGGCCCTGCTTACGTGTTTTATCTCGTCGAGTGCATGGCTGAGGCAGGCCGTAAACTTGGCCTGCAGGCGGACCTCGCCATGCGTCTTGCACGGGAAACGGTCGCGGGGGCTGGTGAACTTCTCCACCAGTCCCCCGACGACGCTTCCAGGCTTCGCCAGAACGTCACGTCTCCCGGCGGCACGACGGCCGCCGCGCTCGCCGTACTGATGGCGGAGAAGGGGATGCAGCCGCTGTTCGACGAAGCGCTCGAGGCCGCGCGCACGCGCGCCCAGGAACTGGCGGGCTGAGGCGGATCATGGCTGACGAAATTACCTATCCCGATTTCGAGCGCGTCGACATCCGTGTCGGAACGGTCATCGAAGCATCGCCCTTCCCGGAAGCGCGCAAGCCGGCGATCAAGCTGCTGATCGATTTCGGACCCGAGATCGGCGTCAAGAAATCCTCTGCGCAGATCACCGTGCACTACGATCTCGACAACCTCATAGGCCGCCAGGTCCTCGGCGTCGTCAACTTCCCGCCGCGCCAGATCGGCCCCTTCCGATCGGAAGTGCTGACGCTCGGCTTCGAGGACGAGGCCGGCGCGATCGTGCTGGCGGCAACGGACAAGCCGGTGCCGAACGGCAAGAAGTTGATGTAATCAATGAATATCGCGCGAGACCAGGTCGGTCAGCGTGAAGGAATGGAAGGTCGCCTCGAAGCCGGCGCGTTGCGGTGAGCAGAAGGCGGGGCCGACCATGAGCTGTTCGATCGAGGGATCGAACCAGGCGAGGCGCGCCATGCGCCATTCGGTCATGACATCGGTGCGATACTGGATGAAGAGCGCGTCGCCGTTGCGGGTGACGCGGGTCGACATGCGCGCGAAGGCGTGGTCGATGCGGAAGGCGGACCAGTCGGAATTGCCGTTGGTGACGACGGTGCTGAAATGCATGGCGCCGTCGGTATATTCGATCCCGCATTTCATCCAGCGGCGTTCATCGGCGCGAATCATCAGGCCGGCCTGATCGTAGAGCGCCTCGTAGCGGCCGGAAAAGCTGACTTCTGCGGTGAAATCGCCCTTGCGCTGCTGATGCAGGAAATGGCCGTCGTCGCGGTGGAAGCCGTAATAGGTGCCTTGCCAGAAATCGGTCTTCTCGCCGGAGCGGGCGTAGAGAGTGCCGTTGCGGATATCCGCCGATGGCGGCGGATTGAGCCAGGTCATTGCCTCGAAACCGCTCATCGCAAACTCACGCGGGAACACGGATCACGGCGCGCAGGCCGCCGAGCGGACTGTCGCCGAGCGTGACATTGCCGCCGTGGCTACGGGCGATGTCGCGGGCGATCGCCAGGCCGAGGCCGGTACCGGAGTCGTCGAGATTGCGGGCTTCGTCGAGGCGGAAGAACGGCTTGAAGACGTCTTCGCGGTTTTTCTCGGGGATGCCGGGGCCGTCGTCGTCGAAGGTCAGCGTCAACCATTTGGCGCTGTGCTTGGCCTCGATGTTCAGCGAGCCGGCGTAGCGGCGGGCATTGGACGCAAGGTTGGTCACCAGCCGGGTGAAGGCGTTGGGACGGACGACGATCTCGTCGTCGCCTTCGATCGAATAGCTGAAGTTCTTGTCGTGCAGGGCGAAGTCGGTCTCGATCTTCGCGAGCATCTCGCTGATCTTCAGCTCGCCGACATCCTCTTCGATCTCGCTGCGGGCGAAGGCCATATAGGCTTCGAGCATCGACTGCATGTCGTTGACGTCGTCGGCCATGCCCTGAAGTTCGGGGTTGTCGCCGGCCAGCGCCAGCTGCAGCTTGAAGCGGGTCAGGATGGTTCTGAGGTCGTGGCTGACGCCCGTCAGCATCGCCGTGCGCTGTTCGATCTGGCGCTCGATACGCTCGCGCATCAATATGAAGGCGAGACCAGCACGGCGGACCTCGTCGGCGCCGCGCGGGTGGAAATTCTCCGCCCTCTGGCCCTTGCCGAAGCTTTCGGCGGCCGCCGCCAGCGCCTGGATCGGCCTGATCTGGCCGCGCAGGAAGAGGATCGAGACGCCGATCAGCACGAGAGAGGCGCCGACCATCCAGACGATGAAGATATGGGTGTTCGAGGCATAGGTCTGGTTGCGCTTCGTCAGCACCCGCAGGATCTTGTCATCCAGCTTGATGCGGATCTCGACGAGGCTGGAATCGCCGAGCGTGTCGATCCAGAAGGGCCGCTTGATCTGGTCGTTGATTTCGTCCGAGAGGATGCCGTCGAGGATCGAGAAGAACGGCTTCTCGCGCGGTGGCGGCAGGTCGCCATCCGGCTCGACCGAAATCTGCAGCCGCATCTGCTCGCGGGCGATCTTGGTGATCGCCGTATAGTCGGCATCCTGCGGATAGGTATCGATGATCTGGATGATGGCCGAGATGTCCTGCGTCACCGCGTTCGACAGGCGTTGGGTCACCATCTGCCAGTGCCGCTCCATGAAGACGGCGGCGACCACCGACTGCAGAAGCAGCATCGGCATGATGATGATCAGCAGCGAACGGACATAGATGCCCGTCGGCAGGCGGCGGCGCAGGAAGCGCGCGATCCATTTCCATCCGGTAGCTGGCGAGCGTTCTTCCCGCCGCAGGCTTTCGAAGGTCACCATCTCTGTTGCGATCCTGACGTTCGGAGCTTCAATCGATGCTCAGCCTGTATCCTATACCACGAACCGTCTGGAGCCAGACAGGATTTGCCGGATCGTCCTCGATCTTGCGGCGCAGGCGGTTGATCTGCACGTCGATCGTGCGCTCGCCGACATCGACATCGTCTCCGATCAGTTCGTGGCGCGGGATGGTGTCGCCGGCGCGCTTGGCGAAAAGCAGCATGATTTCCTGCTCGCGGTCGGTGAGCCGGATGACCTCCGCCGCCTTCTTCAGCTCCTTGCGGGTCAGGGAGAAGGTGTAGGGGCCGAACATGATCTGCTCGATCTTGGGCGCATCCGAAGCATTGCGGCGCAGGATGTTGTTGACGCGCAGCACGAGTTCGCGCGGATCGAAGGGTTTTGACAGGTAATCGTCGGCGCCGGCTTCGAGACCGGCGATGCGATTGTCCGACTCTGCCAGCGCTGTCAGCATGATGATCGGAACGTTTTTGATCGCCCGCAATCCGCGCGTCACGTCGATGCCGGATTCACCGGGCATCATCACGTCCATGATGATCAGGTCGAAATCGAGGCCCGCCAGCTTGCGCTGGGCCTCGGCGCCGTCGGCCGCGACCGTTACCCGGAAGCCGTTTTCGGTGAGGTAACGGTTGAGCAGCGCACGGATGCGCGTGTCGTCATCGACGACAAGCAGATGTGCCGCATCATCAGAAATGATTGTCTTTCCCGCCATTCAGTCCGCTCTCGCTGTTTGCCTGTCCCGCATGCCCCTCAGAAATGCCTTCACGCTCTCGCGCGTTTCGAGAGAAGCATTGTCGAATGCCCTCTCAATGCGGCGCGATTGCGGCTCCGCCAGAGCAAGCGCCAGTTCGCGCCCCGTCTTTGTCGGATAAAGCTTGCGCTGGCGCCGGTCTTCCGGGCCTGCGACTTGTCTAATGTAGCCTGAATCAATCAGTTGTTTGAGCACTCGGGCGAGGCTCTGTTTGGTAATCTTCAATGTATCCAGCAGATCAGCAACGGTCATGCCGGGTTCACGGTTAACAAAATGCACCACCCGGTGATGGGCGCGCCCGAAGCCGCTTTTCTCCAGAATGGCATCCGGATCGGAGACGAAATCGCGATAGGCGAAGAAGAACAGCTCGATGATCTCGAAGTCGATGATGCCGCTGTTTTCCATCGGCGTGGACAGCGGCTCAGGCTTGGCTGCTTTCGCGCTGATCTGTCGTGACGCCACGTCTTTTCCTTCCTCATCCCATGCGCTCCGGGAGACCAGCAGGCCTTGCCGGTATTCCCGCCTTCTGCAGAACCTTTGCGAAAGCTCGGATCCCGGTTGCCCATAAAACGCATATTTTCCGTGCTGCGTCAGTGGATAAAACGCAATCGGGACAACAATCAACAGGCACCGCATCTTCGCCCGATGGCGGCGATTGTTGCGTCCGGGCGATGGCTGCGGTGCAAGTTTGTCCACAGAAATGCAAAAAGGCGGCCGTCGGGCCGCCTTTCCTGTTTCATTCCGGGTCGTTCACGTGTGTCACTGATAGACGTAGACGATGCGGCGGGTGCCCGGATCGACCAGGACCGGGCGGTCGTTGATGCGGGCGTAGCGGTATTCGTAGTTCGGAACCTGCTGGAAGGTCACATCGGCAGGCACTTCGGCGCCGACAACGACGTCGCCGCCGAGTTCGACGGTCTGGCCGGGATTGGTGTCGATATAGGTGCGGACCTCGGCCGGGGGCGTGATCGTGTCGACAGAGCCGACCGGGCCGAGCAATTCGTCACCGGCACTGGGCTGCGGATCGGCGGGAACGACGCTTGCCGTGGTCTCATAGGTCACGACGGGCACGCCGAGGGTTTCCTGATTCTGCTCGACGACGACAGGGGCGCCTTCATGCTGGACCTGCAGATAATCGGCATAGACCCAGCCGCGGACGCCGTTGACGTCGACGCGGCACCAGCGGCTGCCCTGCATGCAGCCATCGAGATAGGCCGATGAACCGCGGGTGGCGATGCCGACAGAGGGGTATTGGGGGCCGGGACCGGCGCGGACGTTGAGATCGTTGATGGCCGTGGCGGCCATTTCCGCATGCGCAAAGCCCGCGCTTGCAACAAGCACGGCGCCTGCCAGGAAAAGGTTTCTCGTCATGGTCATTTCCATTTCTCCTTTTTTGCTGGGCTGGAAACGCACCGTTCACTATCCGGTTCCAAAAGGCGTAAGCCGATTGTTTCCACTTTGCCGGGAAGAACTTTTATCTGTTTGATTTCAATATATAAATTTCGAAAATGGGACGGGCTTTCACGTCATAAACTGTTGTTACAGCGCGTCTCCGTGGCGTGAGGCGCCGATAAAAACTTGCTTTCGTTACCCGCCATTCAGACTATAGGGGCGGGTAGAATACAGGAGGCGCCGATGGGTATGCTACAGGCCGGAATCATTCCGGTGACACCGTTCCAGCAGAATTGCACCGTGCTTTTCGATCCCGACACCAAGGAGGGGGTCGTCGTCGATCCCGGCGGCGACGTCGAGACGATCGTCAAGGTGATCGAGGAGAACGGCTTCAAGATCAAGGAAATCTGGCTGACGCATGGCCATCTCGACCATGCCGGCGGTGCCAAGGATCTCAAGGCTGCTCTGGGGATCGACATCGTCGGTCCGCATAAGGACGATCTGCCGCTGCTGCAGCGGATCGAAACGCAGCAGCAGAAATACGGCATTACCGGCCTCAAGAATGTCGAGCCGGACCGCTGGCTCGAAGATGGTGAAAAGGTATCGTTCGGCAGTCACGAGTTCGAGGTCTATCACACGCCGGGTCACGCGCCGGGCCACGTGATCTATGTCAATCGCGCGCAGAATTTCGCGCATCTCGGCGACGTTCTGTTCAACGGCTCGATCGGGCGTACCGACCTGCCGGGTGGCGATCACGAGCAGCTCATGGTTTCGATCCGCGACAAGGTGCTGCCGCTCGGTGACGATGTCGGCTTCATTTGCGGACACGGGCCGGGGAGCCGGATCGGCGACGAGCGGCGCAACAACCCGTTCCTGCAAGGCATCTGACAAACGAAAAGCGCCGCTCGATGAGCGGCGCTTCTGTCTATTATGCTGGCATGACGCTGGCGGCGATCAGCCGGCGGTGCAGAAATGCTGGCGGCCGTCGTTGCCGATGAACGTGCCGGTGCCGGGATCGAAGCTGCGGTAGCGGTACGAGCAGTAACGCTGCCACTGCGGCGTCCAGGGCTCGAGGCCGGCGCGAACCGGTGCGTAATAGCGCGGCGGTGCGCGATAGACCGGAACGGCTTCGTATTCGGGCTCGTAGACCGGTTCGGCATAGCGCGGCTCGGCATAACGCGGTTCGTCATAGTAGTAGCGCGGCTGGTTGGCATTTGCGATTGCGGAGCCGACGACGAGGCCGGTCGCGAGGCCGACGGCACCGCCGACCCAGGCGTCGTTGCCATGATGGCGATGGCGCCAGCTATCGGCGGAAGCTTCGCTGACAGCGGAAAGGCTGAGAGCGGCGGCTGCGGCCGTCAGAAGAAGTGTCTTTGCGATCGTGTTCATGATCTTGTCCTACTCTCCAAGACAGCGGGAAGTACTGTCTTTAAAACTCTTCAGGACGGCCGCGGGTTCCTGCGCCGTGATGATGAGACGATAGTGGCCGCTATCTGAACGGACGCTGAATAACAAAACCCGGCATTTCTGCCGGGCTTCAACTCGAATTCGACGGCCTTGTTTGGGCTCAGCCGTCAATCTGAAGATTGACTGCCTTCGGTCCCTTGCCGCGGCGATCCGGCTCCGTGTCGAAGCTTACCTTCTGGTTTTCCGTCAGGCCGGCGAGGCCGGAAGCCTGAACGGCAGAAATGTGTACAAAGATATCGGCGCCACCCTTATCCGGCTTGATGAAGCCGAAGCCTTTGTCGGTATTGAAGAATTTTACAGTGCCAGTCTCGGTCATGCGTCAGGTCCTTTTCTCTCTGCCCGCCATCCACACGGGCAGCATCAATTATGCCCCTTCCGGAGCGTTGGCAGGCAGTTCTTGAATTTCGAGAAAAAGGTCCCCTCTACCTCGGCCTGTCTCATGCTGGGATTATTCCCCATCTTGTTGAGACCGGCTGACCGGAATATTAGCGTTTCCGGCGCGCACTTTCTTAAGGACTTCCCATGCTCGCAAAATGCCCGAACGCCGTGAGATTGCTGTGATTATTGGGAATTGGCAAGCAAAAGTTTTTTAACGTGTCTTCAGGAACACAGTCGGCGCCGGTGTCCTATTTGCGCCAAAACGCAAAAAAATCGCTCCGGGCGCGTGCATGATTAACGTTTTGCATTGTCTGCAATATAGTTTGTGAGCAGATTTTCCCAAAAACACAACGTTAGCGGGTTTTCCGGCCGCCTCAAAAAAATTGCGAATCAGTTGCGCCGGAGGTGTCGAACGTGATGTCAGACCGGCGCGGCACGGCGGCGCGCCAGTTCGGGCACAAGCTCGACTACAAGCATAGCGCTAAACATCAAGGCGCATCCCGCGTAGCCGAGCGGTGGCATTGTCTCACCGAGGATCAGCGCGGCGAGGGAGGAGCCAAACAGGGCTTCGGACGACAGGAAGATCGCCGCCTGCGAGGACGTCGTGTAGCGCTGGGCGACGATCTGCAGCACGAAGGCGACGCCGGACGAGAAGATGCCGACATAGAGGATCTCCGGTGCGGCGCCGAGGATGGCATCGAGGCTGATCGGCTCGAAGATTGCGGCAACCGCGATGGCAAGCAGCGCGGTGATGCCGAATTGCGCGGCCGAGAGCGCCATCGGCCTGCCGGTTTCCTTCACGGCCGTTCCGGCAATGGTGATCTGGATCGCCCAGAAGACGGCGCAGATGACGGTGAGACCGTCACCGACCGTCAGCGCCGAGAGATGACCGCCGGAGAGCAGGAAGATGCCTGATATCGCCATGATCGCACCCGGCCAGATGATCCAATGCGGCGGGCGGCGCAGGAAGAGCACGGCGATGATGGGCACGAAAACGACGTAGAGGCCGGTAATGAAGCTCGAATTGGTCACCGACGTGGTCTGCAAGCCGACCTGCTGGGTTGCGGCGCCGCCGAAAAGGGCGAGGCCGATTGCGAGGTAGAGGCCAAGGTGGCGCCGGCTGGTTCTGACGGCGGCCTTGCGGCGTTCGAGCAGCACGAAGGGCAGGACCGCGACCGTCGCTACGGCGAAACGCAGGCCGATGAACCAGAAGGGGCCGATCGCCTTCATTGCCGTCGATTGCGCCACGAAGCCGCCGCCCCAGATGGCAGCAGCAAGCAACAGCAACAGGTTCGCCTGGACGCGAGACATCTCATTCCTCGATTGCGGGAGCGCGGTGGGATGGCCGTGGTTATCAGTTGCCTTTTGTTTCAGCAAGCATGAATGAGCACGGCGCCGGGCGGTCCTGAAACGAGGGCCGAGGCGAGGTGGTTGGCGCTCAGCCGTCCTGACCGGCCGCGCGCGAGACGCGGATGAGGGCGCCGTCGCTTTCGTCGGTGACCATCAGGAGGGCGCCGTCGGGGGCAACGGTCACATCGCGGATACGCCCGTAATCACCTTCGAAGAGGCGCTCCTCTGCGGTGAACTTGCCGCTTTCGTCACGCTGCATGCGCGACAGAAGCTGGAATTTCAGCGCCGCAACCAGCATGTCGCCATCCCATTCCGGGAACATCTTGCCGCGATAGACGGCGATGGCGCCCGGCGCGATCGAGGGATCCCAGTAGTGGAGGGGCTGTTCCAGCCCGGTCTTCTCCGTTCCCTCACCGATCTTGGCGCCGGAATAGTCGCGGCCATAGGTGATGACGGGCCAGCCGTAGTTCTTGCCGGGTTCGATCAGGTTGATCTCGTCGCCGCCGCGGGCACCGTGCTCGACGGTGTAGAGTTTGCCGTCGGCGGCATCGAAGGTGATGCCCTGCGGGTTGCGGTGGCCCTTCGACCAGATTTCGGGAAGCGCCTTCGCGCCGTCGCGGAAGGGATTGTCGGCGGGGATGCTGCCATCGGCATTCACATGGATGATCGAGCCGGCATCGTCCTTGAAATCCTGCGAGCGGTCGCGGCTGCCGCGGTCGCCGACGCTGATGAACAGGCTGCCGTCTGCGGCGATGGCGATGCGCGAGCCGTACTGGATGTTGCCGCCGGTGAATTTCGCCATGGTGAAGATCGGCTTCACATCCTCGAGCCTGCTATCGTCGGCCGAGAGCTTTGCGGAGAAGGCCTCGGTGCCGGATCCCCCGGCTTTGGCAGTCGCGGCGGTGAAATAGAGGATGCGGCTCTGGGCGAAATCCGGGGCAAGCGCTACATCCATCAGGCCGCCCTGGCCGCGGGCGCTGACTTCGGGCACGCCGCCGAGCGGCTCGGATGCCTTGCCGTCGCGGATGATCCTCATGTTGCCGGAGCGTTCGGTAACGAGATAGGCGCCGTCAGGCATGACCTCGACGGCCCAGGGATGATCGAGCCCGGTCGCCAGCGTATCGACGCTGACCGCCACTTCCTTGGTCTTCACCCGGTCGGCGGCGAATGCCGTACCGGCTGCTGCGAATGCGGCGCCTGCCGTCAGAGCGATGCGCAATCCCTTGAGCATGTTCAATGATCTCCCCGTTCTACCATCCAGCCCGGTAGGTGGCGCGCCGGGGCGATCGCTTCAACCTCGTCAGGTCCCGGATAACGGCTTTGTGTTGCCGGGTTGAACGGTGCCGGTCTGGATTCTGTCGACCAGTTCCGCCTCGACTATGTAACGCATCGGGCCGCGTTCGGTGGCGTCGAACGGCCAGCAGGTCGTCAGCACGAGGTGGCGGCCTTCGGACGCGGCGTCGATGCCGCTTTCATCCCAGCGGGCGACGCGCGCATCGGTCGCCTTGAAGGTCAGGACGGAACCGTCGCGGCGGGTGATCTCGATGTCGTCTCCGGCACGCACATCCTTCAGCCAGCGGAAATGCGTGTCGCGATGGGCGGCGATGACGGAGGTGCCTTCCTCGCCCGGCTGCGGCGTATTGCTGAGCCAGGCCGGGCCGAAGGCGAGGGCTTCGCCGGTGGCGCCCGAAAGCACGATGGCCGTCTTGCCGAGGCGCGGGGCGCTGACTTGCGCCTCGGTGGTGAAATCGGCCCAGGGCCAGGGCTTGGCGTCCTCGCCGCGCAGTTCGGCGGCGAAGGCGCGCTTCAGCAGGACCTGCGAGAGTTCAGCCTTGCCCTTCATGTAGAAGCCGCTGGTCATCAACGCCGTGCCGTAAAGCCCGAGGCCGAGGATCGCGACGGCGATCGCCTTTTCCATGACCGACAGCCGGGAGGACAGCCCCTTTCGGGGCGCATCGACCTCATAGGCCGTCGCCGCGGCATTCGCCATCATCAGTTCCAGATAGCTCGGAAGCGGCTCGAACTCGCCGGCTTCCTCGTTCCAGCTTCCGCGCTGTGCGACGGGCATCAGCGGCCTCCTGCCAGGAAGGCGCCGCGGATGCGGCGGCGCCAGATCGCAAAGCCACCGGCTGCCGCCATCGCTGCCAACAACATGGTCAGGCCCTGCATGATCTGCCGGTCGGCGAGCGTCGCCGTCTGCGGCAGCTTCACGGAGGCCGAGCGCTGGGCGATCAGGTTTGCGGCAGCAGGCGTCGGGGCGGCGGCCATCTGGTTGGCGACGGCGGCAAATTCCATCTGCGGCTTTGCCATAGCGTGATCGGGTGCGTTGCCTGATGGGGCAGGGGCAGGTTCGCCCATCACCTTGTCGAAATCCCAGCCGTCGGGCAGGTTCAGCGGCAGCTTGGTCGAGGTGACCGGCTGATCGCCCGGACGCGACGGCGTGACGTCGACGGCGACGAGGCTGGTGACGCGGGAGACGAGATGATGTGCCATGGCGATCGTCTCGACATCCTTGTCGAGGGCGGCCGGATCCTGGCGCTCATAAGAGCGGGCCTCGAGATCGTCGATCTTGCGGCGTGCCCAGAGCTTGGAGAGGCCCTTGCCGTCGGCGGCATTGGCGATATCCATCTCGACGCGCCAGGGCTGGGCGCCGGTCTTGCCTGTAATCTGCAGCTTGCCTGATGGTTTGTCGCCCGGCAGTTCGGCGGTGAGAACGACAGGCTCGCCGGTATAGAGATCGGGCATCGGGTTCGGCGTGATGTCGCTTGCCTGCACGCCGTCGAAGGTGGCGGCGATATCGGTCATGGCGGGGTTCTGCAGCTTGGCGAAGAGCTCGCCCATGCGCGAGGCCACCTGATCGGTGGAGCCGATATGGGTGAAGGTGCCGCGGCCGAGTTCGGCGGCCTTGGTCATGAAGTAGGAGTTCGGAGCCGAACCGATGCCGACGGTGAAGACGCGGGCATCGCCGCGGTTGTTGGTGATCTCCATGAACAGCTGCTGCTCGTTGCCGATCGCGCCGTCGGTCAGGAAGACGACCTGACGGAGCGCGCCATTGGCGACCGCGCCCTGATTGCGCAGCGCATCTTCCAGCGCCGGCAGCATCTCGGTGCCGCCATCGGCGGTCAGGCCGCGCACATAGGCGATCGCCTTCTCGCGATTGTCGGGTGTGGCGCCGACGAGGCCGCCGAAATAGTCGGTCATCGTGTCGTCGAAGCGGATGACATTGAAGCGGTCGTCGGGGCCGAGCTTGGAGATTGCCAATGCCAGGCTTTCCTTGGCCTGAGCGATCGACTCGCCGGACATCGAGCCGGAATTGTCGATGACGAAGATGACCTCGCGCTTCAAAGGTGCCGTGGAGGCATCCGGTGTTGCCGGTGGCGTGACGAAGGCGAGCAGATAGGTCTTGCCGTTCAAGATTTCGCGGAAGAGGCCGGCGCTCGGCGTCTTGCCGGGGGCGGCCTTCCAGGTGAGTTCGAAATCCTTGTCGGCGGGGACGGAATCGCCCTTAAGGCTGATGACGCGGTTCTGATCGCCATCCTGCTTGATATCGACGTCGTGGAAAGCGGATTTGACGTCGCCGAGCGGGAAGCCGGCCTTGAGGTTCACGGTCAGCGCCACAGGGTTGATCTTGGCGTTTTCGCGCGGATCGAGCACCGGCGCCTCGATCTTGTCGCGGTTCGGGACCGGATCGGACGGCACCGCGAAACCGGCGCCGTTATTGAACTCGACGGTCTGGACCACGGGGGCCGGATTGTAGCGGGGAGCGACGACCATGGGGAAACGCAGCGAGAATTCACCGCCCGACTGGTGCACGGCCTGCTGATATTCGATCTGCACGACGATGGTTTCGCCGGGGCCGATATTGGCGACCTGATTGGTGAAGATGTTCGGGCGCTGCTGTTCGAGAAGGGCTGCCTTCTTGCCTTCGGCCTTGGCCTGTTCGTAGATCTCGCGCGCTTCCTGGCGCGGCTTGATCTGGCCCTCGATGAAGCGGTCGCCGATCTGCATCTTCAATTCGTCGACCGCCGAGTTCTCGGGCAGCGGGAAAACGTAGGTGCCCTCGACCCAGCCCTTGCTCGGGTTCTGGAAGCGCTGGGTGACCTTGACGCGGGCGACCGGTCCGGAGACGTCCATCTGCACGTCGGTCTTCAGCCGCGGTGCCTCGATGAAGAAGCCGGGTTCCTTCGACGGGAAGAGCAGGGAGCCGCTGTTGACGTCGTTCGGGCGAACGAGGCCTGCGAGCTGCTCCACCTTCTGCGGCTGCGCCTCCTCGGCGCGGGCGGCGGAGACAAGCCCGCCGGCCATCATCAGCGATACGAAAAATGTCGTGAACGCGATCAGGAATGAAAAGGACACACGGCTGGCGCGGAGCCGCTCGGTGGCAAACTCGTCTTCCAGAAACATTGGCATACCCTCAATAACCAACTTCGGATGATCAAGATTGAGGCCTCGATCCCGGCGGGCTCACGACCGAATTGCGGCGTGCCGCGGCATTTGTTGCGGCTTATTTGCGGCAAAGGCCCAAAACGGGGAAGTTTCTGATTTTAAGGGGCAAATCCGGATGTCTTCAGAAATCGATTCAGGTTCTTCGCAAAGTGATTCAGCGCGGCGCCGCAAAACTGTGTCCGGCTAAGTTTTAAGGTGCGGCAATCGATCAATAAGAATCATCGGCACCATCGCGCCTTTGCCCTTGAAATGCCTGTCTACATTGGACATAGACCTTAGCGCAGAATTCCGGTCCCGGCTTTCTGCCCCTTTCAACCGTATAGGACCGATATCATGGCCTTCCTTGCCGATGCTCTTTCCCGTGTGAAGCCTTCAGCCACCATCGCCGTCGCTCAGAAAGCGCGCGAGCTGAAAGCCAAAGGACGCGACGTGATCGGGCTCGGCGCCGGCGAACCGGATTTCGATACGCCTGACAATATCAAGGAAGCGGCGATCGACGCGATCAAGCGCGGCGAGACCAAGTACACGCCAATCTCCGGTATCCCGGAACTGCGCAAGGCGATCGCCGCGAAGTTCAAGCGCGAGAACAATCTCGACTATACGTGGGAGCAGACGATCGTCGGTACCGGCGGCAAGCACATCCTCTTCAACGCCTTCATGGCGACGCTCAACGCCGGCGACGAAGTCGTCATCCCGACGCCTTACTGGGTGTCCTATCCCGAGATCGTCGCCCTTTGCGGCGGCACCCCGGTTTTCGTCGCGACGACCCAGGAGAACAACTTCAAGCTCCAGGCCGCCGATCTCGAAAAGGCGATCACGCCGAAGACCAAGTGGTTCATGTTCAACTCGCCGTCCAACCCGTCGGGCGCTGCCTATACGCATGATGAGCTGAAGGCGCTGACCGACGTTCTCGTCAAGCATCCGCATGTCTGGGTTCTGACCGACGACATGTACGAGCACCTGACCTACGGTGACTTCAAGTTCGCGACGCCTGTCGAAGTCGAGCCGAAGCTCTACGACCGCACGCTGACGATGAACGGCGTCTCCAAGGCCTATGCCATGACCGGCTGGCGCATCGGCTACGCAGCCGGCCCGCTGCAGCTGATCAAGGCGATGGACATGATCCAGGGCCAGCAGACCTCGGGCACGACCTCGATCGCTCAATGGGCTGCCGTCGAGGCGCTGAACGGCCCGCAGGATTTCATCGGGACCAACAAGAAGATTTTCGAGGGACGCCGCGATCTCGTCGTCTCGATGCTCAACCAGGCCAAGGGCATTTCCTGCCCGGTTCCGGAAGGCGCCTTCTATGTCTATCCGTCCTGCAAGGGCCTGATCGGCAAGACCGCCCCTTCGGGCAAGGTCATCGAGAACGACGAAGACTTCGTCACCGAGCTGCTGGAAAGCGAAGGCGTCGCCGTCGTCCACGGCTCGGCATTCGGCCTCGGCCCGAACTTCCGCATTTCCTACGCAACCTCGGAAGACCTGCTGGAAGAAGCTTGCCGCCGCATCCAGCGCTTCTGCGGCGCTTGCAAGTAAGCGATAGTTTTCAGTTGGAATATCGAAGCCCGCCAGAGACGGCGGGCTTTTTGTTTGTCGATTTGACGATGTGGCCACATGTAGCTACATTGGTGTCATGAGAACCGTATCGATCAGAGATGCCAAGAACAGGCTGACCGAACTTGCCCGCGAAGTGGAAGAGGGCGAGACGATCGTTGTGACCCGCAACGGACGGCCGGTTTTCGATCTGGTGCCGCACAAGCCGCGCGGCGGTTTGAATCTTGCGGCAGGGCAGGCTTATTTGAAGTCGAAGGGCATTACCAATCCTGTGCCTTTTATCGCCGATGATTTCGACGACCCATTGCCTGAAGACTTTCTCATTCGGCCTTTGCCCTAAATATGAGGCTGCTGCTCGACACCCATATGATCTTGGCGATCCTGCGTGGAGATATCGGTGAACGCTTTCCTGATGTCCCCGAACTGCTGGCTGATCAGGAGACTGTGGGCTTTGCCAGCATTGCCAGCCTATGGGAAATTGCCATCAAGACGAGGTTGGGAAAGCTCGACCCGGGAATGCCTCTCGACGAGATAGCGCGGTCGCTTGATGAAATAGGGCTTTCGCTGCTTGGGATCGAGATCAGCCATGTGATCACCGCAGCTGAACCGGAGCCGAGTACCCGCGATCCTTTCGACCGACTTCTACTGTCGCAATGTCAGATCGAGAATTTGCAGCTGCTAACAGTGGATCGCGCCTTGGCGGATCATCCACATGCTTTCAAATTCTGAGTCCGCCTCTAAAGCCCCAGCGCCGACAGCATCAGGAACGTTGCAAATAGGATGAAATGCGTCATCCCCTCGATGGCGTTGGTCTCGCCGTCGTTGAGGTTGATGGCGGCGGCGATCAGGGTGATGGCGACCATGACGGTCTGGACCGGGGTCATGGCCATGACGAAGGGCTGGCCGGTGTAGAGGGCGATCGCCTCCATGACGGGTACCGTCAGGATGACAGTCGAAAGCGAGGCGCCCATGGCGATGTTGACGGTGGCCTGCATGCGGTTCTTCAGGGCGGCGCGCAGAGCAGTCAAGATCTCCGGGGCGGCGGAGATCGCGGCGACGACGATGGCGGTGAGCGCGATCGGGGCGCCGGTGTCGCGCAGGCCCTCGGTCATGAAGGCGGACATGAATTCGGCGAGCGCGCCGATGATGACGACGCCGATCAGGATGGTGGCGATCGAGGCGGAGGCCGGTTCGTCGGCGTGAGGCTCGTCGGGTGTTGCCGCCTTCCGCTCGGCGCGCGGATAGCTGTAGCTGAAGAAGTAGCTGTGCTGTCCCACCTGCATGCGCAGGAAGAGGCCGTAGAGCGCGATCATGGCGATGATCGTGAAGCCGGAATAATAGTGCCATTTGTCGTCGGGCACGAATTCCGGGACGATCATCGAAATGCCGATGGCGGTCAGGATCATCACGCCGTAGGTCTTGCCGGAATTGTCGTTATAGGGCTGTTCGCCGTGCTTCAGGCCGCCGAGCAGGGCGGCGAGGCCGAGAATGCCGTTGATATCGAGCATCAGCGCCGAATAGATCGTGTCGCGCACCAGCGTCGGCGAACTCTCTCCTGCCATCATGATAGCGAGAATGATGACCTCGACGAGGACAGCCGACAGCGTCAGGATCATCGTGCCATAGGGATCGCCGACCTTGACGGCAAGGATCTCGGCATGGTGGGCAACACGGATCGAGGCGAGCACGATGGTGGCGACGAGGGCCGCTGCGGCGATCAGCGCGGCGGGGCGGCCCATCTCCAGGATGCTGTGCTCCAGGCCATAGGCGATGGCGGCAACGATCACCGCAACGACCAGGAATTTCTCGTCTTTCAGTCGTGCGGCAAGGGTCACGCTGCGCTCCGGATTTGATTCATCAGAGCAATCTAAGCCGATGATATCGCTAATCAAGCCGCGACCATTGCACGTCAAATTTGCGCTATGCCCGATTTAATGGAATACTGCCGAAATCGGTCAGCCGGACAGACATCGCGGCGTACCTCGTATCTTGTTTCATCGCCCGCGATCCGCCGGATTGATCTCCGGAAGCTTTTCGCCGCGTCCAGGAAAACAGAGAGGAGAGGTGCATGGTCAAGGTGGTTTATGAGGTTGTGCCGCATGACGGAGGCTGGGCGTATCGCCTCGGCAACGTCTATTCCGAATCCTTCCCGTCACATGCCGAAGCGCTGGAAGCTGCGCGCATCGTTGCCGCCGAACAGCAGGTCGGCGGCGATTCCGCCGAGATCAGCTGGCAGGACGACAAGGGCAAGTGGCACGAGGAATATGCCGAGGGCGGCGACCGTCCCGAGACCGAAGTGGTCGACGGCCTGTTCAGGAAAAGCCCCGGAGCCGAGGCATCGCCCGGCGCCTGAGTCATACTTGATCCAATCTCTGACCGCGCGTCACCGGGCGCGCGTGCTGGCACAGCTGTCCAGATAGAGCTTCAAACCCTCGACCAAGGCATCAAAGGCCACGCGGCAGCGCGGCGACGTCTTCAGATTTTCATGCATGGCGACCCATGTGCCGATATGCATATCCATGACGCCGGGAAGAACACGCCGCAAGTTCGGATCGGCATCCCCAAGACCCGTCTGACACATGCCGATGCCGGCGCCGGCTCGGATGGCGGCGAGCTGCGCGAGGTAGCTGTCGGTGCGTAGCGAGAAGGCGATGCCTTCGGCGACCGGGAAGCGCTTCACCATGGTGCGCACATAGGCGGTCTGCCGGTCGAAGCCGATCAGGCGATGCGTCTTGATATCTTCCAGCGTTTGCGGCGTGCCGTGCTTTTCCAGATAGGCGTGATGGGCGTAGCAGCCGATCGGGATATCGCCGATCCGCCTGACGACGAGCGCGTCCTGCTGCGGCTCCATCATGCGCACGGCGATATCGGCTTCGCGATTGAGCAGGTCCTCGACGCTATCGGAAGCCGAAAGCTCGATCTCGAGCGCGGGGTGGCGGTCCTGGAGGGCCGCGAGGATCGGTGGCAGAACCTCGACCGCGATCACTTCGCTGGCGCTGATCCTCACCGTTCCATCGATGCGGTCGCGATGACCGGAAGCTGCCCGCAACAGGGCCGAGGAGCTTGCGGCCATGGTCTCAGCGAAAGGCGCGAGCAACTGCGCCGCATCGGTCGGCAGCAACCCGCTTTGCGAGCGGGTGAAGAGCTCGGCGCCGACGGCCTGTTCGAGCGCGTCGATGTGGCGGCCGATCGTCGGTTGCGTCAGGCCGAGTTCGCGGGCGGCGGCCGAAAGCGAGCCCTGTGCCAGCACGCTCAGAAAGGTTCGGTAGAGATCCCAGCTCGGTTCGGTGCTCATTGATCTATGTATAGATGATGCACGTATTTCGTCAATTTCGTTTATCGCGCAACGGGCGCATGATCGCGTCATGATCAAGGAGATTGAGATGACAGATGATCGGAAGATAGCTCTCGTTCTTGGCGCAACCGGCGGTATCGGCGGCGCCGTGGCCCGCAGGCTGATGCAGCGTGGATGGCAGGTGCGGGCGCTGAACCGCAATGCCAAGACCGCCTCGCGACGCATGCCTGACATCGAATGGGTGCAGGGCGATGCCATGGAGGCGGGGGATGTCCGCGCTGCCGCCGAGGGTGTGGCGCTGATCGTCCATGCAGTGAACCCGCCGGGCTATCGCGACTGGGAAAAGCTGGTGCTGCCGATGCTCGACAACACGATCGCGGCGGCGCGCTCGGCGGGTGCCCGCATCGTCCTGCCGGGCACGGTCTACAATTTCGGGCCGGATGCCTTTCCTGCCCCACGCGAAGACAGTCCGCAGAACCCGGTGACGAGGAAGGGGGCGATCCGCGTGGAAATGGAGAAGCGGCTGAGGCGGGCCGCGGATGAGCGGACCGGGGTGATCATCGTCCGCGCCGGCGATTTCTTCGGTCCGGGCACCACCGGCAACAGCTGGTTCTCGCAAATCGTCACGCCGGGCAAACCGGTCCGGACGCTGAAGAACCCGGCGCGCTACGGCATCGGTCATCAATGGGCCTATCTGCCCGACGTGGCGGAGACGATGGTGGCGCTTGTCGAGCGCGCCGGAAGCCTGCCCGACTTCGCGGTCTATCACATGGATGGTTTCTGGGATCGCGACGGCCGGCAGATGGTCGAGGCTATCAAGCGGGTATCAGGGGGACGCGCGAAGATCGCTGCCTTTCCCTGGTGGATCGTGCCGTTTGCCGCGCCTTTCGTCACCGTCATGCGGGAGGTGAAGGAAATGCGCTACCTCTGGAAGGAGCCGCTGCGCATGTCCAATGCCAAGCTGGTCGCCGAGCTCGGCCGCGAGCCGCAGACGCCGATCGATGACGCGGTGCGCGCCTCGCTGGTGGCGCTCGGCTGCCTGCCGAAGACCGCCGGGCTGCTGACCGGTCGCGGGGTGATCGCGGGCTAGCCGAGTTCGGCAAGCGCGATGCGGGCGACCGTCAGCTGCAGATCGGCACTCTCCGTCGCGCCGTCGCCCAGGAACCAGGCGGCCGACAGACCGGAATAGGCAACGATCCACTGCAACAGCCGGCGAGGCTCGAGGCCGGTCTCGGTTGATACGATTGGCAACTGGCGCTGCAGGCGGCCGTGGGAGGCGATGATATCGAGATCCTCGTTGGCGAAGGTATTGGCGAAATCGAAGCCGCGTTCGCCATGGAGCCCCTTGGGATCGATCGCCAGCCAGCCGTCGTCGCCGAAATCGAGGATATTGCTGTGATGGATATCGCCGTGGAGGACCGCAACGGCCTGCGGCTCGGCGAGCAATGTCCTGGCTATGCGGTCGCAATCGGCAAGCGTGCCGCCATGCGCCGCTGCCGCGGGCGCAAGCTCGCGAAACCATCGGTCCAGCGGGATGAGCGTGGGTAGCGGCTTCTCGCGTGGCGCGTGGAGCGCGTTGACGGTGCGGCAGATGATCCGCGTCGCCTCGTCGTCTTGCCCCTCATGGGCCATCTTGAGCAGCGATTGCGGGCTGAGCGAGCGCTCCATCAGCACGGCGTGGCTATCATGGGCATAGACTTTCGCCGCACCGTTGCCGTCCCACCAATCCAATACTGCGCCACCGGCCCGCTCGGCCTCGTCCTCCGACGTCTTCAGCATCGCCGGCTTGCCGCGCCAGCGGACGGGCAGGAGCTTGCTGCTATGGGTGGTGATAGGTTCGCCATCAGGCGTGAGGGACCAGCGGGAAAGGTAGGGTTCGAACATGGGTGGAAGGTAGTGGGTGGGGAGATGGGTTTGAAGGGGGTTGAGCATTCCGTCATGCTCGGGCCTTTCCCGAGCATCTGCAACGGTTGATGTAGGGGGTTGTTAGATCCTCGGCACAAGGCCGAGGATGACGGAGGGAAGTCGTGATGCGCCGCTCCCCCAAAAAGAAATCCCGCCACTTGGGCGGGATCTCTCAGCTTTCATTCAGTCTTATGCGACCTTGTCGATCAGCGGGTAATCCGTGTAGCCCTTGGCGCCGCCGCCGTAGAAGGTGGCCTGGTCGCCGGCGTTGAGGGGCAGGTTCTTCCGCAGGCGCTCGACAAGATCCGGGTTGGCGATGAAGGGCTTGCCGAAGGCGACGAGGTCGGCGCGGCCGGTTTCGGCGGCGGCGATCGCCAGGTCGCGGTCGTAGCCGTTATTGACCATCCAGCTGGCCTTGCCGCCGGCCTTTTCATAGGCGGCACGCAGCGCTGCGTAATCGAAGGAGGGGTTGGTGCCTTCCTTGTAGTCGCGTTCGCCGCCGGTCTGGCCCTCGACGATGTGGATATAGGCGAGATCGTATTTCGCCAGTCCCTCGACCACGTGGGTGAAGACGGCCTGCGGGTTCGAATCGTAGCTGTCGTTCGAGGGCGTCACCGGCGAGAGGCGGATTGCGGTGCGGCCTGCGCCGATTTCCTTGGTGACGGCTTCGACGACTTCGAAGGTCAGGCGGGTGCGGTTTTCGATCGAGCCGCCATACTGGTCGGTACGGTCGTTGATGCCGTCGCGCATGAACTGGTCGAGCAGGTAGCCATTGGCGCCGTGGATCTCGACACCGTCGAAGCCGGCGTCGATGGCAGCGCGTGCGGCTTTGCGATAATCCTCGATGATGCCCGGGATTTCGGCGGTTTCTAGTGCGCGCGGCTCCGAGGTCTCGGCGAAGGTGCCGGTGCCGTCAGCATTGACGAGATAGGTCTTGCTCTTGGCGGCGCGGTTGGTCGACGAGACCGGCTTGCCGCCATCAGGCTGCAGCGTCGTGTGCGAGATACGGCCGACATGCCACATCTGGACGACGATCTTGCCGCCGCCGGCATGGACGGCGTCGGTGACGCGCTTCCAGCCATCGAGGGCTTCCCTGGTGTAGAGGCCGGGAACATCGGCATAGCCCTGGCCCTGGTGGGTGATCGGGGTTGCCTCGGTGATGATCAGGCCGGCGCTGGCGCGCTGGCGGTAATATTCAACATTCAGGTCGTTCGGCACGGCGCCCGGGGAGCGGTTGCGGGTCAGCGGAGCCATGACGATGCGGTTCTTGACGGCGATGTCGCCAACCTGTGTCGGTTCAAAAAGCTTGGTCATAAGTCTTTCCTTTTCTGGCGGGGGATCACGCGGCCGGGGCGGGGGCTGTCTTGCCCCGGGCCGAAAGATAGGTGAGGGCGGTCGCGCCGAGGCCGATCAGGGCCATGAGGGCGGCAGCCAGGGGGACGCGGGTGAGCTCGAAGCCTGTCTCGATCACCATGCCGCCTGCCCAGGCGCCAAGCGCGTTGCCGGTGTTGAAGGCGCCGATATTGATCGTCGAGACGAGGTTCGGCGCTTCCTTGCCGAAGCTGACGACACCGACCTGCAGCGCCGGGACGGCAGCAAAGGTGGCGATCGCCCAGACGAGCAGGGTGATTTCGGCCGGGATGAAGAAGCGGCTGGTGAAGCTGAAGACCACAGACGTGACGGCGATGGCGCCAAAGACACCGGCAAGGGTGACGCCAAGCTTCCAGTCGGCGAGTTTGCCGCCGATCAGGTTGCCGACGGTGAGGCCAACGCCGATGAGGAACAGGGTCCAGGTGACGCCTTCGGGCGAGAGGCCGGTGACGTCGCGCAGCAGCGGGGCGATATAGGTGAAGAGCGCGAACATCGAGGCCGAGAAGAAGACGGTGGTCGACAGCGCCAGCCACAGGCGTCCGTTGCGCAGCGCCGAGATTTCGGCAAGCAGGCTGCCCTGCTTTTCCTGCCTGTCCTTCGGCAGGATAGCGATCAGGCCGATGATGGTGATGACACCAATGACGGTGACGACGCCGAAGGTGGAGCGCCAGCCATAGGCCTGGCCGATCGCGGTGCCGAGCGGCACGCCGAGAACATTCGCCAGCGTCAGGCCGGTGAACATCAGGGCAACGGCACGGGCCTTGCGATCCTCGCTGACGAGACCGGCTGCGACCACCGAGCCGATGCCGAAGAAGGCGCCGTGGCAAAGCGCGGTGACGACGCGGGCGAACATCAGCACCCAGTAATTCGGGGCGATGGCGCAGAGCAGGTTACCGGCGATAAAGAAGGCCATCAGCGCGATCAGTGCCGTGCGGCGCTTCAGCTTGGCGGTGGAGACCGCCATGACGGGCGCGCCGATTGCTACTGCCAGCGCGTAGCCGGTGACGAGCCAGCCGGCCTGCGGAATGGTGACGGAGAGGTCGGCCGCCACTTCCGGCAGCAGGCCCATGATGACGAATTCCGTGGTGCCTATCGCAAAGGAGCTCAAGGCGAGAACGAGGAGGGCGAGGGGCATGATCAGAGATCCCTGGAGAGCTGCTTCAGGAAGGCAGCGATGGTGTCTTCGTTTCGCTTGTAGAAGATCCACTGGCCGACGCGGCGCGTGGTGACGAGACCGGCGCGGTGCAGCGTGCCGAGATGGGAGGAGACCGTCGACTGCGACAGGCCGCAGCGCTCGAACTGGCTGGCGCAGACGCCCATATCCAGCGGATGTTCCTGCGAGGCGAAATGTGCCTCCGGATTTTTCAGCCAGTTCAGGATTTCCATCCGGGTCGGATGGGAAAGTGCCTTGAGGATTTCGTCCTTGTCCATCGTTCGCTCTCGATCCTTAAATCGAACTTTCTCGATATATGGATCGTGGTGCGCCGATATGCAAGACACGACGGTGTGAACCGCTACAGGATATTTCTCTGATTAAATTTTAAGCAAAAAAAGAGGGCCACCGGAAAGCCGGGGCCCTTTAAAGGTGTGAAGGTCAATAAACCTCCAGAGGGGAACAGCTAATGCGGTGGCACTGGGAGAGAACCACGAAATGCATCAGCTATGTGCGATATGGTGGTTTATTGGGCAGGTTGCAATGCACTTTTGTGCATGCCTGCTATGCACTGCACAAATTATGCTGCGATGCAGCGAATTTGGGCAAAAAAAAGAGGGCCTCCGAAAGCTCGGGGCCCTTTTAAGGTGTGAAGGTCAAAAACCTCCAGAGGGGAACAGCTAATGCGGTGGAACTGGGAGGAAAAGCCACCATGTGCATCAGCTATGTGCGATATGGTGTTTTAATGTGCAAACGGCAACCCCTCTTTTGTGCATGTCAGTCATGCAGTGGTTGCATAGTCTGCAATTCATTCCACAAATAGCGTCTGTTAAGCCCGCTCAGAAGTTCCAGTTTCTGGCCTTGGTGACGATGAAATCGCGGAAAGCCTTCAGCTTCGCGGCATTCTTGATCTCGTCCGGGTAGCAGAAATAGGTATCGAAAGAGGGGACGTCGGCATTGATCGCCAGCTGGATCAGGCCGGGGTCGCGGCCGACGATATAGTCGGGCATGCAGGCGACGCCCATGCCGAGCAGGCAGGCGCGCTTGATCGAGGTCTGGCTGTTGATCTGCAGATGCGGAATGCGCTTGTTGTCGGACGAGCGGCCGGCAATCTCCAGCCAGTTGACGTCGAGCAGGTAGTTCGGCGCCGGCTCGCCGAAGGTGATGATCCGGTGATTGTCGAGATCCTCGACCGTCTGCGGCTCACCGTAGCGGTTGATATAGGAGGGCGCGGCATAGACGTGCATATGCACGGTGAAGAGCTTGCGCTGGATGAGATCGGACTGCTGCGGCTGGCGCAGGCGGATGGCGCAATCGGCGTGACGCATGTTGACGTCGACTTCCTCGTTGTCGAGGATCAGCTGGATCTGCACATCCGGATAGAGCTGCATGAACTCCTGGATCTTGTCGGTCAGCCAGCCCTGGCCAAGGCCGACCGTCGTCGTGACGCGCAGCTTGCCGGACGGCGTTTCCGTCGTCTCGGTCAGCTGCATCTTCACGGTTTCGAGCTTCAGCAGTACGTCGTGAGCGGTGCGGTAGAGCAGTTCGCCCTGTTCCGTCAGGATCAGGCCGCGCGCATGGCGGTGGAACAGCTTGGTGCCGACATCCTGCTCCAGCGCGCTGACCTGGCGGCTGATTGCGGATTGGGACAGATGCAATTTGTCGGCCGCATGCGTGAACGAACCCGCTTCGGCAGCTGCGTGAAAGATACGCAGCTTGTCCCAATCCAATGGCATTCCCCCACCCCTCATAGCCATGCTTACTCCGCGGCCACGGCGACGGGCATGTGGCCCGTCAGATAACGCTCGGCTTCGAGAGCGGCCATGCATCCGAGGCCGGCGGCGGTGATCGCCTGGCGGAAGGTATCGTCCGTGACGTCGCCGGCAGCATAGACGCCTTCCACGCTGGTCGCGGTGGAATCGGGCGCGGTCCAGAGATAGCCGTTGTCCTTGAGCTTCAGTTTGCCCTTGAAGAGTTCGGTGGCCGGCGCATGGCCGATCGCCACGAAGACGCCGTCGATGGTGTTGTCGGAAATGGCGCCGGTGCGGGTGTCGCGCAGGCGCACGCCCGAGACGGACGGCGGCATCGGCGGCTTTGCCGGCGTGCCGGTGATTTCGGCGATCTCGGTGTTCCAGAGTACCTTGACGTTTTCCTTGGCGAACAGGCGCTCCTGCAGGATCTTTTCGGACCGGAAGCTGTCGCGGCGGTGCACGACCGTCACCGACTTGGCGATGTTCGAGAGATAGAGCGCTTCCTCGACGGCGCTGTTGCCGCCGCCGACGACGATGACGTCCTTGTTGCGATAGAAGAAGCCGTCGCAGGTGGCGCAGGCCGAAACGCCGAAGCCCTGGAAGACCTGCTCGCTCTCGATGCCGAGCCACTTGGCCTTGGCGCCGGTGGCGATGATCAGCGTATCGGCGGTCCAGACCTGGCCGCTATCGGTGCGGGCCACGAACGGGCGCTGGTTCATCTCGACTTCGGTGACGAGGTCGTTGACGATTTCGGCGCCGACATGCTTTGCCTGCTGCAGCATCTGCTCCATCAGCCAGGGACCCTGGATCGGATCGGCGAAGCCCGGATAATTCTCGACATCGGTCGTGATCATCAGCTGGCCGCCTTGCTCCATGCCTGCAATCAGCACCGGCTTCAGCATCGCCCGTGCCGCATAGACGGCAGCCGTATAGCCGGCAGGGCCGGAGCCGATGATGAGCACCTTCGTGTGGCGGGCGGACATGTCTTAATTTCCTTTCGACTGGCGGACGCAGCGGCTAAAGAGCGAATGGGGCCGTTTCGCGATCCAACGCCATTTATGAACGTCCAGTGCTTTTATTCAAGGGCAGCCTTGCATTACCAACAAGGCATTGCGCTGGGCTGTGCAAGAATCCACCGCTGCGGTGAAAGATTCTTGCGTATTCCGATGCTTTATATAGAAGCTGCCGGACCGGAATTAAAGAAAGGCCCGTCACGTGGTTCGCGCCGAACTCGACGCCATCGATATCAAGATTCTGAGGGAATTGCAGGCCGACGGCCGGATGACCAATGTCGAGCTCGCCGACCGCGTCGGCATCTCGGCGCCGCCCTGTCTGCGCCGCGTGCGCAAGCTCGAGGAAGCCGGCATCATCGAGGGCTATCACGCGATGCTGAACAGCCCGAAGCTCGGCTTCGACCTCGTCGCCTTCTGCATGGTCGGCCTGAAGCATCAATCCGAAGCGAACCTGAAAGCCTTCGCCGCCGCCACCTCCAACTGGCCACTCGTGCGCCAGGCCTGGATGGTATCGGGCGACAGCGACTTCCTGCTGCACTGCGTCGCCGAGAACCTGACACGCTTCCAGGATTTCGTGATCGAGGTGCTGACGGCGAACGAACATGTCGATACGGTGCGCACGATGCTGACGATCCGTCAGGTGAAACGGCTGGGGCTGGTCGAGGTTTGAGGCGGGGCTATGAGATATGAGCCTTTGGGCATCCTCGGTGCCTTGCTGACGCCGGCATCGGGCGGCCCGTGCATCGAGCGCGGCGCTCCGCTACCGCCGATGCAAAGATAGCAAGATCTTCTCCTAAGATGCCGAGGTGCAAAGTTGCGCTTTTTTCGAAAGAAACTTCCTTATACCAAGCAGATTTCCATCAATGCGCCGGCGCCAAGCCCAGAGCGGCATGGAATTGCGATCGTGGCATGCGTGAAGAACGAAGCCGACTACCTGGAGGAGTGGCTGCGCTATCACAAGGCTGTCGGCATCCGCCGTTTCTATCTTTATTTGGACCATTGTACGGACGACACCGCATCCGTTATCGATAGCATGCGTGAGGCGGTCGACATTTGTCTGATCCCCTGGGCAGGACGCATGGTCGATACGTCGACCGAAAACATCTTGAATTCGCAGGCCATTGCCTTTGCGCACAGCATCTTGAATTTCGGCGCAGATTTCCGTTGGATGGCATTTATCGATGTCGATGAATTCCTGCTGCCCAAGCAAACGGCGACCGTCGAGGAGGCTTTGACGGCAGCGGGCGGCTTCCCGAATATCTCCCTCCCGTGGCACATGTTTGGCAGCGATGGTCATATCCGTAAGCCGTCGAATGGGGTCTTGCGAAACTATACGCGTCGCGCGTCCAACCCTCTCTCCGATCTGAAGAACGTCAGAAACTACAAGTGCATCGTCGATCCCGCGTCTGTCACGGAAGTCAGCATCCATCAGTTTTCTACGAAGGAACACGGAGAGTTGACCGCCAACGACGCAGGGTTTGTGACTAGTCGCAAGGGCCGCAAGAAATCGAACTTCTATTCGGCTGCCAATCTCCAGCTCAATCATTACTATGGGAAGTCGCGCGAAGAGCTTGAGCGAAAGCTAGCTCGCGGCCCTGCATCTCCGGCGAGCCGCGCCCGCTATGAGGAAAGGGTACGATCGGCGGTCGCAAACATAGAATCCGACTTGGTCGAAGATCGTGCGATGATCGATTTTCTCGACCGGATTGGTCTCGACTGATCCCGTCCCGCTGGCGTTTCTTGGCCGGGATCATGGCGCTAGTGGTTCGCTATAGAAGAGTGCATTTTCACAATTGATTTCCGACGGCTGACCTTGCGTCGCAACGCACGTGCTACGATATTGGTAGCGCGGTTGACACGGTTGCGTTCGATCGTGCACATGACACGATAACGGCGAAATGATTGTCGCCGCGGGTATCGTTCAGAATAACTGCGTTTAATTTCAAGACGGTGTCTTCCCACGTCGCCGTTTGGCAAAACTATCGATGCATTTTTCGCGTTTACCCTTTGATGCAATACCTATCAACCTTTACATGCTTGACGTTTGCGGCCGGCTTTGCGATTTCCTGTCCTTGTGACGAGAGCGTAAGGTGGGCAAGGAAGGCCTTATTGTGCTGAGATCCGAACGGCCATGGCGCCGGTCCATCTTTAGAATTTTTATGTATGTCGTTTTTGGTAAGGCCGGAGCGCATGCGCAGGACTGGTCGCCGGGTCTTGTCTTGACCATTCCGCAGGCGCCTCTCGAAAGAGGGGCCATCGTCTATCGCGGCAAGGGCATCGCGCCGTTGCAGCATCCGGCCGTCCTGAAAAGCGCGGCAGGTCCGGAAGTTTTCGTCATCGGCTCCGGGCCGTCTCTGCCGGCCAACGATATCTCGCGCATCCGGCCCCGTAGCGCGATACTGCTCAACGGGGCGATCAGCCTGCTGGGTGACAAGATTGATGCGCCTCTCGCCATCGCGATCGAGGATGAGCGCTTCGTCTGGCGGCACTTTCGCCTCATGGTTGACAAGATCGCAGCCGACAGCATCTGCCTGTTCTCGGTTGCCGTCATCCGCGCCATCTGCGAGATCGACGGCGGCTGGCTGGCCGACAAAAACGTCATCCTCATCGACAATATCCGCAAGCCCTATCGCGCCAAGCGACGAAAATATTCGCAGCTCGCCAACCTCGACTTCATCAGGGTGAAGGGCGACAGGGCCGGGTTTTCGCTCGACCCGTCGAAGGGCGTCTTTCAAGGTGGTTCGGTGGCCGTCAGCGCTCTGCAGTTTGCCGCTTATTGCAAGCCGGAGAGGATCGGCTTCTTCGGACTGGACATTTCGAATGCGGCCGAACCGCGATTTTACGAGAGAGTTGGCGGCACCGCCAAGTCCGGGTTGGCCAGGGCGAAGGATCGCATCCTCTCCCATATCGGGCTGGGGCGGGACGTCTGCGTCGAGCAGGGCATCGAGCTGTTGAACTTCTCGGCAACATCGGCGCTGTCCGAATGCGGATTGCCTTATGATTCCCGCTATGCCTTGGATTCCAAGCACAACGAGAATTTGGTGCCCTAAGGCGGCCGTCCCGTCAGGCGGAGCGGTAGACCGCAGCGATCCGCTTTGCTTCCATATCGATCTGGAAGTCTTCCAGGATATGAGCAAGACCGGCTGCTGCGAGCGTGTCGCGGCCTTGCGTATCATCCATGTAGCGGGCGGCCACCTCCACCATCGCATCCAGGCTGTCGCGGGCGATCATGCCCTGCGGGCCATTGCCGCCTGCTACCAGCAGTTCCGGAAAGGCGCCGACATCGGTTGCGATGACGGCCACGCCCGTCGCCATTGCCTCGAGGGGGGTCAGGCCGAAGCCTTCCCAGCGCTGGGGAGCGATGAAGAGGTCGAGGGCGCGGTACCAGTCGTTGATATTGGTGTGTTCGCCGACGAAGAGGATGCGGTCTGCGAGGCCGGCAGCGGCGGCGCGTGCCTTCAGGCCGTTTTCGAAATCGACATGCTGGGCGGTGGCGCGGCCGGCGATGATGGCGATCCAGTCCGGGCGATCCGGGAGGAGACGGATCATCGTGTCGACGAAGAGGTCGGTGCCCTTCTGATGACGGACGCGGCCGAAGCAGCCGGCGATCTTCCTTGTGGGATCGAGACCGACCGCCGCCTTGGCGGCCGTCTTGTCGGCCGGCGGCGAGAAGCGGGCGGTGTCGATGCCGTGAAGGATGACGCTGCTCGGCACTTCCAGGTAAGCGGCGGTCTTGCCGCTGGTGGCGATGACGGCGTCCATCTTTGAGATCAGCCACTTCGTCCAGCCGGTATGCTTGCGCTGCGAGGCCGAGGTGAAGACGATCTTCAGCTTCATGCGCAGCAGGTCGCGCATGATGATCGCCGGCAGCATTTCGACATTGCGCCGCGCATGCCAGACGCGGTGCTTCTTGCCCGGCGGCGGCGTCCACAAATGGATCAGATCGCGGAAGCGGACATGCGGCAGGCTTGCGGGAAGGCCTGGACCGAGAGCGGCGATCTTCTGGCCGAGCGCCCGCTGAACCGGAACCAGCTGGATGATCGTCGAGGTGACGCCGGACAGGCGCCGTTTGAAGTTCGGCGCGATGATCTCGACGTCACGGATATCGACGAGGGCAGGGCTGCTCTCAGCGGGCACGGATGATCAGCCCCAGGAAATCTGGAGGATTTCGTAGGCCTTGGAGCCGCCGGGCGCGTTGACTTCGATGGATTCGCCAACTTCCTTGCCGATCAGCGCGCGGGCGATCGGGGAGGAGATGGAGATGCGGCCGGCCTTCACGTCGGCTTCCTGGTCGCCGACGATCTGATAGGTCTTTTCTTCCTCGGTGTCCTCGTCGACCAGCTTCACCTTGGCGCCGAACTTGATCTTGTCGCCGGACATCTTCGAGAGGTCGATGACTTCGGCGCGTGCCGTCAGGTCTTCGAGCTCGGCGATGCGGCCTTCGTTCAGGCTCTGCGCTTCCTTGGCTGCGTGGTATTCGGCATTTTCCGACAGGTCGCCGTGGGCGCGTGCTTCGGCAATTGCCTCGATGATGCGGGGGCGCTCTTCCTGCTGGCGCCAGCGCAGTTCTTCCTGCAGCTTGACGTAACCACCCTGCGTCATCGGAACCTTATCGACCATTTTTCTGTCCTTATATTCTTCGCGTCGCCATAGGTAAGCTGTGACACAAAAGAAAACAGGTCCCGAAGAGAACTTCGGAACCGTGCCAACAATCCTAGTTGCTTCGCTTATAGCAGATCGCTACCGCCGATTTCCATAAAATTCGTATCGGCGCTCCTGACCCGGCTCATTGTCGCCGCGCTGACAGCAGAAACTCCGTGGCTTTCCTTGACTTTTAGCAAGGGAACATATAGTGAACATAACCATGAAGAAATCGCTGAATGAACGATTGGCCATCCTCTCGGATGCCGCGAAATACGATGCTTCCTGCGCTTCCAGCGGTACGACGAAGCGTGATTCGAGCGCCAGCGGCGGGCTGGGCTCGACCGAGGGATCCGGCATCTGCCACGCCTATGCGCCGGACGGGCGCTGCATCTCGCTGCTGAAGATCCTGCTCACCAATTTCTGCATCTACGATTGTGCTTTCTGCATCAACCGCTCGTCGAGCAATGTCGAGCGGGCGCGCTTCACGCCTGACGAAGTGGTCTGGCTGACGCTGGAATTCTACCGGCGCAACTATATCGAAGGGCTGTTTCTGTCGTCCGGCATCATCCGCTCCTCCGACCATACGATGGAGGAGATGGTGCGGGTGGTTCGCGAGCTGCGCGTCACGCATAATTTCCGCGGTTACATCCATCTGAAATCGATCCCGGAGGCCTCGCCGCATCTGATCGAGGAGGCGGGGCTCTACGCCGACCGCCTGTCGCTCAATATCGAGCTTCCGACCGACAATGGCATCACGCGTCTGGCGCCGGAGAAGAAGCCGTCGAGCATCCGCCGATCGATGGGCGATCTGCGGCTGAAGATCGAGGAAGCCGGAGAGCCGACGTTGCAGACGAAGCGGCGCAAGCGTTTCGTGCCGGCAGGGCAGAGCACGCAGATGATCGTCGGTGCCGATGGCGCCAGTGACGCGACCATCCTCGGCACCAGCGCGCGGCTCTACGGCAGCTACGGGCTGCGGCGCGTCTACTATTCGGCTTTCAGCCCGATCCCGGATTCCTCGAAAAACCTGCCGCTGATCAAGCCGCCTTTGATGCGCGAGCACCGGCTCTACCAGGCGGACTGGCTCTACCGCTTCTATGGCTTCGGCATCGACGAGATTACCGCCTCGCAGGAGGGCGGCATGCTGGATCTCGATCTCGATCCGAAGCTTGCCTGGGCGCTTGGCCATCGCGGGCAGTTCCCCGTCGATATCAACAGGGCGGCGAAGGAGATTTTGCTCCGCGTGCCGGGGCTCGGCACCAAGGCGGTGAAGGGCATTCTTTCGGCGCGCCGCTTCCGGACGCTTCGGCTCGAGGACCTTTCGAGGCTCGGCGTATCGATCAAGAAGGTACAGGCGTTCGTGACAGCGGAGGGATGGTCGCCGCGCCGCCTTGCCGACCGGCCGGACCTGCGGGCGATGTTCGAGCCGAAGCCCGAGCAGTTGAGGCTGTTCTGATGCTGAAGGTGGCGCTCGAGGGCAAGGGGGATTTCATCGAGTGGCGGGAGGCCGCTCGGGCGCTCGCCGCCGCCGGGATTGCGCCAGAGGACATCGAGTGGCGGGAGAAGGGCGGCGACAAGCAGATGTTCTGGGAGGAGGACGTGCTGCCGCCGCAACCATCAGGGAAATCGCAGCTGACTGTGCCTCAGGCCTTCATCGACATTGCATCGGCCGTCATCTGCCACACCGATCCCATTCGTTTCACGCTGCTCTACAGGCTGCTGTGGCGGCTGCAATCGGACAAGAAGCTGCTCGATATCGTCTCGGACGAGGATGTCTCGCGGGCGCGGCTGATGGAAAAGAGCGTGCGGCGCGATGCGCACAAGATGACCGCCTTCGTCCGCTTCAAGGAGGTCGGAAGCGGCATCTCGATGAACGGGCGGCGGAAGTTCCTCGCCTGGTTCGAACCGGATCACCACATCGTCGTGCGCAAGGCCTCGTTCTTCCAGCGGCGGTTCAACGACATGGACTGGATCATTCTGACGCCGAAGGGATCGGCGGGGTGGGACGGCGTGAAGCTGACGACCAGCCACGAGCCCTGCGAGAAGCCCGATCTGACCGACGATGCCGACGTGCTCTGGCGGACCTATTACGCCAATATCTTCAATCCGGCGCGGCTGAAGGTGAAGGCGATGCAGGCCGAGATGCCGAAGAAATACTGGAAGAACCTGCCGGAGGCGGAACTCATTCCGGGCCTCGTCGCCAAGGCCGAAAGCCGGGTGATCGAAATGGCGAAGCGCCAGGCGACGACGCCGCAGCCGTTCCACGAGCGGCTTCAGCAGGCAGCGCGCAACCAGCCGCTGCCGGTGCCGGCAATCGCCGGGACGATCGAGGCGTTGCGGGAGCAGGCGGCGGTGTGCACCCGCTGTCCGCTTCACGAAAAAGCGACGCAGACCGTTTTGGGCGAGGGGCCGGAGAATGCGGATGTCGTCTTCGTCGGCGAGCAGCCCGGCGATCAGGAGGATCTGGCGGGACGCCCGTTCGTCGGCCCGGCGGGCAAGGTCTTCGATCAGGCGATCGAGGCGGCCGGTATCGACCGGTCCAGCCTCTATGTCACCAATGCCGTCAAGCATTTCAAATACGAGCCGCGCGGCAAGCGGCGCATCCATCAGCGCCCGAATATGGGCGAGGTGCAGCATTGCCGCTGGTGGCTGAAGCTGGAGCTCGATCTCATCAAGCCGAAGATCGTGGTGGCGATGGGTGCGACGGCGCTGGCGGCGCTGACCGAGACGAAGCATCGCCTGACCGACATAAGGGGGCAGGCAATGCGGATGCCCAACGGCCGGCTGCTCTTCGTCACCGTGCATCCGTCCTATCTGCTTCGGCTGCAAAACGAGGAGGACAGGGCCGAGCAGATGGCTTTTTTCCGGCGTGATATGGTGGAGATACAGATGCTTATGAGCAGGCTTTCGCAAAGTGATTCCGCTGCCTGACAAACTGATTCAATAACGGTTCAAAAACCGTCCTGAGTGGTGTCGGTTATCCGCAGCCTCACACGTCCTTTGCTGCAGAAGCCGTACAGGGAGACCGGAAACATGGCGCTCAAGCGAATGGACAATGTGGGGATCGTCGTCGAGGATCTCGGGGTCGCGATCGATTTCTTCCAGGAACTCGGCCTGGAGCTCGAAGGGCGGGCGACGATCGAAGGTGAATGGGCGGGGCGCGTCACCGGGCTCGGCGATCAGCATGTCGAGATTGCCATGATGCGCACGCCTGACGGTCACAGCAGGCTTGAGCTCTCGCGGTTTCTGAGACCCGCCGTCGTTGCCGACCACCGCAATGCGCCGGTGAATGCTCTCGGCTATCTCCGCGTCATGTTCGCCGTCGATGATCTCGATGACACCCTTGAGAGACTGTTTGCGCGCGGCGCCACGCTCGCAGGCGAAGTCGTCGATTATGCCGGCATTTACCGGCTCTGCTACATCCGGGGTCCCGAAGGGCTGCTGATCGGACTGGCGCAGGAGATCGGCCAGGGTCGGGCTTGACGGTCCGGACTGCGGCAGCCGCGATGATTGCCGGCCTCAGCAGCCGTCCGGCCGCGTGCTGTACGGCAGGCCCCTGAGCGGCGTGCATGCGATGCTGGATGTCTGCAGCGAGGCGACGAAACCGGCAATCAGGCCGGCGGTCTTTTCCGGCGCTTCGATCTGCGGGATGTGATTGACGCCGTCGAGAACCGAAAGCTGGGAATTGGGAAGCAAGTGCGCGATCTCGTCGCCCTGCGCCAGCGGCGTGACGCTGTCTTCCTTGCCCCAGATGATCAAGGCCGGTTTCTGGAAGCCAGCGTAGTTTTCGGGCTTGAAGGCGCGGGACGCTTCCTCGTTACCGAACAGGCCGGTGACGAACCAGTCGGCAACGGCATGGCTCGTGCCCTTGACGACGAGCGGACGACGGTAGACCTCGATACGTTCCGGCGTCGCGACCGCATCGTCATCGGCCACGAAATCGCGCAGGCCTTTGCCAATCATCAGCGGATTGGTGAAGGTCGCCGCCATGACCGCTTCCCGCAGTCCGGGGGCCGAAAAGAGCGGGGCCAGCGGCGGTTTGGAGGGCGGGCGCCCGAGGCCGAGAGCGACATCCAGGAGAACGAGACCGGAGATGCGATCCGGCGAACTCAGCGCCGTCTCCATGGTCGCACCGCCGCCGAAGGAATGGCCGAGCAGCACGAATTGCTTGAGGTCTGCGGCATCGGCAAAGGCGAGGATGCGGCGGGCCTGCGCCGCGCGCGAATAATCGCCGGAGGCAGGCCGCTCGGAATAGCCGAAGGGCGGCAGGTCGGGGGCAATCACGCGGAAGCCATCGGCGCCCAACCGCTCGGCGATCGGCGCCCAGGTTTCCGACCATGCCATGGCGCCCGGGATCAGCAGGATCGCCTGACCGCTATCGGGGCCCCATTGCTTGTAGTGGATGTCGAGACCATCGGCCTGAAGATATTGCCCAGCCTGACCATTGCGGCCCGGCGGCAGGCTCTCGCGCCAGATCGAGGCGGCGTAGAAGCCGGCAAAGACGAGAAGGGCGAGGCCGATCAGGGCACCGGCAATACCGGCAAGGATCTTGGCGATCCGGATGGCGATGCGTCTCATGCGTGCTCCCCCGCCGCAATGTTCCATACGGCGAGGAATAGCAGAAAGCCCGTTAAGAATTTCGGGCCGTGATGCTTATGCGAAGTAGCTCTGCAGCGGGCGGACTTCGAGGTTGCCGGCCTTGAGCGCCTTGATCGCCATGGCTGCGGCTTCTGCGCCGGCCATGGTCGTGTAATAGGGCACCTTCTGCATCAGCGTGGCGCGGCGCAGCGACTTCGAATCCGAGATCGCCTTGTTGCCATCGGTCGTGTTGATGACGAGCTGAACCTGGCGGTTGCGAATGGCGTCCTCGATATGCGGACGTCCCTCCAGAACCTTGTTGATCTTCGTCGCCTCGATGCCGTTTTCGCCGAGGAAACGGGCGGTGCCGCCGGTTGCCAGAACCTTGAAGCCCTGTTCGACCAGCAGGCGGATCGCCGGCAGGACGCGCGGCTTGTCGGCATCGCGCACCGACACGAAGACCGTGCCGTCACGCGGCAGCTCGACGCTGGCGCCGAGCTGCGACTTGGCGAAGGCCAGCGCGAAATCGGTGTCGAGACCGATGACTTCGCCGGTCGAGCGCATTTCCGGGCCGAGCAGCGTATCGACGCCCGGGAAGCGGGCGAAGGGGAACACCGCTTCCTTGACGGCGATGTGCTTCAGGTTGCGCGGATCCGGCTTTTCGCCATAGGCGGCGAAAGTCGCATCGAGCTTTTCGCCGGCCATGGCGCGGGCGGCGATCTTGGCAATCGGCGCGCCGATGGTCTTGGCGACGAAAGGCACCGTGCGCGAGGCGCGCGGGTTGACTTCGAGCACGTAGACGGTGCCGTCCTTGATGGCGAACTGCACGTTCATCAGGCCGACGACGTTGAGTGCCTTGGCCATGGCCTTCGCCTGGCGCTCGAGTTCGTCGAGCATTTCCTTGGACAGGGTGCGCGGCGGCAGCGAGCAGGCGGAGTCGCCGGAGTGGATGCCGGCTTCCTCGATATGCTCCATGATGCCGGCGACATAGGCGTCGGTGCCATCCGAGAGGCAATCGACGTCGACTTCGATGGCGTTCGACAGGTAGCTGTCGAAGAGCAGCGGGTTCTTGCCGAGCAGGGTGTTGATCTGGCCGGTCTTGTCGTTCGGGTAACGCTGCTTGATGTCCTCAGGCACGAGTTCCGGCACCGTATCCAGCAGATAGGTCTGCAGCTGGCTTTCGGCGTGGATGATCTGCATCGCGCGGCCGCCAAGAACGTAGGAGGGGCGAACGACCAGAGGGAAGCCGATTTCGGTGGCGACGAGGCGGGCCTGCTCGACGGAGTAGGCAATGCCGTTGTTCGGCTGCATCAGGTCGAGCTTGATCAGCAGCTTCTGGAAGCGATCACGATCTTCGGCGAGGTCGATCATATCGGGCGCGGTGCCGAGGATCGGAATACCGTTCTTTTCCAGTGCTTCGGCGAGCTTCAGCGGCGTCTGGCCGCCGAACTGGACGATGACGCCGACGACTTCGCCCTTTTCCTGCTCGGCGCGCAAGATCTCGATGACGTCTTCGGCCGTCAGCGGCTCGAAATAGAGGCGGTCGGACGTATCGTAGTCTGTCGACACGGTTTCCGGGTTGCAGTTGATCATGATCGCTTCATAGCCGGCGTCCCGGAGCGCGAAGGCGGCATGGCAGCAGCAGTAATCGAACTCGATGCCCTGGCCGATACGGTTCGGACCGCCGCCGAGAATGACGACCTTCTTGCGGTCGGAGACTTCGGCTTCGGAGCGCGCGGCGCCGACGAAGGGCGTCTCGTAGCTCGAATACATGTAGGCGGTCGGCGAGGCGAATTCTGCAGCGCAGGTGTCGATGCGCTTGAAGACCGGGCGGACATTCAGGCTGTTGCGCAGCTCGGCAACTTCCTTCGGGCGCTTGCCGGAAAGGGTCGCGAGGCGGGCGTCGGAAAAGCCCATGGCCTTCAGGCTGCGCAGGTTTGCGGCATCCTGCGGCAGGCCGTGCTCGCGGATACGGGCTTCGGTATCGACGATCGCCTTGAACTGGGCGATGAACCACGGGTCGATCTTGCAGCCTTCGTGGACCTCTTCCGGGCTCATACCCTGACGCAGCGCCTGGGCGACCATGCGCAGACGGTCCGGCGTCGGCGTGCCGATGGCGGCGCGGATGGCGTTCTGGCTGGACTCACCTTCTTCGACGCCGGGGATCTCGATCTCGTCGAGGCCGGTCAGGCCGGTTTCGAGGCCGCGCAGCGCCTTCTGCAGCGATTCCGCGAAGGTGCGGCCGATCGCCATGACTTCGCCGACCGATTTCATCGCCGTCGTCAGGATCGGCGAGGCGCCCGGGAACTTCTCGAAGGCGAAGCGCGGGATCTTGGTGACGACGTAGTCGATCGACGGCTCGAAGGAGGCCGGCGTTGCGCCGCCGGTGATGTCGTTGTCGAGTTCGTCGAGCGTGTAGCCGACGGCGAGCTTGGCGGCGACCTTGGCGATCGGGAAGCCGGTGGCCTTCGAGGCGAGAGCCGACGAGCGCGAAACGCGCGGGTTCATTTCGATGACGACGAGGCGGCCGTCCTTCGGGTTGACGGCGAACTGAACGTTCGAGCCGCCGGTTTCGACGCCGATCTCGCGCAGGACGGCGATCGAGGCGTTGCGCATCATCTGGTATTCTTTGTCGGTCAGCGTCAGCGCCGGGGCGACGGTGATCGAATCGCCGGTGTGGACGCCCATCGGATCGATGTTCTCGATCGAGCAGATGATGATGCAGTTGTCCGCCTTGTCGCGGACAACTTCCATTTCATATTCCTTCCAGCCGAGAACCGATTCCTCGATCAGCACTTCGGTGGTCGGCGAGGCATCGAGGCCGCCGCCGATGATTTCGAAGAATTCCGAGCGGTTATAGGCAATGCCGCCGCCGGTGCCGCCCATGGTGAAGGACGGGCGGATGATGGCGGGCAGGCCAACGACGTCGATCGCCTGGGCGGCAATCGCCATGGCATGGCTGATATAGCGCTGCTTGCGGTCGGTCTCGCCGAGGTTCCACTGGTTTTCCAGCTCGTCGAGCGCCTTGTCGAGATCGGAACCGGAGAGGCTTTCCTTCAGCTTGTTGCGCTCGGCCTCATGGGTCTTGCGGTCGGCATCCTTGATGTCGGTGGCGTTGGCCAGCATCGAGCGCGGGGTTTCGAGGCCGATCTTTTCCATCGCCTCGCGGAAGAGGGCGCGGTCTTCGGCCTTGTCGATCGCAGCCGGCTTGGCGCCGATCATCTCGACATTGTAGCGGTCGAGAACGCCCATGCGCTTCAGGGACAGCGCGGTGTTCAGCGCCGTCTGGCCGCCCATGGTCGGCAGCAGTGCGTCCGGGCGTTCCTTGGCGATGATCTTGGCGACGACCTCAGGGGTGATCGGCTCGACATAGGTGGCGTCGGCGAGGCCCGGGTCGGTCATGATCGTTGCCGGGTTGGAATTGACGAGGATGACGCGGTAGCCTTCCTCCTTCAGCGCCTTGCAGGCCTGGGTTCCCGAGTAGTCGAATTCGCAAGCCTGGCCGATGACGATCGGTCCTGCGCCGATGATGAGGATCGATTTGATGTCTTGGCGCTTCGGCATGGGCGATATCCGTTTCTAGCTGCGCAAAAAACCGGCCAGGGTGGGAGGTCACCGGGTCGGGTCGCGCATTGAGGGTCTTTTCAGGCTAGAAGCGGCTTATAGGCAAAGCGAAACCGAAACGGAACCCCATAATTCACGGAATCGACAGGAATCCGCAGTCTCTCCGGAAAGCCTTCACAGGCCGGGTATGACGAGGGCTCGGATCTCGCCTGATGGCGCCGGGTTGATGATGGTCTCGCAAGCTTCTTCGAGGCCGATCCTGCGGGTGATCAGCGGCTCCACCCTGATGGCGCCGGTGGCGATCAGATCGGCGGCGCGGGCATGGGTGAAGGGGTTGACGAAGGAGCCGAGCAGCCGGATTTCGCGAAACAGCAGATCGAAGGGCTCGATCTCGACCTTGGCGCCCTGCGGCATCACGCCGAGAATGAGCGCCGTGCCGCCTTTTCGGGCGAGTCGTGGCGTCTGCTCGACCGTCTCGGCGACGCCGGCGCATTCGATCACCACGTCGGCTCCGCCAGGAAGGAGGCCCGATGCGCCTGATATCAGCGCGATGACATCGCCGGAGGAGGGATCGACGGTCGCGGTGGCCCCGAGTTCTTCGGCGATCCGGCGCTTGTCCGCATTGCGGGTGACGAGCACGACGCGCGTCGCACCTGCCAGCCGCGCTAGCTGCACGGCAAGCAGGCCGATGACGCCGCCGCCGAGGACGACGACGGAGTAACCCGTCTTGATCTCCGCCATGTCGATGCCGTGGATGCAGCAGGCGAGCGGTTCGCAGAAGGCGCCGTAATGCGGGTCGAGAGCGTCGGGCAGGGCGAAAGCCTGGCTTTCCGGGATACAGACATATTCGGCAAAACCGCCGTCGCGGTGAATGCCGATCGCTTCGAGATTGCGGCAGAGATTGACGCGGCCGCGCTGGCATTCCGGGCAGCGGCCGCAGGAGATGTTCGGATCGCCGGTGATGCGCATGCCGGGCCGTAAGCCGGTGACGTCAGCGCCGACGGCCTCGACGATGCCGGTGAATTCGTGGCCGAGAATGACGGGCGGGCGGGCCGGAAACTCGCCATGATAGAGATGCCGGTCGGTGCCGCAGATACCGCAGGCTTCGACCTTCACCAGGATATCGCCGGAGCCGGGAACCGGCTTTCCGGTCTCGCAAACCGCCAGCCGGCCGGTCGCTTCAAGACGCAGCGCTTTCATGATCTTCTCCTCGCTCCGAGGACATGACGCGCACAAGCGAGCGACGCGTCAAGGGCTTTCGCGCTTGCGCAGCTCCACTGGCCGGTTTTTCAGCCCGCAATCTTCTGCGCTGCGCCCATGCCCTGCGCCTCGCCGAGCCAGCGGTAGCCGGGGTTCTGCTTGACCAGCAGTTCCACGACCTTGCGGATGCCTGCGGTTCGGCGCATCTGTTCCGGTGCGGCGACCTTGCTCATTGTCGGGCTTGCGGCATAGGTCCAATCGAGATCGTCGAAGATGATCAGGCCGCCCGGCAGGAGCAGCTTGTCGACCAGGGTGAAGGCGAGGGCATCGACATCCCAGGTATGGGCTCCGTCGAGAAAGCAGAAATCGAACCGCTTCTGCTGCTCGATCGCTTCCATCAAGTACCAGTTGTAGCCGAGCTCGTGAAAGATGAAATCGACATAATGGGCGAGGCCCGTGCGGGTGATCACGTCGGGCGCGGCGGGATTGCGGTCGCGCGCAAATGGCAGGTCGATCGACGTCAGCCTGCCTCCCTGTCCCAGTTCATCGAGAGCAGCCGCTATATAGCTGGAGCCGACGCCGTGTGCGAAGCCGAGCTCGATGCAGCTCTTGAAGCCGTTGCTGTAGATCGAATCGTAGATAATCTTGCCCTGTGCGGGCGTGGCGTGCGGGATGCCGCTCACGATGGCGGTCACGTCGGCGAGTTTCATGTGATTTTCCGAATCTCCTGGGATCGAATCTCTCGATCATGCGATGTATCCTCTTCATGCGTGTCGGAACTGCAAGGCCCATTGTTTTGCGGCGAACGGTAGGAGATGCCGGCGTGACCCTTGAACCCTTGCTGAATGCGTCGGCTGCCATCCAGATCCATGTCGCGACCGTCATTCCCGCGGCGCTGCTGGGCGCCTATCTGCTGCTGCGGCCAAAGGGAACGCCCCGTCACCGGCTGCTGGGGAAGGTCTGGATGGGCCTGATGGTCGTGACGGCGGCGGCCAGCTTCTTCATCCACGAGCTCAACATGTTTTTCGGCTTCAGTCCGATCCATCTCCTGTCTGTCGCGACCCTGTTTGGCGTCTGGCAGGCGATAGCGGCGGCCAGACGCCATGACGTTGCCACCCACCGGCGCATCGTCCGGTCGATCTATTTCGGGGGCATCGTCATCGCTGGCGGATTTACGCTTGTCCCAGGACGGATCATGAATGCCGTGGTGTTTTCAGGACACGACATGGTGGCGCTTGCGGCCGGCCTGGTGGTGGCCGGTGCGGCAGCGGCGATCCTGCTCTCGGGACGGGTGCGTCCGGTTGCATGAAGGCGCTGGAATTCGTCCCTCCGGCGGATATATAACGGAAGTCCAGACAGATGCGTTCGGCGCAGCCGGGGAGAGTTCAGATGGAATGGAGAGGCCGCCGCCAGTCGGACAATATCGAGGACCGCCGCGGAGACACGTCCGGCGGCGGTTTTGGCCGCGGAGGCGGGTTCAGCTTCCCATCCGGCGGCGTGCGCCGCGGCGGCGGTGGCCTGTCAATCGGCACGATCATCTTCCTCGTCGTCATCTATTTCATCTTCAAGGCGATGGGCATCGACCTGATGCAGGTGATGGACGGCACGATGAACGGCGGCTCGGGCTATGAGCAGAGCGATTCCCAGAGCCGCGGCACGCCTGGCAATGACGACATGACTGCCTTCGTGCGCACCGTGCTCGCCGATACCGAGGATACCTGGACCGGCATCTTCCAGGCCTCCGGCCAGACCTACGAGAAGCCGGCGCTGGTGCTGTTCTCCGGCTCGACGCGCTCGGGCTGCGGTGCGGCATCGGCGGCGACCGGTCCGTTCTATTGCCCCGTCGACCGCAAGGTCTATCTCGACACCGATTTCTTCCGCCAGCTCAGCCAGCAGTTCGGCGCCAAGGGTGAATTCGCCGAAGCCTATGTCATCGCCCATGAGGTCGGCCATCACGTCCAGAACATTCTTGGCGTTCTGCCGAAGTTCAACGAGGCCCGCCAGCGCATGAGCGAGGTCGACGCCAACAAGATGTCGGTGCGCGTCGAGCTTCAGGCGGATTGTTTTGCCGGGGTCTTCGCCAAGTTCGAGCAGCGCAAGGGCTATATCAACCCCGACGATCTCGAGGACGCGCTGAATGCGGCCCAGCAGATCGGCGACGACACGCTGCAGAAGCGCAGCCAGGGCTATGTCGTGCCTGACAGTTTCAACCACGGCACTTCCGCCCAGCGCGTGAAATGGTTCAAGCAGGGTTTTGATAGCGGCAAGGTTTCGGCCTGCGACACGTTCAGCGGCCCGGTCTGATCAGAAGAGCTCCGCCGCCTTGCGGCAGCGGAGCCTCATCTTCAGTGTTCACTGTCCATATGTTTCAGCTGTGCTTCCGGATAGCGCGCACCAGCGGCCGCGTCTTTCGGGACGGCATGTTCGATCGCTGCCATGTCGTCCGTGCTGAGCTGGACGGCGCTTGAGCCGAGAGCTTCGGTCAGCCGGTCGCGGCGGCGGGCGCCGATCAGCGGGACGATATCCTTGCCCTGGGCGGCGACCCAGGCGATGGCGATCTGCGCGACGCTCGCCTGCTTTTCCGCGGCGATCTTGCGGAGTTCTTCGACCAGGGCGAGGTTCTGGTCGATATTGGCGGCCTGGAAGCGCGGGCTGACGCTGCGGAAATCGCCCTTTCCGCCGTCCTGACCCTTTTGCCAGTGACCGCTGATCAGGCCGCGCGAGAGTACGCCATAGGCTGTGATCGAAATGCCGAGCGCCCGGCAGGTGGGCAGGATCTCGCCTTCGATGCCGCGGGAGATCAGCGAATATTCGATCTGCAGATCGGCGATCGGGTGAACGGCGGCGGCGCGGCGGATGGTTTCGGCGCCGACTTCGGAAAGGCCGATATGGCGGACATATCCGGCCTTGATCATGTCGGCGATGGCGCCGACGGTGTCCTCGATCGGCACATTCGGATCGAGGCGGGCAGGGCGGTAGATGTCGATATAGTCGGTGCCGAGGCGCTGCAGCGAATAGGCGATGAAATTCTTCAGCGCTGCCGGGCGGGAATCATAGCCGTTCCAGCCGCCCAGCGGATCGCGCAGCGCGCCGGTCTTGACGCTGATCACGAGGTCTTCGCGCTTGCGGCCCTTGAGTGCCTCGCCGATCAGCATCTCGTTATGGCCCATGCCATAGAAATCGCCGGTGTCGAGCAGGTTGATGCCGGCATCGAGGGCGGCATGGATGGTGGCAATGCTCTCGGTACGGTCGGCCGGGCCATACATGCCCGACATGCCCATGCAGCCGAGGCCGATGGCCGATACGTCGGGGCCGGTCTTTCCCAAGCGATAGGTTTGCATCTTCGTCTCCTTGGCCGACGCCGGGGCGGCGTCTTCAGGCTCTTTCTATTCTCTGTTCATCTGTGCGATAATCCGGATGATTACGAACGGCCCGTACGGAAAAGTGCACAATGGACGATCTTCCCCTCAGTGATCTGGACGCCTTCACCGCCATTGCAAGGGAGCGGAGTTTTCGCGCCGCGGCCCGCAAGCGCGGTGTCTCGCCGTCGTCGTTGAGCGACTCCCTGCGGCGGCTGGAAGAGCGGCTCGGGGTGCGCCTGCTGAACCGCACCACCCGCAGCGTGACGCCGACCGAGGCGGGCGAGCGGCTGCTGGAGCGATTGGCGCCGGCGCTCGGCGAGGTGGTATCGGCGCTCGGCCAGCTCGACAGTTTCAAGGACAGCCCGGCCGGCACGCTGCGGCTCAATGTGCCGACGATCGCCGCGCGGCTGTTCATGCCCGACCTCGCCAGTCGGTTTCTGGCGCTCTATCCGCAGATCAGGCTGGAAGTGCTCGGCGAGGACGACTTCATCGACGTGGTGGCGGCGGGTTACGATGCCGGGATTCGCTATGACGAACGGCTGGAGCGCGACATGATCGCGGTGCCGATCGGCCCGCGGCGGCAGCGCTACATCACCGCTGCTTCACCAAGCTACCTTGAGAGGCGGGGGACGCCGTCGCATCCGCGCGATCTTCTCGACCATGACTGCATCCGGCATCGGTTCCTGAGCCGGGCGCCATTTGCATGGGAATTCGATCGCGGCGAGGAGAGCCTGCTGCTTTCCGTGACGGGACCGATGGTGGCCAACTCGATCGAGATGGAGGTGGCGGCCGCGGCAGCCGGCCTCGGCGTTATCAGGACATTCGAGGAAGTGCTGGTTGCCGCCATCGGGCGCGGCGAGCTCGTGCCGATCCTGGAGGATTGGGTGACCGAGTTTTCTGGACCGTTTCTCTATTACGCCAGCCGCAAGCACATGCCGCCGGCGCTGCGCGCCTTCGTCGATTTTGTCAGGGCGGAAGCGCGGCGAGGGGCTTAGTCCCCGTTTTGTTCGCGCGCATGATCAATTTCGTTGTTTTCGTCATCAAAAACTTTGAAATGTTCACGTATTGTTTCATTTTTCTGCTTCGGCTATGTAACATCCGCGGCGATCAGATCGTCTTTCCAGAAAACAACGCCTGTCGAGAGATGACCCATGCTTGATCCGAAATTCGTTCGCCGCGGCCTGTTCCTCGTCTTCCTGATCCTGTTTCTCGACGTCATCGGGATCGCCATCATCATGCCGGTGCTGCCCGCCTATCTGGAGGAGCTGACGGGCGGCAATGTCAGCGATGCCGCGCTCGACGGCGGCTGGCTGCTCGTCGTCTATGCCGTGATGCAGTTTCTGTTTGCGCCGCTGCTCGGCAATCTCAGCGACCGTTTCGGCCGCCGGCCGGTTCTGCTTCTGTCGGTGCTGACCTTTGCGATCGACAATTTCATCTGTGCGGTCGCCACCAGCTTCTGGATGCTGTTCGTCGGACGGGCGCTGGCTGGCTTCAGCGGCGGCAGTTTCGCCACCTGTTCCGCCTATATCGCCGATATCAGCAATGACGAGAACCGGGCGAAGAATTTCGGCCTGATCGGCATCGCCTTCGGTGTCGGCTTCACCATCGGCCCCGTCATCGGCGGCTTTCTCGGCGAATTCGGGCCGCGCGTGCCGTTCCTCGGCGCAGCACTGGTGTCGTTCCTGAATTTCGTCGCAGCTTACTTCCTGCTGCCGGAGACGCTGGATGCCAAGCATCGCCGCCCGTTCGAACTGAAGCGCGCCAATCCGCTCGGCGCCCTGAAGCAGATGCGCAACTATCCGGGCATCGGCTGGATTGCCGCGGTCATGTTCCTGTTCTGGCTGGCGCATGCCGTCTATCCGGCCGTCTGGTCCTTCGTCGGCACCTATCGCTATGGCTGGAGCGAGGGGCAGATCGGTCTGTCGCTCGGCATCTACGGCATCGGTGCGGCGATCGTCATGGGGCTCATCCTGCCGAGGATCGTGCCCGTGCTCGGCGAATGGAAGACCGCCGTGGTCGGCCTCTGTTTTTCGGTGGTCGGGCTGACCGGCTATGCCTTCGCTTGGGAGGGATGGGTCGTCTATGTCGTCATCGTCCTGACGGTGATGGAAAACATTGCCGATCCGCCGCTGCGCAGCATTGCCGCCGGCAAGGTGCCGCCTTCGGCGCAGGGTGAGCTGCAGGGCGCGCTGACCAGCCTCAGCAGCATCACGACGATCGTCGGGCCGCTGATCTTCACACAGCTGTTCGGCTATTTCACCAAGCCGGACGCGCCGGTGACCTTTGCGGGCGCGCCTTACCTGATGGCGGCCTTCTTCATTCTGGTCGCCGCGTTGGTCCTGTTTGCGAAAGTGCGGCCGGCAAAGCAGGGCGAGACGGCCGAAGCCTCCGCCCGGTAGCCATCAGATTCGGTGATGCTGTGATGAATAATTCAGCATCTGCCTATTTTAGGGTAGCTCTTCGCCGGGCTTTGATCTAAGGCCCGGTAATAGTCTTGCCGCCCATGTGCGGCCGAAAACGATTCAAAACAATTGGACTTTTGCTATGGACGCGCCTCTCGACGTGCACAAGCTTGCGCCGCAAACCGACAACCGCTGGGGATCGCATTTCCGTGCGACGCTGGCGCTCGGCATCCCGTTCATCGGCGCGCAGCTGGCCCAGCTCGGGATCAACACCACCGACGTGATGATCGTCGGGCGGCTCGGTGCCGAGAATCTCGCAGCGATGGTGCTCTCGGCGCAGTTCCTGTTCACCATCCTGATCTTCGGCTCGGGCTTTTCGATCGCCGTCATTCCGATGGTGGCGCAGGCCTATGGCCGCGGCGACATCGTCACCGTGCGCCGGTCGATGCGCATGGGTCTGTGGGTCGTCACCGCCTATTGGCTAATCATGCAGCCGGCCTTCTTCTATGCCGAGGAAATCCTGCTTGCCGCCGGGCAGAAGCCCGAAGTGGCGAAGCTCGCGCATGGCTATATCCTGATCGGCCATTTCGCCGTGCTGCCGGGCCTGCTCTATAACGTCATGCGGGCGCTGGTGAGCGCCATCGGCAAGGCTGCGGTCGTGCTGAACGTCACGATCGCCATGCTCGTCCTGAACGCGATCTTTGCCTATATCCTGGTGCTCGGCCATTTCGGCTTTCCGGCCATGGGGCTGGAAGGGGCGGCTATCGTCTCCGTTGCCGTGCAGACGGCGGGCTTCCTGTTCATCCTCGCCTATGTGCAGATGAAGGAGGAGACCCGGCGCTACGAGATCCTGGTACGCTTCTGGCGGCCGGACTGGCATGCGCTGTGGGACGTCGTGCGCCTCGGCCTGCCGATCAGCGTGACGATCCTTGCCGAAGTCAGCCTGTTCACCGCCGCTTCGCTGCTGATGGGCCATATCGGCACGATCGAGCTTGCCGCGCACGGTATCGCCCTGCAATGGGCCTCGATCGCCTTCATGATCCCGCTTGGCCTCAGCCAGGCGGCGACCGTCAGGATCGGTGTGGCGCACGGGCAGGGGGATCACCAGGCCGTTGTCCGGGCCTCGGTTGCGGTCATGGCGATCGCCGCATCGCTGGCGGCCATCGGCGGCGTGCTGTTTGCGATCATGCCGGAGTTCTTCGCCCGCTGGTTCCTCGATGTCAGCCGTCCGGAAGCGCCGCAGGTGCTCGCCTATGCCGGTCCGCTGATCGTCGTTGCCGGCCTGTTCCAGCTGGTCGACGGCATCCAGGCGATCGCCAGCGGTCTGCTGCGCGGGTTGAAGGATGCGCGGGTACCGATGATTCTGGCGCTGATCGCCTATTGGCCGATCGGCTTCTTCCTCGCCTGGGCGCTTGCCTTCCCGCTCGGTTTCGGCGGCGTCGGCATCTGGTTCGGCTTCCTGGTGGGGCTTGCCGCGGCAGCGACGATGCTCTGCGCCCGCTTCTACATTCTGGTGCGCCGTGAAGGCGGGATGGCCGCCTAGGACCAGTCGCCATCCAGCCCATGCCGGCCTGCAAATGACGCTTTTCCACGCTTCCGGTGCTCACGTACGTTAAGTACGCTGCGCTCCGGGTCGTGGAAAATCACCATTTTCGGCGCGGCCTGAACTGAATGTCGACTGGTCCTAAGGGCGGCCATCGGCACTCAGGCGGCAACCGGCCTGTAGCTGGCGATATCGGCGCGAATGCCGAGCCGCTGGAACAGCGCCTGCGGATCGAGCCTGCAGGCCTTCTGCGCCGCCTGGACGGCCGCCTTGACGCGCTCGGCGACTTCGGCGCTTTCCCATTGGGCGATGGTCACGAAATTGAATTCGCCGGGGCCGGACACCTGTTCGAGAACCGAGTGGCCCATGAAACCCGGCTGCGCCTGCAGCACCTCGTGAACCATCAGCACATTGAGCAGAAATTCCTCGCGCGCCGCTTCCGGCACCACGAATTTGTCGACGCGGTAAAAGCCGCCGTTCATCCATCATCTCCTTGATTTCGATGTCACGGCCCTCTCAATAATTCCTCAAGTTAGGTTGAGGTCAAGTGGCCTGCCGCCCTTGTGAGCGGCGGCACGCTCACACCTTTGATAAAGGAATGAACACTAATCTGGAGGGCATCGAGGTAGCGGGTTGACGATGCGCCATGGCTTTTCCGGGTATAGAGCTTCTGAGAGTGATCGGCATATTCGCCGTCGTGATCATCCACGCCAATGCGGTCGGGCTGTTCGGCGAATGGACGATGACGGGTTTCGTGCTGGATGAACTCTGCCGCTTCGCCGTGCCGTGCTTCTTCGTCATCTCCGGCTTCTTCTGGAAGGCCGAAGCGATGGAACGGCCGTGGCGGGCGATCGGCGCGCTGACGGCCAAGCTTCTGCCGCTCTATGCGTTCTGGCTGCTGTTCTATTTCGCCGCCGAGTTTTCGGAAGTCTTCTATCCCAGGCTCTACGGCCGGGATTTCATTGCCGCGCTCGTGCCGTTTTCAGGCGGGCCGGGCTACCATCTCTGGTTCCTTCCGGCTCTGTTCATCGGCGCGTCGCTCTGCTGGCTCTTGATGCGTTATCTCGGGACGGGGTTGACGGTCGCCTTATGCGTTCTGCTCTATCTGGCGGGCGTGATCTTCGGCACCTATGGCGGGCTCATCGGCATCCATCTTCCGCTCGTCGCCTATCGAAACGGGATATTCGAGGCCCCACTCTTCCTGATGTCCGGCGCCCTGCTGCGCCGCCATCTGTCGCGCCTGACGATCGCCCAGTTCGCGCTGATCGGCATGGCGGGGCTTGCGGTCCATCTGGCGGAGGGCCTTGCGGTCAGCAGCTCAAATCTCGGCCATGACTATTCGTTCGGCACGATCGCCGCGGCGATCGGCATGACAGGCGCCGCCGCCCTGATGTCGCAGGCGCGCGATTACGGATGGGGCCGGGACGTGCTCGGCGCCTATCTCATCCATCTCTTCATCCTGAAAACGCTGGCAGCGCATCTGCCGGTCAGCGGCCCGCTCTGGGCGCTGTCGATCGCGGCAGCCGTCGCAGCGGTCAGCCTGGGTCTGTCCCGGCTGTTCAAGCAGACGCCGGTTTCCCGGCGTCTGGTGGCTCTGTCCTAAAGTTCAGGTCTCAGCGTTCAGCCAGAGCCGCTTCGCCCTTCTTGGCGCGCACCATGTTGATGAAGCGGCGGAAGAGGTAGTGGCTGTCCTGCGGGCCCGGCGAAGCCTCCGGGTGATGCTGGACCGAGAAGATCTGCTTGCCGGAGACGCGCAGGCCGCAATTGGTGCCGTCGAACAGCGAAACGTGAGTCTCCTCAACGCCTTCGGGCAGCGACTTCGTGTCAACCGCGAAGCCGTGGTTCATCGACACGATCTCGACCTTGCCCGTGGTGTGATCCTTGACCGGATGGTTGGCGCCGTGGTGGCCCTGGTGCATCTTTTCGGTCTTGGCACCGAGCGCCAGACCCAGCATCTGGTGGCCGAGGCAGATGCCGAAGACCGGGATATCGGTGGCGATCAGCTTCTGGATGACGGGAACGGCATATGCGCCGGTGGCGGCCGGATCGCCCGGGCCGTTCGACAGGAAGATGCCGTCCGGCTGCATGGCAAGCACGTCTTCGGCGCTCGCCGTGGCCGGCATGACGGTGACCTTGCAGTCGAGACCGGCAAACAGGCGCAGGATGTTGCGCTTCACGCCGTAATCCAGGCAGACGACATGATACTTGGCGTCGTCGGCGCCGAGTTCGCCATAGCCTTCGTTCCAGATCCAGGGCGTCTGCGTCCACTGCGAGGACTGGCCGGAGGAGGCGATCTTGGCGAGGTCGAGGCCTTCGAGACCGCTCCAGGCCTTGGCTTCAGCCTTCAGCGTGTCGATGTCGAAGACGCCGTTCGGGTCATGGGCGATGACGGCGTTCGGCGAGCCGTTCTCGCGGATCCAGGCGGTCAGCGCGCGGGTGTCGATGCCGCAGAGGCCGATGATGCCGCGGGCCTTCAGCCAGGCGTCGAGATGCTTGGCGGCACGGTAGTTGGAGGGCTCGGTGATGTCGGCCTTGAAGATGACGCCGACCGCGCCGTGGCGTGCTGCCGGCGTCAGGTCTTCGATGTCCTCGTCATTGGTGCCGATATTGCCGATATGCGGGAAGGTGAAGGTGACGATCTGGCCGAGATAGGAGGGGTCGGTGAGGATTTCCTCGTATCCGGTCAGCGCCGTGTTGAAGACCACCTCGGCCTGAACCTTGCCGGTCGCCCCGATCCCCTTGCCTTCGATCACGGTGCCATCTGCGAGAACGAGCAGGGCGGTCGGCTTTTCGGTGGTCCAGGGGGCTGTCGCGGTCATCTTCATCCCGTTTTCCGGCGGCTCTCGACGGTTTCCGTCGGGCGGCCATTGTGTTCGCAAGCGTATGGGCACGGCTCGTCGCCGCGCGTCTCAGGCCTGATCACGAATTTTGGTGCAGGTGGCGGTAGATAGCCATGCTCCTGCCTGCCGTCAATCTTTTCTAGCGCATTGCAGCACGCTTTTCCTGCGCTTTCTGGCCGCGATATCGCAATTTATTTGATCCCGGCCATTGGCGTGGTTTATGTAGCGCCATTCAACAGGAGTGAAAAAATGCTGCGCGATCAACTCGCCACCGCGCTCAAGGACGCGATGAAATCCAGGAATGCCGATCGTCTTTCGACCGTTCGCCTGATCCAGGCGGCGATCAAGGATCGCGATATCGCCAATCGCGGCGCCGGCAAGGAAGAAGCAAGCGACGATGAGATTCTGCAGATCCTCGCCAAGATGGTGAAGCAGCGCGACGAATCGGCCAAGATCTACGACGAGAATGCGCGCCCCGAACTCGCCGCCAAGGAACGTGCCGAAATCACGGTGATCCAGGACTTCCTGCCGAAGCAGCTGTCGGAGGCCGAAGTGCGCGCCAATATCTCGGCGATCATCGCCGAAACGGGTGCGGAGGGACCGAAGGACATGGGCAAGGTGATGTCTGCTCTGAAGGAGCGCTATGCCGGCCAGATGGACTTCGCCAAGGCGTCCGGCGCCGTCAAGGACCTCTTGAAGTAATCAGACAGCGGGGCCGAGCACAGCCTCGGCCGCCGCATCGACGACCGCAAACTTTGCCGCCTGGTAATTGCGGTATTCGAGGATAAAGCCGCGCGAGAGCCACAGATCGCCCTTGCGCGGCGGTTCGTCCCAGCCGACGCTGCCCATCTCGCCCGCCTGCGACAGCAGCCGCTTCAGATGCGTATTCGAGATCATGAACTTCGCGCGCAGCTCGCCGAGCGAGACCGGGCCTATCGACACCCGCTCCTGCGACGGATCGTGCGGTGGCAGGCGGGACATCAGATAGTCCATCACAAGCCCGCCGGAATTGGCCCAGTTGAACAGATTATAAGTGTCGCCGGGATCGCGGACCGCCTTGGTGTCGAGAATTGCCAAAGCAATCAATGGTTGAATTTTTGCGATCAGCGACGGCTCGGTGCTGACCTTCTGCGCACGATTGCCGCCGTCCAGGTTGTCGAGGATGAAGAGGTGGGTGACCAGCCACTTGAGAAAGTGTTCCTCGGCGGTCTCCGTCGGCTCGATAAGACGGGTGCGGCGGTCGGCCTGGCCGCTCGACGGACGCAGGAAACGATAGACCAGCATTTCCTGAAGGAAAGCGGCGGCGGTATTGCGGCTGGCAATCTTGTTGCTGATGATGAAATCGACGAAGCGCCCGGAATATAGGCCTTTTTTGTCTTCGCCGGGCAGGCCGTAATGCAATGCGAAGCCGGCATGCGCCATCAGCCACCGTTGCTGTGCAGCGAAGATGGAGGCGATACGCGGGCTTTCCCTGTAGATCGCAAGCATTTCATTGGCGCAGACGAGCACTGCTCCAAAAAAACGTTCGTCAGTTGCAAGTGTTTCAGCGGCGAAGGGCATCGGACAACTCTGGCAGGTATAGCTATTCCATTTGCCAGGACGGTGCTCTGAGTCAATGTCAGATATCGTACAATTGTGCCAAAAAAGGCTTCGGCGGTTAATCAGCAAGGTTAAATTGCAAAGATCTGAAACAGCTGTGCCGAAAATTAAAGAAGGCAGGAGCTGGGGGCGCTCCTGCCTTCTTGCTCTTTGCTTCCGCCGGCGACGCTGGGCCAGGCCCACACCGGAGGACTATTTGCAAAGGCACCCTTGCGAGGCGGCGCCGGGGGTAGGGATGGTGCCTCGCTCGGGGATCGCTTTGATGACAAGACGGTATTGCGCCGCAGCGGAGGATTCAAATTACAAAAATATAATAATTCAGTTGCGACCCCCGGGAATGCCCGCGAAAGCTTTTCATTAGCACGCTTTCCATCAGCCGATTTTCCGCCGGTTGTGCAATTCAACTATATGAAATCATATAAATATAATCTTTTTCATATGCGTTTTCGAGAATGTGAAAAAAGGCGTGACACGCGCCGGAAGTGCACAATTGTCGCACCCTGCCGCAGACGGGCGTCACGCTTTGTTGATTGTCATCTTTTTATCAGACCGCGCCCGTCAACCCTGTGAATAGCTGGGGTTTACGGCAAAGTGCGTGGCGACCTGGCGCAAACCTGCCTATATGATGCTTCTTCCAAGAGGTTCCGATGCGCTTTTCCAACTCCTTTCTCGATGACATACGCGACCGCGTCCAGATTTCGGACGTGATCGGCCGGCGTGTCAGCTGGGACAAGCGCAAGACCAATGTGCCGCGCGGCGACTACTGGGCCTGCTGCCCGTTTCACGGCGAGAAATCGCCGAGCTTTCATTGCGAGGATCGCAAGGGCCGCTACCATTGCTTCGGCTGCGGGGTGACCGGCGATCATTTCCGGTTCCTGACGGAGCTTGAAGGCCTGAGTTTCCCCGAGGCCGTGCAGCAGATCGCCGATATGGCGGGCGTGCCGATGCCGGTCGCCGATCCGGCGATGGAGAAGCGCGAGAAGGAGCGTACCTCGCTTCTCGACGTCATGGAACTCGCAACGACGTTCTTCCAGGATCAGCTGCAGACGGCGAATGGCGCAAGAGCGCGCGCCTATCTGCGCGACCGCGGCCTGACGGGGCGGACGATCGAGACCTTCCGGCTGGGCTTTGCGCCCGACAGCCGCAATGCGCTGAAGGAGTTCCTCTCGGGCAAGGGCGTCGGCAAGGAGCAGATCGAGGCCTGCGGTCTCGTGGTGCACGGGTCCGACATCCCCGTCAGCTACGACCGGTTCCGCGATCGAATCATGTTTCCGATCCTCTCGTCGCGCGAAAAGGTGATCGCCTTCGGCGGCCGCGCCATGTCGCCGGATGCGCCGGCGAAATATCTGAATTCGAACGAGACCGAACTCTTCCACAAGGGACAGGTGCTCTACAATTTTGCACGCGCCCGCCGCTCGCTGCAGGGCGCCGACGGAGAACCGACGGTGATTGCCGTCGAGGGCTACATGGACGTCATCGCTTTGCATCAGGCCGGCGTCGAGAATGCCGTGGCGCCGCTCGGCACGGCCCTGACCGAGAACCAGCTCGATCTTCTCTGGAAGATGACATCGCAGCCGGTGCTCTGCTTCGATGGCGACGGCGCCGGTATCCGCGCCGCAAACCGTGCCGCCGATCTGGCGCTGCCGCATCTGAAGCCGGGGCGCACCGTGCGCTTTGCGCTGCTGCCCGATGGCAAGGACCCCGACGATCTCGTGCGCAACGAGGGCCGGGCGCCGTTCGACAAGGTGATGAGCCAGGCAAAGCCGCTGGCGGAGATGCTCTGGGGCCGCGAGGCCGGCGGCGGCAATTTCGATACGCCGGAAGCGCGCGCCGAGCTCGAGGCGCGGCTGAAGCAGATGGTCGCCGTCATCGGCGACGAGAATGTGCGCCGCCACTACCAGCAGGATATTCGCGACCGCCTGAACAAGTTCTTCCAGCCGCAGTTTCAGAACAGAGGTGGTGGCGAGCGGCGCAGCTTCGAACGGGGCGGCGGCGGTGGCAATTTCCGCGGCAAGGACGGGCAGGGACGTCCGGCAACAGGCGGTGCGCGTACCGTCAATCTGGTTTCCGAGCGGCTCGCTCGCTCCGGTCTCGTGCGCGGCCATCAGGAAATTCCGGCCCTGCGCGAAAGCGTGCTGGCGCTGACCGTCATCAATCATCCGGCGCTGATGCAGGACGAGTATGACGAGATCGCCGCCATCGAATATGACAACCGCGACCTGCAGCGCCTTTGGTCGGCGATGCTGGGAGCGGCGGCAATGGTCGCCGGGCCGCATCTGACGCGCGACTATCTGTTCGAGGAACTGGAGCGGCAGAATTTCTCAGGCCTCTTGAAGGGGCTCGATCAGCAGGTGCGCAATGCGCGCCTGTGGACGGCGACCGAGCAGGCGGCGATGGAGGATGCGCGCGAGGGCTACCGTCAGGCGCTGGCCTTCCACAAGCGCGCCAAGGCGCTGCGCTGGCAGAAGATCGAACTCGAGCGCGAGATCGCCGAGGCGACCGAAGAGGGCAATGCTGAGATCATCGACCAGCTGATGCGCGCCCTGCAGGAAGTGCATTTCGAAGGATTGCGGCTTGAAAACCAGGAAGCGATCATCGACGGCTTCGGCGTGCTTTCCGGCCGGGTCAAGGGTGCGGCGAGCCATTGATGGATAGAAGCGAGCCCTCATTCTCGGCGGGCAGCGCGCTGTTCGGCAGCGGCAGGACGCCGCTCGATATTCTCAAGCGCGTCTATGGCTATCCGGCTTTCCGCGGCAAGCAGCAGCAGGTCGTCGATCACGTGACCTCCGGCGGCGATGCCGTCGTGCTGTTTCCGACCGGGGCGGGCAAGTCGCTCTGCTTCCAGATCCCGGCGCTCTGCCGCGATGGTCTGGGCATCGTCGTTTCGCCGCTGATTGCGCTGATGCGCGATCAGGTGGAGGCAATGAAGCAGCTCGGCATCCGCGCCGCGGCGCTGAACTCGACCATCACCCGCGAGGAATATGTCGATATCCGCCGGGCGATCTCGTCCGGCAATCTCGACCTCCTTTATGTGACGCCCGAGCGCATCCTGATGGACGGCTTCCGCGAGACCATCGGCGAGGCCAGGATCGCGCTGTTTGCGATCGACGAGGCTCACTGTGTCTCCCAGTGGGGACATGATTTCCGGCCGGAATATCGCGAGCTCGGCAGGCTGTCGGAACATTATCCCGGCGTGCCGCGCATCGCGCTGACGGCGACAGCCGATCCGCATACGCGCGAAGATATTATCGAGCGGCTGAAGCTTGGAAATGCCGAGGTTTTCACCACCAGCTTCGACCGGCCTAATATCGCCTACGAGATCGTCGAGCGCGACCAGCCGCGCCAGCAGCTGTTGCGGTTCCTTTCCGGGCACAAGGGCAATAGCGGCATCGTCTATTGCCTGTCGCGCGCCAAGGTCGAAGACACGGCCGAGTGGCTGAACACGCAGGGGATCCGGGCGCTTGCCTATCACGCCGGCATGGACCGGGCGATGCGCGATGCCAACCAGGATGCGTTCCTGAAGGAAGACGAACTCTGCCTCGTCGCCACCGTTGCATTCGGCATGGGCATCGACAAGCCGAATGTGCGCTATGTCGCCCATCTCGATCTGCCGGGCTCGGTCGAGGCCTATTATCAGGAAACCGGCCGCGCCGGACGTGACGGCCTGCCGTCGGAAGTCTGGATGGCCTATGGCATGGCCGACGTCATCCAGCGGCGGCGGATGATCGACGAGGGCAATGCGGCCGACGAGATCAAGAGGATCGAACGCGGCAAGCTGAATGCGCTGCTGGCGATCTGCGAGACCGCCTCCTGCCGCCGCCAGGCGATCCTGGCGCATTTCGGCGAGGCACATGCGGGCGGTTGCGGTAGCTGCGACACCTGCACCAAGCCGGTCGAGACCTGGGACGGCACGGAGGCGGCGATCAAGGCGCTTGCGGCCGTCTACCGCACCGGTGAACGCTTCGGCACCGGCCACGTCATCGACGTGCTGCTCGGCAACGTCAACGAGAAGACCGAGCGCTTCGGCCATGTCGACATGCCGGTCTTCGGCGCCGGCAAGGATATCGCCGCGAAAACCTGGCAATCGATCTTCCGGCAATTGTTGGCGATGGGGCTCGTCCGCATCGACCATGACGCCTATGGCGCGATGAAGCTGGAGGCGGAAGCGCGTGCCGTCTTCAAGCACGAGCGGCAGGTGTTCTTCCGCAAGGACCGCGCTGTTGCGGGCCGGAGTAGCCGCAAGACCGAGCGCACCAACCGGCATGCCGGTCTGTCAGGTGCCGATGGTCTGCTCTTCGAGGCTCTGAGGGCAGAACGCACCTCGATCGCCAAGTCGCTCGGCGTGCCGCCCTATGTCGTCTTCCCCGACACGACGCTGATCGCCTTCGCCACCGAACGGCCCCGCAGCCGCAAGGAGATGCTCGATATCTCTGGCGTCGGCCAGTCGAAGCTGGAGCGTTACGGCGAGGCGTTTCTGGACGTGATCCTGAGCCATCATGACTGAGGGCGCGTGAAAGCATCGCGCGCCTGAAATATCCAAACCAAAAATATTTCGTACCGGATCGGGGACATCTGCACTTGCTTTGTGCTAATTGCAGCGCCCATCGGAGGAAATTTTAGGGGTATTGGCGTTTACAATGACAAAAGCATTTCTCTCACATCTCACGACCGAACTCGCCTCCCTGAAGGAGGCCGGGCTCTACAAGTCCGAGCGGGTCATCACCTCGAAGCAGGCCGGCGAAATCGCTGTCGCTTCCGGCGAGCGGGTTCTGAATTTCTGTGCCAACAACTATCTCGGTCTTGCCGATAACGAGGAGCTTGCCGAGGCCGGCAAGCAGGCGCTCGACCGGTACGGCTACGGCATGGCGTCGGTGCGGTTCATCTGCGGCACGCAGGAGGAGCACAAGCAGCTCGAGGCGCGCATCTCCTCGTTCCTCGGCATGGAAGACACCATCCTTTACTCTTCGTGCTTCGATGCCAATGGCGGTCTCTTCGAGACGCTTCTGGGCGAAGAGGATGCGATCATTTCCGACGCATTAAACCATGCCTCGATCATCGATGGCGTGCGTCTCTCCAAGGCCAAGCGCTTCCGCTATGCCAATAATGACATGGCAGCCCTCGAAGAAGAGCTGAAGAAGGCCGAAGGCAGCCGCTTCAAGATGATCGCCACTGACGGCGTCTTCTCGATGGACGGTATTATCGCCAACCTGCAGGGCGTCTGCGATCTCGCCGACAAATATGGCGCGATGGTCATGGTCGATGACAGCCATGCCGTCGGCTTCGTCGGCAAGAATGGCCGCGGATCGCCGGAATATTGCGGCGTCGAGGGCCGGATCGACATCATCACCGGCACGCTCGGCAAGGCGCTGGGCGGTGCTTCGGGCGGCTACACGTCCGGCAAGGCCGAGATCATCGACTGGCTGCGGCAGCGCTCGCGTCCGTATCTGTTCTCAAACACGCTGGCGCCGGTCATCGCGGCGGCATCGCTGAAGGTCTTCGACCTGATCGAGAACGGCGATGCTCTGCGCCAGAAGCTGGTTGCCAACTCGGTGCTGTTCCGCTCCGAGATGACCAAGCTCGGCTTCACGCTGGCAGGCGAGGGGCATGCGATCATCCCGGTGATGCTCGGCGATGCGAAGCTCGCGCAGGACATGGCGGCACTGATGCTGAAGAAGGGCGTCTACGTGATTGGCTTCTCCTTCCCCGTCGTGCCGAAGGGCCAGGCGCGTATCCGCACGCAGATGTCGGCGGCGCATTCGACGGCTGATGTCGAGCGGGTGATTGCGGCATTCGCCGAAGCCGGGCGTGAGCTCGGGGTGATCTGATACGGCGTCCCCCTTCTCCCCAGCGGGGAGAAGATGTCCGTCAGGACAGATGAGGGGGCGAGCGAAGCGAGGCTCGAAGCGCAAGCGAAGAGCAGTTGATGTCTACGTGTGCAGCCCCCTCATCCGCCCTTCGGGCACCTTCGCCCCGAGGGGAGAAGGGACAGCGAGGCCGGGCGCCAATCGAAGGAAGAAAACATGTCGAACATGATGAAGGCGCTGGTGAAGTCGAAGGCGGAGGTCGGGCTCTGGATGGAGAACGTGCCGGTTCCCGAGGTCGGGCCGAACGACGTGCTGATCCGCGTCAAGAAATCGGCGATCTGCGGCACCGACGTGCATATCTGGAATTGGGACCAGTGGGCGCAGAAGACCATTCCGGTGCCGATGGTCGTCGGCCACGAGTTCTGCGGCGAGATCGCCGAGGTCGGCTCCGCCGTCACCAAATACCATGTCGGCGAGCGTGTCTCCGGCGAGGGACATATCGTCTGCGGCAAGTGCCGCAACTGCCGGGCGGGCAGGGGCCATCTCTGCCGCAACACGCTCGGCGTCGGCGTCAACCGGCCGGGCTCGTTCGGCGAGTTCGTCTGCATTCCGGAAGCCAATGTCGTGCCGATCCCGGATGATATTCCCGACGAGGTCGCGGCGATCTTCGATCCGTTCGGCAATGCCGTGCATACCGCGCTCTCCTTCGATCTCGTCGGCGAAGACGTGCTGGTCACCGGTGCCGGACCGATCGGCATCATGGGCGCGCTGGTCGCCAAGCGCTCCGGCGCCCGCAAGGTCGTCATCACCGACATTAACCCCAACCGTCTGGATCTCGCCCGCAAGCTCGGCATCGATTACGTCGTTGACGCCTCGAAGGAGAATCTGGCCGACGTGATGAAGTCGATCGGCATGACCGAGGGCTTCGATGTCGGCCTCGAGATGTCTGGTGCGGCTCCGGCCTTCCGCGACATGATCGACAAGATGAACAATGGCGGCAAGATCGCCATCCTCGGCATCGCGCCGGCCGGTTTCGAGATCGACTGGAACAAGGTGATCTTCAAGATGCTGAACCTGAAGGGCATCTATGGCCGCGAGATGTTCGAGACCTGGTACAAGATGATCGCCTTCGTGCAGGGCGGGCTCGATCTGTCGCCGGTCATCACGCACCGCATCAAGATCGACGAATTCCGCGATGGCTTCGAGGCGATGCGCTCGGGCAATTCCGGCAAGGTGGTCATGGACTGGATGTAACGAGGAGGATACCGGCATGAAATACGAGGGAAGCTGTCACTGTGGCAATGTCGCCTTCGCAGTGGAGGGTGAATTCACTGAAGCGCTCGATTGCAACTGCACCTTCTGCCGCAAGCGCGGCGGCCTTCTGGCTTTCGTGCCGATGACCCAGTTCGAACTGAAGACGCCGCGCGAAAAGGTCTCGACCTATACGTTCAAGAGCCACGCGATCCGCCACAATTTCTGTGCGGATTGCGGTATTGCGCCGTATAGCGAGGCGAATGCACCGGATGGAACGGCGATGGCGGCGATCAATCTGCGCTGCATTCCTGCCGTCGATCTCGGGGCGTTGAAGATCAATCCCTATGACGGGTTGTCGCGCTAGGGATCTATACTGCGGTAGCCTGAACGAAATGCTCGTCAGGCCACTATAAAACCGCAGTTGACTCGGATATGAGGGCGCATGAGCTTTGCGCTCTTGTCTTTCACCGGTGACATCCTATCTAAGGCTGGCAATCGCTTGAGCGGTTCCTCTGCCTGTGGATAAGGCATTTTCCGTGATTTCGGCGGCTTTTTTTGTGGAAAAGCTTGACGAGATCAAAAATTGTGGGAATCACCGTTCGACTTGAAGCGGTGAACTTGGGTCAAGGCGGATCGCACTAACCATGGCCGGAAATTTCGAAGCATTGAAGCTCTGTCATCCGGCGCCGGCAATCGTGGTTAATCAGGCTTTAAAGGTCATCCCGTTAGGTGGGTGAAATTGATTCGAAGCGAGCGTTGATGCGCGCGTTTCGAAACGGCTTCGCACCAGCGAGTTTGGATAGCGTCAGGAAGGCGACGACATAAATGGCAACGAAGGTCAAAGAGAACGAAGAAGCGGAAGTCGAACGCGACGGCGCAACCGACGGCCCTCTTCTCGATCTTTCCGATGACGCGGTCAAGAAGATGATCAAGGCCGCGAAGAAGCGCGGCTATGTGACGATGGACGAGCTGAACGCCGTCCTTCCGTCCGAAGAAGTGACGTCCGAGCAGATCGAAGACACGATGGCGATGCTGTCCGACATGGGCATCAACGTGATCGAGGACGAAGAAGCCGAGGAAGCTCAGGGCGGCGCCAGCGACGACGACGATAGCGGCGGCGACGACGAGAACGAAGGCGGCGAACTCGCACCTTCGAGCGGCACGGCGCTTGCGACGGCGAAGAAGAAGGAGCCGACCGATCGTACCGACGATCCGGTGCGCATGTATCTGCGCGAAATGGGTTCCGTCGAGCTGCTGTCGCGCGAAGGCGAAATCGCCATTGCAAAGCGCATCGAGGCTGGCCGCGAAACCATGATCGCCGGTCTCTGCGAGAGCCCGCTGACCTTCCAGGCCATCATCATCTGGCGCGACGAACTGAACGAAGGCACGACGCTGCTGCGCGAGATCATCGATCTCGAAACCACCTATTCCGGTCCGGAAGCCAAGGCTGCCCCGCAGTTCCAGAGCCCCGAAAAGATCGAGGCAGACCGTAAGGCTGCCGAAGAGAAGGAAAAGACCCGCCGCGCCCGCACCGGCGACGACGACATCACTGATGTCGGCGGCGAAGGCCTGCCGATCGAGGAAGAGGAAGAGGACGAGGACGAATCCAACCTCTCGCTCGCCGCGATGGAAGCTGAGCTGCGCCCGCAGGTCATGGAAACTCTCGACCTGATCGCCGAGACCTACAAGAAGCTGCGCAAGCTGCAGGACCAGCAGGTCGAGCAGCGCCTGGCCGCGACCGGCACGCTGTCTTCCGCCCAGGAGCGCCGCTACAAGGAGCTCAAGGACGAGCTGATCAAGGCTGTCAAGTCGCTGTCGCTCAACCAGAACCGCATCGAGGCTCTGGTCGAACAGCTCTACGACATCAACAAGCGCCTCGTGCAGAATGAGGGACGCCTGCTGCGTCTGGCCGAATCCTACGGCGTCAAGCGCGACAGCTTCCTGGAACAGTACCAGGGTGCCGAGCTCGACCCGAACTGGATGAAGTCGATCGCCAATCTGGCCGCCCGCGGCTGGAAGGAATTCGCCAAGGGCGAAAACACGACGATCCGCGACATCCGCCAGGAAATCCAGAATCTCGCAACGGAAACCGGCATCTCGATCTCGGAATTCCGCCGCATCGTCCACATGGTACAGAAGGGCGAGCGCGAAGCGCGCATCGCCAAGAAGGAAATGGTCGAAGCGAACCTGCGCCTCGTCATCTCGATCGCCAAGAAGTACACGAACCGCGGCCTGCAGTTCCTCGACCTCATTCAGGAAGGCAATATCGGCCTGATGAAGGCGGTCGACAAGTTCGAATACCGCCGCGGTTACAAGTTCTCGACCTATGCGACCTGGTGGATCCGTCAGGCGATCACCCGTTCGATCGCCGACCAGGCCCGCACGATCCGTATCCCGGTGCACATGATCGAAACGATCAACAAGATCGTTCGTACCTCGCGCCAGATGCTGCACGAAATCGGCCGCGAGCCGACGCCGGAAGAGCTGGCCGAAAAGCTCGCCATGCCGCTCGAAAAGGTCCGCAAGGTCCTGAAGATTGCCAAGGAACCGATCTCGCTCGAAACACCTGTCGGTGACGAAGAGGATTCGCACCTCGGCGACTTCATCGAGGACAAGAACGCGCTTCTGCCGATCGACGCCGCCATCCAGGCGAACCTGCGCGAAACGACAACCCGCGTTCTGGCTTCTCTGACGCCACGCGAAGAGCGCGTCCTGCGCATGCGTTTCGGCATCGGCATGAACACCGACCACACGCTCGAAGAAGTCGGCCAGCAGTTCTCGGTTACCCGCGAACGTATCCGCCAGATCGAAGCGAAGGCGCTGCGCAAGCTGAAGCACCCGAGCCGCTCGCGCAAGCTGCGCTCGTTCCTCGATAGCTAAGCGAACGACAAGACGACATCGAAAGCCCGGCCTCAGTGCCGGGCTTTTGTTTTTGGCGGGCTGCAACCGCTGCGCTTGCTGCCTCCGTCCCGCCATAATCGAATTGAGGATGGGCGCAGTGTCACGAGCATTGGTCCGCCTGATGATGAATGCCTCCTGCTTCCAACCTCCCGCCGTCTGATGGCCGGCGTGGTGCGCCCTTTCGAGGAAAGGATCGGCTGGGGCGGGCCTGCGTCGCTCGCGCTGCATGCCGCGTGTCTTGCATTGCTTCTGATCTATCTGCCGAAGCCGCGGATTTTTCGCACGCCGCCGGAAGATAGCGTCAGCGTGGAGATCGTGCCTGCCGCCTCTCAGGCGGAGCCCGCAGCTCCGGCCACGGATATCCGGCCGCAGCCGCAACAGACGCCTGCCGCGCCGCCGGTTGCCGACGTGCCGGGCAGAGTCCTTGTGCCGCCCGTGATCAAACCCGCTCCGGCGCCGGATGCGCTGGTTCCGGCCCGGCAGCTTTTCTCGGATGGCGTGCTCAACGATCCCCGCAGCAGAAAGGCGCGAGCGGCATTGCAGCAGCTCTCCGGCGATGAGCGAAACCTGCAGCTCTGTGGGCTCGAGGCGATGGAGCAGGTTCGCAGAACGCGGCCCGGCAGCAATCCGGATGCGATCGCGCCTTATGCGATGGCGCCGGAGCGGATCAGGGGAGGGAGCATCGAGGTGAACGGCGGCGCATTTCGAAGCAAGCGCCTCTGGTACGCGATCCGCTTCAGCTGCGCGGTGGATGCAGGCTCGGGTGCGGTGCGCGCCTTTGCCTTCGCGATCGGCGACGCCATTCCGAGAGATTTGTGGCCGGAGCACAATCTGGTTGCCGACGACGGAGCGGCGGACTGAGTTCTTCACGGCAAATTGCCGGGAAATCGCGCTGCTTTTCCTTTTGCGGCTTGATGCTGCCTGCTTTTGACGCCACATCGGCATCACGTGGTTTAATGGTGGCATGCAGAAGCTAACAAACAAGCGTTTGGCAGGGATCAGTTCAGGTGTGGCGGCGTCGATCGCGCTGCATGCCCTGGTTGCGGCCGTCCTGTTGTTCAAGATGCCCCTGCCGCAGACGGAGCCCGAGAAGGAAGAGGCCGTACAGGTCGACCTCGTGCCGCCGCCGGAGGAAAAGAAGGAAGAACCGAAGCCGGAGGACAAGAAGCCGGAAAAGCAGGCGAAGAAGGAAGATCCGCCTCCACCGCCGCCACCGGAAGAGAAGAAACCGGAGGAGAAGGCGAAGGAGGAGCCGCCTCCGCCACCTCCGCCTGAAGAAAAGAAGGCGGAGGAGCCGAAGCCCGAGCCGCCACCTCCACCGCCGCCTCCGCCACCACCGCCGGAGGAGAAAAAAGCCGAGGAGCCGGAAGCCGAGCCGCCGAAGACCGAGCAGGATGCGCAGAACAAGCAGGCTGACGGCAAGCAGGGGGAGGCTGCACCGATGCCGGTTCTGAAACCCGTGTTCCAGTTCGGCGACAAGGATAGCGGTCCGAAGAAATCCGATACCGGCAATGCATCCACCGGCGAGGTGAAGCCGGCGACGAGCGCGCCTGACCACAAGGACGAGACCGGCGAGCCAAAACCCGCGGCCGATGCTGGCGACAAGCCGGATGCGCCGAAAGAGCCGCCGGCCAAGCCCGTCCCTGACGATATCGATCTGCCGCAGGTCGACATCGCCGACGCGCATTCCGAGAACAATGCGCCCAATGTCGATGCCTCCGGCGAAGCCATGACCAGCATCGAGCAGGCAAAGCCTGTCGAGCAGAAGCCGGCGGAGCCCGACAAGCCGGATGCGCCGAAGAAGGACGAGCTTGCCGAGGCAAAGACGCTTTTTTCGCCGGATCAAAGCGATGATCCGGTGGCGAAGACGGCGATGCTCGGCATTCCCCGCGGACGGCGTGCGGCGCAGCTCTGCAGCACCGAGCTCCGCGAGCAGCTGGTGCACGGTTCTCCTGCCTACCGCCCGGTGATCGTGCCGATGTATTCGCTCGCCAAGGGCACGGTGCTCGACGTCAAGCGCGGCGCCTTCCGCACCGCCGAGACCTGGTACGACGTGCAGTTCCGCTGCGAGGTCAACGCGGACGCGACGGCGATCGTTTCCTTCGCGCTCGATGTCGGCGGTGCGGTGCCGCGCAGCCAGTGGCGCAACAGGCGCTTCCCGGAATAGGGTCAGCCCTGCGCAAGACAGCCCTCCTATTCTTCCTGCATCGCCGATGTTGCGGTGAATGAAAGGACAATGACATGTCGAACGAAGTCGAGCACTTCCTTGAAACCCAGGATGAGGCCGTCAGCCTCCGGTTCCTCGAAAACAAGTCTGACGAATTGACCGATATCCTGGTCGCGGCTCTTGAAGACGCGCTGCAGATCCTTTCCGAAGAAATCGGGCCGCAGACGGTCCACTGATCGGCGACCTTGCGCCGCCGCCCGCGGGCTGGCACTCTTCCCTTCGAAGAGGAGTGCGGCATGGATGGCGGTTTCAGGATGCACCGCTCGGCGGTATCCGGCGTCGAGGCCGTCGAGGCTGCGACACGCAGGAGCTTCTCCCGCCATACGCACGAACAGTTCGGCATCGGGCTGATCCATCGCGGCGCGCAGACATCGCTCAGCGGCCGCGGCATGGTCGAGGCCCAGGCGGGCGACATCATCACCGTCAACCCGAACGAGGTGCATGATGGCATGCCTGTCGGCGATGGCAGGGCTTGGCGCATCCTCTATGTCGATCCTGAGATTTTTCTGAGCCTGGCTGCGGAGACGGCCGAGGGCTCCGCGATGCGTTTCGAGATCCCGCATCCCGTGCTGCGCGATGGCTTGGTCGCCCGGCGCTTTCAGGCGCTGTTTGCGGCTGTCACCAGCGAAGCCGATGCGATGCGGTCAGAGGAACTGCTGCTCGGCCTGACGGCGGATATCTTGCGCGAGGGCGGCGAGGCGGAGGCCGATCGGCCAATTCCGTCTTCGGTCTCCCGCGCCCGCGATCTCATCGATGACGATCCGACTGGCGACATCTCGCTTGCCCGGATGGCGCGCGAAAGCGGGCTCAGCCGCTTCCAGCTCGTACGCGCCTTCAGCAAGGCGACGGGGCTGACGCCGCATGCCTATCTGGTGCAGGCGCGGGTGCATCTGGCGCGGCGGCTGATCGGCGGGAGAATGCCGCTTGCCGAGGTTGCCGCCGCCAGCGGCTTTGCCGACCAGAGCCACATGACGCGGGCCTTCACGGCGCGTTACGGCCTGGCGCCGGGCGTCTATGCCCGCGGACGCTCCTGAGCCTTGCAATTTCCTTCAAGACCGCAGCGGGCGTTTTGCGTCATCTCGCTCCCGATCGAAGGGAGTTCTCATGACACGGAAGCAGCAGGGCTACATCTATCTGACGCTGGCAATGACGACGGTTGGCAGCACCGTGATCGCCAGCAAGCTGATCTCGGCGGGACTGCTGCCGTTCACGGCAACGGCGCTGCGGTTCGCCGTGGCCTTTCCGTTCTTCGCGCTGCTGATGCGGCTGACCGGTGCCCGGCTTCCGAGATTATCGCGGCATGACTGGATCATTCTGGTCATTCAGGCGGCGGCGGGAAGCTTCGGTTATACGACGCTGCTGATATCGGGCCTGTCGATGACCTCGGCTGCCAATGCCGGGGTGATCATCGGCACGCTGCCGGTGGTTTCGGCTGGGATCTCCATCCTGCTGCTGCGCGAACGGCCGGACCGCTTCCTGCTTCTGGCGATCGGGCTTGCGGCGGCGGGCGTCTTCTCGATCGTGCTGGCGCCGGGGGCAGGCGGCGGGTCACTGCGCGGAGATATCCTGATCTTCGGCGCGGTGCTCTGCGAAGGACTGTTCATCCTGCTCAACAAACGGCTGAAAGCCGAGATCGCGCCAATCGTGCAATCGACGCTGATGACGGCGATCGGCTTCTGCGCGGCGGCCATCCCGGCGGTCTTCGAAAGCCATGCATTGCCGGCCGCGTCCTCGACGGCATTGCTCTCCGTCCTCTACTACGCGCTGGTGCCGACGGTCGCCGGCTTCATGCTCTGGTATGCGGGGGCGGAGAGGGTGAGTGGAGCGGAGGCCTCGCTGTTTACGGCGATCGCGCCGGTCTCGGCGGTGATCTTCGCCTTCCTGCTGCTTGGCGAGCCGGTCGGGCTGCATCAGATCGCGGGGATCGGCTGCGTGCTGGCCGCTGTGCTGGGGCTTGCGTTGAAAGGTAGGCATCGGCGTCCGGCCTAGCTCTTGCGAAAATGGGCGCGGTAGTCTCGCGGCGTCATGCCCTTTTCGGCGCGGAACTGGCGGTTGAAATTGGCAAGCGACGCGTATCCTACGGCATCGGCGATATGAGCGACCGGCTGGTTCGTCGAGGAGAGGCGGGCGCAGGCATCGCCGATCCGCATGCGGATCAGATAGTCGCTGACCGTCGTGCCGGTGTGGCGGCGGAACATGCGGTGCAGGCCGGAGACGCTGAGCGCCGCGATATCGGCGAGCTCTTCCAGCGCCACCGGCCCGGCATAGTTGACGTGCAGATGGGTGAGCACCCGGTCAATGCGCTCGCGGCTTTCCTGCAGCGCCGGTTGATGGCCGGGCGCGCTGGCGAGCGGCACCGCGTGGCGATCGCTGGCGACCTGGCCGAGGATGGCGAGCAGCGACAGCAGGCGCTCGGCCGGCTCCCGGTCGAAGATCGTCTCGAATTCGGCACGCACCGCCTCTCCGGTCTGGCGGGAGAACTGCAACCCGTTCTGGCCGCGGGCCATCAGCTGCTCGATCGGCCTCAGCTCGACGGCGCCTGCCGTCATCTGCTGCATCCATTCCGGATGAAACCAGAGGACCAGCGCGCGGTGCGGCTTCTCGGGATCGAGCTTCTCGCGCGACGCCCAGGTATGGGGCAGGTTGGGACCGACCAGCACGAGGTCGCCATCCTCATATTCGCCAGTGTGGTCGCCAATGAGGCGTTGTCCGGCAGAATTGAGCGTCAGCGTCAGCTCGAATTCCGGATGGTGGTGCCATTGGAACGGGATGGCGTCGTCGAGCCGCCTGTTGAGCATCGGCCAGCTGGTATCGGATTGCCGGGGCAGGACTTCGAGAAATGCTCTCATCGGGCGCCATACTGGTTTAGGACGCCAGAATAGTATCACAATGCGCCAAATGCGGGCAACATCGCCGCGCACTTGCGGCTACACTCCTCTCATCGCCTGACAGTACAGGGATTAGCGCAATGGGAGAGAGACATGCAGCAGGCAGCAGCCATCAAGCGCGACGCGCATCCAACCACTTCGTCGAGCACCACGCAGCTCAAGGATATCAGGAAGAAGCTTCCGCTTCGCGTTCTCTCGCAGGAGGACTGGCAGCACTGGACCAAGAAGGGCTACGTCATTGTCCGTCAGGCGGTGCCTGCGGAGAATGTCGAGCGGCTTGTGGAGGTGCTCTGGCGTTTTGACGAGAAGGACCCGAACGATCCTTCGACCTGGTATGCGCCGCAGCGCCGCGAACACAAGATGAAGGAACTCAACAACACCGGCATGCTGGAGATCTACAATCACCAGGCGCTCTGGGACAACCGGATGGAAAAGCGCGTCTATGACGTGTTCGTCGACATCTGGGACCGCGAAGACCTGTGGGTGACGATCGACCGCGCCAACCTGAACCCGCCGAAGAAGGTCAAGGGCAATCCGAACGGCTTCATCCACTGGGACGTCGATACCTCGATCGACCCGCTGCCGATCGGCGTGCAGGCGGTGCTCAGCCTCAAGAAGCAGGACGGCGACGTCGGCGGCTTCCAGTGCGTTCCCTATCTCTTCGAACACTACGACGAGTGGGTGAAGACGCAGCCTGAAGACCGCGATCCGATGCATCCTGACATGACCGGTCTTTCGACCGAGAATATCAGCATGGAGCCGGGCGACCTGATGATCTTCAACTCGCTGCTCGCCCACGGCGTTCGCCCCAACCACTCCGAAAACCGCGTCCGCATGGCGCAGTATATCTCCATGCATCCGGCGGAATTCGACAATGCCGAGGAACGCGAAGAGCGCATCCGCCTCTGGCGCGAACTCGACAGCCCGAAGCGCGACGCCTTCCCGGGCGACCCGCGCGACTGGGAAAAGCACAACGCGACGACGGCGGAACTGACGCCGCTCGGCCGCAAGCTGCTGGGGTTGGATCGCTGGGGTTGAGCCACTGACGTCCCACTGAGCTTAATGCAGAAGGGGGCGCCTCTTAGGCGCCCCCTCATTTGCGTGACGGAAGCAGGAATGACCGAGATGTAGTGCCTGCGGCCCCCTCATCCGGCCCCTTGGGCCACCTTCTCCCCGCTGGGGAGAAGGGATGCCGGAGCCGCAGCGTTCGCTTCCCCTCTCCCCTCGGGGAGAGGGTAGGGTGAGGGGGCTCCGGGTGAGCGTGCCAGTTTCCGGATAGAGGCAACCGATGACGGCAGAACCAGTCGCTGACTAATCGCCTCCCGCCTCTTGGGCTCTTCGCCCATCCTCCCTATCTCTCCAATCACATCCATTGGAGATCCCCGATGTCAGGCAAGCCCATCAAGATTCCCGGACCCGATCATCCGATCAGCGTCGAGCGCAATTTGGCGCGTGTCCTCGTCAAGCTCGGCGGCAAGGTGATTGCCGATACGCATGACGCGCTGACGCTGCGGGAGGCGTCCTATCCGCCGGTGCAGTATATTCCGCGCAAGGATGTCGACATGTCGTTGCTCTCGCGCACCGATCATTCTACCCACTGCCCCTATAAGGGCGATGCGTCCTATTACAGCATCGTGCCGGGGGGAGAGCGGTCGAAGAATGCGATCTGGACCTACGAGACGCCCAATCCCGCCGTGTCAGAGATCAAGGATCATATGGCCTTCTATCCCGACCGCGTCGATTCCATCGAGGAATTGCAGGCGCCGGAGGCAGGTCAGTTCTGACAGGAAAGACGCGCGGTCCGAGCGGACCGCGCGCCCGATTCAGTCGTTGGTGCGGACCAGACAGCGCACCAGGCCCTCCAGCGAGACGCGGCCGGCCGGCATGCCGTTTTCGCTGGTGACGGTCGCCTGGGTGACGTTGTTTTCCGTCATGACGCGCATGCCTTCCTCGACATTGTGGCTGCCGGGAATGCGGACGGAAGGTTCGCCTGCGGGGTTGCTCAGCGGCTCCATCAGCGCATCGATGCGGATGACGCGGCCGCGGTTCACTTCCTTGACGAAGGCCTCGATATAGTCGTTCGCCGGGTTGAGGACGATGTCGGCCGCAGTGCCCTGCTGGATGACCTCGCCGTCGCGCAGGATGGCGATCTTGTCGCCGAGGCGCAGTGCCTCGTCGAGATCGTGGGTGATGAAGACGACGGTCTTCTTCAGTTCCTTCTGCAGGTCGAGAAGCACGGTCTGCATATCGACGCGGATCAGCGGATCGAGCGCCGAATAGGCTTCGTCCATCAGCAGGATATCGGCATCGTTGGTGAGTGCCCGGGCGAGGCCGACGCGCTGCTGCATGCCGCCCGACAGCTGGTTCGGGTAGTGGTTGGAGAAGCCCTCCAGCCCGACCCGCTTGATCCAGATATCGGCGCGCGCCTCACGCTCGGATTTCGGAACACCCTGGATTTCCAGACCGTAGACGGTGTTCTGCAGCACCGTGCGGTGCGGCAGCAGGCCGAACTTCTGGAAAACCATCGCCGTCTTGTGGCGGCGGAATTCGCGCAGTTCTTCCTCGTTCATCTTGCAGACGTCGGTGCCGCCATAGAGCACTTCGCCCGATGTCGGGTCGATCAGCCGGTTGATGTGGCGGATCAGCGTCGACTTGCCGGAACCGGAGAGCCCCATGATGACGGTGATGCTGCCGCCGGGGATGCTGATGTTGATGTCCTTGAGGCCGAGGACGTGGCCGTGCTCCTTGTTGAGCTCCGTCTTCGACATGCCCTTGGTGACGGCGTCAACGAAGTCGCGGCCACGGGGCCCGAAGATCTTGTAGAGACTGCGGATTTCGATCGATTGACTAGCCATGCACGATTTCCCGGTGCTTCTGCAGGCGCAGACCGTAAGCCTGGCTGATGCGGTCGAAGATGATGGCGATGCCGACGATGGCGAGACCGTTGAAGACGCCGAGGGTGAAATACTGGTTGGCGATCGCCTTCAGCACCGGCTGTCCCAAGCCCTGGACGCCGATCATCGAGGCGATGACGACCATGGCGAGCGCCATCATGATCGTCTGGTTGATGCCGGCCATGATGGTCGGCAGCGCCAGGGGGAGCTGGACGTTGCGCAGCTTCTGCCAGCTGGAGGAGCCGAAGGCGTCGGCGGCTTCCAGCACGTCCTTGTCGACCATGCGGATGCCGAGATTGGTGAGACGGATCATCGGCGGCAGGGCGTAGATGACGACGGCGATGACGCCCGGCACGCGGCCGATGCCGAGCAGCATGACGACGGGGATCAGGTAGACGAAACTCGGCATGGTCTGCATGACGTCGAGCACCGGATTGACGATGTTCTGCAGCCGGTTCGAGCGCGACATGCCGATGCCGATCGGCAGACCGATGACGATCGAGAGCACCGTACAGACGAAGATCATCGACACCGTCTTCATCGTATCCTGCCACATGTCGAACCAGCCGATCAGGAGCAGGGTGACGACGCAGCCGATGACGATCTTCCAGCTGCGGCTGGCGAGCCAGGCGATCGCCGCCACCGCCAGGATGACGATCGGCCAGGGTGCGCCGGTCAGCAGCCTCTCGGCCCAGATCAGAAAACTTTGCAGCGGGCTGAAGAGCCCTTCGATGCTGTCGCCGTAAGCGCGGGTGAAGGTACGGAAACCTTCATCCACCGCCCTTTTCAGGTCGCGCAGCATGTCGTCGTCCATCGTCGGAAATTTCCAAAGCCAATCCATGTCGGTCCCCATGGCAAAAGCAGCGGCGGCCCGTTCTTGTTATGGCCGTCGCTTGAAAACATCGGGCGGGCGGCGCCTTGCTGTCAAGGTGCCGCCCGCTTGCGAGATGTGAGGGATCAGAGGGAAGCCTTGATCTTTTCGGCTACGTCAGGGGAGACCCACTTCGTCCAGAGATCTTCGTTCTCCTTCAGGAAGTGCTTCGCACCGTCTTCACCGGTCGCCTGGTTGTCGCTCATCCAGGCGATCAGCTTGTTGACCGTGTCGTTGGTCCAGGCGCGCTTGTTGAGATAGTCCATGGCGGGACCGGCGCGATCGGCAAAGGTCTTGCTGACGAGGGTCTGGACGTCGTCGGCCGGCCATGCGTTCGGCTTCGGATCGGCGCAGTCGGCAACGGAGGTGCAGCGCTTCCATTCGGCAGCGTCGTAATCGACGCCGAAGCCGAGCTTCACCATCTCGTACTTGCCGAGAAGCGAGGTCGGAGCCCAGTAGTAGCCAACCCAGGGCTGCTTGCCTTCATAGGCCTTGGCGATCGAGCCATCGAGCCCTGCAGCGGAGCCGGTGTCGACGAGCGTGAAGTTGGCCTTGTCGCCGCCGTTCGCCTTGAAGAGCTGCGTGGTGACGACGGTGCCGCCCCAGCCCTGCGGGCCGTTGAAGACAGCGCCCTTGCTCTTGTCTTCCGGTGCCGGGAAGAGTTCGGGATGCTTGAAGAGATCGGGGATGGTCTTCACGTCAGGATGCGCGTCGGCGATGTATTTGGGGATCCACCAGCCCTGGATGGCGCCATCGGAGAGGATCTTGGCGGCGGCCACGACCTTACCGCCTTCGAGGCCGCGCTTGACGATCTCAGGCTGCAGGCTGACCCAGGCTTCAGGGGCGATATCCGGTTCGCCCTTTTCAGCCATCGAGGTCAGGGTCGGCACGGTGTCGCCGGTGACGATTTCGGCGGTGCAGCCGTAACCGGATTCAAGAATGACCTTGTCGAGATTTGCAGCAACTTCGGCAGACTGCCAGTTCATGCTTGCAATGGTGACGTTGCCGCATTCAGCAGCGGATGCCGCGCCGCCCATGGCCATGAGGCCGGCAGCGAGGACGGTGGAAGCCAAAAGTGCTTTCATTTTTTTGTTCCCTCTGGTCGCGGTGCAACGTGAACCCGGGCGCTTGCGGCACCGCGTCCGCAAGCAAGCCCATTGAGCCTGCATAGGGCGCACATGCGCCATTCCGATTGCGTCAGAAAATGGCGCATTGACGCATTCTTTCAACGATCGCTTAAATGCTTTGTCGCGATCGGAACAATCGTCCCGTATGCCCCAAATCGGCAAAGCCCTTTCGCCGCAGTTGACATCCGCTTCATAGAGGCAGAACAGGGGCTTATAAAATTCCTATCAATGGCCCGTGGGTTCCGCCGGCCGGAAGTATCCAATGGACACAGTTCAAGCGCGCAGGGATAGCGTTCTCAAGCATCCCGGCTATCTCAATTTCGCCGCCTCCCGGGTCTTCTCATCGCTTTCCTTCCAGTGTGCCGCAGTGGCGATGGGCTGGATGATCTACGACAAGACGCATAGCGCCTTTGCGCTGGCGCTTGTCGGATTCTGCCAGTTCCTGCCGATGGTGGTGCTGACCTTCGTCGTCGGCCATGTCGCCGACCGTTTCGACCGGCGGCGCATCGGCCTGATCTGCCAGCTGATCGAGGCGGCGACGGCCGCAGTGCTGGCCATCGCCGTCTGGCAGGACTGGCTGACGCCAGCCGGCATCCTTGTCGCCGTGACGATCATGGGGGCGACGGTTGCGTTCGAACGGCCGACAATGGCGGCGCTTTTGCCGAATATCGTGCCGTCCTCGATGCTGCAGCGCGCAGTGGCCACCTCGACCTCGATGATGCAGACGGCGCTGATCATCGGGCCGTCGCTGGGCGGTCTGCTCTACGGTGCCCATCCGGTTGCGCCTTTTGTCGTCGCTGCCGTGATGTTCGCGGCCGCCAGCATCAACGTCATCTCGATCCACATGAGCTGGACGCCGTCGAAGCGCGAGCCGGTGACGCTGAGCTCGGTCTTTGCCGGCGTTTCCTTCATCAAGAGCCGGCCGGTGATGCTCGGCACCATCTCGCTCGATCTCTTCGCCGTGCTGCTCGGCGGCGCCACCGCGCTGCTGCCGATGTTTGCCCGCGATATCCTGCATGCCGGCCCCTGGGGCCTCGGCCTGCTGCGCGCCGCACCGGCGATCGGGGCGCTTGCCATGTCGATCGTGCTGGCACGCCGTCCGCTGACCAGCAATGTCGGCATGAAGATGTTCGCCGCCGTTGCGGTCTTCGGTCTGGCGACGATCGTCTTTGCCGTCTCCACCAGCATCGCGCTGTCGGTGGCGGCACTGCTCGTCGTCGGCGCGTCCGACACGGTCAGCGTCGTGGTGCGCAGCTCGCTCGTCCAGCTGCTCACGCCGGATGAGATGCGCGGGCGCGTCAACGCGGTGAACTCGCTGTTCATCGGCACCTCCAACCAGCTCGGCGAATTCGAATCCGGCATGCTGGCGGGCTTCATGGGGCCGGTCGCCGCCGGGATCATCGGCGGCGTCGGCACGATTGCCGTGGTGCTCTTGTGGACGCGCCTGTTCCCCGATCTTGCCAAGGTGAAGACGCTGCAGGGATAGGCGTTTTCCGTTTTCTTTTTCCTGTCTGTCGGTTTGACGGGGCGTCGATCGTCCTATGTCCGTCAACAGAGAAAAAAGGAGGACAGAAAATGGCTTATGTCGATGGCTTCATCGTTGCTGTGCCGAAGGCGAATATCGAGGCCTACAAGGAATTCTCCGCCTATGCCGGAGCGATCTGGAAGGAGTTCGGCGCGCTCGAATATGTCGAATGCGTCGGCGACGACGTGCCCTATGGCGAGCTGACGTCCTTTCCGCGGGCGGTGCAGGCCAAGGATGACGAGGTCGTGGTGTTTTCCTGGATTCTCTATCCGTCCCGCGAGGTGCGCGACGAAGTCAACAAGAAGGTGATGGCCGATCCGCGGCTGGAAGGCGACAAATGGCAGATGCCGTTTGACGGCAAGCGGATGATCTATGGCGGCTTCCAGGAGCTGTTGCGGCTCTAGGTGCCATTGACATCGGGCATGCGGAGCGACAGGTGACCCGGAGCTGATAACCGGAGCCTGCCGCATGCCAGTCACCACGATCACGGTCGCCACCCGCGGCCAGGGCCTCTACGAATTCACCGATGAGGCTGCCGCCTTCGTGCGGGCGCAGGATGCGGAGGAGGGGCTGCTGACGGTCTTCGTGCGGCACACGTCGTGTTCGCTGCTGATCCAGGAAAATGCCGATCCGGATGTGCGCACCGACCTGAAAGCCTTCTTTGCGCGCCTCGTGCCGCCATCGTCCGATCCGTCGATGCGCTGGGTCGTGCACACGATGGAAGGGCCTGATGACATGCCGGCCCATATCAAATCGGCGCTGACGCAGGTGTCGATCGGCATCCCCGTTCTCGACGGCAGGCTGGCGCTCGGAACGTGGCAGGGGATCTATCTCTTCGAACATCGCGACCGTCCCCATCATCGCGAAATCGTGTTTCATTTCAGTGGCTGAACCGAATCTGAATGCGCAATTCGAACACCATTCAGAATTAGCACTCTATGGTCGAAACATTCCCGCAAGGGATCGCGACTACATGAAACGAGGAAACCCCACATGACCAATTTTATTGCCAAGGCATCCTTCGCGGCATTGATTGCCATCGCCTCCATTCCGTTCGGCATGTCTGCTGCATCTGCAGCAAGCCCGAACCATGGCGTCATCGTCGACGTCCAGTACCGCCCGCCGATGCGCGGTTGCTCGCCGGTGGAAGCGGTGCGCAAGGCTCGCTGGACCGGTCTGCGCGACGTACGCGTGACCGCCGTGACGCCGCGCCGGGTCGTGGTCACCGGCCGTGACCGCCGCGGCTGGGACAGAATGACCTTTGCGAACGTTCGCGGTTGCCCGCTGATCCGCCGCTAACAGTAGCAGCTGCCGGTCTCCCCGATGCGGCGGCACAGAACCGCCCTTTGCCAAAGTCTCCCCGGATTGCGGCAAGGGCGGTTTTTTATTGCCCTGAAACGAAAAAAGCCTCGCACGGGCGAGGCTGAGTTCTAGGCCGCTTCGGGGAAAAGAAGAAGCGACGCGGAGTTATCTAGTACCCCGCGGTACGGTTGCAAAGGACACTTTCGTCCTTTCCGGTACGCTTTTGCTTCATTGATTCTGATGCTGCTATCAAGAATGCTGATGGCGCCCGGAATCCAGTTCTTCAGGCGCGGATGAACAAGGCTCCGACAAGCCCGAAAACCGCGATCGATTGCAGGATGAACATCGGCAACTGATCAGACATGGATCCCTCCCGTGGGGCGATGCGGATATGGTGTGGTTGTCGGGAGACCCGGGCTCCGCTTCTGCCGGGCCTCCGTCATGCCGTCAGCGGCAACGCTTAACCGTCTTGGTGACGGTGCGGTCACCGTCGTCGCGGGTAACGCTCTTGGTCACGCAACGATCGCGATCGCGTTCGCGATAGGTGCCGATGGCGACGCCGCGGTCGCTGATCCTGATGCTCGGGCGGACTTCGCCGCGATCTTCCGTATAGACGCGCTTCTTGACCGTAACAGTATCGGCCATGGCCGGAACGCTGAAGGTGAATGCTGCCACCGCAGCCATTGTAGCACAAATCATCTTTCGCATTATCGAATACCTCCGTTTGGCGATGGAGAGGGAACGGCAGGCGCTGCTGTCGGTTCCGGACGGCGAGTAACCTTCGCGAACAAGCTGTTACGCAAATTTAGAACCGCTGGCGGGAACCACGGGTCGATCACGGCAGGCGAAAGACGGCGCGAAACGCTTGTCCGCGGCGGTGCGTTGGTGATAGCGTAATATTTCTTGGAATATAACGCTTCGGGTTCGACATGCCGCCTCTGGCCGATTACAGCCGACCAAAGACAATCTCGTCCAGCGAGCTTTCGCTGCTTGCCGGGGGCGGGCCGCAGGTGCCAAATGCCGTCAAGGCGCAGCGGCGCAAGACCTGGGAGATCTCGCCGACTTTCCATTGCTCGATCATCGGAACATGCCTGACGGCGGGCGAGTTGCGCCAGCTGATCGTCAAGCTCGGTGATGCCGATGCGAAGACGGCCAGCGATCATGCGCTGCATGGCCGCGGCGTGCGGGCCGCCGGCCAGCGCGATATCGCCGGCAAGCTGTTGAACAAGGCGCTGGACCGGCGCCATGAGACGGTGCTCAAGCGCTTCGCCCGGCTGACGACGGCGGCGGAGCTCAGGGCGATGTGGAATGCCTGCCTCGACGAGGGCGAGATCTCCGGCGCCTACTGGGCCGTGATCAGCCATCCCGCCACGGATCATGCGCTGCTGCAGGACGTTTTCGGCGAAGTGCATATGCTCTCGCATCTGGTCGGGAGTTCGAGCCGGCTCGATCTGGCGCGGCTTCGTGCCCTGCAGAATGAAGTGGCCGTCAAGGACGAGAAGATCGCCCGGCAGGAAGAGCGGCTGCATGCCTCCGCCGAGGAGCGGAGCGGGCTCCAGCGCAGGATCGATGCGCTTGAGGATATCGTCATTCAGGTGAACGCCATGAAGGCGCGCCCGGCTTCGGAGGCTGCCGGTGGCGTCGAGACGGCGGTGCTGGAAAAGCTGGAGGCTGCGCGCGAGCGGAACGACGCGCTGGAGCGGCGTCTGGCTGACGCCGAGGCACAGCTGCGCGCCGTTGCAAAGCGCGAGGCCGCCGTTGCCGAGGACAATGCGGCGCTGCTGCGCGAGAACCAGAGCCTCGAGCAGGCGCTCTGCGACGATGCCGAACATGGTGCCATGCCGTCCGTGTCGCTGGCCGGAACCGTCGTGCTTTATGTCGGCGGGCGAAAGAACCTGTTCGACCGGCTCAGGCTTTTCGCCGAGCGGGCAGGGGTGGAGCTGCTCTCGCATGATGGTGGCGTGGAAGAGGCGACGTCACTCTTGCCGGGGCTCGTCGCCCGCAGTGCCGTGACGGTCTTTCCGGTCGATTGCGTCAGCCATTCCGCCGCCGGTATCGTCAAGCGTCACTGCCGAGATGCGGGCAAGCCGTTCCTGCCGTTGCGCTCGGCAAGCCTTGCGAGTTTCATTGCCGCGCTGGCCGATGTCTCGGCTCTGATCGCGGAAGGCGACGCAGCGGACGTGCCGCGCCGGAGCGCATCGGCATGAGCAATCTGGGACTGAGCCTGCCGCGAAGCATCTCGCTTCGGGAGCAGGTGACAGAGACGTTGCGTCACTCCATCCTGTTCGGCACACTGAAACCCGGCCAGAAGCTGGTGGAGCGGCAGATCTGCGAGGAAATGGGCATCAGCCGGACGGTTCTGCGCGAGGCGCTTCAGCATCTCGATGCCGAGGGTCTGCTGATCAACGGCCGCCGCGGCCGCTCGGTCGTTTCGATCGGCATGCAGGAAGCGCGCGAGATCGACGACACGCGGCAGGCGCTGGAGCGGCTGATCGCCGAAAGCTTTGTCCGCAATGCCGGAAAGGCCGAGATTGCCGAACTGCGCGTGCTGCTGTCCGCCATGGAGACGGCCGATGACGAGCGCGAGGCGCTGATGAAGGAGAGGGAATTCTTCACCCGCCTGGCCGATGGTTGCGGCAACAAGGTGGCTGCCGGCTTCTTCCGGCAGCTGAGCGGCCGCGTGGCGATGCTGAGCGGTGTTGCAAAACGTGATGGCGCGAACCGTCAGCAGCGCATGGCGGAAATCCGGGCGATCGTCGAGGCGATCGATGCCGGCGACGCTGAAAAAGCCGGCAGTCTTTGCGCGTCGCGTGCAGCCGCCGACGCCGCCTATCGGTAAAGTGGAACCTTTTGACGCAGTTCGCGTTGATCCTCCTGCAGGAGGACACCCATGACAAACGATTTCAACAGACCCAATCCGACTTCGCCTCCGGGCGAACGCCGCTCACCGATGACGATGTGGATCGGTATCGCTGCCGTCATCGTCATCATCGCACTCGCCGCGACCTACTGGCCGCGCTCCGGATCGGCGCCGGCGACCGCACCATCCGGTGAGACGTCGACGACCACGACGCCTGCTGCACCGGCGACCCCGCCGGCAACCTCGACCGCGCCGGCAACGCCGCCTGCGGCAGAGCCTGCCGCCCCGGCCACGCCGCCGGCCGCCGCACCGGCGCCCGCAGCACCCGCTCCGGCAACGCCCGCACCGGCAACGCCGCAATAAAGATAAAAAGCCCGGCCTCAGCGCCGGGCTTTTTGCTGCTGTCAGGCGGTGGTTCGCCATTTTTGCCAGAAGGGCAGGATATGATCCGCCGTCAGCGGTGCCATCGGGAGATTGCCCGGTGCGGCCGGTGACACCCAGGCGATTTCCTCGATCTCGCCGCCAGCCGAAATCCTGGGATCATCGATGGTGATCAGAAAGAGATCGGCCTGGACGCGGTGATGCGGTTCGTTTGCGGCAGGCGCCTCGAAGGCGCCGATCGGCTGGAGGGCATCCTGCTCGACAACAAGGCTGATTTCCTCCTGCAACTCCCTGACCAGTGCCGCTTCCGGCGTCTCGCCCGGCTCGATCTTGCCGCCGGGTTGCATGAAGATGTCGGTGCCGCTCTTGCGCACTAGGAGCACGTCGCCGTTGCGGCGTGCGATCAAGGCGGCGGCGATCTTGATGAGTTTCATCGCTTGCTGTCTCCCGGCTCTATCGTCTTGTCTTCTCCGGGATACCCACTCGCGGCGGCGGACGCAATGATGCCAGGCGTTTTGACAAGCGCCTCCTGCGGCGGCTAAGGTCACCGCAAATCACGGAGGAAAACCCATGAAAATCAGCGCGCGCAACCGTCTCAAGGGCAAGGTCGTCGACGTCACCAAGGGCGCCACGACGGCGCATGTGCGGATCGATATCGGCAATGGCGCGATTGTCACCGCCTCGATCACCAACGAGGCCGTCGACGAACTCGGCCTGAAGGCCGGCGGCGAGGCCTATGCCGTCGTCAAGGCCTCCGACGTCATGGTCGCCGTCGACTGATCGGCGTCACGCCTTCTGGCAATAATGTGCGGTGCCGTTGTCGCCGGTCTCGAAGTCGCCTTTCTGCGGCGGCGCGATCGGCTTGAACAGCGTGCGATCGGGCTTGAGGTCAAGGAGCGGCGTGCCGTCGAGACAATCGAGGCCGCGCACCAGCAGCACGCCGTCCTCGACGCTCTCCAGCTTGACGATCGAGGTGCCGATCGGATTTGGCCGCACCGGTGAGCGCAGCGAGAAGGTGCCGTGCACCTTGCCGTTGCTGGCCGGGCTCTGCAGCAGCAGATCGCGGCGTGAGCGATCGAGCCAGTAGAGCACTTCCAGCCGCTCGAAGGCCTCGACGCCCTTCAGCGCCGGGATCCATGGCTCGAAAATCTCGATGCGGCAGACGGGGCCGTCGTGCCGGCCTTGGCGCGGCGTTTCCATGCGCGAGGTCCAGGGGGTGCGGATGCTGCCGATGAAGACGAGGCCGGCATCGCGCGCCTCCGGCGGATCGATCGCCACTTCGTTTTCCCGGAGTTCGTTTTCGCGGACCATCGTCTTTCCTTTCTAGAGCGAGAAGCGGTCGAGGCGCGGAGCGCAGATGCGGGCGCTGCCCTCGAGTTCGCCGATCACGACGTCGATATCGTAGAGTTCCTTGAGCGCCTCCGGCGTCAGCACCTCGGCGGGCGGGCCGAGTGCTGCGAGCTTACCTTCATGAAGGAGCGCCACGCGGTCGGCGGCGAGGAAGGCGTGATCGGGATTGTGGGTCGAGAGGACGATCGACAGGCCCTGCCGAGCAAGGGCGCGGATATGGGCGAGCACCCGCATCTGGTTGCCGTAGTCGAGGCTCGCCGAGGGTTCGTCCATGACGAGGATTTCAGGCTCCTGCGCCAGGGCGCGGGCGATCAGCGCCAGCTGCCGTTCGCCGCCGCTGATCTCGGTATAGGGCTTGGCAGCGAGGCCCGACATGCCGAGGCTTTCGAGCGCACGTGTCGCCACCTGCCGGTCGTGGCGCGATGGCATGGCGAAGGGCGCGATGCGGGCGGCGCGGCCCATCAGCACGACATCGAGAACGGAGAAGGGGAAGAGGGCAGCATGCGCCTGCGGCACATAGGCTATGCGCGCGGCGCGCTCCCGGCGCGGCCAGGAGGACAGCGGCTTGCCGTTGAGCAGGATCTCGCCAGCCTTGACCGGCAGGAGGCCGAGCATCGTCTTGAACAGCGTCGTCTTGCCGGCGCCGTTCGGGCCGAGCAGGGCCAGCACTTCGCCCGTCATCAGCGACAGCGTCAGATCGCTGCCGACGATCGTGCTGCCATAGCCGAAGGAGAGCGATTTCAGGTCGAGGCTCATTGCCAGCCTCGCCTTCCAGATGTCAGCAGCCAGAGGAAGAAGGGCGCGCCGACGACGGCCGTCAGGATGCCGAGTGGGACTTCGATCGTGGCGATGCTGCGGGCGAGCATGTCGACGACGAGCAGATAGGCGGCGCCTGCGATCATCGCGGCGGGCAGCAGGCGGCGGAAATCAGGCCCGACCAGCATGCGGGCGATATGCGGAATGATCAGGCCGATCCAGCCGACGATGCCGGTGATCGAGACGGTGGCGGCGGTGATCAGCGTCGCACCGCAGACGAGGGCGAGGCGGGTGCGTCTGGTATCGACACCGAGCGTCTGCGCTTCCTCGTCGCCAAGCGTCATGACGTTCATCCGCCAGCGCAGCAGCACCAGAGGCAGCAGGCCGAGCAGGACGGCGGGGAGGATCGAGAGCACGTCGAAACGGGTGATGGCGGTCATGCTGCCGAGCAGCCAGTAGGTGATCGCCGGAAGCTGGTCATAGGGATCGGCGAGGATCTTGATCAGCGAAATCCCGGCTCCGACAAGCGCCTGGATGGCGATGCCTGCGAGAACCAGCGTCAGGGCCGGATCGCGGTGGCGGACGGCTGCGCCGATCGCATAGACGGCGGCGACCGATAGCAGCCCGCCGGCAAAGGCCAGCGCCTGGATGGCGAGCACCGGCAGCGACAGGAAGATACCGAGGACAGCGCCGAGACTGGCGCCGACCGAGACGCCGAGAATATCGGGCGACACAAGCGGATTGCGGAAGATCCCCTGATAGGTGGCGCCCGCCGCGGCAAGCGCCGCGCCGACGACGACAGCGGCGGCGACGCGCGGCAGGCGGACATTCCAGAGCACGGTCGCCAGCACCGGATCATCCGTCTTGCCGCCGAACAGCGGTTTCAGCGCTTCGATCAGCGGCTCGGGCCCGCCGCCATATTTGCCGGTCATCATCGACAGCAGCGCCAGCAGCAGGAGACCGGCGAGGCTGAGCCAGAGCCAGCGATGTCCCGGTGTCTCCGTCACTGCTGCTGTTTCTTCCGTCGTGGTCATTTCGGTTGCGCGCCGGAGCCCTTCAGAAGCGTCGCCAGCTGATCGTCCGTCAGGTCCACCTGATAGAAAAGCGTGAAGAACTCGCGCACGTCCGCCTTCAGGTCGCCGGTGAACTGACTGGGATAGAAGAGATGCTCGAGCCAGCTGATGCCGATCAGCCGGTTGATGCCGGGCGGGGAATCGAACCAGCCGAAGGGAAGGTTCGGGGTGACGAAGACGCGGTCGTTCTTGACGGCGTCGAGGTCTTTCCAGAGTGGGTCGGACTTGACGCTGGCCGCGAATTTTCCGGAAGCAGCGAGGATGGTGTCCGGCTTCCAGGAGAGGATTTGCTCCAGCGAGACCTGCGTCAGGCCGCCTTTGCCGGCTGCTGCTGCGACATTGGTGGCGCCCACGGCGCCGAGGATTTCGAGGTTGATCGAGCCGGAAAGGCCGGTCTCCAGGCCCTCCGGTCCACGGCCGTAATACACGTGGGGGCGATCGCTCTCCGCGATCGAAGCGAGCTTGACGTTAAGGTCGGATATCTTCGCCGCGGCATAGGCCGCAAGCTTTTCGGCGCGGTCGCCGGCGCCGAGGATGTCTCCGGCCTCGCGCAGCGTCTCGGCGCTGCGGGCGAAGCTGCCGTCGATCAGCACATAGGGAATGCCGGTCTGCGCCTGCACCTTGTCGGCAAGCGAGGCATAGGTCGGATTGACGGTGCCGACATCGATGATGATGTCGGGCTTTGCGGCGAGCACCGCTTCCATATTCGCCGTGCCGCCCTTGCCGGTCAGCTGGCCGAAGGTCGGCAGGTCGCGAACAGCAGGCATCAGAAACTGCTTTTCGGCATCGCCCGGCTGGCGCACCCAGCCGGTGAGCTTGTCCGGCGCCAGCACATAGACGAGCACCGAAGCCGGCGGCCCGGCGGCCAGCGCGCGGGTCACCGTGTCGGGGATCTCGACCTTGCGGCCAGCGGCATCGGTAATGGTCCTGGCCTGGGTTTGGCCCGCGGCCAGGCTGAGGGCGGCAAGCAGGAGGGCAGCGAAAAGTTTCATGGCGGGGGCGGCTCGCTTGGATCGGACCCGCACTATGGCATAGCGTTATATCTGTTGGAATATCTCCAGTTGCGGTGGAGAGGCTTCGACCGGCCTTGAAGCGCGGGCGGGCAGGCGCCTATATCTGGCGCAACAGGAAGGCAGGCATCCAATGTTTCAGACGGCAACGATCGATCACGCGAACAAGGCGGAATTCTACCGTGAACTGGCGCAGCAGCTGGAAGCGCTGTTGACCGGCGAAAGCGACATGATCGCCAATGCGGCGAACACCTCGGCGCTGATGTTCCAGATGATGCCGGAACTGAACTGGGCGGGGTTCTATCTCTTGAAGAGCGAGGGCGAGCTGGTGCTCGGACCGTTCCAGGGCAAGCCTGCCTGCGTACGCATTCCGGTCGGCAAGGGCGTTTGCGGCACGGCGGTCGAGCGCAAGAGCTCTGTCGTGGTCGAGGACGTCCACGCTTTCCCGGGCCATATCGCCTGCGATGCCGCGTCGCGTTCTGAGCTTGTGGTGCCGTTGATCCATGAGGGACGCGTCCTCGGCGTCATCGATCTCGACAGCCCGGTGCCGTCGCGTTTCGATGCCGAGGATCAGACCGGCATCGAAAAGCTCGCGGCAATCTTCATCGCCGCGAGCTTCTGATCGTTACATCCGCCGCTGGCGGCTGAGGGACGAACCATTGGCAAGGCGCGCGCCATCAGGCGCCCGCAGGCCGCGGTGCTTGCTGGTGAACACCCATTCGACATTGCCGGGCTCGAACGGGCGGCGCGGATTGCGCAGCGCCAGCTGACGCTCGGCGAGGCGGCGGGGCAGGGTGTCCATCATGTCGTTGATGAAGGCATCCGGGGATTCGCGCCAGCGGGCCGCGACAGCCACGTCGAGGCCGCCATAGCGCGAGAAATCCGGGTGTCTCGGGGAGTAGCAGGCGCCGATCATCCACGCGTGCTGCGATTTCAAGAAACGTTCTTTCAGTGTCATTCCGTCGTCTTTTTCGGCCGAAGCCTTTTTATGTCATGTGTCTATTTGTCCGGCGCATCGTCAACGACATCGGCCTGCGGACGGTCACCACCGCTCGCAAGTTCTGTCGTCCACGTGCCGTCCGCACGCTGAAAGGTAATCTCCGCATCCTGACCGCCAAGCTGTTGCCGCTCTGCGGCTTGCTTTGCCGCGGCCAATGCGAGTTCATGAGTTGGAAAGGCTTCAGACCAGACATCACCCAGGCGGTAAGCCCAGGCCTCGTCATGTTCGCCGACGTGGTACGTAATCGACATCGGATTTTCCTTCAAGCGTTTAATGGTGATTTTTTCGGGGCAGCTGCCATGCGCAGGGATCAACGCTTGCGGACCAGCCTTGTTCCGGGCGCGAGGCATGCGTGGGGCTGGATAAGTCAGGAAGGGTGTCTTGCGGCGCGGTGGAACGCTTCGTAGGCTGAGTGCGTTGAAGGATTCGCTTCAACAGATTTCAACAGGACCCCTATGCGCGCTCAATCGAAGCCGTTCATCGTAGAAGTCAAATCGTCCCGCCGCATCGATCGCAGCAAGGAAAAGTCGATCTGGGGCAATATCGATCTGTCGGCAATCGCCGGCGAGGTCGACGAAGCCGCCCCCGAGGCACCTCACGCTGCTCCCGACGAGCTCAAGGCAGAAGACGGCCGGGCCGCCCTGCGCTAGCGGGCGGGCAGCCGGCAATCATCATTTCTTGTCGGTTGGCTTCTTGTCGACGCGGCCCGGAGAAATCGGATCGCTCGCCGGGAAGGTCTCTTCGAGCGCTTCCTCGAGATAGTCGTCCTGTTCCTTGACGGTCTTCTCTTCCTTGGCTGGCTTCTTCTTGTCGGTCATGGCGCAATCCCTCCTGATACCGTCAGCAGATAGGGCGGGGCGAGCCATCGCCAAGCAGCGAGGCCGGTGATGTACCGGCCCCGAATTGTTGCGTCGCAGGCTCAGTGGTCGCGGCGTTGGCCGGGCGCCATCTGGTCGAAGTGATAGGCGCGGACGCGCGACGAGCCGTGGCTGTCGTCGCGTGCGCCGACCGCCGGATTGTCTTCGGGGAAAGCTTCGCCGGCGACGGCAAGGTCATCGGCGGCGTTGCCGTCGTTCGGCAGACCGGCAAACGAGCTGTTGGTCGCTTCCCAGCCTTCGCTGCGCCACATGTCGGCGCGTTCATCCATGTCGATGCTGCCTTCGTCATCGAGAATGTCGTGGGCCATGTCGTGCTGGGCGTCGTCGACGCTAACAGAAACCAGGAAGCCGCCACGGTGCAGGCCCTCGGCATAAACCGTACGGTCATCGTCGGGGAAGAACCAATCTTCGAGAGCGGCCCAGAAGCCGGAGCGTTCATTGACACCCGACACCGCCGCATTGTCGGCCTCGTATCCGGGCATAAAACGGATGTTGTTGCTCGCAATGCCGGCATCCTGCAGGCGGCTCACGGCCTGCTCCGCGTCAGTGCGGCTGTCGAAGAATGCGGTCAACGTGTTGTAGGCCGAGCCCCTTTGGCCGGTCGTCGGATTGTCGCTGTAGAGGTTTGCCATAGCCGTTTTCCTCCGGTTTTGCCGGAGCCGCGCCCGATGCGGGCTCCCGGCGTACCTGACGGGCCTAACGGGAATTATCGGCTATTGTTCCCTCTGCCATCTTCTGCACAAAGATGAATGCTAGATGAACGGAATGCGCCATTGCGCGTTTCACCATCATCAGGAGGAACACGACGATGTTCAGCTCATTCATTCAATCCACCAAACTTGTCGGCGCCACATTGGCGGGGGCCGCCGAAAGCGTGTCCTCAGCGATTGCCTACGGTGTGGGTATGGAGGATGCCCATATCGAGGTCGTCGAGGATTCCGGTACGATCTTCCTCGAAGGCACGGCGCCGAATACCTCCGTCATCGAACAGGCAGGCGAGATCGCCCGCTCGATCGTCGGCGCACATGTCTGCAATCTCGTGAGAATGCCCTAAGGGCTAAAGAACGGTTTAGTGAACGGGCGACGAGACGCTGATGCTTCCCGTCGTCATCGGTTCAGTCAGATTGCGGCCGAACGGGTTCAGCATGACAAGGCCCGCCATGATGACGGCCAGAACTGAAACCACGAAGACCGGCGACTTGAGCAGCATCTGACTGTTCCCCGAATTAAGCGAGAACACATGCGGCAGCCCAAAGTTCCCGCTTGCCGGGAGCATAGCGCATTTTTCCGCCGTGTCATGATGGAACATCATAAAGACGATCAGCAAAGGAAGCGTAAACCACACGGAAAAGGCCGCGAAAACCAAACTGCAACTGCGCCGTTTATTTCCCAGGAGGTTTTCGCGATGGACAAGAATTATTGGCAGGATCCCGTTGCCCTGAAGCTCCCCGAGCTCGGCATTCGAACGGTTGAGAACACCTATGACGCTGCCGCCTATCTGATGGAAGAGTGGCCGGACGAGCACGGCGAGGCCTATGATCGCGCGCTGCGCATGTGCCTGCTCTCGATTCGCGGAAAGAAGCAGCCGGCCACTGCGCGGCGCGCCTTCATCGATGCGGCAAATGAGGCACATATCCACATAAAGCTTGCGGCCTAAGCCATATGGCGATGCTGCGCCGCAAAACTAAGCGGGTGCATCGCGAAAAAGCTGCGCGGGAGAGTCGGCGTTACGCCAAAAGAATCAGTGGCGCAATAACACACCTTTTTGACGGATATGTCATGTCCCCAAATTTTCCGATACCGCTCGACGGCGCTATTCGCTAATATAGTAGATAGTTTGGTACGACCCTCGACTTCGGTGAATGCACGGAATCGTGCATTGAAATGGTTGACCGTCAGGTGTCCTATCAATTCACGAAACATATGATTTCCCAACGGGATGCAGGATCGCGGCAGGCGTGATCGGGCACCCTGGAGGCTGTGGCACAACCCGAAATGGAGGCCCCATGCTGAATGAATCGTTGTTCGATGCGTTTGCGAGGAGTTACGAAGCGCGACGCGAAACGGATATGTCGATCGCCGACTATCTGACCCTCTGCAAGAAAGATCCGATGGCTTATGCCAACGCCACCGAGCGGCTGCTTGCCGCGATCGGCGACCCTGAAATGGTCGATACGGCAAAGGATGCGCGGCTCGGACGCATCTTCATGAACCGGACAATCCGCAGTTACCCGGCCTTCAACGGTTTCCACGGCATGGAAGAGACGATCGAGCGGATCGTGTCCTTCTTCCGGCACGCGGCGCAGGGCCTCGAGGAGCGCAAGCAGATCCTCTATCTGCTCGGCCCTGTCGGCGGCGGCAAATCCTCCCTTGCCGAGCGGCTGAAGCAGCTGATGGAGGTTCACCCGATCTACGTGCTCAAGGCCGGCGACGACATCAGCCCGGTCTTCGAAAGCCCGCTCAATCTCTTCGACCCAGTTACCATGGGTGAGATGCTGCATGAGCAGTACAAGATCCCGACACGGCGGCTGACGGGCCTGATGAGCCCCTGGTGCCTCAAGCGCCTCGACGAGTTCGGCGGCGATATCTCAAAATTCCGCGTCGTCAGGATGCAGCCCTCGAGGCTGCGCCAGATCGCGATCGCCAAGACCGAACCCGGCGACGAGAACAACCAGGACATCTCCTCGCTGGTCGGCAAGGTGGATATCCGCAAACTGGAGCACTATTCGCAGAACGATCCGGATGCCTACAGCTATTCGGGCGGCCTCAATCGCGCCAATCAGGGCATTCTTGAATTCGTCGAAATGTTCAAGGCGCCGATCAAGATGCTGCATCCGCTGCTGACGGCGACGCAGGAAGGCAATTATATCGGCACCGAAAATATCGGCGCTGTGCCATTCTCCGGCGTCATCCTCGCTCACTCCAACGAGGCCGAATGGCAGACCTTCAAGGCCAATAAGAACAACGAAGCCTTCATCGACCGCATTTGCGTCATCAAGGTTCCCTATTGTTTGCGGGTGACCGAAGAAGAGAAGATCTACGACAAGCTCATCGAGGGATCAGAACTGGCCGATGCGCCCTGCGCACCCGGCACGCTCGAAATGCTGGCCCGCTTCTCGGTGCTGTCGCGGCTGCGCAAGCATGAAAACTCCACCTACTTCTCGAAGATGCGGGCCTATGACGGCGAGAGCCTGAAGGAAACCGACCCGCGCGCCAGAAGCGTCCAGGAATACAAGGATGCGGCCGGTGTCGACGAGGGAATGGACGGGGTTTCCACCCGCTTCGCCTTCAAGATCCTGGCATCGACCTTCAATCACCATACGAGCGAAGTCGGCGCCGATCCGGTGCATCTCATGTATGTGCTGGAGCAGGCGATCCGCAGGGAACAGTTCCCCGACGAGACCGAAAAACGCTATATGGAGTTCATCAAGGCGGATCTCGCGCCGCGCTATGCGGAGTTCATCGGCAACGAGATCCAGAAGGCCTATCTGGAATCCTATTCGGATTACGGCCAGAACCTCTTCGACCGCTATGTCGACTATGCCGACGCCTGGATCGAGGACGTCGACTTCAAGGATCCCGATACCGGCCAGCTGCTGGACCGCGAACTCCTGAACCAGGAACTGACGAAGATCGAGAAGCCCGCGGGGATCGCCAATCCCAAGGATTTCCGCAACGAGATCGTCAAGTTCTGCCTGAGATCGCGGGCCAACAACACCGGCAAGAACCCGTCCTGGACGAGCTACGAGAAGATCCGGGAAGTGATCGAAAAGCGGATGTTCTCGCAGGTCGAGGATCTCCTGCCGGTGATCTCCTTCGGCTCGAAGAAGGATGGCGACACCGAGAAGAAACACAGCGAGTTCGTGTCCCGGATGACGGAGCGCGGATATACCGAGCGGCAAGTGCGCCGCCTGGTGGAGTGGTACATGCGCGTCAAACAGGCGGGTTAATGTAAAACTGGAGCCAACATGCACATCGTCGACCGCCGGCTGAATCCGCGCGGTAAAAGTCTGGAAAATCGTCAACGGTTCTTGCGGCGTGCCAAGAGCGCCGTGCAGCAAGCGGTGAAACGCTCCCTGCAGAACCGGAACATCCGTGATGTGCTCGATGGCGGCGAGATCAGCCTGCCGATCGACGGAATGACCGAGCCGAGTTTCCGGCGCGGCGAGGGGGGCATCAGCGATCAGGTGCTCCCCGGCAACAGAGCCTTCGTCGAGGGCGACATCATTCCGCGGCCACCCGGCCGCGGCGGCGGCAAGCCGAAGGAAGCGGGCGAGGGGGAGGGCGAAGACAGCTTCCGCTTCGTGCTCACCCGCGAAGAATTCCTCGACGTCTTCCTCGACGATCTGGAGCTTCCCGATCTCGCCAAGCGGCGCCTCAGCGAAACCGAGGAATTCAGCCCGGCGCGGGCGGGCTTCTCGGTCTCCGGCTCACCCTCCAACATCGCCGTTGCCCGCACCTCGCGGCTTGCCATGATGCGCCGCATCGCGCTGAAGCGCCCGCGCACCGAGGAAATCGAGGCGCTGAAGCGGGAAATCGAGGAGACCGACGACGAGGAGAAGAAGGCGGCGCTGGAGGCCGAGCTCAAATCTCTCAACGAGAAGAGCAAGCGCATTCCCTATATCGATCCGCTCGACGTGCGCTACCGCCGCTTCGAGGACGAGCCGAAGCCGGTCGCCAAGGCGGTGATGTTCTGCCTGATGGACGTATCGGGCTCGATGTCCGAGCATATGAAGGATCTCGCCAAGCGCTTCTATCTGCTGCTCTATCTCTTCCTGTCGCAGCGCTACAAGAAGGTCGAGATCGTCTTCATCCGCCACACCGACCGCGCCGAAGAGGTCGACGAGGAGACCTTCTTCTACGGACCCGCCACCGGCGGCACGCTGGTCTCCAGCGCGCTTGCGGCGATGCGCCAGATCATCACGGCGCGTTTCGATCCGGCCGAATGGAACATCTACGCGGCCCAGGCCTCCGACGGCGACAATTCCTATTCGGACGGATCGACCACCGGCCAGCTGCTGCAGCACGAGATCCTGCCGCTCTGCCAGTATTTCGCCTATATCGAGGTCGATGAGGAAAGCGGCGACTCCTCCGTCTCGCGCTCGCCGCTCTGGGCGCTCTATGACAGCATCCGGGCTGCTGCCCTGCCGCTCTCGATGCGCAAGGTTTGCCGGAAGAACGAGATCTTCCCCGTGTTCCACGATCTGTTCCAGAAACGCGACGGAGAAAAGGTGGCGCCATGACGGCTGCGGCGGTGAAGGAAAGACTGCTCTTCGAGGGCGCCGACTGGGACTTCTCGACATTGCAGCGCATCCACGATGCCTGCGAGGACATCGCCCTCAACGAGCTCGGCCTCGACGTCTATCCGAACCAGATCGAGGTGATCACCTCGGAGCAGATGCTGGACGCCTATTCCTCGACCGGCATGCCGCTCTTCTACCGCCACTGGTCCTTCGGCAAGCATTTTGCCCATCACGAAGCCTTCTACCGGCGCGGCATGCGCGATCTCGCCTATGAGATCGTCATCAATTCTTCGCCCTGCATTTCCTATCTCATGGAAGAAAACACGGCGACGATGCAGACGCTCGTCATCGCCCATGCTGCCTTCGGCCATAACCACTTCTTCAAGAACAACTATCTCTTCAAGCTCTGGACGGATGCCGAAGGCATTCTCGACTATCTCGATTTCGCCAAGGGCTATATCGCCCGCTGCGAAGAGCGCTACGGCGAGATCGCCGTCGAGCGGACGCTGGACGCCGCACATGCGCTGATGTCGCACGGCGTTCATCGCCATGCCGGCAAGGTGAAGCTCAATCTGCGCGAGGAACAGAAGCGCGAGGAGGAGCGCCGGCGCCACGAAGAGCAGATGTTCAACGATCTCTGGCGTACGGTGCCGGCGGGCAAGACCGCGAGCGCCGCCAATATCGATCTTGAGCGGCGGCGCGCCGCTCTCGGCCTGCCGCAGGACAATCTCCTCTATTTCCTTGAGAAATCGGCGCCGCGGCTGCAGCCATGGCAGCGCGAAATCCTGCGCATCGTCCGTCACGTGGCGCAATATTTTCACCCGCAGCGCCAGACCAAGGTGATGAACGAGGGCACTGCCACCTATGTGCACTACCGGATCATGAACCGGCTGCACGAGCGCGGGCAGCTCAGCGACGGCAACTATCTCGAATTCCTGAAGTCGCATGCCAATGTCGTCTTCCAGCCGACTTACGACGACCGCCGCTTCTCCGGCTTCAATCCCTATGCGCTGGGCTTTGCGATGATGCAGGACATCGAGCGCATCGTCACGCAGCCGACCGAGGAAGACCGCGCCTGGTTCCCCGACATTGCCGGGCGCGGCGATGTCATGGGTGTGCTGCGGGGCATCTGGGCCGACTATCGCGATGAAAGCTTCGTGGCGCAGTTCCTCAGCCCGCATCTGATCCGCCAGCTCAGGCTCTTCCACCTCTATGACGATCCGGAGCAGGAGGAGGGGATCCTCGTCTCGGCGATCCACGACGAGCGCGGCTACCGCCGCATCCGCCGCCAGCTCGCCCGCGAATATGACATCGGCTGGACCGATCCCGGCATCGAGATCGTCGATGTCGATCTCGCCGGCGACCGCCGCCTGCTCGTCCAGCACCGCGTCACCAACGACTGGATGCTGCAGGACGGCGACACCAAACTGGTTCTCCAGCATCTCGCCGACCTCTGGGGCTACGACGTGCTTCTGCAGGAAATCGACGGCGACGAGGCTGTCATCGCGGAGCACCATGCGAGCCCGCGGGGCAAGCTGTTCTGAGGAATTTCGTTGCGATCACGTTTCCGTGATTTCCGGTGCAGGCATGGCGCCATTGCTTCGCAATGCGACAAGCTGCATTTCGCCTTAAGGGTCTGTTAGTCTTAACGGCGCTAGCTAGCAGCCAATCGCGGAAATAGCGCGCCGGCTTTTCCTCCGTGATCCCTGCATTGCCCATGTCTATTATTCATGCCGTAACCTCCCGGAGTGGCCGGGTCGTCAGACTGACCTTCGGTTCCGGATCGCGCGAGAAGCGTTTGCGATCCGGTGCCCGCCGAGACAAGCAGACGCGATCGCGTATCTTCACGCTCGCGGGCGCTCTCCTCATGGTCTTTTCCACGATGACCGGAAAGCTCGTCTATTATGCGATGCTGACCGACGATGAGACGTCGAGCATCCCGCCGAACGCTATCGTCGCGTCGCGGCCGGATATCGTCGATCGCAACGGGCAGGTGCTTGCCACCGACGTCCGCACCGTCTCGATGTTTGCCGAACCGATCCGCGTCGTCGATGCCGACGAGGCGGTGGAGAAGCTGACGCAGCTGTTTCCCGATCTCGACCGCAAGTCGCTCTACCAGAAGCTCTCCGACCGCAAGTCGCACTTCACCTGGCTGCGCCGCCAGCTGACGCCGAAGCAGCAGAGTGAAGTCCTGGCGCTCGGCCTGCCGGCGATCGGCTTCCGGCCTGAGGTCAAGCGCTTCTATCCGGCGGGCCGCACGGCCGCGCATATTCTCGGCTATGTCGATATCGACAATCACGGCGTTGCCGGGATGGAAAAATATCTCGACAATCAGGGGCTTTCGGACCTCGCCTCGACCGGGCTCGTCAGCGACAACAGCCTGGAGCCGGTGAAGCTGTCGATCGATATCCGCGTCCAGAACATCGTCCATGACGTCGTGGCGGATGCGCTGACCACCTACCAGAGCAAGGCCGCCGGTGCCGTCATCCTCGACGTTCATACGGGTGAGGTCGTCGCCATGGCCTCGGCGCCGGATTTCGATCCGAACGATCCGAAGGCGACCGGCGGCGATGGCTGGCTGAACCGGATGAGCAACGGCACCGACGAGATGGGCTCGGTGTTCAAGACCTTCTCGATCGCCATGGCGCTCGATACCGGTACGGTCAAGCTGACCGACAGTTTCGATGCCAGCGCACCGCTGCACTATGGCGGCTTCACCATCCATGACGACCGCGACGTGCCGCGGCGCGTCCTGTCGATCCCCGAGATCTTCCGCTATTCGTCGAACATCGGCACGGCCCGGATGATGGACAAGGTCGGCATGGATATCCAGAAATCCTACCTGACCCGCTTCGGCCTCCTGTCGCGGATGCAGACGGAACTGCCCGAAGTGAAGGCGCCGAGCCAGCCGAAGGTCTGGAAGAAGATCAACTCGATCACCATCGCCTTCGGCCACGGCGTCGCAACGACGCCGATGCAGACGGCGGTCGCGGGTGCCGCCCTGATCGACGAGGGCAAGCTGATCGAGCCGACATTCTTTCCACGCACGCAGGAAGAGGCCGAGAAGACCGAAACGCTCGTCGTCAAGAAGAGCACCAGCGACACGATCCGCTCCCTGTTCCGGCTCAACGGCGAGCAGGGCACCGGCCGGGCCGCCGACGTTCCGGGCTACCACGTGGGCGGCAAGACGGGGACGGCGAACAAGGTCATCAACGGCGTCTATTCGCACAAGCTGAGCTTCAACTCGTTCCTCGCCGCCTTCCCGATGACCAACCCGAAATATGTGGTTCTGTCCTTCATCGACCAGCCGCTGACCGGCGTGCACAACCTGAACCTGGCGGCCGAGACCGCCGCCCCGATGGTGCACGACATCATCGCGCGCACGGCGCCGCTCCTGGGCGTCGAGCCGGATTTCGGGCAGAACCTGCTGGCGGGCTATTGAGGGGCTTTTTAGAACGGCCACGTGATCTCGTGGCAGCAGCGTGACGTCAATCGGCCGCCCGACCCCATTCTAAAGTTAATGGCGGTCGCGTTCTGTCTGTGCCTTTACATCATTGACGCCCCGACGCAAGGCGGGAGATCGATCCCGTCCAGGAAAGAGCCGGCGTCCTCAATGGACCGACACGTCATCGTCCTCGACGAAGGAGGCGATGCCATCGCGGGCGATCGTCGCCAGAAATTCGTCGAAGGCTTCCCTGTCTGTCGCAAAGGGCTCGTCCCAGCGAATGAGATCCTCGTTCTGCGTGACGACCTCCATCGTCCAGTCTTCCTGACTGCCGGCCTTGCGGAAGATATCGACGAGCACGGTGATATCGTCCTCGGTGAATTCGCCGGAGAGTTCGGAATGTTCGAGCTTGGGAGATTTGGGTGCTTTGGTCATGGTCGGATCCCGGGGGCAAGGCGCGGCGGTGCGGAGAAGATGAGTTATTGCCGCAATTGACGGCAGCAGGCTGAAGAGAAATCCGGCAGCCGCTGCCGGATCAAGCAGGTCGTTGCCGTTCTCAGGCAACTCCGCTTGTTTTATCGATCGTCTGTACCCGTCTAGCCGGCCTTAGTCCATCCGCTGCCTGGAACCTTCGGCTGCCGCCCAGCGTTTCGAGATGTGTGGCAACAAATGCCGTAGATTTGAAATGGATAGACAGATGAAAAGATTGATTGCAGCCTGCTTTATCGCACTCGCCTCGATGTCCGCGATGCCTTCCGTGAGCGGCGCCGCCCCCTCGGAGCGCAGCCGCGAGGCCTGGGCCCGCACCCACGGCCAGGAATACCGTCCACGCTACCACAACCGCCACTACCGGCACCACCGCGTCCGTTGCCACACCGAAACCGTACGCTACTGGCGCCACGGCGAACGCATCGTCAAACGCCACCGCGTCTGCCGCTGAGCGCGGACGCTGTCGCATTGCACGCGTGCCAACCCCGCTGACCGGCGGGGTTTTTCTTGGTGGGGGCGATGGTGGATGCCGGCGAATAGGGCAGATGGGTCGCTGCTGTTTCGCCTTGGCGGAAATCTTACCTGCCCTACGTCAACGGAAACGGAGGTACTCATGAGCGTTCAAAAGTTCGGCGTCGCCGACGCTGACTTGGTTCGGTCACCCGGACAGGATGGCGACATTTTCGTTGGAAATCTGGTTGATGAGCGGAACGGTGGCCCTGTCACTGTCGGTTATGGCCGCTATGGGCCAAATCAGACGTTGACGGAGACGATGGCCGTCGATGATGTGATGATCGTCATCGAAGGACGGATTTCTGTGTCGACCGGGGACGGAACCGTGACCGGCGGCCCCGGCGAGATCATATATATGCCGAAGGGCGAGGCGGTTACCATCTCGACGGAAGGCGAGGGCGCGCTGACAGCCTACGTTACCTATCCGCACTGGGCAGAACACCACGATTGACGTTGCGGCGACCGAGCGACGCTCGGTGGCACAGGTCGGGCCGGGTAATGCGAGCGTGTTCACGCCGCGAGAAGTGAGCGTAGGAGCTCCCTGCGTTGCACCAGGTCGGCAACGGTGTACTTGTCGAAGACTCCGATAAAAGCAGCCGTGGCTTCGGACAAGATGCTCGGCATCCCGCATCCGCCTCTGACCATGCATGAGGGGCAATCCAACAGATCGGTAAGGCCTTCGGTATGCCGGAGCAGTGCTCCAAGGTTGATGTCGGTTGCTTGTCGGGAAAGCCGAATGCCGCCATTGCGCCCGCGAACTGAATCGATGAAGCCGGCTGCGGCAAGGTCTTGGACGACTTTCATCAGATGGTTCTGCGAGATCGAGAAGGCCGTGGCGATAGAACGGATCGAAGACATTTCTCCTTCTCGAGCGCCCAGAAAAATCAAGACGCGGATCGCGTAGTCTGTGTACCGGGTGAGGCGCATCGATGCTCCTGCGTCAAAAAGGACCATGCCAAAAACACGCATTTCAATAGCATGTTTTGTCTTGAGGATATACATGCATTTCTGATGAATGTTTCAGGGAGCGAAGCCATGGATGGGCTCGACCAGCGCAAAATCGAACAGGTGGTTCGGCGGTTCTACGATCGCGTTCGTATCGACCATGAGCTCGCGCCGGTTTTTTCGGTTGTTGAAGACTGGGACGAACACCTCGCCCGGATCAGCGAGTTTTGGGCGTCTGTCGTTTTGATGACGGGTCAGTACAAGGGAAATCCTCTCGCCATGCATTTGGTCCATGCGGACCTGTTCAGGCCGGAGCTGTTTGACCGATGGCTGCTGTTGTGGAGAGAGACGACCGACGAGCTGCTCTCTGCACAAGACGCCTCTGTGCTCCAGGCCAAGGCTGCGAGGATTGCAACACGGTTTCAAACGACAATGTTTCCCGGGTCTAGGGCGAACGCGCCAAGCTCGGCACTACGCCCCTTCAAGACGTCGCCTGAATTCACGGAAGGGAACATACCCGCGGTGCTTCTGAGAGAACACCGTCTCGACCATGGCACTTGGGGCATCCTTCGCGTCCACGCAGGTGAAATCCTTTTCTTCGGCGGCGAGACATCCGTTGGCCACGTAGCACGCGCGGGCACACCGGCCTTGGTTCGTCCGAACAAGCCGCACCGTCTTGAGATCGTAGGTCCTGTCTCGCTCACCTTTGAATTCTACGACGAAAACCCGGCATCGCTGGCTCATTGAAACGAAAGGAAAACCCATGCCCAAACCGCTGTCGCCACGGACGATAGAACTCGTCAAACTCAGTGTTCCCGCGCTCGCGGCCCACGGGTCGGATATCACCCGGCGTATGTATTCCATCCTCTTCCAGGACGATCACATCCGGGAGCTGTTCAATCATGCCAACCAGGGCGAGGGAGGGTCGCAAGTAAAGGCACTCGCCGGAGCGATATTGGCCTACGCACAGAATATCGAAAACCTCGGGGCGCTTCTTCCCGTTGTCGAGAGGATTGCCCATAAGCATATCGGCTATCACATCCTGCCCGAGCACTATCCTTTCGTCGCCAAAGCACTGCTGTCGGCGATCGAGGATGTACTGGGAGAGGCCGCGACCGCGGAACTGCTCCAAGCTTGGGGAGAGGCGTACTGGTTTCTAGCGGATATCCTCAAGGAGCGGGAGCTCGAAATCCGGACTCAGCTGGAGGCGCAGACCGGGGGCTGGAACGGATGGCGCTCGTTCAGGATTGAGGCGAAGATCAGGGAGAGCAGTGTCGTGACCTCGTTTGTCCTGCGACCTGTCGATGGTCGGCCCGTCGTCAGGCAGAAGCCCGGGCAATACCTGACGATCAGGCTCCCGATCGCTCCAGGGGAGACGGTGAAGCGCAACTATTCGATCTCAAGCGCGCCAAACAATGAGACCTATCGGATATCCGTCAAAAGAGAGGTGAACGGGCAGGGTGCGTCGAAATACCTCCATGACCGGATGGATGTCGGCGCGTTGCTCGAAGTCACACCTCCGGCTGGCGACTTTTATCTGCCGGAAGAGCCTCAGCGTCCGGTCGTGCTGCTGTCGGGTGGAGTGGGATTGACGCCGATGGTGAGTATTCTCGAGGCCATTTCGGCGGAGTACCCCGAACTGGAGACACACTTCGTGCACGCGGCGTTGAACAGCCAGACCCACGCAATGGACCGGCATGTTCGCTCACTGGCGGCCGATCATGGCCGCGCGACGGTGAAGACGTTCTACAGCGAGCCGCACGCCGAAGATGCGGTAGGACTGTCTCATGATCATGACGGCTTCGTCACTGTCGACTGGTTGAGGCAGAATACGCCATTCGATGCCGCAGATTTCTATATCTGCGGTCCAAAGGGATTTCTGGCGGCCTTGGTCCCTGGTCTGCTCAAGGAAGGTATCCATCCCGATCGTATTCACTACGAATTTTTCGGTCCGACGACGGAATTGATGGCGGCCTGAATCGAACGTTTCCGGTGGCGCACGTCGCTGCCGGAAACGCGCTCTGCTTGTAACCCTAACGCTCGGCAGGCAAAGCCTGGGAAATATGGTGGGCCCGGAGGGCCTGCACGAAAGCAATTAAATCAATGGCATACAGAACGGTTCGCCATTGAAGTTAGCCACCCGGTTAGCCACGCGACTTTTTGGGCTGAATTTTCCTTGCCAGCCTGGTCATCGCGTCCTTAGCCAAGCGCTGTTGCTCCGCAGCTCGGCTGTATAGCTCCGCATGCTCGATATCGTCATGCCCGAGCGTTTCCATAAGCTGGCGCGTCGTCGCGCCGGTCTCTGCGAGCATCTTCCCCAACGTCTTCCGAAGCCCGTGCAACGTGCATCCTTTAGGCATGTCCGCGCTATGGGTCCAATCCGCCATCCGGCCGGTCAGCGACTTCTCCGAGAATGGCTTGCCATAGGCGGTTACAAGGATCGTGTCGCCTTTGCGCTCTGTCGCGTCCAACGCATCCCTCAGCATTGGCGTGATCGGCAGCACAAGAAGCTTGTCGCCCTTCTTTGTGGTCAGGGTCACGTTTCCCTTTCGGTAATCGATCCAATCCCACCGCAGACGGGCAATGTCCGATCGCCGGTTCCCCAACCATAAAGCCAAGGCATATGCCAGACGCGGTGTGGTTCCCAGCGGCCAGCGCTTTTCGAACTTCTCCCGCTCTTCGTCTGTCCACGCCCGCCAGCCGACATAGGAAGGCTTATAATTGAGCTTCCACGTCGGATCGCTCTCGATCCATTCTTCATCGAGAGCTACGGCGATCATCTTCCGAACGGCTACAAGGATATGCTTTGCCTTGTGCGGGGTGGCTGCGAAGCGCGCCAGGACGTTTTTCATGTGCCGTCGCTTCATATCTCGGACGGCCATATCTCCCCAAAGGTCTGGATAATCAGGATCGACGCGGAGATCGAGAAATTCCTCGGCCATGCGGGTGTTCTTGTCGATGGTCGCTTTATCGAAGGCCAGCCATTCCGGCGTCTGCTTGACCTTGCGCCATGCGGCCTTGAACGATTCCGGTATCGCTGAGCCCGGCAGGGAGACGACTTCAGCCTTCTTGACCTCAGTGCCCGTTACGGCAGCCAGATAGGCGGCCTCGAATTCAGGCTCTCCCGGTTGGCCGGGGATCGTCTTTGTCTTCCCCTTACGACGAAACCGCCACCGGGTTGTCCCGTGGCGGTCTTCGTAGCTTGATAGGTTTGGCCGCTTCTCGTCGTCGATCATCAGGCAACTTAGGCATGAAGACCGCGCCGAGACAATATCTCGTCGACACGATTGGCGCTCTCGCTCGGAAGGTCGGTGAACGCCGCATCGATCGCGATCCGGTCCCAGACCACTCGACCGTCTATCTTCTTCGGCTTTGGCATCCGCCGGTCAGCAACCATTTCATCAAACTTCGTGGTGCCAACGCCGATGTATCGAGCGGCTTCCTCGCGAGACATGCCGCGCGGCGCGTAGGAGAGGGCATCAGACATTTTTGCCATGTCTGTCCTCCATATCCACAGGCGCGGCCCTCTTCATGGGCGGTGGGGTCTGGCAGTTGGCGCAGATCGCCGATATCCCGCCAGGGAAGTAAGGGCCAATGCGGCCATCGCCGCCGCAAGCGGGGCAACCTTGTTCCTCAGATTTGCGTATAACCGC